>Ga0310345_10006542_pt1 | contig 10176 bp, 8 predicted proteins | sample HC15DNA20500_MG_FD_204667 | JGI IMG/M metagenome (GOLD analysis project Ga0310345, IMG submission 204667) | Marine microbial communities from station ALOHA, North Pacific Subtropical Gyre - HC15-DNA-20-500_MG | ecosystem: Environmental > Aquatic > Marine > Oceanic | place: Pacific Ocean: North... | reverse complement strand
AACGCGGCGAACTCGCTGATTTCACCGGCATCAAAGAAGCTTAGTGCCGATGCAGCGACGGGAGAACCGCTGAGCAGGGCGCAGGCGGCGATCCAGCCAAAGCCGAGCGCTCCGATCCATGTTTCCACATTGAAGCTTTCGCGAATGACGGGCGCCACTGCCCCGGCGCCTGCCTGGATCAACCGCAAGGCGACGATAAAAAATGCAACGCTCGCTAGAAACATCGCAATTTTGCCTGCGATCCTAACCCATCCCGATGCCAACAGTGCTTCAACCCAGCGCGATTGCAGGGCGCGCGAAACATTGGCCGCCATTACATCAACTCCGCAATTAGGTCCGACTGGCCCGGCCTCAGCAACGGATTTGGGCTCTCATCTGTTCCCGAGGCCACACGGGCTATGCCCACTCATATGCGCATGAACCGGGGTTTTTCGGGGGTTGGCAGGAACTTTGTAGATGCAGGAACATTTTGCATCCTAACACCACCAAAAGTGAGGCATCCTTTAATGGCCACCAAACTGACAGGACGCGAGGCAAAGCAGGGCGACAGGGATTGGACGATGGCAAGGGCGTTGGTCATTGCCATGATCGTCGGCATATTGGGCTGGCTAGGCCTCCAGTTGTATGGCGTTTACGGTCAACCGGAGGAACCGCCACTTGAGGTGCAGCCGGGCACCACCGTTCCGCAAACTCAGAATGGCAACCCGCCGGCAAGCGCCACCCCGGATCAAGGCGACCAGACGCAATCAGAAGAACCTGCGTCTTCAGCGCAGTGAAGCGCATACCGGGATAATGAACACAGCCAGTCCGGAGGCCAGAACCGCGAAAATGGAGAGACCGGCCAACCATCGCATGATGGTGCGGTTTCCCGCATGCAATTCCCCTCCCCAGGTGCTCGCGCCGAGCCCGCGCTCGATCAGGCTTGGCCAAAGGGCGGCAGCCAGCAGCTTTAATGCGGCGATGGCAGTAACCAGTGCGATCCCTAAAGCGCCGTAGAAGCTGAATCCTGCCGAATAACCGGTGAGCGCACAACCGGCTGACTGGAACCCGTAAATGATCGTCAGATGCACCGCCCACACGATCGGCCCGAACAGGATGTAGATCAGCGTGCCAACGGTCGGACCGGCAACCTTCAACCGGCTTGTTTCAAGGGCAGTCTTTTGCGGGGGCCTTTTCGCCATCAGTATCCTCCCGCGATGCGCGGAAATCCATGCACCAGCAACAGGCCGAACAGTCCCTGAGCCGCAGCGTAGTAAAACAGCAGCGTGGTGCACTGGAAGGTTGCGCGGCGGGTCCGGTCAAGCTTGCCGGCGAAATGGCGCACCAGCGTGTAGAGCGACATGACCGTGGTTGCCGCGACAATCTCCGCGGTCAGGAAGCCGGCCATATAGACCATGGCTCCATACACGCTTTCGGTAGGTCTGAGACCCGATTGCCAATGGCCATAAACCTCAACGAGAAGGGCGCCGATCCCCGCAACAATCGCACCAATCAGCCAGACCGGCGTCCACCAGTTGCGTGTGCCCTCCTCACCAAGCGAGCGTCCGGTTTGCATGTAGCAGGCGACGGCCAGCACGAGCAGCAGCGCGCATGTCAGCGGCCAGGCCAGCGATGGCGGACCGGCTGCACCAGCGGGCGCCCAAACCTCCGGCGATACCGTCCACGCATAAAGGTATGAGAACACATAGGCGAGATAGAGCGATGCCCCGACAAGCATGAGCACGACCATGGCCCACCAGCCATGCGAGTCCGGTCCGGTGGCGTAGATCGGCAGCTTGATGCCGCCTCCGATATCCACGGGACCGCCCTTGGGGTCGCGGTCGATCTCCCATACCCATACGCAGCAGGCGAGAATTGCCAGCACGCCGCAGATGACCGCCGGCACCACCAGCTTGATGGTGAGCAGCAGGAAGAAGGCGGCCATGAAGGCAGCCGCCAGCACATGCGACCAGCCCGGCCCCGGCATGCGGATTAGCTGCTGCGGCTTTGCGTCGATCGCCGACGTCAATATCGTTTCGCGCCCGCCGGTTGGCGCGTTCGGCAGGTAATGCGCGCCGGCCTCGACATCTTCGGCCAGATGCGGTTGGTCCCATAGCGGTTCGCGGCTGGTGACATGGGGAATGGAGCGGAAGCAGTAAACATCGCCGGGCAGCCATTCCAGCGTCCCGGCGCCCCAGGGGTTAGTCTCTCCGCCTTCGCCGGGCATGAAACGCAGGAAGAGATCGAAGACGAACAGCGCCACACCGGCGGCCATGATGAACGCACCGATCGTCGAGACCAGATTGAGCATGTCCCAGCCCATGATCGGCGAGTAGGTCCATACCCGCCTTGGCATGCCCAGCAAGCCGGTGAGATGCATCGGCAGGAAGGCCACGTTAAAGCCGATGAACATCAGGCCGAACACCCATTTGCCCAGGCGCTCGGAAAGCATGTTCCGGCTCACCATCGGGGTCCAGTAGTAGAAGGTGGCGAACAGCGGAAAGACCATGCCTCCCACAAGCACATAGTGAAAATGTGCCACCACGAAATAGGTATCGTGCACCTGCCAGTCGAAGGGCACCATCGCCACCATCACGCCCGTCAGGCCACCCAGCGTGAAGATGAACAGGAAGCCGAGCACGAAAAGCGACGGCGTTGTAATTCGGATGCCCTTCGGCGCGGCGGCAATGGTGGCGATCCAGGAAAACACCTGGATTCCGGACGGGATCGCCACCGCCATGCTGATTGCCGAAAAGAAGGTCAGCGACAGGGCCGGAATGCCGGTGGTGAACATGTGATGTACCCACAGGCCGAAGCTGAAGAAGGCGGTGGCGATAAGCGCCACCACGATCAGGTTGTAGCCGACCAGCGGCCGGCGCGTCATGGTCGGCACGATCATCGAGACGAGCCCGGCGGCGGGCAGGAAGATGATGTAGACCTCGGGGTGCCCGAAGAACCAGAAGAGATGCTGCCACAACAGCGGATCGCCACCCTTGTCCGCCACAAAAAATGGCCAGTCGAAGGCGCGTTCGAGTTCGAGAAACATTGTGGCCAGGATCACCGCCGGGAAGGCGAAGATGATCATGCCGGCGAAGACCAGCATCGACCACGCAAAAATCGGCATCTTGTCGAGCGTCATGCCCGGCGGGCGGGTGCGCAGTGTGCCTACGACGATCTCTATTGCCCCTGCTATAGCCGATATCTCGATGAAACCGATGCCAAGCAGCCAGAAATCGGCATTGTCGCCGGGAGAATATTCGCTGCTTGAGAGCGGCGGATACATGAACCAGCCGCTCTTCGGTGCGAGGTCGTAGAAAATGGTAGAGAAAAATACCGTGCCGCCGATGATGTAGGCCCAAATTGCAAAAGCGCTCAGCCTCGGAAAAGGAAGGTCGCGTGCGGCAAGCATCTGCGGCAGCAGAATAACGCCCAGCGCCTCGACGGCGGGCACCGCGAAGAGGAACATCATCGTAGTGCCGTGGACCGTGAACAACTGGTTGTAGAAATCTTGCGTGACGAAATCATTGCCGGAGGTGGCAAGCTGGGTACGCATTAATAGCGCCAGCACACCTGCCGCGCAGAAGAAGGCGAAGGCCGCGCCCATATAGAGCAGGCCGATAACGTCATTATTGACGGCGGTGACGATGGAAAGGCCCTTGGGCGTCGCCCAGATTCGCTTCAATTCCTCGCGCTCACCCTCGGGCCGGGGCGTGGGGCTGATGAGGATCCGTTCGTGCCGGGCTTCTTCCGCCATGTCTTACCGCAAAGTGTAGAGCAGAACGACGCCGCCGGCATAGACAGCCAGTACGGCTAGTGAATCGACACTCATGCGCATGAAGCTCCAGTCGCGGCGCTCGGCGAGGCCGGCGACATACAGAGCGGTCACCGCTATCGCCAGGACGCCGGCCACACTGGCGAAAACGCCAACGCTTCCCAGCACCGGGTCGCCAGCCGCAACCGCATCAACGATGAACACCAGAGCCAAGTCGAACAGATTCGTCCCCAGAATGTCGGAAATCGCCATGGTGTAGAGGCCGAACCGGACGGCGGAAAGCACCGTACTCACCTCGGGCAACGAGGTCGCAAACGCTATGAACACCGCGCCCATGAAACTTGCGCCAAGGCCGGACTGCTCGGCAATCGCCTCGCCCGTGCGGGTGACGATAAACCCGGCAACAAGGATGATCGCCGCGGCGACAATGGAGCGAACGACAGCATCTGACAGGGTGTGCTCCTCCGCCTTGCCATGCTCCGGTTTGGTGTCGGGTTCCCTCCCTTCCCCGTGCTTCTTCTCCCCTTCTGCCGCGCGAAATTCAGCGATCCAGGGCTGGCGCTGCTCTTCCTTTGAGAGCACCCACATGCTCAACACCCAGCACAAGGCAATTGCCCATGACCACAGGCCGATGCCCCACAGTGCGTAATCGCCAACCAGTGTCGCGAGCACCACAAGGCACAGCAGCACGATGTTCAGCGCTCCCTGCAACATGACGACCGAGTCGGGCACCATAGCGGTCAGCGCCCTGCGGCCAATCGCGAAATCGGCAACCGCCAAAATCGCCACCTGCATCGTAACGCCGCCGAGCAAATTGTTGACCGCCAGCACGCCGTTGCCGGAGGAGGCGGCACTCACGGCCACAGCCAATTCCGGCAGCGAGGTAATACCGCCAAGAAACAGCAAACCCATGAGAGCGTGACCGAGGCCGGTCTTGGTGGCGATGATGTCGGCGAAGATTGAAATACGATAACCCGAGCGCCAGACGAAAACGGCGGCGACGACGAAGATCGCGATATTGATCCACAGACTGAACTGCGTGAAATCCGGAATCATTTCAACCCCGCCAGATATTGCGCGATGGCGCGGGCTTCCTCATCGGAAAGGTTGTCATAGGGCAGCATGAGGTTCTGCGGTTTGAGCGTTTGGTTGTGCCGGATCCAGTTGGCGGTATCGTCCACCGTGTTGGGCAGTATGGCCGCAGCCAGCGTGGCACGGCTGCCGAAATGGGTGAGATCCGGTCCGATCCTGCCATTGGCACGGGTGCCACGGACGGCATGGCAGCCACCGCAACCCTTCTCCTGAAACAGTGCTTGCCCCTGCTGCTCATTGGCCGTGGGTTGCACGGCATCACCGCCTTCCTGCTCCAGCCATTCGCTGAAGTCCTCCTGCGTCAGGGCCTCGACCTGAAAGGACATCAACGCATGCGCGCCGCCGCAATATTCCGCGCATTGGCCGCGCCATGTTCCGGGTTCGTCCGCGTCCAGCGTCAATACGGTCTCGCGCCCCGGTATCATGTCGAGCTTGCCGGCCAGATTGGGTACCCAGAAACTGTGGATAACATCGGCGGTCTTCAGCGTAAGGCGAACCGTCCTACCGGCGGGAATTTTCAACTCGTTGGCGGTTTCGAACCTGTTCGGCCCCTCATATATGATCCGCCACCACCACTGCTCGCCGATCACGGTTATGCGCAACGGCTCCGAATCCGCGTTGTGTGCCTGGCCCGCGGTCAGAACCATGCCGTAGATCAGCAGTGCGGAAAGCGTAACGGTCGGGAAAATGAGGCCGCCGCCGATAATCGAGCGTTCCCCGGCCAACAAGGCGCGCAGGCGTGCCGGTCCCCGCATGGCAACGGCAACGAAAAACATCACGGCTGCGAAAATCACCGTTGCACCGATAACCAGAACCAGTGTCAGCACGAACCAGTTCTCGGCTTCCGGCCCACCTGGGGCGAGCACAGACTGGTTGTGGACGCAGCCGGTCAAAGCAAGGCTTGCGGCCAGAATCACAAGCGCTGTGCATCGCTTCTTCACTGGCCGCCTCCTGAATGCTCCAGCGGCATTGAGGCATACCATTGGGCGACCGCAGCGATTTGTTCGTTGTTCATTCGATTGGCGATAGGAGCCATGATGGCGCCCTGCCCTGCCTGCCGAAGGCCATTTTTCCAGAGGCGAAGCTGCTCGCGCAGGTAGCGTTCGGGTTGACCGGCAAGACGCGGGAATTGCGGAGAAGCGTCTTTGCCATGGCAGGACTGGCAGGCCGGTATCTGGTCCTCCGCGCGACCATTGCGCGCGATTTGCTTGCCTATGCCTGAAGTGTCGGCACCTGCGGTTGTCGTGCCGTCCGTCGGTTGCAGCCGGGAGTAGAAATCAGCCAGCCGTTCGATGTCATCTTGATCCAGTTCCGCGGCAACAGGTTGCATGATGCCGCTTTCGCGTTCCCCGGTTGCGAAAGCGCGCAGAGAGGTCACCAGATACTCTCGGTTCTGTCCGGCAAGCTTCGGCACCAGTGCGCTTACCGGCGACGCGGTTTCACTCTCATGGCAACGCATGCAAGCAGTCAGCTCCGACGGAATACCTGCTGCCACCGGCGCGGCTTCGTCTCTTGCAAGATTACCTGTGGTCAGCAGGCGGAATCGGTCTGGCCCCATCCCGTCCAGCTCCTGCAGAAACGCAACAAGTGACCACACCTCGTCATCGCGGTTCTGTGCAGGCCATGCGGGCATGCCGGTGTATTTCAGGCCGTGCTTGACGATCCAGAATATCTGCCGGGTCTTGAGCTCGCTGATATCCTCTTCCAGCCTTGGCGGAGGTGGCAGCATGTTCGCCGCGATCGGATTGCCTGCGAAGCCTGGCCCGCCATGACAGGGCGCGCAGGCCCCGCGATAATGACCCGCACCGAGCGCGATCATATCAGGGTCAGCGATGTCAGGCGGCTCAATCAAAAGACTATGGGTATCGACGGAACGCTGCATGCCGAACTCCAGCAGTGCCCGGGTCACCGCCCAATGACCCTTGCTTGCGGCGACATTATAGACGCCTGCCGCAGCAAAGATAACGCCGCTGGCGGCCCCCATGACCAGAAGCAAGGCAAACGTCAGTGCAAAAGCGCGCCAAGAAGGCAAGTCTGCAATTCGGAGCCCCATTCTAGGATCCTGCCCGGGCCAAGAGTTCCGCAGATTCACGACGTCCCAGATTGTGAAACCAGCGGGCTGCAATCCAGACACTGCACGTCACATAGACGAGTGAACAGACCACGATCATCAGCAGACCCGCAAGCTGCTGGTCGTGCAGACCGGCACCTCCATCCTGGGCGAGTGCGTAGATGTTTCGGGGCGAGAAGACGAGCAAAAATCCAAGCAAACAAAACAGCTTGCCGGTAATCATTAAGCTAAGAATTGATAGCCAGGAACGCTGGTGGCCCTGACGGAAGAGTGCATGCCAGAAGAGATAAGCCACTGCGAAAAGGCTTAGCACCATGAGATGGTGCAGCATCGGCGCATGCATTACAGCCGGAAGCAGTTGAGGCGCATGCCAGCCCCATAGAACCACAATCTGCAATGCTGTCACCAACACCAGCAGCGTCGTTGTTTGAGATGCATGACCGGCCGACCGGTGGACAACCAGACCAGCGGCCACAGGTGCCAACAGGTTCATCAGGAAGATGTGAAGAACCATGCGCCGGGTCAGATGCCCAACAGGCAGCAACTCAATCAACGCTGTCGCCAAGACCATGACCGCCAGGAACGGCAGGAGAACGATCAGCTGGCCGGACACGGCCAGCCGCAAGCCAGCCCCTTCCCGGGGTGCCGTAGAAAACCCTTCCGTGCCAGCGCCCATCATCCATCCGCAAATTGCCGGTGTCCTTACGTAAACCCGGCAGCGCGCTCTTGGTTCCTGAGAAATCGCTCAGAGAATGAAACGGTCCCAGCCCGCATATTTGTTGCGGATGGGGCCGCTGCGCAGATTGAGTGCCATCAGCGCAATGCCGATCATGATTTCTGCCACCATCTGTGCCGCGGTTACCTCGATGGCAAAGGGCAGCAGCACCAGCAGCCCGCCAATCACAACAGTGAGAAAGCGTGCTGCTCGCGCCACTTCCGCAAGTGCGGTGACGGTAACGGTAAGGATCAGCGCCCCGGCGATATGGTTGGCAAACGCCAGCCCGTCCGATGCCTCGAACAGGAGCGGCGTGAGCATCAATCCCGCCCCGATCAGGATGGTCAGCGCGAGGTTCCATGGTAGCGACATGCCGCCGGCAAGCATTTCTCCAATAATTGCGGATGGCGACTGGCGGAAGTCGTCGCGGTCGCGCCGCTGCCCCTCATCGGTGCCGCCCACGAAGAATATCTTCAATACCGGCCGCCCTTCCTGCTTCTTGCGCCAAAGGAACTGGCCGCAGGCGATCAGCTCGTCCAGCGAGTAGGGAATCTGCACCAGCATGGCCGCCGCCGCTATGAGGCACAGCGTGCAGTAGGTGCCGATCAAAATGGGCTGGATAACGATGAAATAGATCGATACCGCACCCAGCGGCACAATCATCAGGCCGAACAGCACCACCAGCCACGGCATGGTGCGCCAGCGGTTCGAGGCGCCCGCAATTCCCACGAGGATTTCCAGCATGTAGGTAAGCGCGCCGATGCCGGCATCGGGAACCGGCCAGGCCTTGGAAACGCTGGACGTGATGATGGCCTCGGTGCCGTTCTTGCCCGCAATAGCAGAACCGAAAAACGGCTCCCAAACCGCGTCAATATACTCAAGCTGATAGGCCGCCATGTAGCGCGAGGCAAACAGCCCCACCAGCGCCAGAATGATGACCGGTAAACGCTGCAGCCAGCTAGACGGCGAATAGTTCCAGCCGGGCGGAATGTCCGGCCCGGTTCGATTGGCAAGCGCGGAAACGCCGGTAACGGGCGGTGCCAGGACGGAGAAGCCCGTTACCAGCGCTCCGACAAGCATACCATTGAGATAGGCGGTTGCCTCGGGCGCCCAGAAGATCAAGGGCGCCGACATGACCCAGCAACCGATCGCGGCGCTGATCCATCTCGCCCAGCCGAAGGCCGGCGACAACGCGGCAAATGAAAACGCCAGCAGCAGGCAACCGGAAGCGATGTCGCTCACCGTCATCAACCCCGACGAATAGCCCAGAAGTGCAGGCGAGGTAATCAGCCATATCGCAAATCCGAGATTTACCCATTGCGTCCACAAATGTTGGGCGTGTTCGCGCTGATACTGGGATTCATGCCGTTCGCGCATACGCTGGGGATCGTCGACTACCTCGTCGGCTTCCTGCAACCAGTGTGGCGGCGTTATGCCATTGGCCTTGTACCAGCCGTATGGGTCGGCCTTCAGCGAGGCCACCAGCGTGGGTATTCCTTCTTCAATCCCGTGTTCAGGGTGCCAGTCCAGCAGTTTCTCCGCCCTGCTAATGTCGAGCGCATAGTGATCGCTGGCCATATCGACCATGAATGAGCGGATGAAGGGTTTTTCGCCGTAATCGAAATCGTCGGGTATGACGGGTTCGGCGTGTTCCTCGGCCCATGCCGCCGCCTTGGCCACCGATTGGGGAACGTTAAAGGTGGCCCATTCCTCCGCGCCATGAACTTCCTTGCCGATGCGATCTTGCAGTGCGGCGTAGTTCATGACCTGCCGCTCACCGGCAAGCAGGACGCACTCCTGCGGCAATTTGGCGCGCCGGTCGATAATCCGGTGCAGCAAATCCATCATGTCATTACGATGGATGAAGGCTTGACCGGCCTGCTGATCGCCTGCGAACAGATGGCTTTTCAGATCACGCTCGTAAATGCGCGCTATCTGGTGGCTAAGGGTGGGAACAGCGGTTTTTTCGTCGTAGAGGCCCGCAAGGCGCGCCATGACGACGGGGATCTTCCCCCGGTTTTTCAGGATTATCTCTTCGGTGCGGGCCTTGGATTTCGGATAGGCCCAGCCGGGCCGAATTGCACTGTCTTCGTCGATCAGTTCACCAGGTGAGCCGGGCGCATGCACCAGCATGGTGCTGGAATAGACGAACTGCGCGACCTTGAAATCCTGCAGGGCACCGAGCAGCCGCTTCGTCCCTTTCTCGTTTACCTCGCGATAGAGCGGGCTGTCTTCACCGGTAAAGTCGAAATAGGCCGCCAGATGCACGACAGAGGCGATGGCGCCGCCATGGCGGTCGCGCAACTTGCCAAGCGCCAGTTCGACGGAATCGTCGCTGGTGATATCGAACTCGATGCAGGAAAAATCCGTGCCCCCGCATTCAAGATCGAGGCCAACAACGGTGTAATCGCGACCGATTTCGGAGGCCAGCGATCGGCCGATCGACCCGGCGGCGCCGGTGATGACCACCAGTGGTTTCTTGGCGTTGCTCATTCGTTCAGCGATTGCGACGCGTCAGTTCGAGATTTCGCGGATAGCACCCGAGAG
>Ga0310345_10006538_pt1 | contig 10177 bp, 12 predicted proteins | sample HC15DNA20500_MG_FD_204667 | JGI IMG/M metagenome (GOLD analysis project Ga0310345, IMG submission 204667) | Marine microbial communities from station ALOHA, North Pacific Subtropical Gyre - HC15-DNA-20-500_MG | ecosystem: Environmental > Aquatic > Marine > Oceanic | place: Pacific Ocean: North... | reverse complement strand
GAACAGTGCAGAGAGCCCTGAAGACATGGACGATTTGATGCTCGCTTCCATGCGAACGTTCCGGGCGATTCAAATGAATGAACGTGCCAGTGCCAGTTCCTTGCGCATTCGCTATGTACAAGTGACTAACGGGTTCAGCTGGGCCGCTCTGGCTGCCCGTAGCCCTATCCAGCAATTTCCGGAAGAGACGTTACGCTTGCTCAATGGTTACTACCCTTACGGGGACCCCGAACCGGGCGAGTGGATAAAAATTCTGCAGTAGGCTTTGTCTGAGTTGCTTGAGTGTCAACCGCCCAGCTTCAATTCAAGTTTATTGATCTGCCGGAGAATATTACGCCGCTGTAATGGATGATAAAACCAGGGCTTTGGCAGTGATGGGCCAGAAAAGCTCAGGTGGTGTTCGGCCAGTGGGATATCATCATGCGGCCTTTCGCAAAACTGTTTTGCCGTTTCTTCGTTCATTATCCTGAAAGGGTAAAGTCCGCATTTGCGTTGACGCTCTGCGAAACGCAGAGCCCAGGTACGCTTTCGTCCTCGCCATGCGGGCACACCAGGCAACCAGGCAATAAACGGGTTTTTCATGAATACCATTTGTGAAAAATGCTGTCGGGCCTGTTGTTCATTTCTGGCTTCGTTGTCATAAAAGCGCCAGTCAGCTTTTATTAGCAGATCTCGTTGAGCCAAGAACAGATCAGAGTAGTAAGCCCCTGCACTGCGATGCATCCTGTCAATATGATAGCCGTTCCATTCGGGAACATAGTTGATCGCTTCCTTGGCCCGTTTGATAAATCCTGGCTGAAACAAACCACTAAAATGTTTGTCATTGTATAAATCCCGCCATTGACTGACCTCGGCTTCTGACACAGAGCGAACGACTTGCATGTCATCCTGGATCGTGCAAATCAGAGGATTACCAGAAAGGGCTTCAACAGCAGACTGCATATTGCCGTACAGGCCGCCATGTAACTGGCTGAATTCCTCTGCCTGTTGATTGGGCTGTTTTATTTCACATGATGAGGATAGTTGGTCCAGCACCTGTAACGTCAGTGAATCATCACTATTGTCATCCCAAATGGAAATACTGGCATGCGGTGCACATCGTTGTATGCTATCCACACAATTTTTCAGAAAATCGCCCCGGTTGAAGGAAAACACCAGAAAGTGCAGCAAAGAATTAGGGTGTTGGCTCATGGGAAGGCATTGCTCTTGGTGTGGCTAGGGAGGCGAAAAGGATGGCAACTCTGGGCGAGCAGGTCAAGCAGCAGTATACGATTCAAATTGTTGCAGGAGTTTTTTCCGTTCCGGGCCCCAACGATATTCACCGGCTAAACCGTTTTTGCGAATCACACGGTGACAGGGAATCAGCCAGGCGACGGGGTTATTGGCAATGGCTGTGGCCACCGCGCGGGTAGCACGAGGCTGATTGATCTGGTTGGCAAGATCCGAGTACGTGGCAGTGTCACCATAGGGTAAACGAAGCAGCGCACGCCAGACGGCGACCTGGAAGTTGGTACCCTGTACGTAAAGGGATAACGGCCTGGTACTTCCAGCTGTCCTCGGGTGGTTGGCATTAAAGAGCTGAGTTGCAACAGGTCCGGTCATCGTATGATCTTCCACGATATGCGCTCTGGGCCAGCGTAGGCGAAGCCTCTCAAGTTCAAGGTCGGGTTGCTCAGGATGAATGAACCCTAACTGGCAAATGCCTCGTGACGTGCAAGCCAGAAAAACCCGACCATAAAGTGTGTCATGAGTGCCTGTGGTAATCGTTAATGCCTCGCCTTGTTTTTTGAACTCTCCCGGCGTGACGGCATCCAGTGTGACAAAGTGATCATAGAGTCGTGAGGAACTGCTTAGCCCCAGATCCTCACTGGCTTGCAGGACGGCTCCACTTTTCAACAGGCAGGGCTGCGCCAGTTGCAATGTCAAAATCTGCAAAAACCGTTTTGGGCTGATGCCGACCATACGGCTGAAAAGTCTCTGGAAGTGATATTCACTGAGTTTTACCCTGGCAGCCAGTTGAGCCAGTGAGGGTTGCTCACTGACATGCTGGTGCAGATATTCTATGGTTTCAGCCACTTTCTGGTAGTCTGTCATGCTAACGTCTCTGCAACTGAGTAACGGGTTGCGTCATAGTGTCTCTTGCCGTTATCAGGGTGTCGAGCCGGATCTTGCTGTTTTTTTAGAGAGGAAATACTACGTGATTGACGAACAGGTGGCATTGGCGCATTTTCGCAAACATGACCCGGTCATGGTTGAACTGATCGAGGTGGTTGGCGATTTCGCGATGCCCGTAAAAACAGTTGATGATCTGTTCGGCACCTTACTGGATGCCATTACCAGCCAGCAACTGTCAGGTAAGGCTGCCGCGACAATCTTTGCTCGAGTCTGCGCCTTGCATGGCGATCCTGCCGAAGCGCCAACCCCGGAGCAGATATTGCGAAGCAGTGATGAGGAATTAAGGGGAGCCGGATTATCCCGGGCCAAAGTAGCGGCAGTAAAAGACCTGGCGGCCAAGGTGCAATCGGGCAGCGTACCGGCATTGGCAGAATTAAGAAACCTGGAAGACGACGATATCGTCAACGTCCTGGTCGACGTTCGTGGTATCGGTCGTTGGACAGCAGAAATGTTTCTGTTATTTCAACTGGGTCGCCCGGATGTGCTTCCCGCCAACGACCTGGGCGTTCAAAAGGGCTTTATGATGCGATACGGCCTGGATACCATGCCCAAGCCTGCTGAACTGCTTGCCTTTGGCGAGCGCTGGCGACCCTATCGCAGTGTGGCAACCTGGTACTTATGGCAAGCGACGCGTCTTTGACAGATTAATCGGCATTTGACCGGTCAATTACCATGAACCAGTCGCCGGACAGGTTTTCCAGGCGATTGACTTCATCGGCGTTGATGCCCATTTGCAGCAGAAGCTGCTCTTCCGAAGGAAAGAAGTGTATGTGCTCATCCAGTGTATAGAAATAGTAACGCTGTTTGGGGACGACAATGATGAGCTTCCTGGCTGTGACACGGCGAAGTTCTGCAACGCACTGGCGTAAATCCAGCACATGCTCCAGTGTGTGGCAACAGGTGACCGTATCAAAGGCATTATCTGTATAGTCCAGATGTGCCAGGTTGTTTTTACGGTAGCTAAAGCCCGCTTCTTCGACTGATGGCAGCACATCACAACCGGACAGGCTCAGGGCGGGGTTGTGCTGATGCAGGCGTTTCAGCAAATAGCCAGCGCTACAGCCGGCATCCAGCACCTGGCTGGCGTCGTCACACTCTTTGATAATTTCTTCAATGCAGCGCTCGGTCAGGTCGGTTTGCCGATGACGAGACAGTGAATTCAGATTGGCGTAAAAGTCTTCGTATTCCTGCTCGCTGAAATGACAGACGCGTTGCTTGAACTGCATGACTTCGCGGATGTTATGAAAACGGTAGGCAAGGCAGAAAAAAGGCCACATGAAAAAGCGACTGTCGCGAATGACAGGTGGAATCCACTCATCCAGAATGGTGCGGATGACATTGGTCACTTCTCTTTTCATAGGCATCAGGCCGCTCTGTGTGTATGATCTGTCCTCAGACGCATAAAACAAGAATAGACGAGGCGACTGATGACGTGTCGCGTATTCTCGCACAGAAAAACAGGACGCGAAAATGCAAACCCCGGCTGGCTCCCAGCAGTTGTGGCAGCGACTGCAATCAACCCCTTCCTGGCTGCTGTTTCTAATAGCAAGCGGCATTCTTTACCTAAGCCTCTTCCCGTTGCTGAGTTGGGGTATTTTCACGGAAGATGACTCGCATATTATGCGGGTAGCACTGGATTATGGCCCAGTGCTGCCCTGGTTTGATCCAGCGCGATACCAGGAGCTGTCGGTCGCCAACTTCACCCCGCTTCCCTTGAGTCTTTATTACGTGTTGTCGCAATTGTTTCCGATGCGACCGCTCTTTTTTGTGCTATTCATGTTGGGCACACTGACCATTGTGTCCACGTTGATGGCGATACTGGTTGAGCGAATCAGTGCCAGTCGTGTGGCGGGCCTGGTCAGCATTGTGTTGCTGTTTTCCTGCCAAACCACACTGACACTGGCTTCACGGTTCTACACCATGCACTATCTGGTGGGGGCTGTATTTGCGTTACTGGCAGTTCTGCTGTGCTATCGACAGGCACTGACGCTGGCCAGGATCGCAAGCCTGATGCTGTTGTCCTTACTGGCCATGGCCAGTAAGGAAGTTTATGTGATGCTGCTGCCATTGCTGGTGTTCCTCAGCTGGCAACAATATCGCGCCGGGCGAGAAACCTTCCAGTTATTGGGCGGCTTATTTGTCACGTTTGTGATTTACTGGCTGTGGCGTTCGGCCATGCTGGGGGGCAGTCCGGCACTGGGCCAGGAGAACAGTTATTTCGCTGGCTTCTGGAATGTCCCGCTATCGGCCTGGCTGTCTTTCTTTGGCTGGTACTTACAAACGCATTACCTTTTGCTGCTGGCAGCATTGGTCGTTCTAGCCTTGAATCCGGGCACTGTGCTGCCCCGACTGCCCTTGGCGCTCATGTTTGCACTGCCTGGTCTGGCAGTCACTCACGGCATTGTTGAACATGGCATGCATGCTGATCGCATTTTCTTCGCCATGAATGTGGGGCTGGTCGTAGTCATTGCCGGATCATTGAAGCCGGTATTAACCCGACTGTCGTCACGTTTTTCAGCCAGCGAGTCCTCCCACCTGTTTGAACGCCATCCGCTTGGCGTAGCTACGGTGGTCCTGGTGGCTGTTGCGGTGGCGGGTCAGGCTACATTTGCTTCTTCCCACCGTCAGGCCGTTACAGACGGTGCGGATTATCGTATTACACGATATATCCTGGATCGTGCACCGGCGTTGACTGAAACGGTAGTCTTGCTGCCGATGAATTACATTCAGGGTGATTTGATGCGAGTGGCCAACAACCTGGGTCGCCCCTGGCCACAGCTTACGCAGAACTGCCAACTGGCACTTGCCAGTGAGCCTGAGAACATGGTGGCGTTTGATGACCAGGGGGCTGTGATGGACAGAGCGGTATTGGTGGAGCGTTGCAGTATTAATGGTCCGGTGCCACAAATTGATCAGACGCCACAATTCAGTGAAGGCATCTTGTCATGGTCGATGAACCCGCCACCAGGATTTACAGCGGGAGTCCTGTTCATTGATCGGGCCTTTGCGGTGCCTTTGCCACAATTTGCAAGTCAGTTGGTGAGACCTGCTCCAGGTGAACGCTACCAGGTGTTTGCGACCAACTGGCAGCAGTGGTGGTTCGGTGAACCGGCTGTGATCGGTGGAGACAGCAGCAGTCAGTGAGAGGTTATTTACCAGTTTAATTCAGTGCCGTGAGAGAGCTGGAGATGCCGGTAATACTTGAACAAACGACCAAAAGGCTCGGGGTCTTTTACTGTGATGTGCTGCTGTTTCTGCCCCGGTATCCAGGCAAGTTGCCTTGATACCCAGAAGCGAAGTGCGGCAAGTTGCAAGACAACCAACCAGTGTTCGGTTTCGGTGTCCGTTAATGCTCTGACAGACTGGTACCCGGAAAGCAATGCATTGAGCTTGTGGTGTCGTACTTGAGGATTCTTCTCTGCGTCAATGTCGATACACCAGTCATTCACGCAAATGGCAATATCCATCAGTGTCCAGCCACGGTAAGCATTATAAAAGTCGATGACACCAGTGATGGATTCTTTGCTGACCATGGCGTTGTCCCTGAACAGGTCACCATGGATGATGCTGACGGGCAAGGCCGGGGTTGATTGCAACCACTGGCTTAAATCATCCAATGCTGAAGAAAGCCAGGTCTCATGTGTTTTCCAGTGTGAATGTAGCAGTGACTGAGCCTGGGTAACAACCCAGTGTGGATGACGGTCACTTTGACGCTTAAGTGGTGATTTTTCTGTGGCTGTATGCATTGTCGCCAGCCACGCTCCCAGCGCATGACAAAGCTGCTCGGTAGCTTCTGTTGGGTGTTCACCCATCAAACATGGCTGCAAAAGGGCAGGTCTCCCTTTTATATGCTGGATGCGCTGTTCCTGTCCGTCTGGTAATGCGTAAGGCACGGAAAGACCCGTTTTATGAAGGACATCCAGTAAATCGACAAAGAATGTCAGCTCTTCGACAGGACCGCGCTCGATCAGTGTCAGCACCCAGCGTTGCTGTATGTCTGAGGTCGGAGCCAGTGTGTTGACAAAATAATTGGTATTTTCACTGCCGCCCTGGATACCCTGGTATGAGATCAGTTTGCCTACATCATACCCGGCAAGAAACCGCTCAACTTCATCTTGCTGCAGTGGGGTGAATACTGACACTAGAACTCCTTGGTCTGGTTGTCACCATTTCCGTCAGACGGGTAGCTGAAGACGTCATCCAGAGGTTGATTAAATACCTGGGCAATTTTAAACGCAAGCTCCAGTGAAGGAGAGTACTTGGCTGCCTCAATGGCATTTAATGTTTGCCGGGTGACGCCAATTCTCTGGGCCAGCTCGGCTTGTGTCATTTCATCATTGAGCAGGCGCAAACGCCGGATATTATTTTTAACCTGCGTGCCGCTCATCAGTAACCACGTCGATAAAAGAACAGTGCGCTAATGGCCTTGGCCAGGGATGCCAGTGTCAGGGCGGCGATTAATGCCTGGGCAATCAACAGCGGGCTCATTGGCAGGCTCACCTGCAAGGTGTCGCTCTGTGCCGAGGTTGAATTGATGACAATAGCGCCGACCACAAAGGCTGTGATGATACATAGTGTCCAGTAGCCCACCTGATTGCTGCGTAACTCAAACAGACGGTCGCGTTCATCGCTGGGTTCAACGTTAGCCTGATGGTCTCCGCTTAGCATTCGGAGCAAGGTAAATAGTACGGTGGACAGAATAATGCTGATAATCACTGTGGTGACGATCAGACGGGTCATGTCTCTCACCGGGAGTGGACTGTCAGCATCAAGTCTCAACAGTATCGCAAAGGAATGATAGAAAAAATAAACTGATACCAGTGCGCTGACCAGGGTCTCACACCATAAATTCTTTTCACGCCAGGACATAGGCTGCCCTCCATAGAGTTTTCTATGGAGGTATGATGCCCATATGGTATTTTCGTGTCAAATATATTTTACACTATGTAAAATATATTATACTTTGTCCTTACTCGTATTGGGCCTCATGGGCCATCAGCACTTCGCGAATTGTCTCTGCCCAGATATCGTAGCCCTTCTCATTCAAGTGCAGGTTGTCTTCGACAAAAATGTCGTCGCGGACTGTACCATCGGCCTTCATAAAGGGTGTTGCCACATCAATGTAATGAATGCGCGGATCGGACTCAGCCAATGCCTGGTACTGCGTATTCAGTGACACCGCAATTGGCCAGTAATCTTCTCTGGCAATACTGGGCTTGACTGACAGCAGGTATATTCTGGCCTCAGGGAAGGATTCATGAATTCGGTCAATGCCGGTTTCTACGTGCTCCATGATGACATCATTGGGGATGTGGTACCGGCCAGTATCATTGTCGCCTTCATAGATCAGCACGGCACGAGGGCTGTAAGTCAGCACAGTGCGATCGAGATAATAGAGCAAATCGTGCATCACGCTGCCACCGAATCCGCGCGGGATGACAGTCAGTGGCGCAAGATCGTCAATCGCATCTTCATTCCAAAACATGATGCTTGAGCTGCCCACCAACACGATACCGTCGGCTGGCGGTGGTGATTGTCTGTCATCGGCTTCAAACCGGCGGATATCGTCTTCAAAACGGGTGGGGTCAGGCAATTCCTGGGCGCTAGCAGTGAAAGAAAACAGAGCCAGCGTGGCGCTGGCCAGCAACGTTGTCAGTTTTTGGTGATGTAACGGAAATAAAGAAATCATAGCCACCTCGATACGTCTTATTGTTCAGGCTTTGTGTGTAAACGACCTCTGGATACTGAGAATAAAATGCCCAACAGACAGAGGCAACCGGCAATCGTAAAGCTCAGGTCAATGGCATTGGCCAGCAACCCCCTTGTTTCTGGTGATACCGCAACATCACCCATGACCAGGCTGATCGACAGGGTAACCAGCACCATGCTGGACAGTTGGCCAATAATGCGTGTCGTGGCGACTGCACCAGAAGCGCTGCCATAATAGGTTGGCGTTACTGAACCCATGATGGCGTTGATATTGGGTGAAGAGAACAGGCTGAAGCCACCGCCAGTCAGCAATAATGCGATGATCACCTGAGTGATGGCGCTGTCCGTATGAAGCCGCGCCAAAATAAACAGTCCGGTTGCTGTTATCGCCATGCCGGTTGACGCCAGCATACGCGGCTCAACTCGGTCAGAAAGTTTGCCCATAATCGGCGAGAAAATGGCCATCATGGCTGGTTGCACCATCATGATCATTCCGGCCTGACTGGCCGTCAGGGCTTTGATGGATTGCAGATAGAGGCTCAGCAGCACAACATTGGCATAGGTGGCCGCATACATCAGCAATGATGCAGTGGCGGAAAGCGTGAATACGCGATTCTGGAAGAACAATTTGACGTCCCAAAGCGGTTGTTCGCTCTGTCTGGCGTGTTGAAGAAACAGGTAGAGAATTACCCAGCTGACTGCAACCAGTGACAAGGCTGTCGCCGAAGGTAACAGGGAGACACCGACACAAAAGATGGCGATACTGCTGGTCCATAGCAAGGCACCCAGGCGGTCAAATCGGGTCGGGTTATCATTGCGCCACTCGTCTTTGACGGCAAACAGGCCAATCAGCAATACCACGATCGCTAAGGGTACGTGCATGACAAATGCTGCCCGCCAACCAATCTGGTCAATGACAATGCCGCCCAGCAAGGGGCCAGCTGACAGCCCGACGTAAACCGCGGCCGTGATCATGCCGATATATTTGCCACGTTCTTTCGGGGAAACCACAGAGCTGATAATCGCGATCTGTGTGGCATTGATCATGGCCCCGCTGGTGCCCTGTAAAAAGCGGGCGACCAACAGCATCTCACCAGACACGGCAGAGGCCGCAAACAGAGAGCTGGCAATCACGCAGACTACACCGGTCAGGAATACGCGCTTGCGTCCCAACCCGTCTGACAGCTTGCCGAAAACCAGCACAAACATGGCGCTGGCCATCAAAAACGCCATAGGCACCCAGCTCAGGGTTAATGCACTGAGAGACAACCCATCGGCAATACCTGGCAATGCGACATTGGTTGAAGACAACATCAACGGCGTTGCGAATGCATTGAGTAGAAGCATGACCAGGACAATGCCCGGGCGGGATTGGGAAGCCAAAAAACTGATCCTGTTCGGTGTATTCAAGACTGAATAAACGCCCATCATAGCACTGGTGCCGAAAAATTTCTGAACGCTCTCAACCTGTCTGCTATACCTTTTATGAGGCTGCTTAAAAAGTGCACTTTCAGGCGGTTGTGGTAGATAAATCAAATTGATAAGAGGGGTATCAAACTATGCGAGAGTTGACTGCAGAAGAGGTGTCAATTGTAAGTGGCGGTAGCTGTAGTGCTGTTGGCGGCTCAACTTTTGGAGGGGCAATAGTATCAGGGTTTACTGTAGGAGCCAGAACAGGTGCTTTAGGAGGTATTAAAGGTGCTGCGCTTGGTGCGGGCATCGGTGCCGTTGGCGGAGCAGCAGCATATGGGTTCTGCTCGATGCTGCAGAGCTAGTGAAGATTGTATCGCGAGACCTCGCACTCCTGCCTTTCGGCTTGGGACCGATTGTGATCGGAGCAATAGGAGGATCATCTCCGTGGACCAGTATCATGGTGATGGAAATAGCTGTGCTCTGCTCTTTCATATTGGATGGTTATTTCAGGTTAAGAGAGGGTGAAAGTAAATTAAAGGCACTCAAAGCTACTGGCCTTGGTCTGATCATCGGTATTCCATTAATGGCATTTTCGATGTTGCTAGCTATAGGTGTTGTAAGGCATTTGGAAAGCCTATTTGGAGGTAGTTAATACAGATAAAATTAAAATGTAGCGGGCCTGGCCCTGAATGGACCAGGCCCGTCCGCCGTCCGGTGCTACAATACTGTCATTACAGTAACCAATGACAGTGTGAATACCTGATATGAATGCCAATGATCTGACTTCGGATCTGTGTATCCGGCCATTGACTGCAAAACCTGAATATCTGGAAAAACTGGCCAAGTGGCACCATGCAGAATGGTCGTATCTCAATCCGGA
>Ga0310345_10006535_pt1 | contig 10179 bp, 9 predicted proteins | sample HC15DNA20500_MG_FD_204667 | JGI IMG/M metagenome (GOLD analysis project Ga0310345, IMG submission 204667) | Marine microbial communities from station ALOHA, North Pacific Subtropical Gyre - HC15-DNA-20-500_MG | ecosystem: Environmental > Aquatic > Marine > Oceanic | place: Pacific Ocean: North... | reverse complement strand
GGAGGACGGCCGGCTCGACCTCGACGCCCCCGTCTCGGACTACCTCCCGCGCTTCCGGCCGATGGGCAAGGAGTACGTCACGGTCCGCCAGCTCCTCTCGCACTCGGCCGGCCAGCGCCCGTGGTATCCGTTCTACGCGCACGGGCTCACGGACCGTCGGGCGGCCCTCGACTTTATCTACGCCGACACGCTCCGGTACCCGCCCGGCACGCGCTCCCGCTACAGCGACTTCGACATGATCGTGCTCGGCGAGGTGCTCCAGTCGGTCACCGGCGAGCCCCTCGACCGGCTGTTCGACGAGGCCGTGTTCGAGCCGCTCGGCATGCGGCAGACGAGCTTCCGGCCCGTCGGCGTCCGCGACCCGGACGCGGCCCCGACCGAGCACGACGACGTCTGGCGCCGGCGGACGCTCCAAGGAGAAGTCCACGACGAGGCCGCCGCCGTATTCGACGGCGTCGCGGGCCACGCCGGGTTGTTCTCGACGGCCTCCGACATGGCCCGGTTCGCGTTCATGCTCGCCAACGGGGGCGAGGCCTACGGCACGCGCCTGTTCCGCCGGACGACGATCGACGCGTTCACCGAGCGCGTCCGGCTACAGAGCACCTACCCGACCGGTCTCGGGTGGATGGTCAACTACGGCGAGACCTCGGCCGGCACCGAGTTCGGGCCGCGCTCGTTCGGGCATACCGGATTCACCGGCACCTCGATCTGGGTCGACCCCGATCAGAACCTCTTCGTCGTTCTCCTGACGAACCGCGTCCACCCGACGCGCCGCAACACGCGGATCCGCGAGGTCCGCCCCGCCCTGGCCGACGCCGTCGCCGGCGCCGTCGTCACGCCGCCCGGCGAGGCGCCCCTCGCGTGGGGCTTCGGCCCCATCCCGGCCGACCTCCCGCGCGTCGCGCGCCGCTAACCCCTCCGCTCCGCGAGCCCGCCTCGCCCCGCCCCCACTCCATGCCGACCTACGTCTACCGCCGCCCCGACGGGACCACGTTCGAGGTGTTCCAGAAGATCTCCGACGCCCCGCTCACCGAGGACCCCGACTCGGGCGAGCCGGTCCAGCGCGTGATCTCCGGCGGCGCCGGCCTCCAGTTCAAGGGGGACGGCTTCTACCTCACCGACTACGCCCGCAAGGGGAGCGGCTCGTCCGAGTCCAAGGCCGAGTCCTCTGGGACCGGCGAGTCGAAGAAGGCAGACGCCAAAAAGAGCGAGTCGAAGCCGACCGCGACGGCCGCCTCCTCGGACGACTAGCTCCCTCCGCCTCGGTCGACTCCCCGAGGCGGCCCGGGTCAGGGCACGACGCCCGAACGCCACTGGCGCTGGAGCCGGCGGAGCAGGTCGTGGTACACGCGGCTTCGCTCGAGCGTGAGCACGCGGAACGGGGCGCTCTCGTAGAGCCGCCCGGCGGTCCGCTCGAACACGAACACCGACGGCTGGCCGCCGCCGATGGCGTAGCTCCACCGCTCGCCGTTGGGCGTCGCCTCGACGTAGCGCGGCGCCCCGAGCAGGACGTAGAGCATTCCGGGGTCCGTCTTCCACCCGTCCTTGTAGGTCGCGAACAGCCGGTTCGCCTCCTCGACGCGCTCGTAGAAGGCCCGGACTGTCGCCGACGCCAGCCGGCGGTCGTCCATCTCCTCGCCCCAGAACCGGTCGAAGGCGCGGCGCAGCGCCTCGGGGTCCTCTGCCTCGACCAGCGGGTCGAGTTCACCGGGCGTGGCGACGTAGACGAGTGGGCCCACGAGGTCACCGAGGCGGGTCACGAGCGGATAGTCGCGGCGGCGCACCACGAACAGACGCTCGGCTTCGTCGAGCGCCCTCCCCCCGGGGGAGACGAGGCGAACGCGCGCGCGGTACACGCCGGGCCCCAGGACCGGGAGCGGCGCCTCGACGTCGAGCGCCTCGGACGGGTTGAGGATCGTCTGGCGGACGACCTGGACCGTGTCGACGTCCGAGAGGTCGACGCCGCGGGCGGGGAGGCTCCCCGGGGAGGGCGTGAAGCCGTCGATCCGGCGCGCGGGCTCGTCGTCGGCCGCGACGCGGACGACCGAGAGCTCGGTCGTGGCGCCGTCCGGCACGCCGGTGGCCTGAACGACCGCCCGGAGCGAGTCGAGCCCGGCCGGCACCGACGACGCGTCGACGGGGTCGACCGCTCCCTCGCCGCGTTCGGCTTCGAGCCGGAGACCGCCGAGCGCGGGGGCCCCGCTCGGCATCGGCACGCGAAGTACGAGACGGCGCTCGGCCGTCCGATCGCTCGTCAGGTCCTCCAGTACGGCGCGGACGACGTACTCGCCGGGCGGGACGTCGAAGCGTTCGACCCGCCATACGGGCGCCGCCGAGCGCGCGGCCTCGGCCTCCCCGACGCGGACCGTGTCGCGCGGCGAAACCGAGCGCGGGGCGCCCCCCTCCTGCTCGACCGTCACGGTCCAGCTCGCGATCGCGGTGAGCGAGTCGGCCGTCTGGCGGAAGACGAGCGACGCGGGCGGTACGCCGAGGTACACGTCGAGGCCCGGCACGTCGTCGCGGACGCTCGCGACGGCGTCGAGCACAAACACGGGCTCGCCGGCCCGGTACGCGGCGGCGCCCGCGTCGAGGCGAGGCGTGGCCGGCCCCGACCCCGCGCACCCGCCGAGCACGGCTACCCCCGCGAGGAGGGCGAAGAAGCCGGGTCGACGGCTCGTCATGGACTGGGGGCGCGGCGGCATGGGAAGGACCGCACGGAACCCGCGGCCGCCGCACGAACGGCGGGGGCCCACCCCGAGGATCCCGAAATGATCGCTAGCCCGCGTCCTTCGCCGCCGCCACAATCGCCGCGAACGATTCGGCGTCGAGGCTGGCGCCGCCGACGAGCGCGCCGTCGAGGTCCGGCTGCGCGAACAGTTCGGCCGCGTTGCCCGGCTTGACGCTCCCGCCGTACAGGATGTCGACGTCGACCCCAGGGAACCGGTCCGCCAGCGCCCCGCGGATCGCTGCGTGCATGGCCTGCGCCTGGTCGGGGGTCGCTGTCTGCCCCGTACCGATGGCCCAGACCGGTTCATATGCGACGACGAGGTCGGCCGACCCGACGCCCTCAAGCGAGGACGCGAGTTGGTCGAGGACCGTCGCCTCGGCGTCGCCGGACTCCCGCTCCTCCAGCGTTTCACCGACGCAGAGGATCGGCACGAGCCCGGCGGCCTGAGCCGCCCGCACCTTCTCGGCCACGAACGCGCTCGTCTCGCCGAACAGCTGGCGCCGCTCGGAGTGGCCCACGATGGCGTAGTGGACGCCCAGGTCGCGGAGCATCGGCGGCGACACCTCGCCCGTGAACGCGCCGGCGTCCTCCGGGTGGACGTTCTGCGCGCCGAGACGGACGCCGCTGCCCCGGAGGCGCTCCGCCACGGCGTCGAGCCACACGGCCGGCGGGCACACCGCCACGCCGACGGCGCCCGTCGCGTCGTCGGTGGCCCGCACGACGTCGGCGGCGAGGCCGACCGCGTCGGCGTGACCGAGGTTCATCTTCCAGTTTCCAGCGACCAGCATCGGGTTCAGGGGCGGGTGTTCGAGGAGTGGGACGCGACCTCGGCCGACACGACCTCGGCCAGGGAGGACAGGACGCGGACGTCCTCGTCGGTCCAGTCGTGGGGCTCGTGGTCGATGGCGCAGAGGGCGCCGATCACGTGGCCGTCGGGGGCCGCCACCGGGACGCCGAGGTAGGCGATGACGTCGAGGTCGCGGATCGCAAGGTTGCCGGCTAGAAGCGCCGACTGACGGGAATCGGCGACGACGAGCGGACGGCGCGCGTTGGCGACGTGCTGGCAGAACGAGTGTGTGAGCGGGGTCTGGCGCGCGTCGGCGACGTCGCCGGACAGGCCGACCTGGCTCTTGAAAAACTGGCGGTCCTCGTCGACCAGCGAGATCAGCGACACCGGGACGCCGAGCGAGTCCGAGGCGAGCCGGGTCAGCGTGTCGAACGCCTCGGACGGAGGCGAGTCGAGGAGCGCGGTCTGGCGGAGCGACGCGACGCGGCCGGCGACTCGGCTGACGTCGGGAGGCCCCGCCTCGGAGGTGGCCCGGACGTACTCGACCGGGTGCGCTCCCCCCCACCCGGCGTTGGCGAGGAGGTCGGCCCACCGGCCCTCAGCGGTCTCGACCGGTGCGCCGTCCCCGCGATAAGCGACCCCGGTGACGCACACGCCGTCGTCGGTGGCGATCGAGCGCCCGCGAAACCGGGCCGGTTCGCCGTCAAGGGTGAACTGAACGTCGAGCGTCCTCCCTCCCCCCGCCCGAGCGCTCTCGACCGCCTCGCGGAGTTCGTCGGGCGGATGGGACCGCGCGACCAGCGCGTCGAGCGTGGCACCGTCGTCGACGAGGCCAGGCGCGTGAACCCGCCCGTCCGGGTGGATCGTGACTGGCCGAGCGCGCGCGCCCTCGAGCGCGACGTGGAGCCGCGCGGCGTCGACCTCGACCGTCACGTCGCGCCCGACCAGCACGGCCCCCACGACGCGACCGGCCGGAGTCTCCACCGGCACGAACGAGGCGTCGAGCCACTGGGCCGCCCCCGCGGGGCCGACCGCGATTCGCTTGCGGACCGTTTCGCCGGCCAGCGCCCGCTGCCACGACTCGCTCTGCGGACTGGTCCTAGCGTGGTCGTCCCCGATCCCAGGCAGCGCCCCCAAGGTCGCCGCCGCGACCAACCGCCACGCCTCGTTCACGACCGAGAGGCGGCCGTCCGCGTCGACGGCGCAGAGCGCGTCGGGGGTCGCGTCGAGGACGGCCCGCAGGACCGCCCGCTCACGGTCGAGTTGCAAGTTGAGGTCGTGCAGCTGACGCTCCGAGGCGAGCAGGGTCGTCACGTCACGGGCCTCCAGCAACAGCCACGGCTCCGCGGCGGGCCCCTCCACGCTCTGGACGTCCACCAAGAGCGTCCGGCTCGTTCCCTCCCGCGTGACCGGCGCGTAGAACCGATCGAGGAGCCCGCCCGAGGCGAGGCGCAGGCTCTCACGGACCCGGTCGGGGTCGTCCCACCAAGGCGCGTCTGCGACGGGCGTTCCGAGCGCGGCCCCGCGCGAGGGGTAATACGACGACGCCAGGTCGCTCAAGGCCAGGATCGCGCCGGCCGGGTCGAGGAGCATCGACAGCCCGAATGAGGCCTGGAAGGCACGCCGGAACACGTCGTCAGGCACCATCGCCGCGTCGTCGCTGACGACTTCGACCGGGACCACCGGTGCCTTACCAGTCGGGTCGGACAAAGGGCGGTCCATCGCGGTCAGGGGGTCAGCGCGTCGAGCTTGGCGAGGATCTCCTCCGCGTGGGCAGCGGTCTTGGGACGCTTGAACACGTGGAGCACCGTCCCGTCGGGGCCGATCAGGAACGTCGTCCGCTTGATCCCCATCGACTTTTTGCCGTAGAGGTTCTTCTCGCCCCAGGCGCCGTAGGCCTCGAGGATGTCGCGGTCCGGGTCGGCGAGGAGCGGGAACGGGAGGTCGTACTTGTCCGCGAACCGCTCGTGACTCTCGACCGAATCGGCCGAGACGCCGACGACGGCCACGCCGGCCTCGGCGAGCGCCCCGGTGTGGTCGCGGAGGTTGCAGGCCTGCTTCGTGCAGCCTGGTGTGTCGTCCTTGGGGTAGAAGTAGAGCGCGAGGGGCCGGCCGGCGAAGTCCGCAAGGCGGACGGTGTCGCCGTTCTGGTCGGTCCCCTCGAACGGCGGCGCGGGGTCGCCGGGGGCGGGCATCTCAGCCATGGGTCGGGATCGAGTCGGTGAGGGCGCGGACGCGGTCGAGGTGGGCGTGCGCCGTGAGGTCGAGCTGGAGCGGGGTGACGGAGACGAAGCCGTCGCGGATCGCCGCGAGGTCGGTGTCGGGCCCCTCGTCGAGGTCGATAAACCGGCCGCCGAGCCAGTAGTAGGGCCGGTCGGTCGGGTCGCGGCGCTCCTCAAACTCCTCCTCCCAGCGCGCCCGCGCCTGACGCGTCGTACGGAGGCCGGCGAGCTCGCCGAGCGGTACGTCGGGCACGTTGACATTGAGGAGGACGCCGTCGGGGAGGCCGTCGGCGAGGACGCGCTCGGCCAGCACGCGTGCAATGTGGCCGGCCGCCTCGAAGTCGGACGGCGTCCACGCGTCGTGGGAGACGGCGATCGACGGGACGCCGAGGATCGTCCCCTCGGTCGCCGCGCTGACCGTCCCCGAGTACATCACGTTGACGGCCGTGTTCGGCCCGTGGTTGATGCCGGAGACGACGAGGTCGGGCGGCCGCGGGAGCAGCCGCTGCGCCGCGATCTTGACGCAGTCGGCGGGGGTGCCGGTCACGGCACGCGCCCAGACCGGGCCGCTCGGCCCGTCGAACACCCAGGGGTGGACGCGCATCGGGTCGCGGACCGTGATCGCGTGGCCCACGGCGCTCTGCTCGGCGAACGGCGCCACCACGGCCAGCGTGCCGATCCCATCGAGGGCCGCCGCGAGGGCCGCGATCCCCGCCGCGTCGATCCCGTCGTCGTTGGAGACGAGGACGAGCGGCCGGCTGGCGGGGGCGTCGATCGGGTCGGGACGGGTCACGGGCGGCGGAGAGGGGCCGGAAAGATCGCACGCCTCGGCGGCGCGTGGGGCCCAGCGCGGAGGATCCCGGACGAAACGGGGACCGCCCGCCGCCCCGCTAGTAGCTCTCGTCGTCGGCCGGGAACGCCCGCCCGCGGACGTCCTCGACGTAGCGCCCGACGGCCTCGGTCACGGTGCCCGCGAGGTCGGCGTAGTGGCGCACGAAGCGAGGGTTGAAGTCCTGCGTGAGCCCGAGGAGGTCGTGCGTCACGAGGACCTGCCCGCTGCACCCGACGCCGGCCCCGATCCCGATCGTCGGGACGTCGACGCTGTCGGTCAGTTCGGTCGCCAGCTCGGCCGGGATCTTCTCGAGCACGACGCCGAACACGCCCGCCTCGGCGAGCGCGCGGATGTCCTCGCGGAGCTCGTCGGCCTCCTCGACGTCGCGGGCGCGCACCTTGTAGGTCCCGAACTTGTAGATGCTCTGCGGCGTGAGGCCAAGGTGTCCCATCACCGGGATGCCGGCGCCGAGGATCCGCTCGACCGACCCGAGCACGCGGGCGCCGCCCTCCAGCTTCACGGCGTGCGCCCCGGTCTCCTTCATCACGCGGATGGCCGACCGGAGTGCCTCGCGGCTCGACCCCTGGTACGCCCCGAACGGGAGGTCCACGACGACGAGCGCGCGACGGACGCCGCGGACCACGCACTGGGCGTGGTAGATCATCTGGTCGAGCGTGATCGGGAGCGTCGTCTCGTGACCCGCCATCACGTTCGAGGCCGAGTCGCCCACGAGGAGCACGTCGACGCCGGCCTCGTCGAGCAGCCGAGCCGACGTGTAGTCGTAGGCCGTGAGCATGGCGATGGGCGTCCCCTCGCCGCGCATCGCCTGGAGCGTCTGGGTCGTGACGCGGCGGACGTCGGCGGCGGTGTCGGTGGGGACGGTCTGCGTGCTCATCGGAGTCGGGAGAGGGCCGGACAGGATACGCGGTCTCCCTCGGCCCAGCCCCACTCGACGGGAACGGGCGCCGCCTCCGGAGAAGCGGCGCCCGTGGAGAGCGTTACCGAGGCGGGCCTACTGGCCGGCGCCCGTGTTCGGCGGGTCGATCGGCGGCGCGGGCGGGCCCGGCTGCTGCCCGACCGGCGCGGCGTTCGGGTCGATCCCGAGCCGCTCCATGATCGGGACCGTCAGGTCGTCGACGCGCTCGCTCCGGTACAGGAAGACGGGCGCGTTGTTGGCGACGGTCGGGAGCACGAGGTCGTAGCCGCCCTCGGAGGCCTCGGCCTGGATGGCCTGGTCGATCTGGTTGAGGACGGGCTGGAGCAGCCGGGCCTCGGCGTACGAGAGGTACTGGAGGCCCTGCACCTCCGCCTGCTCGATGTCGTTGCGGATCTGGAGGAGCTCCTGCTGGCGCTCCTGGCGCGCGGCGTCGGTCGCGACGGCGCTCTGGTCGAAGGTCTGGTACTCCTCGAGCTTCGTGTTGAACACCTGCTGGAGCGAGTCCTGCACCACGGCCACGCGCTGACCGACGGCCTGCTGCTGCTGTTGGAGCTGGGTCTGAACGTCGGCGAAGGCCGGCATTCGGATCACGATCTGGTCGGTGTCGACGAAGCCGACCTTCATCGGCTGCGCCAGGGCGGCCGGCGCGAGCGCGACGGCGAAGGCAAGGAGGACGAGTCGGCGGAGAGTCATGGGAATGTCGTGGGGGGACGGTCGGTTAACGGCCGTGAGCTAGCGGCTCGTGCCGGAGAGGCCGGCCGCGCCGAGCCCGATCCCGAGCTCTTCGAGCACGAGGTCGGTCACGTTGTTGCGGGGGCGGGTGTAGAGAAAGAGGTACTCGCCCGCCCGGTCGAAGATGTAGTCGTAGTCGCCCTCTTCCGCGACGACCTCGACGGCGGCGAGGAGCCGCTCCTGCGCCGGCCGCATCTGCGTCTGCTGCTCGCGGAACAGCTCGCCCTGCGGGCCGAAGTAGCGGGTCCGGAGCGCGTCGCGCTCTTCCCGCTTGGCCTCGATGGCCTCAAGCTGGGCCTGGCGCTCGTCGTCGGTGTAGAGGATCTCGCGGGCCGCGAACCGGTCGGCCATCTGCTCGGCCTCAAGCGCGACGGCCTGGACCTCGGCCTGCCACTGCTGCGTGAGCCGGTCGAGCTCCTGCTGGGCCGACTGGAACTCCGGCATCTGCGGCAGGATCGTCGACGAGTCGATAAACCCGATGGTCTGCTGCGCCAGCGCGACGGGCGCAGCGAGAAGGAGGGCGGCGAGGGCGATCAGCGGGCGCATGGGGGTCGCGGCTACGGGGAGGACGAGGCGTGGCAAGCCTACCGCCCGCCGAGCGAGAACTGGAAGCGCCAGCCCGGTTGGGCGTCCTCGATGGCCCCGGCCGACGTGTCGAGCGGCGTGTACGGGTCGATCTGGTAGCCCATGTTGAGGTCCACGAGTCCCAGGATCGGGAGGAAGATCCGGGCGCCGACGCCGGCGGCGCGGTACAGGCGGGCCGGGTCGTAGTCCTCAAAGCCGCTGTACGTGTTGGCCGCGTCGGCGAAGAGGTACGGCGCGAGCGAGAGCTGCGGCGTCTGGAAGAGGAGGACGCCGAGCTCGGCCTCGTACTTGTTGAGGATCCGGCCGCCGACGGGCTGCCCGCCCTGGCGCGGTCCGATCGCCTCGATCGGGTAGCCACGGAGGAACACGAGGTCGCGCCCGAAGCCGCGCGAGATGCTCGAGGTCCCGCTCGCCTCGAGCGGCGTGCCGCCGACGAGGTAGCGCTGGAACCGGACGTCGTCGCCCGTGAGCGAACCGATGTAGCCGAACTGCGTCCGCACCGACGCCGTGAGCCGTCCGACGACCGGCGTGTAGAACGCCGTCTGGAGGTCCCACTTGTGGTACTGGATAAAGTCCCCGATCGGCGGTGCCACGGTGACCGTCAGGCCCACCTGGGAGCCGTTCTGCGGGAAGGTCGGGTTGTCGAGCGCGTTCCGCGACAGCGACTGGCTGAGCGTGACCTCCTGGCTCACGCCCTCGGGGATGAACGACGAGCTCAGCCCGCGGACGTTGTAGAGCCGGTAGCCCAGGTTCGTGCCCGTGACGAAAAAGTCGTCGGGCCACTTTAGCCGTTGCCGGTAGAACACCGAGGCGCCCGCGGTCGAGTACAGCCCCTGCGTCGTCGAGGTCAGCGACGAGAACTCCTGGCGGCGGTACGAGAGGGCGAACCCGGCCGGCGTGGCCTGCCCGCGGAACCACGGCTCGGTAAAGGAGAGCGAGTAGATCTGGGCCCGGCTGCCGTAGGTCTGGACCTGGAGCGAGAGCTGCTGGCCGTCGCCCGTCGGCATCCCGCCGTCGAAGCCCTGGAGGAGGTTCTGGACCGAGAAGTTGGCGAACGTCACGCGGGCCGAGAGGATCAGCCCGATGCCCGACCCGCCGTAGCCGCCCGAGAGCTCGAGCTGGTCCGACGACGTCTCGGCGAGGTTGTAGACGAGGTCGACCGTCTTCTCCTCCTCGTTGACGTTGATGGCCGGGCCGGCGCCGAAGCTGGCCGGGTCGAAGTAGTTCAGCGTCGCCAGCTCGCGGACGCTCCGCTCGATGGCCTGGCGGCTGTACGGCTGGCCGGGGACGGTCCGGAGCTCGCGCCGGATGACGTGCTCCTTCGTCCGCGTGTTGCCCGCGATGCGGACCTCGCCG
>Ga0310345_10006533_pt1 | contig 10181 bp, 5 predicted proteins | sample HC15DNA20500_MG_FD_204667 | JGI IMG/M metagenome (GOLD analysis project Ga0310345, IMG submission 204667) | Marine microbial communities from station ALOHA, North Pacific Subtropical Gyre - HC15-DNA-20-500_MG | ecosystem: Environmental > Aquatic > Marine > Oceanic | place: Pacific Ocean: North... | reverse complement strand
CGCGGAGGCTTTGAAACGATTACAGGACATGGTGCCTGAGGCCTACCTGCGGCTGATTGAGCCCGCTCCACAGTTAACCGGAATCAAGACTCCCAGCTATCTGATGTCTTACGATTACACCCTTTTCTCCTCCAAGGATGTCGACCCGGACCTGGTTTACCAGGTTGCCAAGTTGATGTACGAAAATCTGGATGGCCTTCAGGCCACCGGAGCCCTGTGGGCGGAATTTCAGGGCGAGACGATGGCCAAGGACGTGGGACTTGAATATCACCCGGGTGCTGTCAGGTTTTATAAGGAAGTAGGCCTTTGGAAGAGGAATTAGCCACCGATACGCCCGATAAGGGACCCGAGTTCGTTTCCCCTCTGGCGGGGCTGCTGAACCCGGTTCTTGGCGGGTTACTGGCCCTGGTGGCTGTTGCCTGGGCAGGAGAGATTCCTTACCGGCTGGGCTTTGTCCTGTATCCCGAGCAGGCACTGGTGGCGATTCTGGCACTGGGCCTAGCCATGGCCTTCCTGGGAGTTTCAGCCCGGCGGCCCAAGGCCGGCATTCCCTGGTACGACTGGATGGCGGCGTCTCTGGGATTGACTGCCGGGGCCTATGTGGCGGTCCGTTATCCCATCCTGGCCGATGAGTTCTTCTTCCGTCCCGTGGAAACCACCATTATCGGGACCATTCTTGTGTTGTTGTCAGTGGAGGCCCTTCGCCGCACCACCGGCTGGAGTCTTCTCTCGGTGCTGCTCGCCTTCATGACCTATGCGCTGCTGGGCCATTTGATTCCCGGTAAGCTGGCAGGACGTTCCATGGAGATCCTGGAATTGTTCTCGTTTCTGGGAGTCGACAACACGGCCTTACTGGGTCTCCCGTTGAGGATCATCTCGACAATCGTCATTATCTTTGTCTTCATGGGACAATTACTGCTTCGTTCCGGAGGTTCCCTCTTTTTCAGTGATCTGGCGGCGGCGTTAATGGGCCGCTCACGCGGCGGAGCGGGGAAAATGGGAGTTTTTGCCTCCGGCTTGTTCGGATCCATCTCAGGGAGCGCGGTGGCCAATGTGGCTTCAACCGGAGTCATCACCATTCCGCTGATGCAAAAAAGCGGCTACCCGGCACATGTCAGTGGTGCCTTCATTGCCGTTGCCTCGACCGGCGGGCAACTCATGCCCCCCGTGATGGGCGCGGCGGCCTTTCTGATGGCCGAGCTTTTGGGAGTTTCCTATGGAGAAGTGGTTCTGGCCGCCATTGTTCCTTCCATCCTCTACTACTTTTCCGTTTTTATTCAGGCCGATCTGGAGGCCGCCAGGCAGGGCATAGGAGCTGTTTTGGGCACGGAAATCCCTTCCCTTCGAAAGGTCCTGCGGGAAGGATGGTACTTCCCCATGCCCTTTGTGGTGCTGGTGATCGCTTTGTTTCAGTTCAATCTGACGCCAGAGACCTCGGGCCTTTATGCCGCCGGGTCCATTATTTTGCTGGGCCTGATCTTCAGTTATCGGGGTTTGCGGCTGCGGCCCGCCGATGTCCTGGAATCGCTCAAGATCACCGGTCTGTCTTCGACCCAGGTGGTGGTCATTGGCGCGGTTGCCGGCATGATCATGGGCATCGTGGATGTCACCGGGCTGGGCTTCGGCCTCACCTTCGTGCTGGTGCAGTTTGGTGAAAGCAGTCTGCTGCTGTTGCTGGCGCTCACTTCCGTGGTGTGCATCATCCTGGGGATGGGAATGCCCACCACCGCCATCTATTTCCTGCTGGCGACTTTAGCGGCCCCTCCCATGATCCAGCTGGGAATCAGTCCCATAGCGGCCCACATGTTCGTTCTTTACCTCGGTTGCATGTCGATGATCACGCCGCCGGTGGCCCTGGCCGCCTTCACGGCTGCCAATCTAGCGCGGGCTGATCCCATGCGCACGGCGGTGGCGGCGGTGCGCTTCGGCTGGCCCGGATTGGTGGTACCTTTTTTATTCGTGTTTGCACCCAGCTTGCTTCTCGACGGCCCTGTCCTTGCTATCGTGCGGGACACGGTGACGGCCCTGATTGGGATCTGGCTGGTCTCCGCAGGAATCACCGGTCACTTCATGCGTCCGCTGACCCCCTTGACTCGCTCCGGCATGATCATCGCTGGGTTGGCGCTGCTGATTCCTTCCCAGATTTTCGCCCAGGGCTGGGTTCTGGAGGTCTTTGGAGGGGTCTTGTCGGCGGTTCTGGTGGCCGCGGAGTTCAAGAAGGCCAGGGCATAGCTGGAGATCAAAGACATTTCTTGAATAACAAGGAGATAAGTGATGGCTAAATCCAAAGTGGTGGTATTCGAGAAGGCCAACCAGCCCCTCGAGGTTCAGGAATTCGACATTCCGGAATTGAAAGAGGGCTGCGTTCTGGTGAAGACCGTTCTCTCTGGCGTGTGTGGAACCGATCCCCACTGCTGGAGGGGTCAGGTCAAGGGAATGCCGGTTCCGGTCATCCTGGGCCATGAGAGCGTGGGGCGGATCGACAAGATCGCTTCGGATCGCAAGACCGACAGCGTGGGGGAGCCGGTCAAGGAGGGCGACCTGATCTTCTGGGTGGCGGGACACCCTTGCGGCCAATGTCACGCCTGTGTGATTGAAAAGGACACCACCGGATGCATCGCCCGCCGTTCCTATGGCTGGAGCTACTCCTGTGCCGATTATCCCCACCTGACGGGTGGCTACTCCGAGTATGTTTTTCTGACCGCCCGGTCCTTCTTCTTCAAGATTCCCGACTCGGTGCCGGCTGAGGCGGCCATTGCCTTCGGCTGCGGGTTTCCCACCGCAGTTCGCGGATTTGACGTGATGGGTGGGGTCCAGCCGGGCGAGTCGGTGATCATCCAGGGGGCGGGCCCAGTGGGACTCTCCTGCCTGGTGATGGCCAAGCTGGGTGGAGCTTCGCCCATCGTGGTGATGGGGGCGCCGCCTTCACGATTGGAGCTGGCCAGGAGGCTGGGTGCTGACCTCACGGTGGACATCTCCGGTCTGAAGGACTCGGAGTCTCGGATTCAGGCGGCGAAAGAGGCGGTTGGCGAGGTGAACCTGGTCATCGAGGCCACCGGTTTTCCCGAGGCGGTGGGAGAAGGCCTGGAACTGGTCAAGACCTTTGGAAGATATCTGGTCATGGGAGTTTTCTCGGACCTGGGGGCGGTGCCCATAAATCCCACCCGTATTGTAATTAAGAACATGCGGCTTTACGGCTCTGTTTTCTGGGAGCCCAAGCACCTGCATCGGGTGATCCAACTGCTCGCCGCCCACAATGACACGCTCTCCCTGCAGGATGCCGTCACCCATCGTTATGGCCTGGCGAAGGCCACCTCGGCGCTGGAGGATGTTGAAGGTCTGAAGTGCGTCAAGGCAGTTATCGACCCCTCCCTTTAGCCCGTACTATGCACAAATTGTCTACTGCAGTTCCGCATCCATCCGCGCTGACTGCGTTGTGCTTCCTTGGGCTCCTCGACGTGCTGCAAGAGTACTCCTGCGGGGCCCTGTGTCGCACGCCTTGTCATCGCGGCGCCTGCGGCCCTTCGTGACGACAACCTATGCATAATCCGGGCTAGCCTCACTTGTTTTCGGGTCGCGATCACCCGTTGAATCCCCTACAGATCAAGCCCTTTGGGGTTGACACAGATGGGGTAGGTGAGCAAACATGAAGGCCGCTATATGCCTGAAATCAAGTGTCGCATTGGAGGGAGTTTCTGTGGTTGAACCCTATCTGGCTTTTGCCGTCCAATCCAAAACCTACGGATGTACCAACCGGGCCGATATCAAGAAGAATCTGGCTAATCTGCTTCCCCAGGTTGAGGGTTGTCTCTACATGGGGGATGTGCTCTATCCCACCAAGCTGATCGTCCTCTCCGAAGGAGCTTTGCAGGGATTTTATGATGAGCACAGCCGCATGGACCACGTGGAGGCTTGCAAGAAAATCGCCATCCGAATTCCCGGTGAGGAAACCGACCGTCTCTCGGAGGTAGCCAAAAAATGGGGCGTTTACATCGTGGCCCAGGCCAAGGCACTGGAACCCGACATTATCAAGGACCGGTTCTTCAATACCGCCTTCATCATCGATCCCAACGGTGAAGTCATTCACAAGCACCGCAAGGGGCGCGTCTTCACGCCGGAGAGCACCACTACCCCGTGTGATGTCTATGACATCTGGAAGGAGAAGGTGGGGTCGGGTCTGGACGCCTTCTATCCGGTCGCCGACACGCCCATCGGGCGCATCGGAACCATGATCTGCTATGAGGGGTATTTCTGTGAGACGGGACGATTGCTGGCTATGAACGGTGCCGAGATCCTGTGCCGGGGCGGGGATCTGGAGCACCATGCCCAGATCAGGCTGTGGGAGGTCATGAACCGTGCTCATGCGGCCAACAACGGATGTTACATGATTGCCGCCAACAACGGACCCAAGTTTCATACCACCGACGAGTCCATCCCCTCGATGACCGGCTCCAGCGGGTCCGACACCATGATCGTCAACTACAAGGGCCAGATCATGTCCCGGGTCGACCGGCCCCATATCTCCTATGCCGCAGCGGTGATCAACATCGAAGAGATCCGCACCTTCCGGGCCAAGGGAATGATCAGCCTGCTTCCCCACGTACCGGCCGAACTGTGGGGGGAACTCTACCTGGAGGCTGCCAAAAAATACACCTGGCCCAAGAATATGTTTGCCGAGGAAGCTCCGCCTCTATATCCGGAGCGAAAACGGTTCTACAAGGAAATGGTTCAGCAGATGATCGATAAGGGTCTCCTGACTCCGCCTGAAGGTTTTGAGATCCAGGAGAAAATCGAGCAGTATGAAGAACCTGAAAAAGAGACCGAAGAACCGGAAAAGGAACTGGTGGAGAAGTAAAGTAGCGACCCTCCACGTTTTAACCCATCTGCAAAAGGTGAAGAAGGAGAAGAGCAAAGCATGGCAACTATCGTAAAGGAACTCAATAAAGGAAGCAACGGAGGGTACGATCCCCGCGAGGTCAAGACCGTCCATGATTGGATCGAGCTGCTCAAGGCGGAAGGAGAATTCCGCGAAGTGGACGCCAAAGTGGACTGGGATGGAGAAATCGGAACCATCTCCCGCTATTGTATGTCAGCCAAGAATGGCGGGATAGCTCTCCAGTTCAACAATATCAAGGATCACGAGAACACCTGGTGCACCAAGTTATTCACCAACTCGGCGTCCTCATACGGGCGCTTCAATCTGGCCTTCGGCCTTCCCAAAGACGCGAGCCGCAAGGAACTGGTCTTGAAAATGAAGGAGGGGTATGCCAGGAGCCTTTCTCCCAGGGAGGTCTCGACTGCCGATTGCAAGCAGAACATCCTCAAGGGCGATGACATCGACATCAACGACATGCCGGTGCCCAAATGGCATCTTTGGGATGGAGGACGATTCATCAATACCTTTTCCCCGGTGATTACCAAAGACCCTGACGTTGGTCGTTACAACATGGGAATCTACCGGGGCATGATTGCCGGGAAAAGGCACATCTCCAATTTGCTGGCTCCCTCCCAGGGATGGGGAGATCACTTCACCAAGCTGAGCTATCGCAAAGAGCCCATGAAGGTTGCCTATGTCTACGGCTGCAACCCCCAGATCACCATTCTTGCAGGGAGCGCTCATGGCCGCCTGGTGTCCGAGTACGATGTATACGGGGGCATCACGGGCGAGCCGCTGGATCTGGTGAAATGTGAAACCAGCGACTTATTGGTGCCGGCTTCCGCCGAGATTGTGATTGAAGCCACCATGTCGATGGATCCCAAGGATTTTCGGATGGAGGGCCCCTTTGCCGAGCACTGCGGCTATTACGGAGGAGCCTTCTCTCCCAAGCCCACTACCAAAATCGATTGCATTACCTTCAAAGACGATCCCATCTATCAGGGCGCCTGCGAGAGTATTCGCCCCGGTTGGCCCACCGAGGATGCCTACATCACCTCGCTCTCCAGTTCCGCTCTGGTCTGGAATCATCTGGAGGCCTGCGGGGTGCCGGGCGTGACCGATGTCTGGATGAACCTGGATGGTCCGTTCTTCATGATCTACGTGCAGATTCGGCAGAGCTATCGGCATCAGGCCAAACAGATTGCCTCGGCCATCTGGGGAATGTCCTTCGCCAACTGGGCCTTTAAGAACGTGATGGTGGTTGAGGAGGATATCGATATCCGTGATCATGGCCAGCTGGAGTGGGCGCTATGTACCCGCGTCAATCCGGGCATGAAGGATATTCATATTTTCGAATCTCACTTCGGATCGGTTCTGGATCCCAGTACCCCCTTTGAGGAGCGGGATCTGGTCAAGTTCGGGTCCGGAAAATGGGCCCGCATGCTGATCGACGCCACCCGGAACTGGGATCTGGGAGGCCGTCCCTTCTGGAACAACCAGCCCTTTCCGCCGGTCGTGGTTCTCTCCAAGGAGGAGGAGGATCTGGTCAACAGCCGCTGGGAAGAGTATGGGTTGGGCGACATCAAGTATGAGCCGACCATGGAAATCGACAAGAATGAGGATATCAAGCAACGATACTCTCTTAACTGCCGTCCCACTCCCGAATACCTGGAGGATCACGGTGGTGAGCACGCCATCTCCAAGAAAAGGAAGTAGCTCTCGGATTTTTTGTAAGTTATTTCGAAATGAGGATGCACTCTATGTCCCAGAAAGTATTGAGCCCTTTTCTATCGCTGATGGTTGGATTGCTGATGGTGCCAACGCTGTGCGTTTTTACTCAAGCTCAGGATGCGGCGGCACATTTCGAGGAATCCGCACCCGTGGAGGCTCTGCAGATCATTCTTGGGAGGGATTCTCCCAACCTGGGAGGCAATACCTTTCGGGAGGCTTTTATAGCCATGACGTTGAACGATACCCTGGGAGTTGAAGTTAGCAGGATCGTCAATGAGATCTCTTTTTCCAGCACGGCAGGGATCGCCTTTGAGCGGGCCTCGCTGACGCCCGATGTGGAGGCCGCCGGAGCGACCGTCGAGGTGGAAGCCGGTGAGGCCCAGGGAGACGTGGTGACCCTACGGGTCACCATCTCCAACACCGGGCCCCTCCCCGACGGAATCATCGCCAACCTGGTCTTCGCGGTCACCAAGGAGTTCACCCTGGAGGAGGTGGGAAATGAGGAGCACCTCATCCCGCTGGAGAACAGCGTGACCGCTTTCTCCCCCGGTGACCAGGAGATTACCCAGGTACTGGGCGAGTCCGGCGGAATTGATCTGGCCTATGCTCCGGTCGTCTTCGCCTGCTTTTTCTATTTGCACTAGGAGCGCGGGTCTTCGACCCGCGCCTTTCAGGTATCACGTTCCACGCCATAACTTCGACGATCGCCTTGTTCATCTTTCTGCAGGGGTACGGTCGTGCGTGATTCGCGGGCTGAGGACCCTCCCACACTGAGACAATAAGTCTAGGGGCACACAGCTATGCGCCCCTACCTAAGATCCAATGGGGTTCGCCCGTCTGAACGGCCACTACAAGACAAGGCCCTAACCGGGAACAAAAAAGGGCGCCTCAGGTGAGGCGCCCTTTTCCAATCTACAACATTTGGCTGTGGGCTTAAAAAATAAGTCTCAGCGCAAACTGGATCTGTCGTGAGGGGGTTTGGGTCTCGTTGATCCGACCAGCCGTTGAGTTTCGGCCCACGTTGGTGGGGATTCCAGTATCTGGATCAAGGGCCCCAAGGGCTCGATTGAAAACATTCAGACCCATGCCCCGAGTCCCGAAGTTGGCTCGGTCGAAGAGGTTGAAGATTTCAGCACGGAACTGCAGGCTCAAATTCTCACTTAAGTCTGTGTCTTTCAAGAATGACAAGTCAACAGTGGCCACACCCGGCCCAGTGAGTGTATTACGACCGGCATTTCCATAGGTACCCTTGGCGTGGAGTTTATAGGCGGTGGGATCGAAATACTGTGCGGGATCTCGTCCATTGGCCCGCACTGCATTGGGTTCTCGCCCCGGCGCCACGTCAGGCCGTTCCTGGCCACGTGCACGATCCCTATTGTAGTCAGTAAGGCCTGCTCCTCCGCCCAGGTTGACCTGCAGTGGGCTTCCGGTATTCAAGCTGATAATCCCCTGCAGTTGCCATCCACGGAACATTGTCCCTAGATCGCCGCTGGGCAGGGCATAGGCCCAGTTGAAGCGGAAGGATTGGCTCACATGGTGATCACTTTTACCGTAGTTAGCGGCAATATCATAGGTATCCTGAGGCTCCGAAGCCGGTCCGCTGACGTCACCCGAGTTGGCTCGGGTGTTGGTGTCGAGGCTCTTGCCCCAGGTGTAGGAGAGCTGAAACTGAAGATTATTTTCAAATCTTTTTCGGAGCGATGTCGACAACCCATGGTAGTGAGAGTCATAGCCCCACTCCCAATGGGTAATATCCCCATAGTTCGAAGTTCTTCGGGGTAGCGGAGGACCACTGTTTCCGAAAAACTTGGTTCCGTTTAAGGTCCCAATTGGCACTGCCGTGTTGATGTTCCGGTGACCCAGCAGGTGGGTTCCTTTGGATCCCACGTAGGCCGTTGTAAGGCTCATACCTTCCACCAGCTCTCTTTGAATGGAAAGGTTCCACTGCTGCATATATGGTTGGTTGGCGTGATATTCGATGGCCTGAAAGGACGTAAAGGGCCCCAAAATGCACTCGGTGGGTGGTGCGGAAGGAACATTCGGCCTGGGGAACCCAATATTGGCTCCCCGCACAAACTGAGTCGTGTTGATGGGGCAATTGCGGCGCATCGAGTTGGCATACTGATAAAAGAGAATCGTATCGTGGAAAATCCCATACCCGGTACGAATGGAGGTCTTGCCATCCCCAAAAGGATCCCATGCAATGCCGATCCTGGGTGCAAAATTCAATAATGAAGGATTTTCCATGAATTTATCATTGGTAGGTTGGCCTACATTGAGGGGATCTGGACCCAGGGTATGCTTGAACCCGTTCACTTCGTCAGGCTCGGTGACGGCCTCGTACCTAACACCCAGGTTCAAAGTCAAATTGGGATTCAACTTGATGTCATCCTGCAAATAAAAACCAATGCCCCACTGCCGAGCTCCCCGCAAGCTGGTGGCGCCGTTTAGCTTACCCCGCCACTCGTTGGGCTTGGCTTGAAGAAAGTCTCCCAAGCTACTGAACGTGTAACGACCTCCCGGCCATCCATCGAATGCGTCGTTGTTTTGGTAGCGCTTAATGTTGACGCCCATTTTGAGGGTATGTGTGCCTTGGGTCAGAAACAGATCATCCGAGTAACTGAACATGTTGGTAACGTTCTTCCCCGCCAGCCAGCCCCCAAGGGAGGTGAAGCCTCCACTGATCACGAACTGCCCAAAGCCTTCTCCGTCTCGCGCAGAAAGGTTCAGGGGATTACCGGTACAATCTCCCCCGCAGGGATCATCAGAAGGAACCGCCTGAGACCAGGTGGTGCGCTGAAAGCCCACGCGGAATGTGTTAATCAGGTTGGGGGAAAAAATATGCTTCTCCTCAATGGTGATGTAAGTGGCATAGCTGTCGGAGAGCCAGCCGCTGATCGGCAGGCTCCCGGGCAGCCCTCGCTCACCATCACTATTGGTGTAACGGAAAAAAAGCGAATCCGAGTCGGAGAAGTTATGATCCCATCTACCGGTGATGAAGTTTTCGTTGACAGGCTCGTCCCCAACACTGAAATACTCGCCTCTTCCCCCACCAACATCCTTACCGTTGGGCAGGGGATACAAAGCCAAAAAGGGTGCGATGGTGGGACTGACCGTTATCTCAGCGACGCCGTCGCCGTCAAGATCGCCCTGTCGCGCCGCAGCCGTGGCTACGAACGCTGTCTGTGAGCGTCCCGTATTTTGTCGAAAGCCCTCAAAACTGAGGAAGAAAAAGGACTTATCCCTGGAAATGGGCCCGCCGACAGTGCCGCCGAACTGGTGGCGCTTGAACTCCGGTGCTTCCGCCCGGTCAAAGTAGTTGGGGGCGTCAAACTGGTCGTTTCGATGAAACCAGAAGACGGATCCGTGATAGTCATTGGTCCCACTTTTGGTGACCAGGCTGATTACACCGCCGGCAAAACGGCCGTACTCGGCTGAGTAGTTGTTGGTGATGACGTTAAATTCCCGCACCGTCTCGACACCAAAAAGCGAACCTGCCGATCCCCCTACACCGGAAGAACGGGAACTGTCGGTGATGTCGTTTCCATCCAGAAGATAGCCAGTCATGTAGATT
>Ga0310345_10006530_pt1 | contig 10182 bp, 7 predicted proteins | sample HC15DNA20500_MG_FD_204667 | JGI IMG/M metagenome (GOLD analysis project Ga0310345, IMG submission 204667) | Marine microbial communities from station ALOHA, North Pacific Subtropical Gyre - HC15-DNA-20-500_MG | ecosystem: Environmental > Aquatic > Marine > Oceanic | place: Pacific Ocean: North... | reverse complement strand
CATCAGAATCTTCAAACTTCGCGTGCAGGTGTGACGTTTAGATGTCACCATTGGCTTAATACTGATACCAGTAAATAACTACTTTATCATAGCCAATCATCTTAAATATTGGTGTATCTTGCCGACTAATATCTCGCTCATCTACAATTTGATTATTATGTTTTTTTGTCGTTCTCCATTTCCTGTTACAGTGTGTTCGGTCGTGTTTTGTCACGAAACAGCGAGAATGATTGATCATCTATGTCATGTATCAGTTGCTTCAGCCATCGCTGGGGACGACATGATGCAAACAGTAGTTCTTTTGGTTTACATTGGCTGAAAATGAATGGGAGGAGATTTTTGGATTTATTTGTTGGTATCCTGTAGAAATGGGGCCAAGCTGGGACTCAATAGTGTAGGATGTAATTTATTTTGTATTTGGCTATATTTTTCTAAGAAACGGATTTCCTTCCTATAATCTTCATTTGCTTTGGGTTTTTGTTTAATCCGGGGGATTGTGCCATTGTCAGTTGTCTATCGACATTCGGCTAGCTATGGTTTTCTATATTTGTCAGTTGGGAAATTAAGACCGTCCTACTGAGGGTCGGTGGTATTCGACTCTCAAAATGCTGCCATTTTTTTAGGGCTTCTTCTTGGTGAAGGTATCTTCAGCGTTGCTAGGGTGTTAGTGCAGCTTGTTTGGAATATTGAGGTTTATTCGTTTTTCCCGTTGAGCGTATGTTATGGATCTGCAAATTCGTTTGGAAAGTGATTGACGCCAATCAACAAGATAGCGTACTATCTTCCTACAAGAATCCAACTTGAAATCCTTAACATAAAGAGGAGCTCGCATTGTGCTGAAATTAACACATCCTACTGTCGATATTGCTATCGTCTGCAATAATTTTGAGGAATCACTTCGTTTTTACCATCAATGCTTAGGCTTCGAGATGGTTATGGATATCAAAATTCCGGCAGAGGTGGCCAAAGGAGCGAAATTAGCCCCAAGGGGATTTCGCCAAGTACGGCTGCAAGCGGGAAATACACTGATTAAACTAATAGATATCGAGTTACCGCCTGAACCGATATTTAATGAGTTTAATCCTGGAGTCCGTTGGTTGACTGTTTTTGTTGAGGATGTGCATGAGACTGTGAGGGTGCTAAAACAAAGCGGGGTAACGTTTCTTGCGGAACCGATTGCTGCACCAGATGCTGCGGGGGTCGTGTGTGCCGAAGATCCGGACGGTGTTTTGATCGAGTTTGTGCAAGTATAATTGTCGGGGTATGTTGAGATTAGAATAGAAGCGATCAATTTCTGATTTTATACAGGAGAAACTTCAGAGTTATTGTTATCTCTCCGGCGAATTTAATCTTTGAGGAATCAAGTGTGCTGATGTGGCTATGCAACATCTAGAGGATGTATCTAAACATCTTATAATTGTTGTCCTGCCCATAATACGCCTCGATGAAGGATTTTCTGAAAGCTTGGGTTTTTTATTGCGACCATGTCATGACCAAGGGCAAAATAAAAAACACGTCCGTTTCCGTATTCGTGCGTAAAGGCTATAATATGAACTTCGTCTTTGGCGGGATCGTAAGCTTCCATCAAGTGGCGAGATGTTATTGGATCATGTTTTAAATAATATAGTTCATCAGTAACGACAAAATCTTCTAGTCCCTGAGTGATTGGTTTTTTGTTATCAATGATATTGACAGTAAAATCCATATACTTGCTGTGCCCATCAAAGAATGCGTTTAGCATGTCATGATAACCTTCACACTTACGAAATGAAGCCGCGGCTGTATGTAGACCGATGAATCTGCCTCCCCGATTGATAAAGTCCAAAAGCTTGGTTTCTTGGGCTGAAGTTAAGACACCAATATCCGTGTAGAAGAGCAATGCGTCGTAGTCATCAAGGGTGTCAGACAAGATCTGGTAATTTCGTTCGACATCAGCGGAAATCCCACCAGATTGGGATAGCATGTCAGCAATAAATTTTCCTTGGCCGACATGGTCATGGTAAATACCTTCAGTTCCGATGAACACCAACAGTTTAAGAATTGACATGGGCTATCCTTTCTCCGAAACAACAGATTAATGTGGATGGCAAAAGCGCACGATCAAGGGATTTTGTCAAACCCCAACAGAGATGGTAACAATAGATTAACATGGCGTACTAAGAACACGAAACAGACATTAAGATGCGGCTCTATTTTCTCCTTAGATCTACAACGCTTTTTTGAAAACTTGATCGATTTGATTGACGAAAACAAAATCAAGCCCTTCTTTAGCATCATCTGGAATTTCAATCAGATCTTTCTGGTTTTTTTCAGGTGCGATGATCATTTTGATTCCTGCTTGCTTAGCGGCTAGGACTTTTTCCTTCAATCCGCCAATTGGCAAAACGCGTCCTCGCAATGAAATTTCACCCGTCATAGCGACATCTGGAGATATCTCTCTTTTCGTGGCTAATGAAACGAGAACGGTAGCAATCGTGATACCTGCGGATGGCCCATCCTTGGGGATGGCTCCTGCTGGTACATGGATGTGAAAGTCGTGTTCCTTAAAAAAATTGGGATCGAAATTAAGCTCCTCAGATTTCGAACTCACACAGCTCATTGCTGCCTTGGCCGATTCCTGCATTACATCGCCAATTTGCCCAGTTAGCATCAGTTTTCCTTCGCCTCTAGTTACCGTTGCCTCGATAAATAGAATTTCTCCTCCATGTGGGGTTACGGACAAACCAGTTGCTACGCCGATTTCACCATTACGCTCAGCAATTTCTGGATGAAACTCGACTGGTCCCAAATACTGATCTATCTTTTTGGCAGTGACAATTGTTTTCCGTTCTTCTCCCTGTGCAATACTACGTGCAACTTTTCGGCAAATTGTTCCCAGCTCTCGTTCAAGGTTACGGAGTCCTGATTCCCGTGTGTAGGATTCAATTACACTCAGTATTCCTGATTTCCTAAATGTCAGATTTGCCTTGGTAAGACCATTTTGGTCGAGTTGGCGTGGGATAAGATATTGCTTGGCAATCATTGCCTTTTCGTTTGTTGTGTAACCTAGCAGTTCTAGTGTTTCCATGCGGTCGCGTAAAGCGGGCGGTACTGTGTGCATTTGATTGGCTGTGGCAATGAACATCACCTTGGATAAATCAAAATCAACATCCAGATAATTGTCAACAAATGAGTTGTTTTGTTCTGGATCGAGGACTTCGAGCAAAGCGGAACTAGGGTCTCCGCGAAAGTCAGATCCTAGCTTATCTATTTCATCAAGCATAAATATAGGATTATTTGATTCAGCTTGACGTAACCCTTTAATAATTCGCCCTGGCATGGAACCTATGTAGGTTCGTCGATGTCCGTGAATCTCGGCTTCATCACGAATTCCTCCCAGTGAGATTCGGACAAATTTTCGTCCCATTGACCGTGCAATCGATTTCCCAAGCGAGGTTTTCCCAACGCCTGGGGGACCGACAAAGCAAAGAATTGGCCCCTTGGCTTCGGGGTTTAACAAGCGCACTGCTAGAAATTCCAGAATACGGTCTTTAACTTTGATTAGATTATAGTGATCCTCGTCCAGAATTTTTTGTGCTTTGCCAATATCAAGAGAGTCTTCAGTACTCTTATCCCAAGGTAGATTTAACGACCAATCCAGATAGTTCCGACACACAGTAGCTTCAGGAGAGAATGATTGCATCTGTGAAAGTCTCTTAATCTCCCGTTCAGCAGCTTTTTGTGCTTTCTCCGGCATATTAATCTCCACAAGTTTCTGCCGCATTTCCTCAATCTCTACCGAAATATCTTCGCTATCACCAAGTTCTTTTTGGATAGCCCGCATCTGTTCACGTAAAAAATGCTCTCGTTGCAAATCACTGATTTCTGCCTGTGCGTCAGATTGGATCTTGGTTTCAAGTTCTACAACATTTAATTCTTTTGTTAGAATAGGCAGGAGGGTTTCCATCCTTTCCAACACATTTACTGCAGCTAACACTTTTTGTCGATCTTGAGTTTTAAGCGATACGACCGAAGCAACATAATCAGTTAAACGACCTGGGCTATCAATATTTTGAACAATTAAAGCGAATTCTTCTTGATAATGTGGCGAAGTTTCAACAATCTGTGTAAATAAATCAACAATACTACGAAGTAAAGCTTCACTCTGGTCGTCTAATTCGTATTCTTCTTCTTCAATAATAGTTACTCTTGCCTTCATGAATGGCGTTTTTTGTGTTATTTCTTCAATTTTAACTCTTGAGCGTCCTTGTGCAAGAAAAAGAACATTCTCACCATCTTTTTTATATTTTACAATTTGGACTAAGGATCCAATTGGATTGAGATCATCCTTAGCTAAATTATCAGTGTCTTTATCCTCACTATGGTGAAAGATACAAAGTGACCGTGGACCGTTCACCATGGCGTCCTCAACGGCGGCAGCAACCATGACTCCAGATAGAGCAATGTGGTGAGGTGAAAATGGAGGGATAGGCGGCATATGAGGGAAAACAACAAGATCTCCAGAAATCGGAATAATAGGAAAATCCTCTACAATATCAACATTTTCTTCGCTTTCAGTGTTGCCATTATTATCTAATTGGGTTTCACTATTCTGACTCATCTGTTATAAGTTCCTTTCGTTCCAAATCTGGGGTTAGCCTCGCGTCACTCAATTCAACCACTACAATTTCTGTTGTCTTATGTTTTTCCTTCAAAATATGTATTTCAAGAAAACCATTTTCATAGGTGGCAGTTGGTGTCACTTCCTGTTCTAAAACGTTGGGAAGTACCACGGTTCGTTCAAACAGACCATAGTTTAGACCGGCTTGGTGATAATGCTGTTTTTTGAGCTCAGTCCTATCCTGCCTATTACCTCGAATAAGAAGTTTGTTACCTTCAATCTCGATTTTTACGTCTTCATCAGGTTTAATTCCCGCAACTTCCATTTTGACAACGAAGCTATCTGCTGTTTCGTAAATATCGGTTGGCGGTTGCCATAATCCGGCTTCGGTTGGAACGTTTGAAGATGATTTCGTAAAAGAGTCAAAAAGACGATCGATTTCCTTTTGCATCTCGAAGAATTCACCAACCAACTTGCTTTCGAATTTCAAAACATTTCTCCTTGAATTGTGTTTTTTATGGCCAAAATTGGTATAATGTGGTGTTTGTTAATATACTTCCGATACTCCAAGTCCCTCCAAAGATATAATCTCCTAAAGCCATTCCTAAAAAAAATGGGATAGCACGACGATACAATTTTAAGCCTCCATGACGAAGAATGAGGAACTTAATCAACCAAACAACTAAAAGACAACTCCATAAGTTTGACATCCCCCAGCTGTTTGCCATCGCATAACCGAGTGGATGAAGTGGCCACCACAAAAATCTGGCGCGAAGAATCATTAATGCTGATGTCAAACCCAAGCCAATTCCAGCAAAACTCATGCCAAGTAAATCGTTATCTTGTTGATAATTCATCCAGCCTGCAAGTTGGTTGTAGACTTGACGACCGAAGCCCAGTGCCCAAGGCCCGTAATATCCTGATTCAGCTCCATGCCGATAATAATTATCGAGAAGCAACCAAAATGTTACGATTGATCCCATAAAAGTTGCAACTAAAATTGAAATAGCGACTTGTTTAGGATTGATATTCTGGACGCTTGAAATTTTTAGTGCTTCAAGCTGCTGCGGCATTGGATGAGCACGGTAAGCACGATTAAAAAACATATACACCGAAAATGTGATTAAGGTTCCTGTATCAAGTCTACGTGTGCCAACCCCAGTAATGATCATACTATGTGGATCGATTCTATGCAAATCGTGTACCAAAAATCCAAGTTCTGCCCGAAGTCTGGCAATCATAATTGATAGCAAAAAATAAATGGCAAAAAATATTGGGATTACCCAAAGTGCCATACCTATTTTGTACGAAAAAATCGTTAGAAATGCAAGGCCAATTATAATACCTAAAAAAGCTAAACGGTATGGAATCGGCTCATTATTATTATCGTTACCTTCTTCTATCTTTGCATGATGGAGGTTTGAAAAATGATGTAGTAGATTTTTAAAATGTGATCTTCCTGCCCAGAAAGTGAACACTAATAGGCCAATGTAAGCACCAAACCCTTGTTCATTGGCATATGGAAATCTGGGTAAATTTGACATTCCAATAATTTTACCAATCATCAACTCTGTTTTATAAAGCCAGTAGAAGAACCAACAGGAAAATAGTAAGTCTAAAGGAATCAAAAAACTGATACCGATAACAAATGGGTAGAACGCAACGCGGACACCTCCCATTGCGTTCCAAGGTCGGCTGGTGAAATATTGATTGATGGATTGTCGTTTAACCGGTATATAAGGCAACTCGGGAAATATAGAGTTAAGTAAGTTCAGAATGCTGATCAAACTGGCAAGTGCAAAGCCAAACCACATCAGTCTATTTCTGAAAAAGGTAAGTTTTTGATCGGTGACTTCAAGCGCAAGTTGGATGATAGGGTAGGTTAATCTTTCCCGTTCCGTCCACTGAATTCTCAAGATTATGTTGATACAAAGCATAACGGTTAACAGAACGAATATGAAGATAATCCACCACAAAGATGGAATAATCCAGGCAGTCAAGTTTTCCTTGACATACAACGAGGAAGCCCCTTCGTAATAACCTTTTAGAACTTTTTCATCATTTACTACCAACCACTCTGGCAACTGACGCCAAAATAGGGCACGCCACTCGTTTTCTGATGTTGCAAAACGAAATGGGTGTCCCATCAATGTAACCAAAATCTCAATCATATCATGCGAACAGAGTGAAGAAACGACGCATAACATAATGTAAACCGTTAGGATCTCTTGTGGGGTGAGTCCAATTTTGGGAGAGATAATTTTAAGGCTATAACCAACTATGACAAGCCAAAAGACAATAAAAATGACATTTGACAATGGGTGGACCAAGGTTGGATGAGTGTATCGAACGACTTCGAGTTGAATAATCCAGAATACATTAACAGGAAAAATGAAGACAGCAATTAAAAGGGATTTGGCTGTTAGGCCATTGTAGGGCTTGTGGAGCGGTCGGTTCATGAAAATTTTCTGTCACGGAAGTTTAGATCAGCCTAGATTTAGCATCTTCGAAGCCCTATTTGGGCTTCTAGTTCCATTACCATTATTTTGTTCAAACGTTTGAAGTTAATCCAGCTTTTTATTAAATAGAATTTTTAGTTACTTGATATTGATCAAGACCATCTTTCCATTGTGGTCACTGGCTAGTTGCTGTAATAACTCAACGTCATCATCGGAATGATCACCACCAAGCGCAATGGTCATAATCCTGGTTTGAGACATATTCCAGCGGCGAACCATCTGGCAAATCTGATCCGGATTCCTTATTCCACGACTTGGGGTACCATCGGACACAACTACCAGAGTTGAGGGTGTTAGCTTTAGGCCGTCCTCAATTGCAGCAGATAGATTCGTGCCGGAACCATGTTGCAACTGATCTAAGAATTGGCAGGCAGTGCTAAGGTTCTCTGGAGTTGCAGCCAACATACTTTTTGAGTATGGGTGAACGTCAGAGTCGAAGGTGATAAGGTTAAATTGATCGTCTGGTTTTAGCATGTTAACTGCATCTTTCAAAGCTGAGACAGCGAGTTTTAGTTTGTTCTGTCTGCTCATACTGGATGAAATATCGAGAAGATAGATTACCTTTTGAGATCTGTCACCACGGGTTTTCTCAACATAATCACCAATGCCAAAAGCGTCTTGTTTGCTATGGCTTTTTGTTGGCTTAGGATAGATAAACCCCTTGCTTGATTCTATTACCATCTCTGTGTTTAACTCTTTACAAAGAACCTGATAATTTTCAAGTGCAAGTTTTGCCAATTCACCATTCAAGATTTTGGGCTGATATTTAGCTTCAGGATTACCCACCCAAACCGGTATCAGCTCAATCAGTTTTAGTTCACCATCGCAGAAGGTCATTTTGGGAGTAATAATCCTTGTGTATTGCTTGTCATAGTTGCCATAAACAAAGTCGGCTAAGCTGTAGACAATCGGTTTCCCTTGGTAAATTTCAGTTCCCTGTAGCATATGAAGTCGTTGACAGAGAACAAGGTCTGCACCGGCGTCAACCAATGCATGGGCAAAAAATTGCTGGCGTTTCGTGACCTCTCTTGTTTGTCGAGGTTTTCCCCAGTGAGTCATTACTATAAGTAAGTCAGCCCGTTTTGAAAGCCTTTCTACTTTTTCGATCATAGAACTATGAAGTGCACGAGAGATGAATCCTTCTCCCTGTGTTGCAAAAAAACGACCGTGAGAATATGCCAAAAATGCAATCTGTGCCGTTTTGACATCGAACCAAGCGGGTTTATTTGCCTCCTCTTCCGTTAGACCTGCTCCTACTGTTTTTACTTGGAAATTATTGAGAAGTTGGATTGTATCCTCTAAAGCATCAACACCAAAGTCAAGTAAATGCGGAGTTGTAAGTGAAATTAAATCGAATCCAGCGTTTGAGATACCACGGGCAAGGTCTGGTACGGCACGAAATGCTTTATGGCCCAAACCGTATTTGGGTTCACCCCGATCAGAGATGCTTGTGTTTAAGGTCGCAACTGAAATGTCGGCAGACTGTAACAATCTGCTAACTTCCGAAAAGACAATATCAACGCCAGATTTCTTTAAAGTCGGTGTAAGATCGCTACCGATTGTAATGTCACCAACAGCAATGAGCGAAATTTCTTCGTTTTCGGCGGGATAAGCAACAGTTAGAGAGATGAAACTGATAGTTAGCTGAAAAAGAACCCTAAATTTCCGTATCAGAAATTTGAGATTGGGCAGAACTTGTGGTAATAACCTGTTTTTTAAGAGGGTAGTTTTCAAACTTTATTGAGAAGAAAATTAGATTCTAACTTGGAATTTAGCAAATAAAAAGACTTGGATCGAGATTAATGAGACAAATTCGACTGGCTAAGGGATTTATACGGAACCTGATATGCAAACTAGGCTTTATACTGCAATTTCGTTAATAATTGAACAGATTCTCTTGAGGATGATTAAAGGAATCCTGTGATGAGGATGTTGTCTGGTTCTTCTGAAACTCCTGCATGATGCACGATACAATATCGTCAGTGTAAGCTTGCGCGTTAATTGATTTTTGGTTTGCTTCCCAAGCCATCCGGGCAGCAGACTCAAAATATTCTGCATGACGGTATGCATCAAGGATATCATTGCCACGCGAGAAGGTCCCATGGCCAATCCAATAAATCACATGACGGTGATTTGAACGCTTATCCTCAACTAGGTCCTCACCGGTGAAGAGACGTAAACTTTCAAAAGAGAGATCCGGAATTCCCGGTGCCTTTTCCATCACAAGTCCAATTCCACCTGATTGATCATATATAATCGGTGTTTCCGGTTCATATCCTCTCAGGAAATTATAAAACCGAGATGGGGACCCATGTTCCGATCGGGAAATTAAATTCAGAAATTTGGGTTGCAAATGAACAAGTGCATTAAAGCCGTTATCACCTAGCCGGTCGAATATAAGCATATAATGAAAAAATTCACTTGTTGGTTTTGGCGCCTCAATCCTCATTTGATTTAATTGTTGAATTGATGGAGTGCCCAAACGCATTCGGTAGTGACAACCGTCATCTTCAACTTCAAGTACTGTAACGTTAAGTGATGGGGGTTCAATAGCAATCATATCAAGCCGACATCCTGACTTACTCAAGAGTACATGTCGTCCAGCTAGGTTCTTTACTACGATTGTTGGAGGGAGTTGGTAACGCGGAGAATGACTGATCGGCAGTAGATAATTCTCGCTGATACGTTTCTGCAGTAAATAGCCTGCATTGCCAGCTGATCCCCAGAGATAACCATGGGAATGAGAGTGGCTTCCGACCCAACCCATTTGTCCGATAATCATGCCTATTTCACTGTCTGGACAAAATTGTGCAAGCGAAGGCTGATAACCACGTTTACACCACTCCTTGTGCCGATAACTTTTGTTGGAGGGTGGCGACTGGTTACCAGTCAAGTAGGTGTTCTCTAGCTCGAATTCACTCATCTTATTTCTTTACTTCTGATATATGATCTCCCCATTTATTTCAACCGTATCAACAATTGCTACTATTGCTGCGTCAACTGGCTTTCCTTTTGTTGCTTCAGTATACCTTGCAGAACTGCCTCCGGCTGTCAGAACGATTT
>Ga0310345_10006529_pt1 | contig 10183 bp, 10 predicted proteins | sample HC15DNA20500_MG_FD_204667 | JGI IMG/M metagenome (GOLD analysis project Ga0310345, IMG submission 204667) | Marine microbial communities from station ALOHA, North Pacific Subtropical Gyre - HC15-DNA-20-500_MG | ecosystem: Environmental > Aquatic > Marine > Oceanic | place: Pacific Ocean: North... | reverse complement strand
GTCCAAGCAAAAGAAGAGAAAAAATAATTGCAAAATTTTTAGATTATTATCGAGACTGTTCAATTGAGTTTTTAGATCAATTACGTGGTCCAGCTGGACTTGATGTTGGCGCAGAAAGTGCTTCTGAAATATCAATTTCTATAATTTCTGAAATCTTAAGTGTAATTAGAAAGAAAAATGCATTAGCACTTTCTACTAAAAATGGGAATATTCATGATTAAAATTCCTCAACTTCTTATTGCAGCTGGTGAATCGAAAAGAATGGGTAAACCAAAACAACTTCTCAAGTGGAAAAGTTATACATTAATTGAGCATCAAATAAAAAATTTATTAGATACGGATCAAAATGTGTGGGTTATATTAGGCGCTCACTCAGAACTTATAATTCCAATAATAAATAACTATCCTATAAATATAAGTTTATATGAAAATTGGAAGATAGGAATGGGAGCTACCATAGCACATGGTATAAAAAAAATTATAAAAAAATCTCCTGAAATAAATGGGATATTAATTTCTTTAGTAGATATGCCACTTATCTCATCAGTACATTTAAATAAATTAATTCAAACCTTTTCAAAATCTAAAAATAAAATTGTTGTTTCTAAATCAAAAGATGGATATTTAAGTGCTCCTGTATTATTTCCTTCAATTTATTTTGATGATTTAAAGAAAATTAAGGGAGATCAAGGCGCAAAAAAAATCATTAAAAAAAATTCAAGTAATTTAAAAATTGTTGATGGTTATGATTTATTAATTGATATTGATACTAAAAAAGAATACTTTTTTTTACTAAATAAGATCACCCACCAATAGTTATCATACTCCTATTTTCATTATGTTTTTCTGTATTTTCAAAATCTTCAGAGGTTTTCATTCCAGATCTAACTAATTTTTTTCTTAGTATAGCTTCACTAATAATAGGCTCTACAAGATTACCACTACGAAGTGCTGAAAGTAAATTTTTTTCTTTTGAAGAAAATAAACAGTTTTTAATTTTCCCATCTGCAGTTAAACGAATCCTATTACATTGATCACAAAAAGGATTAGTAACAGTACTTATAATTCCAAAGCTCCCTCGAAAATCTTTTATTTTAAAATTTCGAGAAGTATCATGTATTTTATTCCTTAAAAAAATCAATTTTTCTTTACCAAAATGATTCTTCACAACATTTAAAATAGATTCATAAGATACTATTTTATCTCTTTTCCAATTATTACCAACAAATGGCATAAATTCTATAAATCTAAATGCAATGTTCCTGTTTTTAGTGAAATTGATAAAATCTATAATTTCATCATCATTCACACCTTTCATAAGAACGGCATTTATTTTTATACTAAATCCATTTTTTAATAATTCTTGAATATTTTGAATTACATTTTTAAAATTATTTCTAAGTGTTATAGTTTTAAAACGTTTTTCTTTTAGAGTATCTAAACTCACATTAATTGATTTAATTTCACAATCCTTTAAAAGCTTTAGATGTTTATTAATAATTACAGCATTTGTAGTAATAGATAATTCAACAGGTAATTTTGATAATTCTCTCGCTATTTCTGGAAAATCCTTTCTTATCAAAGGCTCTCCCCCTGTCAACCTTATTTTATTTACACCATGTTTTACAAATAATTTTGCTAAATAAACTATTTCACTTGATTGCATTAATTTTTTTTTAGGAGTTAATTCTACACCTTCTTTTGGCATACAATATAAGCACCTTAAATTACAGCGTTCTGTAAGAGATATTCTCAAGTAATTATGTTTTCTACCAAAACTATCTGTTAAAATTTCAGGTTTATTAATCATTTAATGAGGTCTTTCTTTTAAAATATCAAACAAATGCAATATTGATGGAAATACTGCTTGAATAGATTCTATTGCTCCTTTAGTAGAACCTGGAAAAGCTAATATTAAAGAATTTTTTATTAATCCAGCTACACTCCTTGAAAGCATTGAGTATGGAGTTCTATTTTGTCCAAAACTTCTGATTGCTTCTTCAACACCTGGAATTCTTCTTTCTAGAATAGGAAGCAAGGCTTCTGGGGTAAGATCCGTTGGAGATAATCCAGTTCCGCCTGTTAAAACTATTAATTGAATATCACTCTTGGTTAAAGAGGTTATTTTTTTTTGAATTTCACTAATATCATCTTGAACGATACTGTAATCTACGCTACTAATTTTCCACTTTTTCAAAGATTCTATAATTGCTAGACCAGCTTTATCTTTATTTTTTCCACTAGATATTGAATCCGAACAAACTATTACAGCAGCATTAATTAATCCTTCAGGTAAAGAAACATCAGATTTACCTCCACTTTTTGATTCCAATTTTATTTGTAAAATTTCAATTTTTTTATCAATTGGTTTTAACATATCATACATATTTAAAGCTACTACACTAGCACCATGCATTGCCTCTACTTCAACGCCTGTTTTATATATAGTTTTAACTGTACACATAATTTTAATTTCTAAACCTTTAATTTCAAATGTAAAACCAGCATATTCAATTGGTATTGGATGACAGTCCGGTAAAATTTCTGATGTTTTTTTTATTGCTAATAAACCTGTAGCCCTACTCATTTCAAAAACATCTCCCTTTGGAACTAATCCATTTTGAATTGCTTTAATAGTTTTAGAGTCTCCAACTTTAACAACTGCTCTAGCCGTTGCTTCTCGGAGCGTATTATACTTATGAGTAATATCAATCATGACTATTATTAACTTTCCATTGATAAGATTCATCATTAAAAATCTCCTTCCCAAAGATAGGAGCTTTTTTCTTTATTTCGTTTAAAACAAGCTTTAGAGCCCCATAAATATCACTCCTATGTGGTCCTGATACAAATACAAAAACACAAACATCTCCAGCTTTGATTTTACCTAAACTGTGATAGATATGCATACAATAAATTGGAAAATTATCAAAAATAGATTCTTTTATATCATGACAAATTTTATTTACCATTTTTTCTTGTGCTGTAAAATCAATTGCTACAACTTCTTTTCCCTTTATATTATCTGAACGTACTTGACCTAAAAATAATTCATGAGCTCCAATAGTTTTTTTAGTCTTATGACTTTCTATTGATTTTGCAATAAAATCACTAGTTATAGGTCCTTTAATAAAAATATTTTTTATAACTTTTTTTTTATTCATTTATCCATTTATTTAACATTAATGCTCCCTCTTTTAAACTAAAAGACTGTACATTAAAATTTTTATTTGTGAAATTCGAAGCTTTAATACTTCTTTTACCAGAAGAACAGAAAAAAATAATTTTTTTATCACTGATTATATTTGAAATTTCATTTTTTAATTTTCCTAAAGGTATATGGTGAATTTTTTTATGTATTATTACAGGCTCTTCATCTTCGTTCCTCACATCAACAAAAATACATTTATCATCGATTGTTAATGAATTAAGAGAAATTCTATAATCTGAATTCATTAAAGAAATACTATCTGAATATGGAACCCCCTTTTCTATCAATTTATTCACTTCCATCTCATTTTTAGAAAACTTAAATGTTGTGTGAGTATTTTTTAACAAATTTATACTTAGTACCGAGCCTGATAATACGTCTCCAATATCCAAAATTATTTTAAGTACCTCATTAGCTTGATAAATACCTAAAATACCAGGTACAACTCCCAAGACACCAGTTTGACTACAGTTTGGCAATTCATCTTCCTTTGGTATTATTGGGAACAAACAACGATAAGTAGGACCTTCCTTATAATTAAAAACTGAAATTTGACCTTCAAATTTATAAAGTGCTGCATAGACAAGTGGTTTATTTAATAAGACACAAAAATCATTTAACAAATATCGGATTTTAACATCATCTGTTCCATCAACAATGATGTCGTATTGTTGTATTATTTCACTTCCATTTCTAATTGTTAAAGCTTCAGAATATGCTTTTGTCTTAATTGATAAATTAATTTTTTTAATATATTCTTGTGCACAAATTGCTTTATTTTTATTTAAATCATCTTCTGAAAATATAATTTGACGTTGTAAATTAGATAATTCGACATTATCAAAATCTATAATTCCAATTACCCCCACACCTGCTCTGGATAAATATTCAATAACTGGAGACCCTAATCCTCCAACTCCAACAACTAATACACTAGTGTTATTAATTTTGGATTGACCTTTAGCTCCTATCTCATTAAGTGCAATATGTCTTTTATAGCGTGTCATTTTTATCCACCAGAAAATTGAGGAAGTAAATCAATAACAGCTTTACGAATAAGTGCACCTTCCCTTTTAATTTGATTATTCTGGACCACTTGAAAAGTCTTCCCTTTCAAAATAGGATGTATCTGAATTAAATCCTTTATAAATCTTTGAATCGTATCAGCTTCAGAAAAAATAAATTCTTCATTACTATCAACTAACTCGGCAATTTGTCCATAATATCTTACAGTATATTCCATTTAAAGTAAAAGTAATTTAATCGATGCAATAGTTAAAACTACAACCAATAAATATTCTAGTACAATGCTTTTCCATTTTTTACTTCCGTAATAACTTCCAATTAATCCGCCAAAAAAAGCGATTAATACCATCATCATCGAATCTGAAGATAAATTAATTCCTAAATTAAATTGTCCAAACAATGCTGAAGCAGAATTAACCCAAATAAATAAAGCTGAAACTGCAGCTGCTTCTTTCATCGTTCCCCAGCTAAGTAATAAAATTAAAGGAGTTAGTATAATTCCACCTCCTATACCAACTAAACCTGAAAAAAAACCAATGCCTATTCCAAAAAGTACTGCAATAATTAAATGTGGATTAGATGTTCTTTTTACCTGATCCTTTTTCCATAACATTCTAACAATCGCAAATATTAGAAGAACACCTAAAATCTGTCTATATAAGTCAGGATTAATATCCATTTTACCTCCAAAAAATGCAGATGGGATAGATCCAATAGCAAAATAGATAAATAATTTTTTATTAAAATGACCAGCTTTATAGTATTGATAAAATGCTATTCCAGCAACAAAGAGATTTAATAATAAAGCTGTAGATTTCATTACCTCACTTGGAAATGAAAAAAGAACCATAAGAGCTAAATAACCACTAGCTCCACCATGTCCAACACTAGAATATAAAAAAGATACTATGGGTAGTATAATTAAAAATAGAATTAAAGATGTTGATTCTATCATTGTTATTACCTTAATAATAATACGTCAACTAAATCACCCTTTTCTAAATTAACATCACCTTCATTAAAGTATACTAAACAATTAGATTGAGCAAAACTTATCATTTTAGATGATTTTTGATGTTCTAAAATAATAACTTCATAATCTTTATAAAACGCCTTTAAGAATACAGCTCGTCCCCCTACTTTAAAAAATGAATTTTTTAAAGGCAACTTTAATCTATGCAAACTATTATTAGCATCTCCCATCAATTTGCTAAGAAATGGAGAAACATATACATAAAAACAATTCAAGGTAGATGCTGGATTTCCTGGTAAAGCAAAAACAAATTTGTTCTCTATTTCTCCAAAAAATAAAGGTTTCCCAGGTCTTTGTTTAACTTTATAGAATAATTTTTTTACTCCTATTTCACTTAGTGCAGCTTTTACAAAATCATAATCTCCAACTGAAATACCACCAGAAATTAATACTAAATTAGAAACATCAAGTGCCTTTTTTATACTTTGAATTGTATCTTTTAATCTGTCTTTGACAACAAAAACCCTTGTATCTTTAATCCCTTTTTTATAAAGTGCTGATTTAAGTACAATACTATTGCTTTCATATATTTTACCTATTTCAATTTTTTCTCCAATTGAAACCAACTCATTCCCAGTAATAATTACAGAAACTTTAACTGAAGAATAAACTTTTATTTTTTGAAGACCTAAACTAATAATAAATCCTAATGATGCTTCATTTAAAAGAAATCCTTTCTCTAAGGTAGTATCTCCTTTTTTAACCTCCTCACCAACTTTTCGTATAAAAGATCCTTCTTTTGGAATATTTTCTATAGTGATGGTTTTTTCATTTACTTGAACATTTTCTTGAATAACAATGGTTTGAGCACTATCTGGGACATGTGCTCCTGTAAAAATTCTCACCGCTTCACCAGGATTTAATTTAACAAGACATGAATCTCCAGCCTTTGATTCCCCAACTAATTTGTATTCAAGAGAATCGGAAATATTTAGTGCATACCCATCCATAGATGATTGTCTAAAACTTGGAAGAGAAATTGGAGAAATAATAGTCTCAGCTAAAACTCTATATAATCCCTTAGATACGTCAATAATTTCAACTGCTGGTAAATTTACAACTTGAGTATCTATTATATTTAAAGCTTCTTCTACACTTATCATTTAATATAATAGAGAAAATTCATGGTTTATTAATCAAGTTTAATTAACTCACACTAAATGGTTGATTATAGTGTCTTTTTCCTGATGCTTTATATAATGCATTTGCTAAAGCACCCATCACTGGAGGAAATGGAGGTTCTCCAAGCCCAGTTGGATCTATGTTATTTTCTATAAAATGTATTTCAATATTTTTTGGAGACTCACTGTGTCTTATTAACCTGTAGCGATTAAAATTGTCTTGCTCTGGAGTTCCATTCTTAAATGTTATTTGACTATACATCGAGTGTCCAATTCCATCAACAGTTCCACCTTCAATTAGATTTTTTGCTGCATCAGGATTCACAACTATACCACAATCTACTGCACAATAAACTTTATCTATGAGCTGCTTACCATCTATAGTAATTATGTCAACAACATTTGCAACATATGATTTATGACAATAATATGCTGCTAAGCCTCTTGAAACCTCTGGTTTTTCTGTGTCCCAACCTGACTTTTCTTTAATAAGTTTTAACACTCCTGCATAACGACTAGGATTATAATCATTTTGTTTACCTATAGGATTATTTTTAGCTCTTTCAAATAATTCTAATCTAAAATCCATAGGATCCTTATCTATAAATTCAGATAATTCATCTAAAAAAGATTGTTCAGCACTAGCCATAAAATTAGATCTAGGAGCTCTGAAAGCGCCAACGGTAATATTTGAATTTATTGACCATGATTCTGCAAGATAATTTTCTATAGCACCAGCTGGAAAACGATTAGCGTACAAGCAACTTTCCGGAACACCTCCAGCTCGAACATGAAAAGCAGTTACATTATTGTTTTTATCTACTGCAGCTTTATAGCGAACATGATAAGAAGGTCTGTATGTTCCCGAAGTCATATCATCTTCTCTTGTGTATATCAATTTAATTGGAGATTTTACAGTTTTAGAAATTACAGCTGCTTCTAGCATAAAGTGTCCATATAAGCGTCTACCAAATCCTCCACCCATACGAGTCATCATAATATCCACTTTCTCTTTTGAAAGATTAAATCTATCTGCAATAGCTGTTTCCATAAACTCAGGAGTTTGAATAGGACCTACTAAACGAGCAAAGTCATTAGTAATATCAGCAAAAAAATTCATAGGTTCCATGGTATTATGAGCTAGAAATGGGCAAGTATATGTTCTTTCGAGTATTCTATCTGCATTTTTAAAAGCTTTTTCAGGATCACCATCTTTTCTAACTACTTTTTGTTTTTTTAAACTCATTTCTTCCATTTTTTTAAAATGGTCTTGAGTGCTTTCGAGTTTTGAAGGAAATGTTTTTTTTCCTCCTCCCCATCCCCTTACTTCATGAATTACCTCTCCAGATTCTTCCCATTCAACCTTAACAGTTTTTTTTGCTTGAATAACCTCCCAAGTAGAATTTCCAACAACTGCAATTTGCGTAGTATGAGCACTTAAATCTAAAGATCCTTTAGGTTGACCTTCTTTATAATTATTAAATTCAAATACATCTACTATTCCAGGCATTTGTTTTGCAGTAGAAGCATCAAATGATTTTAATTTTATTCCAAAGGAAGGAGGATGTATAAGCATCGCTACCAACATACCTTCTTCTTTATAATCAATACCAAACAATGGTTTTCCAGTAACAATTTTTTTTCCATCTACATTTTTCCTAGATGTACCTATAATACTAAAATCTGATATTTCTTTTAAATCTACTTCTTTAGGAACTTTTAATTTAGCTGCTGAAGAAGCAACGTCACCATAACCTATTTTTCTATTAGAAGCTTTGTGGTATAACTCACCTGATTGTGTTGTGATTTCATTAGCAGAAATTCCCCATTTCTTAGCAGCAGCAGCAATCAACATAAATCTAGCAGTTGCTCCTGCCATTCGTAAAGGCATCCACGAACTACTTATAGAATTACTTCCTCCAGCTATTTGTCTTTGAAAAATATCTGTATTTAAAGGCGCCTGTTCAACAATAACATCTTTCCAATCAACATCAAGCTCCTCCGCAACCAGCATTGGCATAGATGTCTTTATATTTTGTCCAATCTCAGGATTAGGTGACATAATGGTAACTAATCCATTTTCTCCAATTTTTAAAAATCCATTTATTTTAAACCATTCTTTAGGTAATGTTTTTATTTGATCTGTAGTTAAATTACATGAAGCCAACCAACTAAACGCTACCATCATTCCACCGCCAGATAAGACACTGGTTTTAATAAATGACCTTCTCCCCATATATGTCTTCTGTTTTGTCATAATAACTATTTATATTAAGATTTTACTGCTCTTTTAATCGCTTTTTTAATTCTTATGTATGTACCACATCTACATAAATTCCCATCCATTGCAGATTCAATTTCTTCATCTGTAGGATTAGGATTAGATTTCAACAAAGACGCAGCCTGCATAATCTGTCCTGATTGACAATATCCGCACTGAGGTACATCATTCTCTATCCAAGCTTTCTGAACTGGATGATCACCATTTTCAGACAAACCTTCAATAGTAGTTATATTTCCATTCCCTACACTTGCAACAGGTAATTGACAAGATCTTACTGCCATACCGTTTAAATGTATTGAACATGCTCCACATTGAGCAATACCACAACCAAATTTTGTTCCAACAAGATTTAAATGATCTCTAAGTACCCAAAGTATTGGTGTAGATGGATCCACATCAATATTATGAATTTCTCCATTAACATTAAGTTTAAAATTTGCCATTTTATTTAATTAAATTTAATAAAATATTTTTTTTATAACATCCAAAAAATGAATTTAAAATATTTCAATTTTATTAAATGGGTATTTCACCTTTTTTTTCTAATTCTAATCTCTAATTTATTTAAGTCTTGTTTATTTAAAAATGAAATAATAACACCCATTAATCCAATTCCTACAAAACGTCAAATAAATTGGCAGCAGATGGAATATTATGCTTTTATCCATTTTAATATGAACACCTTTACCAATAAAGAATGGGGCTATGGTGATGAATCTCCTGCAACTTTTAATCCTATTGAATTAGATACAGACCAGTGGGCAAGAATTATTAAAGAAGCCGGAATGAAAGGTATTATATTAACTGCCAAACATCACGATGGTTTCTGCTTATGGCCAAGTACCTTCACAGAACATTCCGTAAAAAATAGTCCGTGGCGAGAAGGAAAGGGAGATTTAATTAATGAACTTTCTCTATCTTGTAAGAAATATGATTTAAAATTAGGAATATATCTTTCTCCATGGGACCGTAATCATTATGCTTACGGGAAACCCGAATACATAAATTATTTCAGAGATCAATTGAAAGAATTATTATCAAATTATGGGGAAATCTTTGAAGTGTGGTTTGATGGAGCTAACGGAGGAGATGGTTACTATGGTGGAGCTAATGAAATCAGACATGTAGATAAAAAAACTTATTACGATTGGACAAATACATATGAAATAGTACGTCAATTACAACCTAATGCTGTAATCTTTAGTGATGCTGGTCCTGATATTAGGTGGGTAGGTAATGAAAAAGGATATGCAAATGAAACAACTTGGTCTAATTTATATAGAGATAGTGTTTATGCAGGAATGCCTGATTTTCACCGTTTCTCATCTGGACAAGAAGAAGGTACCCATTGGATTCCAACTGAAACAGATGTTTCCATTCGACCTGGTTGGTATTATCATCCTGAACAAGATGATCAAGTTAAATCTCTTGAAAAATTAATAGATATTTATTTTAATTCTGTAGGTTTAAATAGTGCTCTTTTATTAAATATTCCAGTAGACTTCCGT
>Ga0310345_10006528_pt1 | contig 10185 bp, 7 predicted proteins | sample HC15DNA20500_MG_FD_204667 | JGI IMG/M metagenome (GOLD analysis project Ga0310345, IMG submission 204667) | Marine microbial communities from station ALOHA, North Pacific Subtropical Gyre - HC15-DNA-20-500_MG | ecosystem: Environmental > Aquatic > Marine > Oceanic | place: Pacific Ocean: North... | reverse complement strand
ATTGGTGCATGGTCTATGGGATGCCTTAAGGATATGAGTTCAAAGAAGAACAAGTGGCTTAAAGGACGATTGCATAATTGGAATCATGCTTTTGGGATTGTAGACTTTTTTAAGGGTGGTAATTTCAAAGTTGAAGTCGTTGAAATAGTAAAGGGAGTTACATCATTGTGGGGCAAGAAATTAGATGGATTTTGAAGAACATGAAGAAACTGAAGATACTATCGATTGGGATTGGCTTGATAGTCAACCTAATTGGTTTAGAAGAGATGTTCTAAAAGGTAAACAAAAGCCTAGGTATAAAAAAAGAATAAGGAAAGAAAAGCGAGATGCCGAAAAAAAGCATAGAGATTAATCCATTTGATGGCGGTCTGAATGACTTTGCAGATGCTAGGGATATCGAAGAGAATGAATTAGCTGCTGCTACAAATGTAAGAACTGACCAGCCTGGCAGAATTAAGATTGGTAAGAGGATTCAGTCAGTTGCTGAAAGAACACTTTCTGGTTCATCCACTATTGTTGCTGGGACTGGGTTATTTCATTATAATACTGATTATGCGGTACTATCTACTAATGAAGCCTATACGCAGTATCAACTGATGATAGATGGGAATAATCTATGGAGAAGAGAGATTTCTGCTACTAATTGGAGTCTTATTACAAATTTGGGAGCGTCTTATGAGCCTTGCTTTTTTTCTATTGATGGTAAGGTTAGAATAGGTGACGGTGCTCATTCGTCAGATACTAAGTTTTTCGGAGTAACTGATGTAGACTATTTTGACCAGGCAACAGATAATTTTCTGACTAATACAAATGCATATATAGATGCTCCTACTGATGGAGATCTAGTTAAGGATCCAGGAGATCAGACTGATGTCCCTCCAAGTCAGAATGATGGTTATCTAGACTGGATTGTTCAACAGAAAACTGGTTCTACAGAAGATTGGTTTAATTTTGATAAGAATGATACTAATGATTTTACAGTTGGCTATATACGGAATCAGTATGGAGCTTATCCTGCTGGTATATTGTTTACTCAGAGTAGTTATGATAGTAATACTACATATGTTTTAGCGTCTGATGGTGATATAGACGCACAAGATGGGGAAATGCTTAAAGTTATAAAGGATGGATCTATTGCAGATAATTATGATTATAATAGACTTTTACTTAGATTTACAGAAAATACATCTTTTGAAGAAAAAAGTATATTTTTTGATATTTATATGGAAGGTGATGTAAAAGATAATTTAAAAGCTGAAGCTTTGAAAATTAGAGTAGGTAATGTGATTGCAAGTTCTGGTACTTCAGGGAATGAATGTTTTATTTATTATATTGGGTCTGATCAAATCAATGCTGATGAATGGACAACTATTGAAATAGCTCAAGGGCAGCATGATGAAGTAGAGGGAACACCGAATGCTTCAGGTATAGATTCATTTATGATTGGTACTGAGTATTTATCAGATAGCAATGCTGATACCACATATTATGTAGAGAATTTAAAAATTGGTGAATCTTCAAGAGGTCTTTGGAATGGAAAATTTAAGTTTTTTCAATCTTGGATATATGACAATGCTCAAGAAAGCAATACGTTTCAACTTGTTGGGCAAGGTGCTTCATATGAAGTAGAAAATAAGATTCTTCAGTTTAGAGTTCATGGTAAGAGTGGACCTATGCAGTCAAACAGAAGGATTAGCGGAGCTAATTTGTATTATGTAGAATACGATGTTGATAATAATCCATTGGATACTGATAAAAAATTATTAATTGAAGTTGATTTAGAGAGAGGTATTAAAAAAGTAGGTGGAGAGACTTGGGATGCTTGGGGTGATGCAAAAGGAAGTGGAACTGGGTATGAAGCCCCTAGGAATGGGACAAATACTTCATATCTTCAAATAATGGATCCTCCAGTATTGGAAACCTTTTCTACAAAAGCAGGATATAATGAACATGAGAAATTAAAGAAAGTGAAGTTTAAAGCTGCTACTGTAATGAATCGCAGGTCTTATGTCGGGAATGTTAAAGTAACAAATTCAATTGATAAAAGTACAAAGTATTCAGATCGCATCTATAAGTCTGAACCAAATATGCCAGATGTATATACAGAACTTGGATATGTTGATGTCGCAATTAATGATGGTGAAGCGGTTACTGCTCTTGCAAGTTTTGGTGATATGCTTTTGCAATTTAAAGAGCGAACAATGTATCTAATAAATTGTACTCAGGAAATAGAGTATCTTGAAGATACAGCAAAATTTCGGGGAGTTTGGGGTCAAGCAGCTGTAGTGGAGACAGATGCAGGGATAGTATGGGTAAATCAGTATGGGTTATTTATGTTTGATGGAAAAGAGATTGTTCCTCTAATTGATAAAAAAATAGATCCAGATAATTGGAATGGTGTAATTGGAGCTAAACCGATACTTGGATATGTTCCTCTTGATAGGCATGTATTGGTTGTTGGTGATTCTGATGCTTCTTCTAATGGATATACATATTCCTTAAAATCTAATTCATTTAATTATCTTACTGGTAATGCTAATACAAATTTATTTACTGCAGATATGACCAATATAGTTAGCAGTAATGCTGGAATTCTTTCTTGGTATCAAGATTCTGATGCTACTGTGACTGAATACAAATGGGATGCTGCTATTGGAGATGTATACATAGATATACAATCAAGAGATCAAGATTTTAAAGATCCAGCTAGACGCAAAATGGTTAAAAATGTTTACTTGACATACAAAGTTCCAAACAACGGGACAGTACCAGCTATTAAATTTAGAACAAATGGCGGGGTAACAGATTATGATTTTAATAATGCATTGTCATCTGCGAGTAGTATAGCTGTTAATTGGTATACAATAGTTTTAAAACCAGCAACATCAAGTCAAGCTAATAATGTATATTCCTTCCAGGTGCGTCTATATGGCGCTACACACAAGGATTTTGAAATAAACGACATCAACGTCGTCTATCGAGATAAGGTATTGAAATAATGGGATTAGAAGTAGGAAATCCAATTAAACCAAAATCATCTGGTCTTAAAGGATGGTTAGAGCGTAATGTTAGTAAAAAACAAATTATGCCTGCTTTAGAATTTTTAACAGGAGCTTATGAGAAAAAAGAAGGGGGAAAAGGTTCTGCTGCTGAATTAGCGATGGCTATGCCATTCATTGGTGGGGTTGGTAAAGTAGCCAGAGGCGTTAAGAAGATACCAGCTATAGGAAAAGGTATAAAAAATATATTGTTTAAAAATAAATATTTATATGAAGGAACAGTAGAAGGAGCATCAGGTTCAAAACAAGCATTAAATAGAAAATTTGCTGATATAATGGGTAAAAGTGAATTTTCATCAGTAGGTACGGTTAAAAACCCATCAGGTGGAGCGACGGGTCTATTTATTAGCGATAAATCAGCAATGCATGCTGGTCGTGAGATGAGGACTGTTGCTTATAAAGGTAGCAAGGATATATCATTACAACCATTTTATAGGTCAACTGGGAAAGGCGCTCCAGAATTAAAAAGTAAAGGCAAATGGCTTCCGTTTGAGGGGTTATTAACTAGGTCTGCAAAAATAAAATCTTGGGAAAAAGGAGGTTCTGGTATTGTTGCAAGAAGTAAAAGGTCTGGAGGGTTAAAAGAAGTTCCTTTTCAAAAGGAACCTGGCTGGGTTATTAAAGGATATAGGAATCCTGGTCAATCAAAAATAATATCTAGTGGTAGTAAGAAATCTGGTCTACCAATGCATGAAGAAACAGATAAAATGTTACAAACATATTTTAACAAATAGATGCCAAACAGAGCTGCAAAACAAAGAAAAAGACAGAAAATGTTGGCTAGGAGAAGAATAGCTGAGTATAAATCTATGAAAAGACGAGAAAGAAAAGATGCCAAGCGACAGACAAACTAGAAGACAAAGACATCAAGCTGCTATAAAGCCACAAAGAGGTAAAGCAATTCGTGGTGCCCAGGCTACTGAGTTTGTCAAAAATTCTGGATTTCGTAAGTCAGAGTTCATTGGTGGTAAGAAATACTATACTTCTATGAGTACAGACCCTAACAGTTCTGGAGCTGGTGGAAATGTAACTAATGTAACTCTTTCTGGGAGTTCATCCCCTTCAAACGTAGTAGATAATGTTGGAGTATTTAGAATACAAACTGCTTTGCCCGTTACTGGTGGTCATGTAACTCCCATAACTGAGAGTGGAGTTATCTCCATAGTAGAATACGATCCAATAGGGGCTGCTGCTGAAGGTGCTGCTGATACGAGCGCTGGTGTTATATCAAGTAAAGGCGAGGCTTACGATCTAGGTAGTCCAGGAACTTTTGCTACTCATTTTTTAAGAAAAGATGGTACTTGGGCTGATGTTAGTGCAAGTTTAGATTCTTTTAAGACTTGGAGTTGGGTGCCTTCTGGTGGTGGCAACCCATTTACTACTGTTGCAGATAGTTCTGCAGATACAATATCGGTAACAGCGGCAGGTGGTTTAGAATTTACAGATACAAGTAGTGGTGGAACTGATGCTCTTACTATGACAGTTGCCGTTGGTACATCAAGTGCATTGGGTGTTGTAAAACTTGTTGGTGGTAATGCAATAGGGGCTTCTTATAATAGTGGAATAGTTACCATAAGCCATGATGATACTTCCTCTGTTTCTGCTGCAGATAATAGTGGGACTACTTTTATACAAGATTTAACTTTTGATACTTACGGTCATGTAACTGCTAGAACAAGTTCTGCAATTCCTGTTTATATGCCATCTGGACCTGAAGGTGGAGTCGATACTGGTGTAATAAATACAGATGATAATTATGATGATAATAATCCATCTGCTAATAACTTTCAAGACCATTATTTAAGAAAAGATGGAAACTGGTACTCTCCAACATCTAGTTTTCTTGCTTTTAAAACATTAGCTTGGACACCTTCTGGTGGAGGAACTCCATTCACAACAGTAGCTGATGCAACTGCTGATACTTTAACTCTAACAGCTGGTTCGGGAATACAAGTAGCTTTGACAGCAGCAGACCATGTAACCCTTACGACTACTCATGCTGTAGGTGATGGAGGCTTAACTCAGAACAATTTTACAAATGCTGACCATACTAAACTTGATGGTATTGCAGCTAGTGCAAACAATTATACTCACCCATCGCTTCAACATATACCTGCTGATGGAGCAGCAAACCAATATGTAAAATATGCTAGTGCTGGGACTGGTGCTTGGGCTGACTTACCTGTGACAACAGGGGCTAATACTTTATCTGATTCTTCTTTACCAACTACAAGTGGGTACGCAGGAATATTTAAAGAGCTATCTACTCAAGCGATAAAAATGTATGTTCTAAAAGCTGGTGATAACATTACTCTTGATAAAAATAATGGGGGTGGTGAAGCAGATACTTATATAGAAATATCAGCATCTGGTTCTACAGTAAGTAATGCAAATTGGACTGGAGTTTCTCTTGCTGTCACAAATGGTGGGACTGGTGTATCTTCGGTTTCTGATTTAAAAACAATAGTTTTAGGACTTGGTAGTGCTGCTTATACAGCTTCTGGTGATTATGCCGCTGCTTCTCATAGTCATAGTTATATTGCAACTTCTCATCAAGCTAATAACATAACATCTACACATATAACTGTTTTAGGTAATACTTCAGGAACTAATTCGGGTGACCAAACTCTTCCAACAAGAGATTCATTAGGAGTAGATACTGATGACGCTGTAACCTTTGCGACAGTTAACACTGGACAAGGTGCTAATGAATTATACGATATGAACCAAAATGTCTTAACTACTTCTGATGTAACATTTAATGATTTTAGAGCAGATAGTATTGGCGTTGGGACAGCAGCCTCAGGAACAACTGGAGAAATAAGAGCTACAAATGAAGTAACTGCTTATTATTCAGATGATAGATTAAAGACTAAGCATGGTAACATTGAAAAAGCATTGGAAAAAGTTTGTTCATTAAATGGATTTCATTATAGTCCAAATGATCTTGCTGGTAGTCTTGGATATAATATAGATGATAAAAAAGTAGGAGTATCAGCACAAGAGGTTTTAAAAGTTCTCCCTGAAGCAGTTACTTCTGCTCCAATAGATTCTCAGTATCATGCAGTGCAATATGATAAACTTATTCCTCTAATGATTGAAGCTATAAAAGAACTTAGTGAAAGGAAGTGTGGCTGTGGCTCTAAATAGTCCATCAAATTTAAAATTAGGTCAATTAGGACATATTGCTGGTGGGAATGCTAATATTACTTCTCAGACTTCCCTTGCTTCTACTTGTAGAGGTTCAGCTGCGTCTACTAGAATGTGGGCTGATTTTAAAATAGGTGGAGTAACAGTTACTAATACAAAAGTAAGTGGAAATGTAGATTATTCTGGAAGCAAAGGAGAATTTGGTATGAGATTTAAAGGTGATGTTGGAGAATATATGGGAGCTACTGGCGGGAATCAGTTAATAGAGGAAAATCTTTTGACTCAATATATTGACTCGAATGATTATGCTTCAAATGTAGAGGCTACTGAGGCTAGTCCTGGAAGTTTCTACCAAGATAGAATTGCTAACAGAAGCACTAATTCTTCGGATTATGAAGGTAATTTTGATAGAACTCATGGAGATGTTATTATAAATTTTCAAAGTTCTTTTACAGAGAAAGATAAATTAAGGGCAAATGCAGTTTAAAGGATAATATTATGGGATACACATCAAAAAATTTAAGTGGTTCAAGAAGGAAGGCAGCTTCTGCTAGTGCAGACACTCAAGCTAAATTACACCAGGCTATTTCTTCTGTTAATGAATCAAGTCGAGGATTAAAAGATTTAACGAAAAAGGTTGCTGCAGACAAGATCAGTGATAGGGAACTTCGTGTTGTAAAATATTATTCAGATATGAAATCGCAAGATAAACAATTAAAATTAGATGATTATTCTAAATTTAAAGATAGTTACGATATGGCGATAGCTACTGGTGATTATGATAGTGCAGATAATTTCTTTCCAGATTTTAATGATTGGTATAAGAATAGGACAAAAGCTGTTCTTGGGGGAACTTCAGTATCCTCTTCTGATATGAAACAGGGCAAAGTTGATATAGACAAACTTAATTTACTTATGAAATTGCGGGAGATGAATTATGGCAAATAATAAATATACAGGTAACAGCTCTGCTTATGGGTTTGGTAAAGTGATGGATGAAATGGATCATAGATGGGATCTTGGATCTCAAGGACAGATTGGGAACACTGCTCCTCCACCTTGGATGACAATGAAAGCTGGAGAAGGTATGCCTACAAATACGGCATGGCAGCAAGAAAGTGAAGCTCTAAAAAAGGGTTCTGCTCAACAAAATCCTAATTCTAGTATAATCGGAGTAAATGCGTCTGAACAAGCAAATAAAGCTCTAACTGGAGATCCTACTACTCTTGGAGCTACCCTTGGATCTCCTATGCAAGCACCTATGGATCAAAGGCGTCGTCCTTATGAATACAATGTTCCGAATACAGCTGCTGGTAGTGGTGGATTATATTCTTTACCAGATGTTTCTGTAACTCCAGATGAAAAACCTTGGTATGGAAGTCTTCCAAGCGGTGAAGGTTCTGGATATGACCCATCAAAACCTAAGCCGATGCCTTACGACCCTAATTCGAATCAGAGAATGATGAATACTCAGTATGCGCAACATAAAGGTAGGCAATTGGACCAGGCAAGAGATGCTGCAGGTAGAAATATATCTGGTGAAGGTTCATATTATCATGCGGGATCAGATAAACTTTATGATCAAGAGAAACGAGACTTTGAAGCAAGACAGCTAGATATGATGAGTGGTGGCACAAATATGCAAGATGCTACTAATATAGATGCTTATGGATTCCCAGACTCTCCTTCTAATGATCCTTATCAACCAAAATGGGGTGAAGAAAAAGTAGATCTAGATAAATTTGCTAGTTACGGGAGTAAAAAAAGATATTCAAATGAGCAGGTTGCTGAAAATCTTGCTATGGATAAAATGGCAAGAAGAGATGAGTGGAAAGAAGTAGTGGAAAGTGAATATGGTGCGCCTGATCCAAATTTTACTCCTGGCATGTCTACGGAGCGAGAACTTCATTTACAAGCTCTAAAAGGACCAGATACAAGCAAGGCAGTCTATCAGGATAAACGAACTGCTGATGATTGGTTTAAGCAATCTGGAATAGATATGGATATTGGAGATCCTTTGGCAGGTACTGGTGCAAGCCCTGGATTTAGTGAATCTGGTAGTATGGTAGATTATGTCCCAAAATCTTTAGCAGACAAAACTTTGGCAAGTAAAGTTACAGAAGGTATAGGCAAAGCTGGTGATGTTTTTGAAAAGGCTGCTCCAACTATTACTGCACTTGCTACAGTTGGAGGAACTATTTCTCAAATGAGTGCACGAAGTGATGTAATAGGTGATTTAAGAGATAGTGTTAAACAAACAGAAGGTATGATAGGCTCTTTAGCAAATACGGAACACGCAGAAGAATCTGCAATGCTTGATGAATATACTGAAGGGAATAGAAGGATAGGTGAGGGAAGGAATCTGGCTCTAGGGAATAGACTTGATGCGGTAAAAGGTAGCAATATAACAAGTGGTACTGTAAAGAGAATTAAGAAAGACCTTACACAAGATTTTCATAGATCAACGGATCTTTCTTTAGCTGCTGCCGCTGATACTTATGAAAAGAAAAGAGATCAGTATACAGCTGAGAGTCGAGAAACTAGGGCTAAGGCAAATGAGGAATTAAAGAAATTAAGAGATCAATTAAAAGAACAAGAAAGACAGCAAGCAATGGCTCCATATTCAATGGTAGCTGATCTTGCAATCGCAGCCGTTGGGGTTGCTAACCCTCTCGTTGGGATGGGTCTAAGTGCAATGAAGAATAAAGCAATGAGTTAAATTATGGCAACAATATCAGAACTTACAATGTTAATGAATTACGAAGACAGGAAGCGTGCTCGTCTTGAATCACAAGAGAGGCAAGAGGCTAGAGATAATTGGTCACGGTTTACCACTATGGCAACACAAAATGTTAAAACCGCTGAGGAGATAACTGACCTTGCGAAAGGCGAAACCAATTTAAGTGTATTAGATACATTATCAGAAAAGCTTGGAGATACTTTAACTGGTGTTGATTTTGTTGACCAACTTATTAATGTGAGGGCAAACGAAATAGATCTTCGGAAAAAAACAGTAACAGCTACTAATAGAATAAGTGATCATATTGATGAATTTCATAAACAATTGGGAGACGGGATAACCGCTGGAGGCAAAAAAACGTTAGAAGACTTGCGTGTTCAATACAAGAATATTGTTAGTCAACAAACAAGTGATGCTGCAACTCTTCAGAATAGAAGATTAATACAGGCTGGGGAGCATCTTAATTTACAATTATGGAAAGGCGAATTTGATGTTGACAAGAAAAAAGAAGGCTATCAATTCCCAGCGTGGATGGGCGAACATGAAAAGTCTTTTTTCACTCAAACTGTTGAGCCAGGGATAAGAGTTGCCGAAGCATCTGGAGATTATACTACTGCAATATCACAATTGCAGCAAGCATTTCCAACAATGAGAAAAGAGAAAACAGCATATGAAACAGCGCATCATAAAAGATATGAAAAAGAGGTAAAAGACGATGCAGTAGAACAGAAAAAACATCAGGATATGCAAAGGCTTCAAGCTTTTAATAAAGTTGGATCGCTATTAAATGCTGTCCAGGGTAGCTTTGCTGATCTTAAGATAGACATGAATGATCTGCCTACGCAGAGAGTCTTTTCTGAGAGCTTACCTGTATTAAGTCAATTTTCTGAATCAATGACAGGTGAAAATCTTCAAGCTCTTGATGTTAGAGGTGCGATAAGAGAATTAGATAAGCTTATAATAATCAATTCTTTAGAGGATCCAGATGGAATGAAGCAACTTTTACCTTCATATGGGCTTGATAGTGATCCATTAGATCCAAGTATGATGAATAAGGTGAATAATCTTATAGCGACAAATATGAGTAAGAATAGTAAGGGAGAGCCTAGATACGGAGCTAAATATGGAAGTGCTATAGTTGCTGATAGGGGTATGTTTGAACTTATTAAAGCAAGAGAGCTGTTTATTGGAATTGCTAGTACTCCTGGAATGCTACTCGAAGAAGCAGATACTACA
>Ga0310345_10006526_pt1 | contig 10186 bp, 7 predicted proteins | sample HC15DNA20500_MG_FD_204667 | JGI IMG/M metagenome (GOLD analysis project Ga0310345, IMG submission 204667) | Marine microbial communities from station ALOHA, North Pacific Subtropical Gyre - HC15-DNA-20-500_MG | ecosystem: Environmental > Aquatic > Marine > Oceanic | place: Pacific Ocean: North... | reverse complement strand
CGATCCCGTGGAACAACCCGTCCAAGACCAAGAAGGACCTGAAGCTCGCGCAGAAGGTGCTCGACGACGACCATTTCGGTCTCGAGAAGGTCAAGGAGCGGATCGTCGAGTATCTCGCCGTCCAGCAGCGCTCGAAGAAGCTGAAGGGGCCGATCATGTGCCTCGTCGGCCCTCCGGGCGTCGGCAAAACCTCTCTGGGCAAATCGGTCGCCAAGGCCACGGGGCGCGAGTTCATCCGCATCTCGCTCGGCGGCGTGCGCGACGAGAGCGAGATCCGCGGCCACCGGCGGACCTATATCGGCTCGATGCCGGGCAAGATCATCCAGGCGCTGAAGAAGGCCAAGACCTCGAACCCGCTGATCCTCTTGGACGAGATCGACAAGATGGGCCAGGACTTCCGCGGCGACCCGGCGAGCGCGATGCTCGAGGTGCTCGACCCCGAGCAGAACGGCACCTTCGCGGATCACTACCTCGAGGTCGAATACGACCTGTCGAACGTGATGTTCCTGACCACGGCGAACTCCTACAACATGCCGGGGCCGCTTCTGGACCGCATGGAGATCATTTCCCTCGCGGGCTATACCGAGGAAGAGAAGCGCGAAATCGCGCGCCAGCACCTGCTGCCCAAGGTTCTCAAGAACCACGGTCTGAAGGAGAAGGAGTTCTCGATCGACGACGCGGCGCTCACCGAGATGGTGCGCACCTATACCCGCGAAGCCGGCGTGCGGAACCTCGAACGCGAGCTGTCGAAGATCGCCCGCAAGGCGGTGACCAAGATCGTCCGCAAGGAGGTCGAGACCGTCGAGGTGACGCCCGAGAACCTGGATGACTTTCTTGGCGTGAAGCAGTTCCGCTACGGGCTGGCCGAGAAGGAGGATCAGGTGGGCGTGGTCACGGGTCTGGCATGGACCTCCGTAGGCGGCGACCTGCTGCACATCGAGGCGCTCAAGCTGCCGGGCAAGGGCCGGATGAAGACCACCGGCAAGCTCGGTGACGTGATGAAGGAATCGATCGAGGCGGCGTCGAGCTATGTCCGCTCGATCGCGCCCCAGATCGGCGTCAAGCCGCCGCGCTTCGACCGCATGGACATCCACGTCCACGTGCCCGACGGGGCGACCCCGAAGGACGGCCCCTCGGCCGGCCTCGCGATGGTCACCTCGATAGTCTCGGTGCTGACCGGCATCCCGATCCGCAAGGACATCGCGATGACCGGTGAGGTGAGCCTGCGCGGCAATGCCATGCCGATCGGCGGCCTCAAGGAAAAGCTGCTCGCGGCGCTCAGGGGCGGCATCACGACGGTGCTGATCCCCGAGGAGAACGAGAAGGATCTCGCCGAGATCCCTGAGGTGGTGAAGAAGGGGCTGGAGATCATCCCGGTCAGCCACGTCTCCGAGGTGCTCAAGCACGCGCTCGTGCGCCAGCCCGAGCCGATCGAGTGGGACGAGGAGGCGGAGGAAGCCGCCGCCGCCGCCCGCGCGCTCGAGAGCCGCGACGGCTCTGCGGGCACCGCGGCCCATCACTGAACGAGGAAAGGGCGCCCTGCGGGGCGCCCTTTTCGCATGGCGGGACCGGTTCCCCTCTAGCAAAGCTAGGCAGGCCTGGCGGCCGCGTTCTGCGACGCCACCCCTCTTGATGGCCGCCATCTCGTGCCCGGCCTCGCTGTCACCGGCACGATCGCTCGGCGGGCAGGAAACGAAGACGAGAAGCTCCTCGATCGGACGAATGAGGGGGCATGGGGGATTCAGCATGTCAGCGCCGACCGCGCTTCCCCGGCCGTCATTCGAGCCTGCGACCGTGCCAAGGCACGCCGGGGCGTATGAATTTCCACCCGAGGCGAAATTGCCGCGAAGGAGGTCTTGCGCCCCTTGGCCGGGACCGCTAAATGACGCGCCAACGGGTGATTAGCTCAGTGGTAGAGCGCTTCGTTCACATCGAAGATGTCAGGGGTTCAAATCCCTTATCACCCACCATGTTACGGAAGGCGCGCCCGACGGGGCGCGCCTTTTGCGTTTCAGAGGGCTGTCGGCAGCTGCGCCAGCACCGCGCGCATCAGCCGCGCCGAGTTCTCGGCCGCCACCGACATGAAGCGTACCATCTCGTTCTCGTCGCCTCCGCCGCCGGCGAGGTCGGATAGCGAGCGGAAGGCGACGAAGGGCACGCCGTTGGCATAGGCTACCTGCGCCACGCCCGCGCTCTCCATGTCGAGCACACGCGCCTCGAAGCTGGCATGGGCGTGCTCGCGGAATCGGGCATTGTCCATGAATACCGGACCGGAGATGCCATTGCCGCCGATCACTACCCGGGGCGGGGTCGCCTCGGCGTCGCAGCCCAAGAGCTCGACCTCGGCGGCGGCGGCCTCGGCCAGTTCGAGGAGCATGGGGTCGGTGTCGAACCAGAACCGGCCCTGCGGCGAGTCCGCCCCCGGCGCCACCACGCCGACCGGGCAGGTATGCATCATCCCGAAATTCGCGACCGGCGCGCTCATCCAGCCGGGCAGGGCATAGCCCGCTTCCGTCTCGCGCGCGAAAGCGCCTTCGAGGAAATGGCCCCAGCGCGCGGGCACCACCACGTCGCCGATGCCGAGGCCGGGGTCGACGCCGCCGGCGATGCCTGAGAACAGGATCGAGGTGACGTTGAAATGGTCGAGCGCCGCCTGCGTGCTCATCGCGGCATTGACCATCGAGATGCCCGACAGGAACAGCACCACCTCACGCCCTTCGAGCCTGCCGGTGATGTAGGTCGCGGGACCGATGCGCCGCGTTTCGGCGCCTTCCAGCGCGGTTTCGAGGATCGCGATCTCGGGGGCGAAGGCGGTGACCACCGCGACGCACGGCCGGTCGTCCGGCGCCGTTCCGGCGCGGGGGATGGCCCGCGCGGCGGGCGGGACATCGATGGGAAAATGGGTCATGCGCACTCCGCTGCTGATCGGTCGGCCCCAGCTACGGCGGCCGGCCCCCGCGCGTCCAGAGCCGATACCGTTTACAGCAGCGTTCCGCCCGGCCCGACGCGGGGCGGGCAGGGGTCGGCATCGTGCTCGAACCCCATGTCGCGGGCCAGATGCGGATTGCGGCGCAGCTCCCGCAATCGCAGCAGCTGCGTCTCGTGGCGCATCGACTGAAGCTCCGCGCACAGCGCGTCGTCGAGTGGGTCATGCGCCCGCTTCGGCGTCGAGAACCATGCCAGTAGGCGGCGAAGGGAAAGGCGGGGGCGTAGCGGGAAGGTGGTCATGGACAGGGCTCCTCGGCTCTTGTGATTCCGTCTCGGAGCCCGCAATCTGCGACCTCAAGTAAGGTTGAGGTCAAGCATCATGTCACGTCTCCCCGTTCCCTCCGATCTCAGCATCGGCCAGATGGCGGCGCGCGCCGGGGTGCCGGTGTCGACGCTGCACTTCTACGAGGCCGAGGGGCTGATCCGCAGCTGGCGCAACCCGGCCAATCATCGTCGCTACGACCGGCGAGAGCTGCGCCGCGTGGCGATCATCAAGGTGGCGCAGGCGGTTGGGGTGTCGCTGTCGGAGATCCGCGAGGTGCTCGACCGGCTGCCGCGCGACCGTGCCGTCTCGGCCCGGGACTGGGCCGAGGCGGCGGCGCCATGGCGCGCGATGCTCGACGAGCGCATCGTTTTGATGACGCGGCTGCGCGACCAGATGGGGCATTGCATCGGCTGCGGCTGCCTGTCGCTCGACAGCTGCCCGCTCTACAATGCGCAGGACCGGCTGGGCCGGTCCGGACCCGGCCCGCGGCGCTGGACCGGCACGGCAGGAGAGCGCGTGTGACGATACCCGAGATCTACGTGATGCGGCATGGCGAAACCGAGTGGAACGCCATGCGCCGGATGCAGGGCGGTCTCGATTCGCCGCTCACCGAAACCGGACGGGCGCAGGCCCGCGCGATGGGCCGGATGCTGGCCGCGCGCGGCGTCGGTCCGGGGACGCACTGCATCCTGTCCTCGCCGCAGGGCCGCGCCGTCGAGACCGCGCAGCTCGCCTTCGGCACGGCGCCGCAGCCCGAACCGCGGCTGCGCGAAATCGCGATGGGCGACTGGTCCGGGCTCGACCGCGCCGAGATCGACGCGCGCTGGCCCGGGCCGCCGGGCGAGCATTTCATAGACTTCTACGCCCGTGCGCCGCGCGGCGAAGGCTTTGCCGCGCTCTGGGCGCGCTGCGCCGATCTGCTCGCCGGGCTCGATGGCCCCAGCGTGCTCGTCACCCATGGCATGACCTCGCGCGTGCTGCGCACCATCGCCACGGGCGGCAGTCGCGCCGATCTGGCGCGGCTGCCAGGGGGGCAGGGGGTGGTGTTCCGGATCTCGCGGGGGCGACACGATCGGCTCGCCGCACCGCTTGCAGTTGGCGATGGGGGCGGCTAAACCGGCCCACGCGGGTGGTTAGCTCAGTTGGTAGAGCGCTTCGTTTACACCGAAGATGTCGGGGGTTCGAGCCCCTCACCACCCACCATCCCCTTGCCACGTTCGCCCGCCGCTCTGCTCAGACCAAGACGAGGGTTTCGTCGATATGGGCGACGTTCACGATCGGGGCGAAGGAGAACTCCGATGTGGAGAAGGGCGGGATCACGACCCCGGCCGAGGTGAAGCTGGCATCCCCGTCATTGAGCAGCAGCGTCATCTCCGAGGCGGCATCGCGCGGCACGATGAGCGCGTCGTTGTCGCCGTCGAGGTCGAAATCGGCATGCGCCACCAAGAGTCCCTCGATTGTGGGGTCAAAGGATTTCAGCACGAACGCCGTGTCGGTCCCGGTCGTCACCACATCGAAGACCCGCAAGCCCGGCGCGACGCCCGAACTCGGGTCGACCGCCCCGGCGCTCAGCACCTCGATCCCGGCATCGGCGTCGAAATTTCCCGCTTCGAAGGAGCCGATCAGGCCAGTTTCGTCGACATCGGAAAAGTTCGGAAAGGTAGCTACGCTCATCCCGGTGCCGTCATTGATGAAGGCCCAGATGCCGCGCCCCTCGCCGCTGGCGGCGAAGGCCACGTCGTTGTCGCCGTCGCCGTCCAGATCGATGACCTGGCCGTCCCCATAGCTCTCAGCGCCGGGCGAGCTGCTGTCCCGGAAGGTCAGGGCCCCGGTGCCGTCATTGAGGAAGATGCCCACCCCGACGGTGTCGGCATCAGTCAGCACCACCACGTCGAGAAACGGGTTGCCATCGAAGTCGCCGAGCAGGGCCCGGCCGTCCTCGGGCAGATCCGCCGGGCTGCGCGACAGCGGGCTGAAATTGCCCGAGCCGTCGTTTTGCAACAGGAATATCGATTGGCCCGAGGCTTCGGTGGCGACGAAGTCGATATCGCCGTCATCATCCACGTCGGCCGCGTCTTGCGCCTTGAAGGCGAAGTCGAGGAAATCGTCGAAGGGCTGCGTCAGGGTCACGATGGAGCTGATAGAGGCGGTGAAGAAACCCGCACCGTCATTCTCGTAAAGGGTCGTGAAGACGTCGAATTGCGCATCGCCCGGCACGCCGCCGGGGGTGGTGGCACCGCTCGAGCTCACCTTCAGGAAATCGAGATCGCCGTCGCCGTCGAAATCGCCCGCCAGGATGTCGGCGTCGCCTACCATGATGCCGGTGGCGCGTTCGGTGAAGTTGGCCGCGCCGTCATTGAGCGCCACGATCACCTCGCCCTCATCCTCGTACCACAGATCCGGCGTCGCTCGGGGGGCGGGGGTGGCGGGTTCGAAGCGCAGGAAATCGGTGCGCAGCGGCTCGCGGCCATCGCCTCTGCCCACCAGTTCGAGACGATCCCCCTCTACCACGGTCAGGTTCGAAATCACCCTTTCCGCCTGGCTCTGCTCGTTGGCGCGCCTGCCGCCCGACCTGCTGTCCCAGTCGAAGCGATCGATCTCGACTCCGTTCAGCAGAACCCGCATCGATGAGACGCCGTCGCTCTCGTCGAAGTAGCCGATCGTCATGTCGAAGGTGCCGGCCCGGTCGAAGGTATAGGCGGCGCGCGCCTCATCGGCGTCGCCATCCGTGCCGCGGCGCACATGTTGGAGGTAGGCGTCCCCCGAGGCCTTGCCGTTCGAAACGACCTTGAAGCCCGAGACGATCTCCATCGCCTCGGCCTCAATCACGAAGGCGCGGCTGGGTGGCGGTGAGGTGTCAACCGCGATGTCGATATAGTCGGTGCGCAGCGGCTCGCCGCCATCGCCCATGCCGCGCAGCGTGATCAGGTCTCCCGGCGCGAGCCACAGATCCCCGACGAGATACTCCGCCCGGCTGGCGGGGCTCGATTTCTCGTTTCCGAAGGTGCCGTTCCATTCGAAGCTGTCGACGATGGCGCCGTTCACCAGCACCTCCATCTGCGACACGCCGTCGGTTTCGTCGAAATATCCGACCGTGAGGTCGTAATACCCGGCGCCGCCATCGAAAACGCCGCTGGCGCTCGCCTCGCCGCTTTTCGCCTCGAGATAGGCCCCATTGGAGGGGTGGGGGTTTGATTTGATCGCGAAACCTTTCGCGATGGTGAGGGTTTCGGCCTCGGTACGGCCCAAGCCTATCTGGGCTTTCGGAAGCGCGGTCAGGTCGGATGCCGCCGAAGTCGTTCGCAAATCATTAAACATCTGAGAACTCGCGATTTAAGGGTTTCGTTGTTGATTTCCCGCAGATCGACCGGCAAAGACTAACACTTGATGGTTGATTCGTTAATCGGATGTAGGGGGCTGCGATTGATGCCGGTCCAGCTAGAATTCGCCGTTCCTTCACTCTGAGATTTTCCTCAGCGCTCTCAATTCGTTGCAATTCAGGTTCCAAAAAGCCGACCGCGATGCCCGTTACAGTTTCGTGATTCATTCATCGTCTTACCCTTGGCCGCGAATTCCGGTCCGGGTGTTCGGCGCGTGGGCCTGTTCCCTACTTCGCAAGGGTCAGCTGTCTCTCCGATCCCGCACAGTCGCCCTGCGGCGGTGGTCCTGCCGCGATCGTTCATGGGCTGCTATATTGGGGTCATCGACAGGAGGCCGGCATGAGCCAGATCCCCAGTTTTCACCCGCTCGATACCAGCGTCGATCCCGACGTGATCGAGACGCTCATCGTGCCGCGCGCCCGCGACCTGGGCGGCTTCGAAGTGCGCCGGGCGCTGCCGGCGCCGCGCCGCCAGATGGTCGGGCCGTTCATCTTCTTCGACCAGGTCGGCCCCGCCGAGTTCCTGAAGGGCGAAGGGTTCGACGTGCGGCCGCATCCGCATATCGGTCTGGCCACCGTCACCTACCTGCTGGAGGGTCGGATTCATCACCGCGACAGCCTCGGCACGGATAGCTGGATCGCTCCGGGCGCGGTGAACCTGATGGTGGCCGGACAGGGCATCACCCATTCCGAGCGTATCGACGGCGAGGCGCGGGCGGCGGGCGGGCGGATGTTCGGGCTTCAGACCTGGCTGGCGCTGCCCGATGCCATGGAAGACGGGCCGGCCCGCTTCGAACATGCGGGTGCCGACAGGCTGCCCGTGATCGAGGAGGGTGGGGTGCGTCTGCGGCTGATGCTGGGCAACGCATACGGGGCCGTGTCGCCGGTCGCGGCGCCGGGCGAGCTGTTCCATGCGGACGCCGAGCTTGCGCCCGGCGCGCAGCTGCCGCTGCCGGACGATCACGAGGATCGTGGCGTGCATGTGCTCTCCGGCAGCATCGAGGTGGCGGGGCAGAGCTTTGCCGCGGGACGGATGATGGTGTTCCGGCCCGGCGACCGGCTGTCGCTGCGCGCGGGACCGGGCGGTGCGCGGATCGCGCTCTTGGGCGGTGCGACGATGCCGGGGCCGCGCCATATCTGGTGGAACTTCGTTGCCTCCTCGAAGGATCGGATCGAGGCCGCCAAGGAGGCTTGGCGGGCGGGCGATTTCACGCATGGGCGGTTCCGGCTGCCACCGGGCGAGAGCGAACACATTCCTCTGCCCTGACCACGGGCGCGGGCGCTGCCCCGAGGTCAGCCCGACAATCTCGTCCGGCGGCCATTTTTGCACCGATCGGCGCTTGACGCCCCCCGCCACTGTGCCTAGAACCCGCCTCACGTTCGGCGCTGCCGGACGACGAGATGCGCGGTTGTAGCTCAGTTGGTTAGAGTACCGGCCTGTCACGCCGGGGGTCGCGGGTTCGAGCCCCGTCAACCGCGCCATTCTCGTCCGTCCCATACGCTCCGAGCCTTGTGCGCGGTTGTAGCTCAGTTGGTTAGAGTACCGGCCTGTCACGCCGGGGGTCGCGGGTTCGAGCCCCGTCAACCGCGCCACTAGACGCCATGACGGCCCCGTCGCTCATCCGAGCGCGGGGCCGTTTGCGTTTCTGGCGGGGTGCGCCCGGAGGTTCAGGCAAAGCTTCCTGTGCCAGCCCTGGATTTTGCGTATTCTCGGAACGATGAATGAAGGGCCTGCACTCCGGTCCGTCGTTCGCCTCTCTTGGGCGGCGCAGCTTCTGGCCCCCTTTGGGTTCATCTTTCTTCAAATACGCAAGTAGACCGGCATGCCATCCTGCGCGCCGGTCAGGCCTTGCGCGGTCAGCCAGCTTCAGACAGCGCCGCCAGCACCCGGGCCCAGCTCCGGATGCCCTTATGAAAGCTCCGCAGGTCGTATTTCTCGTTCGGGCTGTGAATCAGGTCGTCGTCATTGGCGAAGCCCACCAGCATCGAATCCATGCCGAGCTCGGTCTTGAAATACCCCGCGATGGGGATCGAGCCGCCGGCGCCGACGAAGGCAGCCGGGTTCGGCCATTCGGCGCTGAGCGCCTGCCGCGCCGTTTCGAAGGCCGGGTCGTCGGTTGACATGACGCTGGCGGGGGCGGCACCGTGGCCGTGGAACTCGACCTTGCAGTCGGACGGCAGCATCGCGCGGACATGGGCGCGGAACGCGTCGCGGATCGCCTCCGGGTCCTGCTGACCCACGAGGCGGAAGCTGATCTTGGCGCTGGCCTGGCTCGGCAGAACGGTCTTGAAGCCTGCGCCCGCATAGCCGCCGGCGATGCCGTTCACCTCGCAGGTGGGCCGGGCCCAGATCATCTCGAGCGCGGTGCGGTCGGCCTCACCCGCCGGTTGGCTCAACCCGACGCCGCCGAGGAAGGCACCGGCGTCGAAGCCCAAGCCCTCCCATTGGGCGCGCAGTTCGGGCGTGATCTCCGGCACGCCCTCGTAGAAGCCGGGCAGGGTGACCCTGCCATGATCGTCGTGCAGCGCCGCGATGATCCGCGCCAGCAGCTTGATCGGGTTCGCCGCCGGGCCGCCATAGGCGCCGGAATGCAGGTCGCGGTCGGGGCCGGTGATGATCACCTCTTCGCCCACGAGGCCGCGCAGCATCGTGGTGATCGCCGGCGTGTCCCGGTCGAACAGCCCGGTGTCGCAGATCAGCGCCAGATCCGCCTTGAGCTCGTTGGCGTGACTGCGCAGGAACGGCACGAGCGAGGGCGAGCCGGATTCCTCCTCGCCCTCGAACAGGATCGACACGCGCGTCGGCAGCTTGCCATGCACCGCCACCCAGGCGCGGCAGGCCTCGACGAAGGTCATCAGCTGGCCCTTGTCGTCGCTGGCGCCGCGGCCGCGGATCACCCGGCCCGCGGGCGTGTCTTCGACCGCGGGCTCGAAGGGCGGCGTCTTCCACAGCTCCAGCGGATCGGCCGGCTGCACGTCGTAATGACCGTAGAACAGCAGGTGCGGCCCGCCTTCGCCCATGCCGCCGGTAACCATCGGGTGGCCGGGCGTGTCGCGCAGCGCAGCATCCTCGAAGCCGATCGACTTCAGGTCCTCGACGAGCCAGTCGGCGGCGGCGCGGCAATCGGCGCGATGCGCCGGATCGGTCGAGATCGAGGGAATGCGCAGCAGTTCGAGCAGTCGCATGGTAGCGGCCTCGAGATCGGCGTCTATACGCCGCAAGACGGGGTCGAGTGTCATCGGAACTCCTGCTATAATTGGCTGACAGACTGGCCGCGCTCTGCGGCACTGTCCAGCATCCGGGGTGGCCTTGCACAAGACGCAGGGCCAATATGCGGTGGGGCGGCAAATTGTAGCGTGTTGTCCGGGCGTGAGTCCGCCTATATGCACGACAACGGCCAAACGCCGGGGCGCCGCGCCCCACCAGACGAAAAGGGGGAAGATGCCCGTGGATTACGAAGCAGGGCTCGATGCCGCCATCGGCAAGCTCCACAGCGAAGGCCGCTACCGCACCTTCATCGACATCGCCCGCCACAAGGGCCAGTTCCCGCATG
>Ga0310345_10006525_pt1 | contig 10186 bp, 7 predicted proteins | sample HC15DNA20500_MG_FD_204667 | JGI IMG/M metagenome (GOLD analysis project Ga0310345, IMG submission 204667) | Marine microbial communities from station ALOHA, North Pacific Subtropical Gyre - HC15-DNA-20-500_MG | ecosystem: Environmental > Aquatic > Marine > Oceanic | place: Pacific Ocean: North... | reverse complement strand
TGGTTTCTAAATTCCCCAGCAGGGCTCCCGGATTTCTGCTTTAAATATGCCGAACATCCTCGTAGCGTTTAGACGTTTGCGGCACATATTGCACCATATCGCTCCACATTTCCTAAAAGTGTTTTGGCTTTAAAGATGTGTTTTCCTGGCCAAATGCCACGGTGGGGCGTTAGCTAACCGCCTTGGCAGGATGATATGTGCCGCTGGATATAAGAATACCCTGGCATGTTTAGTATTTTCACACATCTACATGCATTTCTTCTCCAGATCCAAGTGGGTGAATGGAGACGCCTAGAGACGACAATTTTAGTCTGAAAAATAGGTTATCAAGCGTTTTTTCATCGTCTCCTTAAGACTAGCCCCAGTCTGCCCTTTATGCTATTGTCCCGGCAGCATTGAGACGTTTGCATATCTATAAACCTGCACAGGGAGGAAACCTATGGAACGCAGAGTACCCACCAAGACTGAAGTGCTAGCCTACTTGAAAGAAGACCGGAACTGGGGCCGCTGGGGCAACGACGACCAGTTGGGCGCAGTCAACATGATCACCGATGAAAAACGCTTGGCTGCTGCTAAACTAATTAAGACCGGGCGGGCCGTTTCGCTCAGCCGCGAATTCCCCAAGACTCCAGCGCCTAACAATCCCACTCCGGCCCAACATTTTATGAGTCGGGCCGCCCGGGAGCCGGGCGGGGGTATGGCGACCGACTACTACGGCGTGTCCTACCACGGCCAGGCCAACACTCACCTGGACGCGCTCTGCCACGTGTGGAACGAAGACGGTATGTGGAACGGCCGCAACCCGGACGATGTGATTACCTTCCAGGGCGCTACCTGGGGATCGGTGGAACACTGGAAGGAAGGCATCATCACCCGGGGGGTGCTGCTGGACGTGCCCAAATTTAGGGGACAGGCCTTTGTCGCCAAGGATGAGCCAATCCACGGCTGGGAATTAGAGGACGTGGCCAAAGCGCAGGGCGTGGTATTGGAACCTGGCGACGCTATTTGTGTGTACGGAGGCCGCGAGCAGTGGAACGAAGTAAATCCCATGTGGGGCAGCGACCCGACCGGGCGAGCTGGTCTGCACGTTTCTTGCCTGAAGTTTCTGCGAGAGTCGGACTGCTGCCTTCTAGTTTGGGACATGATGGATTTCATGCCCAACGGCTACGACATACCCTGGTCGGTGCACGCAGCAATCTTCGCTTATGGCATCGGCCTGCTGGACAACGCCTTGCTGGAGCCACTGGCGCAAGCCTGCTCCGAAGAGAATCGCTACGAGTTCATGCTCACCGTCAACCCGCTGCGGGTGGTGGGCGGCACCGGCTCCCCGGTTAACCCCATAGCATTGTTATAAAAATAAAGCAGGGGAGATTTATAAATCTCCCCTGCCCTTAGCCTACCTTTTATTGCCCTAAGTACCTATTTGAGTCTGGGCCTTACTATATCTGGGAATAGTTTCGCACCTGAAAAAGGGGAATGGTGGGCCTGGATGGACTCGAACCAACGACCTCAGTCTTATCAGGACTGCGCTCTAACCACCTGAGCTACAGGCCCACAAGGGTTAGTGTTTTGATTATAGCAACGGGCTATTCAGGTAGCAAGCAGGAATTGAGAGTATTACTCATCAAGATGGCTTAATTCTAGTACAATTTATTAAACTACATCAGGAGGAGCGAGTTATGGGCTACACTCCAAAGTATCTGGGCCATGTGAACATCTACGTGCGCAACGCCGAAAAGTCGCAGCAATGGTATGAGGACATCCTAGGCTTGCACACCTACGATCTGGTGCCGGGTCGGGCCGCCTTCATGTCGGCCAATAAAGACGAATCCCACGAGGTCGCCCTGATGGAAGTGGGCGACAACGCGCCGGGGGCCCAGCAGGGTCAGGTGGGACTGAACCACATGGCCTGGCGCATGGAGAGCCTATCAGACCTTAAAGAGTTTTACACCAGGATTAAGGAAAAGCAAGTTCCCATGAACATAGCCGACCACGGCATATCCCTAGGCATCTACTTCAAAGACCCGGACGGCAATGGCATTGAGGTCTATTACGAAGCACCCCGAGAAGAATGGTACCGCCAGGAGAAACTTTTCCTGCACGGCGACCGACCCAGCGGTCACTTTCCCGGACCTTGGGACGATGAGTTAGCCAGGGCCAGATAGTAACCAATATTATAGGAAGCCCGGCTCATCACCTTCTGGGTCGTCGCCACCGGAATCTCCGCCGGTGTCCGGGATTATGCGGACGCCGGGTCGGGGGGGTCGGCGGGCGACTCGGCGCCGGGGATATTTCCCGTTGTCCTGTCTCCGGGCTTCTGACGCACCAGTTCCAAATGCCCCTCCAGTCCCCACTCTTTGGGAAATTGTAATGTCCGCACCGGGTAATTGATTACAATCCCCTCTTCTCTGAGGCGCTGGTGCAGGTTCTGCATCAGAGTAGTGCGCAACTCAAAGCTGGCCAGCCGATTTATAGCCTGGACGAACAGCCAGAAATTAACGTTCGATTCTCCGAAACTGTCGAACCCGAACCATCCCCCATATTCCTTGATGGCATTGGGATCATGCTCAAGCAGTTCATCCATTACTTCCTGGCTGATGTCCCGCACTTGGCGAAGGTCACTGTCGTAGCTGACACCGCAGGTCAGGAACACATTCACCGCCGGAACCGGTGCCTGGTAGTTGGTAATGATGGTCTCAGCAAATCTGGCGTTGGGCACCACAACAAGATTGTTGTGCCAGGTTCGTAGTCGAGTGCTGCGCCAGCTTACGTCCAGCACATATCCAGCCACACCACTTTCCAACTCAATGTAATCACCAGGCGTGACCACTCCTTCGGTCATCACGTAGGTACCGGCAAAGAGGTTGCTCAGCGTAGGTTGCAAGGCCAGCGCCACCGCCAGACCGCCCAAACCCAGCCCGGCGATCAGTGGGCTGATATTGATGTTCAATTGATCCAACACCAGCAGACCGCCCAGGGCGTAAACCACCGCCACCACCACGCGACGGAACAATGGCAATAACTGGTCGTCTAGCTTCGATTCGGTGAGAGGAGCGACTGTTTCGATGTACCAACGGAAGCCCTCAGATGAGACTGTGGCCACCACCCAAACCCCAATAATAATCGCCAGTATATTGGATACTGAATTGATGAAATGTATCTGCGACGGAGTCAAATCCAACAGCAGAGTAACCGACAGGTATACACCCAGTACTACAACGCCAAAGGTTAAAGGCCAACGGGAGGCTCCCAGCAGCCTGGCATCCAGATTTGACGGAAGCCAATGGAACAGTTTTAGAAAGATGGGAAAGATCAGCTTGTTGAAGATTATGCCAATGAGCACCGACACGACTACAATTGCCGCAACAGCGGCCAGCAGCCAAAACGGGTTCTCCAAGCCAAAGTTTACCAGGAAAGACTCAATCAATCTGAATCCCTCCAGCGAAAAAGAATTATTGGTAAGGCAACCGTAAAACATTATAGCACCAGGGTGTTGAACTTGATGTTCAGGGGTTATATGAAGCCCGTAGAAACATCTCCCGGCCATACAGGATGCTAGTACTCTACGCCGTCTATTTATGTGGGTTTAGTCTGTATTCAACTAAGCCTTCAGTGCGCAGAGACAAACCCGAAAATAATCAGATCAACGGAGTAAAACAGAACCACAGGCAGAACAGTGACACGGAACAAGAGTACCCTGAAAACCGGCCTGCGAACCTTGGAACCTCCCCAAACGAGACTATAGAGAAGATGATGGGAAACGCTGAGAACATCCAGGAAGAACTTCCCATAGATTGCTCTATTGAAGGTCAGTTGGCACAAGTTAATCCAGCCGAAGTCAGTCAGAAAACGCCCGGCAAAAGATCGCCAACGAGATTCTGGAAGCCACGAAAGAGGTGTGTCAGAAACTGATTGCCGACAGAGAACAGACCCTGGAAAGGCCAAGCCTACCGGCAAGACGCTAAGGCCTATACAAAAGGGTCAAGGCCGACGCGCAGAAAAAGGCCTAGGAGAAGCTAGGCCAAGCCCAGTGTATCCGATCAGAAGCCGACGCCTGCCGAGAAAGGGTGATGGCTGAAATCCAGCAAGAAGCCCAAGAACAATTGAATCAGTTCCGGAGAGTCCGGGTCGATGCCGAGGCCGAGTTGGTGAAGCCCGCGGCGCAAGAGGAACTGGAAGCCCAAAAAATTAACGCTGAAGCCGCCCGTGCCCGCGGTGGAACCGAACGTGGCGGGGCCAAATCTGCTTGAGCCTAGCTCAGTAGAACCTAACCCTGTGGATCAGAACACGGCGGAACCCAAACCAGCCACCAAGAAACCAATACCGCCACCCGCAGCAGGCGTACCAGCCGTTAGGCAAAATAGCCAGACCAATCCCCGCCAATATCAGGCATTAGATTGATTACTCGATCTCTTCGACCGGGTTTTCTTTTGTGTATGGCATAACTCGACCATCTGTTACCATGAAGTAGGTGGCCTGATCGCCAAAGTGATCTCGAACCAGGTCCAAATCTGTGGTGGTGATCAGCGACTGCTGGTAATGGGCTACTTTCTCCAGCACTCGCCGACGCCGCGGGGCATCCATCTCGGAAAGCACGTCATCCAGCAGCACCACCGGCTCGTCATCACGGGTCGCCGACAGGTAGGAAGCCTCCGCCAACCTCAGCGTCAACGCCAATGTACGCGCCTCTCCTCTGGACGCGAAGGTGCCCATGTCCAATCGGTTCACCAACAGCCGAAAATCGTCTCGGTGCGGCCCAACCACGGTGGTGGCGGTGGCTAATTCCCGATGTTGAAACGCCGCCAGCGATTCTTGAAACCGATCTTCGGTACTCGACAGGCTGTCTCCACCGATCACGCTAGGACAGTATTCAATTTGAAATTCGTCGCTGCTTTCGCTCAGCTCGCCATGATGTTCGGCGCAGAATAGGGCAAGCTGCTTCATTACTTCTTGTCGCTGCCAGGTGATGGCACCTCCTTCCCTCACTAGCTCGACGTTCCAGAACTCCAGTTCATCTGCCCCAGCCCGGCCTTCTCGCAGCATCTTCAACAGACGGTTACGTTGTTGCAGCACCCTCTGGTAACGCTGTAAAGCTTTTATGTAGGGCGGATCTGCCTGAGAAATCAGAATGTCCAAGTACCGACGCCTGCCCGAAGGCGCACCATAAACCAGATCAATATCGGCGGCGCTGAACAGCACCGCTCCCACCATACCTACCAGATCGGCGGCGGTGTACCGAATTCGGTTAACCCGTATCTGCTTCCGCACCGAATAGCCCAAGGCATCAACGCTGGTTGCGGTAGAACCCGGCCTGGCGGTGCTCTGGTAGCCGACGTTAACTGAAAGCCGCTGGTCTTTTTTCTCGACGACACCTCGAACCAGCGCCTGCTCGCCATTGAGTCCAGCGGGGAAGTTAATCACTTCACGCTCATTCTCAGCGCGGAAAGAGCGGGCAATGGCCAGCAGGTAGGCGGCCTCCAGAAGAGTGGTTTTACCCTGGGCGTTAGCGCCAGTGAACACCACCACACCCAGGGGCAGGTCTACTTCCAACTCCGCAAAGTTGCGGAAGTTGATCAGGCTGAGTCGGGATAAATATGCCAACGGGGACAAGCCCTCCTACAATTGGCCATCAGATCACTCCCGCTGGAGAGTTCACCCGGAATGGGATTGAAAGTATCAGACGACGCTACGAGCTTAACTTAAACCTCCACCAATTGAAGCAGGTTATTCTTCAAAAGCTCAAGATGAGCAGACAACAAGGCTGTCCCAGGTCGTGGTTAGCCCTCCGGAAGGCTCAAGACAGGCCTGTCGAACCAACTTTATATAGGCCCTAAATACATTGTAGCAGTAGCCGGGGTGATGAATCTGTTGAGGCCAAGGAGTTATAAGTCAGTAGGGACGCACAGCCGTGCGTCCCTACTAAGCTCCCTTGTTTGGTTTAACTATGCAGTCCAGGATTTTCCCGAGGGAATAGCCAGAAGTTATTCTAAATCTCTAGTTCATCCGTTCGGGGTTGCAGCCAGAGCACCAGCCGTAGAAATCCACCCGCTGAGAAGACACCTCAAAGTCAGAGTCGCTGGAGATAATGTGCTCTAACTCCGCCACGGTTTCTTGCCCTACGTCGGCGTCCACCACATTGCCGCAGCCAACGCAGACCAGGTTGGCATGAGGGGCCAAGTTAGCATCGTAACGAGATTGTCGCTGGAAGGGGAGTTCACGAACAACTCCCGCCTGCTCCAGGGTAGCCAGTGTGGAGTAGACCGTGGCAATGGTCACATAAGGGAAAAATGCCTGAACGCGGTCGAAGATATCTCGCACCGTGGGATGGTCGGCGGAGTTCACCACCACCTCAGCTATTGCGAGCCGCTGGGGGGTCAACCTGATCCCCAGGGGTTTTAAAAGGGCAACCACCTCCGATGGGCTGGTCACTAAGGTTCCTCCAAGTTTGTTATATGAGCGATCATTATAACATGGTTGGTCTGACCACGTTCTGCAAGCTTGTACTAGTTAGTTTATTGCCCCAGGGACACGGCATGCCCCTACGCGCATACATCTGACGCGTGCCCTTACCAAAAACGGGGTGGGTTTTATTTAAATAGTGCAAATCCGTTCGTCTGTCGACAAGCTCAAGACGAACGGATTAAATGACCTGGTTAACTGCGCCCCAGATACACTGGACGCCATGTGATGCATTTCTGAACAGGGCCTACAGCCGACCGCTGGCTCCGCGCTCACCTGGGCCAAAAAATATTGGGTATTGTTTGTGGAATATCTGGATGCGGGAGCGGGCTGACTCGACCACGAAGACCCGGCCCTCATCGTCAACTTCCACCGCTACCGGACCCCAAAACTCCTTCTCCCGGTCCAAACCCTGGGCGATGCTGCGTTCGTGCCACATCTCCGGGTTGCCGCCGTCCAGCTTGTTGGCACCCCATTTGGATAAAGTACCTTCGCCAGTGGTGCTGGTCAGGTAATTGCCCTCCGGGTCAAACACCTGAAGCCGGTCGTTGTTCCAGTCGGCGACATAGATGTCCCCATCCTTGTCCACCGCCACGCCGGTGGGCCGATTGAATTCCCCCGGACCCGAACCAGTCTGGCCTATCTTCATCAAAAATGTACCGTCGGCGGTGAACTTCTGGATGCGGTCATTGCGCCAGTCGGCAATGTACACATCGCCATGATGATCAATTTCAATTCCCCAAGGCATGTTAAATTGGCCATCACCAGAGCCTTCCTGGCCCCATTTGCTGATGAACTGACCCTCTTTGGTTAGCTTCTGAACCCGATTATTGCCGCTGTCCACCATGTAGAGATCGTCATTTTTATCGAAAGCCAGTCCCGACGGTTTGTCCCATTCGCCATCGCCGCTGCCGGACTTCTCCCATTTGCCAATGAACTCGCCGTCCTTCGTGTAGATGGAAATCCGGTTCAGAGCCTCGTCAGCCACGTAGACCTTGCCTTCACTGTCAAGGGCGATGGCGGTGGGCCAGATCAGCGCTCCGTCTATAGAGGTAGCCTCGCCGTCACCCTGGGTGGTTACGCCCCGAGCGAACTCGCCAATATAATCTTCATCTACGGTACAGATGGTGATTCGCTTGCCGTCGGGCCGGTACTCGTAGGATCGGTTCACTACGTACATGGTGTCGTCCACACCCAGAGCCATTGCCACGGGATTACGGAATCCCGGCCCGGAGAACTCCGCGCGGCCAATAGTCTTGTCATACTGAAGCGTTACGTTCAGCAATTGAGTTTCAGTAGTCATTCTCACCTCACAGATTAGTGGGTCTCGTTGGACTGTCCCCTACCTGATTTGACCGGGGACTGTACAGTACCTTGCTTCGTGAGTGTCTTAACTCCACCTTCTCCCCTTTCCCAAGGGGAAGATTAAGAAGGGGTAAAACGACACCACCTACCCTCCCCTTGTTAAGGGAAGGTACTGATTAGACGCTCGATTATACGAAGTCGAACTTCTCAAAGCTGCCATTGACAATGGGTTTAGCATCCAGGCCCATCCAGTTCTCCAGGATGGTAGTGTAAGTGCTTCGGAAGTCGTTGTTGAAGTGCAGGTCACCTTCCAACAGTTTGCTTTCTTCCATAGACGGATACTCGCCATAGAGGCCGCCCTTGACGTGATCGCCCACCACAAAACATACTCCGCCGGAGCCGTGGTCACTGCCGGAGCCATTATCGTGTACCCGGCGGCCAAACTCGGAGAATACCAGCAACAGCACGTTGTCGCTGCCGTTGTTCTGCTTGAGGTCGTCGTAGAAGTCAGCGACGGCGTTGGATGTGTTGCTCCACAGCCCAGCGTGAGCCATCAATTCAGCGGCGTGGGTGTCGAAACTATTGTACGGAGCGGTGGTGTAGAGCACCCGCGTACCGAAATCGGCTAGGTGTACCTGGGAAATATTCTTCATATACTGTGCCACCGTGTCGCCGCCGTACTCAACCGTGGAGTGGTACTGTTCGGGGGCGGTGCTCAGGATGTCCGCTCCCTTCAGAGCGTCCATACCGGTCTGAGACAGGTAGTCCACCACCATGTTGCGGCCAACGGTGGGCGAGTAGATGCGGGAGAAGACATCAAGGGCTTCACTCCGCTGGTCTTCGCCATCGATGCCGGTCAGCACTCCGTAGGTGGCCAGGTTACCTACCGAAGCCACTGGCACGCCGGGAGCGGCCAGTGCTCGGGGAAGGCCCCGGCCAAAATTGACGCCGGTTAGTACATTATCTTTGTTGGGGTCTATGTCGCGGATGACCCTGCCCAACCAGCCTTCGGTTCCCTGCTTGTCCGGGTCACAGGTGTGCCAGATGTCCATGGAGCGGAAGTGGGAGCGGTTGGGATTGGGGTACCCCACGCCCTGAATTACGGCCACTTTGCCATCATCGTAAAGCCTCTTGAGGGGGGCCATGTTGGGGTTAAAGCCAACATTGTCGTCAATCTTCAAAACCTGATCCTGGGGAACTCGCACCGAAGGCCGGTGGTCATAGTACAAAGGGTTGCCGTGGGGAACCAGGGTATTCATGCCATCGTTCCCCCCGGACAACTGAAGCACTACCAGTACCGGATCTTTCTTGGTAGAAGTCATGTCCAAATCTCCTGTCCTATCTAAAGTATATGGGCTGGGCCGGTCCGTTCATCCTTGAATATAGTTCGAGACCATCGAACTAGGCCGTAACATACGTTTTGCCTGAACTTACGCAAACTGATATTCCTGGGTAGCGACAATCAATTGTAGGATTTCACCGACGCGGCTGGAGTATCCCTCAGACCCAGGACTAACCGGGCCGCCCTTCTGCGCGTGCTCAACCAACTGGGCACGGGTTTCCGGGGCCAGTTCATAGTTGCCGACCATTTCCAGGCAGCGGTCAACCAGAGCCTCAGGATTGATGATGTTTTCTGACCCCAGACGGCTGACAATTTCCCGCACGCCAGGCAGTTTGGTGTTGCCCATCTGGTCGGCGGCAAAGTTGATGCGCTCCACTAGGGTGCCACTATCGATCCATTCTCGGCCGGTGTGCCAACCTTCAACGGTGGGCGGGTTCATGAGGTCCTGACCCATGTAGCGAATGTTATTGGCCAAGGGGTGCAGGCCCAGCTTGGGCGAGGTGAAGTCTTTGACCAATCTCATGGTGCCAATCACCACTTCAGTGGGACTCTTCACCTTCTCAAAACGGGCGTTCTTGAAGAATTCACTGTTAAACAGAACCCGCAACATGGCGTTAATGTCGTACCCAGAGCGGAAATACTCATCTTCCAGCATCTTGATTGCTGCCGGGTCCATGGGAGCGGTTCGCTGCCACGCTGGAATCTCAACTTCATCGGCGACAAAGAAGTTGTAGAGATGCCTGGCCACAAAACGAGCGGCGGAAGGCTGCTTGCAAATGATGTCGATGATGTCATCACCGTTTAGGTTCCCGGTCTCTCCCAGGAAAGTCTTTTCGCCGTCATCATGGTCATAGCGATTGTAGATGAAGTTGGCCTCGTAGCGGCCATAAGGGTAGCGGGGGATGGCGTTGGTGATGGTCCAGCCGGTGAAGGCGCGGGCTGCTTCTTTAACATCGTCCTCGTTGTAGTTGGCATGGTCGTCCATCCCGACACCCATGGCGAACAACTCCAGCAACTCACGGCCCCAGTTCTCATTAATGGCGCCCTTGTGACTCATGCAGTTATCCAGGTAGAAAACCA
>Ga0310345_10006524_pt1 | contig 10187 bp, 9 predicted proteins | sample HC15DNA20500_MG_FD_204667 | JGI IMG/M metagenome (GOLD analysis project Ga0310345, IMG submission 204667) | Marine microbial communities from station ALOHA, North Pacific Subtropical Gyre - HC15-DNA-20-500_MG | ecosystem: Environmental > Aquatic > Marine > Oceanic | place: Pacific Ocean: North... | reverse complement strand
GACCGCACCGACGACCAGATCACCATCGACGCCGCCGAGAAGATCAAGGAGGTCGGCGTCGGCGTGAAATGCGCCACGATCACCCCCGACGAGCAGCGCGTCGAGGAGTTCGGCCTCAAGAAGATGTGGCGCTCGCCCAACGGCACGATCCGCAACATCCTGGGCGGCGTGATCTTCCGCGAGCCGATCATCTGCAAGAACGTGCCGCGCCTCGTCCCCGGCTGGACCCAGCCGATCGTGGTCGGCCGTCACGCCTTCGGCGACCAGTACCGCGCCACCGACTTCCGCTTCCCCGGCAAGGGCAAGCTGACCATCAAGTTCGTCGGCGAGGACGGCGAGACGATCGAGCACGAGGTCTTCCAGGCCCCCGGCTCGGGCGTGACCATGGCGATGTACAACCTCGACGAGTCGATCCGCGACTTCGCCCGCGCCTCGATGAACTACGGCCTCGCCCGCGGCTGGCCGGTGTACCTCTCGACCAAGAACACCATCCTCAAGGCCTATGACGGCCGCTTCAAGGACCTGTTCCAGGAGGTCTTCGACGAGGAGTTCGCCGACAAGTTCAAGAAGGCCGGCATCACCTACGAGCATCGCCTGATCGACGACATGGTGGCCTGCGCCATGAAGTGGTCCGGCGGCTACGTCTGGGCCTGCAAGAACTACGACGGCGACGTGCAGTCCGACACGGTCGCGCAGGGCTTCGGCTCGCTGGGCCTGATGACCTCGCAGCTGATGACGCCCGACGGGAAGATCGTCGAGGCCGAGGCCGCCCACGGCACCGTCACCCGTCACTACCGTCAGCACCAGGCGGGCAAGGAGACCTCCACGAACTCCATCGCCTCGATCTTCGCCTGGACCGGCGGCCTGAAGCACCGCGCCACGCTGGACGGCAACGACGCGCTGATGACCTTCGCCACGGCGCTGGAGAAATGCGTGGTCGACACGGTCGAGAGCGGCTTCATGACCAAGGACCTCGCCCTGCTGGTCGGCCCCGACCAGAAGTGGCTGACCACCATGGGCTTCCTCGAGAAGGTCGACGAGAACCTCAACAAGGCCCTCGCCTGATCTCTCGAGCCCCGATCCTTCGGGGCTGCGCCTGACCGGAACGGCCCGCGGAGCGATCCGCGGGCCGTTCTGCATTTCCAAACCCCCGCCGCCCGCCCGTCACCGCCCGGCCGCATTCCCCGCCTAGCGTCCGACCCTGAAGCCTCGCAGCCGGAGACCGCCCATGTCCGACCCGACCAGCCCCGACCCGCGCCCTGAACCTCGCCCTGCCGCCGACCCGGCGCCGGAGCCGCGCGAGAGCGGCTCCGTCCTTCGCGGCTGGGACGCGGTGAAGCTGATCTACGTGCTCTACCTCATCGGCTTCGCCGTGCCGCTCTGCGCGCTGGCCGGCGTGGTGATCGCCTACGCCAAACGCGACGAGGCCGCACCGGCCGAGGCCAGCCACATGGCCTTCCAGATCCGCTCCTTCTGGGTCGGCCTCGGCGCCATCGTGCTGGGCGCGGTGCTGACCCTGGTGCTGGTGGGCTGGCTGGTGATGGCGATCTGGGCGGTCTGGGCCGTGGCCCGCTTCGTCACCGGCCTGCTGAAGGCGCTGGACGCGAAGCCGGTCGCCGATCCCGACGGCTACGGCTTCACCGCCTGAGCGCCCCGGGGCGCATCGCAGGCGCTCCGCGCAGCGGCGAGCGTGGTCCCACGGGGCGCCGGCGCCGCTGCGGCCCGCGGTTAAGCCGATCTTTACCCTACGCGTGGTCCCCTTGCCGCATCGAAGTCACGGCGAGGAGAGGCCGATGTTCAGGTCGCTGGCGGCAGGGCCGGGATGGCTGGCCGACTACATGCGCTGGCGGGGGCCGGCGGGGATCCCGCTCGCGCTCTGGCACGTGGGGTTCTGCTTCCTCGCGCCCGCGGGGCGGCGGATCAAGGCGCCGGCGGGCGGCGGGCGGACCGTGCGGCTGCGCGCGCGCGCCTCGGACATCCGGGTCTACCGCAAGATCGTGGTGCAGCGGGAATACGAGCTCTCGCCCGACCGGGCGGAGGCGATCGACCGTCGCTGCGCCCGCGCCAAGGCCGCGGGACGGCGGCCGCTGATCATCGACGCCGGCGGCAACATCGGCCTCTTCGCGCAGGAGGCCGCGCGCCGCTGGCCGCAGGCGGACCTGCTCTGCGTCGAGCCCCACCGCGGCAACCTCGCCATGGCCCGGCGCAACTGCACGGGCCTGCGCAACGTGCGCTTCCGCGACGCCGCGCTGTGGAGCTCCGCCGGCCGCCTCACGCCCGAGGACGTGGACGCCGCCGAGGGCGCCTTCTCCTATCGCCCGGCGGAGGCGGATTCGCGCCTCGCCGACGTCTCGACCGAGGCGGTGACCCTCGACGCCCTGCTGGCCGAACGCCCCGACGCCGAGCTGGTGCTCCTGAAGATGGACATCGAGGGGGCCGAGGCCGAGGCGCTGGCCCCCGACGCCGAATTCTGGCGCCACCGCCCCGCCATCCTGATCGAGCCGCACGACTTCCTGCCCGGCCGCTCCGCCACCCTGCGGGGCCTGCTCTCCCAGCAGGATTTCCATGACGCCGACATCGAGATCCGGGGCGAGGGCCTGTTCGTCTTCCCCACCGAGCGCCCCGAGCTGGAGCTCCACGGCCGCGCGCCCCTGTCGCTCGCCGCCGGCTGACCCGCCGGCCCGGCGCCTCCCGCGCGGGCCCAAGGCGCCGCGTCGGCCGTCGCGCCCCTGGCCCGGTTCCGCCCGCGGCGCCCGGCGGGCCTGCGCGCCGGGGGCGACCGCCGCCCGACGGCAGGAGCCGCGAAAGATGTCGAAGCGACCTCCATGGGGGACGCGGGTAAGTCCGTGGCGAACGCCCGAAGCGACTACCGGCGAACCGCCGGGGGCAGCCGTCGGAGGGCGCCCGGACCAGGGCGGGGCGCCGTGAAGCAGGCCCGGGCCTGCCTCAGACCTCCCCGATCAGGATCCCCGCCGCCAGCACCAGCGCGCCGCCGACCACCACCTGGAACACCGCGCGCAGGAACGGCGTGCTCATCCACCGCTTCTGGATCCAGGCGATCGCCCAGAGCTCGGCGAAGACCAGCGCCAGGGCGATCGCGGTGGCGGTCATGAAATCCGGGATCAGGTAGGGCAGCGCGTGCCCCAGCCCCCCGACGGTGGTCGTGATCCCCGCCGCCAGCCCCCGCTTCACCGGCGAGCCGCGGCCCGAGATCACCCCATCGTCCGAGGCCGCCTCCGTGAAGCCCATCGAGATCCCGGCCCCGACCGAGGCCGCCAGCCCCACGCGGAAGGTCGTCATCGTGTCCCCGGTCGCGAAGGCGGTCGCGAAGATCGGCGCCAGCGTCGAGACCGAGCCGTCCATCAGCCCCGCCAGCCCCGGCTGCACCCAGGTCAGCACGAAGCGGCGGTGGTCGGCCTCCGCCTCCGCCGCCGCGGCGTCGTCGTCGAGATGGGCCGCCTCCAGCCCCTCCGCCGCCCGCTCGTGCCCGCGCTCGGCGAGCGCGAGATCCCCCAGCAGCCGGCGCTGCGCGGGGTCCGTGGCGCGGGCGGCGGCGCGGTCGTAGAACTCGGCCGCCGCGCGCTCCATCCGGGCCGCCTCGCCGCGGATGGTCGCGATGTCGAGCGTCTCCGTCAGCCAGACCGGCCGGCGTGCGTACCAGCCGGCCACATGCTCGCGCCGGATCAGGGGGATCGGGCCGGGGAAACGGGCCTCGAACAGGTCGATCAGGCGGCGGCGGTGGCCGTCCTCCTCCCGCGCCATGCCGTCGAAGATCGCGGCGGTGGCGGGGAACTCCGCCCGGAGCCGCGCCGCGAAATCGGCGTAGATGCGCGCGTCGTCCTCCTCGGAGGAGATCGCCAGCGCCAGGATCTCGCGGTCGTCGAGCTCGGAGAAGGTCTTGCGGGCGGAGAGGAAGCGGAGCATGGCGGTCTCGCGGACGATAAAACTGGAATCGTTCTAATATGGTTTCACCGCGATGCAACCGCCCCCTGCAAACGAAAACGGGCGCCCCCGGGGGGGCGCCCGCATCGCTCCGGCCTCAGGCCGGGATCACTCGTCCATCACCTCTTCGCCGCCCTCGTCGGGGGAGGCGTCGAAGTCCAGGCCGTGGGCCGCGCGGATCTTGTCCTCGATCTCGTGGGCCACGTCGGGATTCTCGCGCAGGAAGGTCTTGGCGTTCTCGCGCCCCTGCCCGATGCGCTGGTCGCCGTAGCTGAACCAGGAGCCGGACTTCTCGACCACCCCGGCCTTGACGCCCAGGTCGATCAGCTCGCCGGTCTTCGAGATGCCCTCGCCGTACATGATGTCGAACTCGACCTGCTTGAACGGCGGGGCGACCTTGTTCTTCACCACCTTCACGCGGGTGGTGTTGCCCACCACCTCGTCGCGGTCCTTGATCGCGCCGATGCGGCGAATGTCGAGCCGCACGGAGGAGTAGAACTTCAGCGCGTTGCCGCCGGTGGTGGTCTCGGGCGAGCCGAACATCACGCCGATCTTCATGCGGATCTGGTTGATGAAGATGACCATGCACTTGGAGCGCGAGATCGAGCCGGTCAGCTTGCGCATCGCCTGGCTCATCAGGCGGGCCTGCACGCCGACGGCGTTGTCGCCCATGTCGCCCTCGAGCTCCGAGCGCGGGGTCAGGGCGGCCACCGAGTCGACCACCACCACCGAGACCGCGCCGGACCTCACCAGCGTGTCGGTGATCTCCAGCGCCTGCTCGCCGGCGTCGGGCTGGGAGATCAGCATCTCGTCCACGTCCACGCCCAGCTTGCGGGCGTAGGAGGGATCGAGCGCGTGCTCGGCGTCGACGAAGGCGCAGATGCCGCCCTTGCGCTGCTCCTCGGCGACCACGTGCAGCGCGAGCGTGGTCTTGCCCGAGCTCTCGGGTCCGTAGATCTCGATGATGCGGCCCTTGGGCAGGCCGCCGATGCCCAGCGCGATGTCGAGCCCGATCGAGCCCGTCGACACCGCTTCGATGTCCATCACCTGGCGTTCGCCAAGCTTCATGATGGAGCCCTTGCCGAAATTCCGCTCGATCTGGGCGAGCGCGGATTCGAGGGCTTTCTGCTTGTCCATGCCGGTCCTGCCGTTCAGGTCGAATATGGTCTGAGCCATGCCTGTCTCCATATGCCTCGCGCGCAGGGTCCCGTCGACTGCGACGCCGCGTTGCGGGGGTCGACCTGCGCCCATGTTCTTCTTTTGCCCCCGACCTTAACCGAGAACTTTGCGAGAACATAGCCGAAATTCGACCGACCCGTCAGAGACTGGGGGCCCACGGTTAAGAAAGCGTTTCCCAGGGCCCGTCGGCCGCCGCCGCCCTGCCCCCGAGCGCGACGCGCCGCCCCCGACGCGCCTCCGGGAGCGCCTGTTCTCCGGAGCCGTCTCTCGCGGATGCCGGAAAGAGCGACTCGGTCCCCGGGGTCAAGGATCGCGCAGCGACCCCCCGCAGGGGGGCTTGTCCTTGACCTCGGGGACCGAGTCGCTCAGGCATCCATCAGCGAGAGACGGCTTCGGAGGACAGGCGCGGGCGTCTTGTTCTCTGGTGAGTCAGGAGCCCGCCGGAGGCACCCCCCTCTCCAGCCCCTCGCACCGCCGCCACCTGCGCACCGCAGCCAAGCCCGCCCGCAGGGCGCCTGTAGACCGCTCCCCCGCAACGCGCAGGGGCGCGCCCGAAGACGCGCCCCCTCCGGTCCGATCGCTCCGCCGTCAGCCGAACTTCGCCGGCCGCCCTTCCATGCCCGCCGCGATGGCCTCGAGCTGGTGGGGCTTGCCGATCAGCGCCTTCTGCAGGCGCGACTCGGCCAGCAGCGGCTCCAGCGCGCCGCCTTCCTCGTCGGCGATGTTGAGCAGCTCCTTGGCCGAGCGCAGGGCCGAGGGGCTCTTGCCGGCGATCTCGCGGGCCAGTTCGCGGGCGCGGGCCAGCGGGTCCTCGGCGATCTCGGTGACGAAGCCGTAGTCATGGGCCGCGTCGGCCTCGAAGACCTCGGCCGTGTAGGTCAGCTTGCGGATCACGTCGCCGCGGGCGAGGTGGCGCATCGCGGCCATGCCGCCCATGTCCGGCACCAGGCCCCACTTCATCTCCATGATCGAGAAGCGGGTCCCGGGCGCCGCGATGCGGATGTCGGCGCCGAGGCAGATCTGGAAGCCGCCGCCCAATGCGAACCCCTGCAGGGCGCAGACCACCGGCACGTTCAGCATCCGCCAGCCCCAGCAGGCGTTCTGCGCCACGTTGGCGGGCCCGTGGGTGCGGTCCATGATGTCCATGCCCAGCGAGCCCGCGCCGGTCGACTTCATCCGCTCGAAGCCCGACTTGTCGAGGCCCGCGCAGAAGGCCCGGCCCTCGCCGCGCAGCACCACGCAGCTGACGTTCTCCATCGCGGCGATCTCGGCCTGGGCGTCGGCGATGGCGCGCATCAGCTCGGGCGTGATGGCGTTGAGCTTGTCGGGACGGTTCAGCACGGCCTCGACGACGCCGTCCTCGGGCTGGGTGACGATCACCAGGCGATCGGTCATGGGGTCTCCTCCTCGCAAACGATCTGCCGGCCGGTCGGTCCCGGCCGTGTCGGGCGACACCTTGGCGAGGGAGCGCGCGCGAAACAAGCCGCCGCCCGGCCGCCTGACGCGGACGTCGCGCCGCGCCCCCGGGCCGCGGTCCGTGGAACGCCGTCGCGCGCGACGGCAAACCGGCGGCCGCGCGTGAAGGCACGTACGGATCGCGGCGCCCCGCGGCCGCATTCGCGTGCATAAGGAGAGCATGATGACCGCGATTCGCCCCCTCCGCCCCGCGCGCGCCCGCGCCGCGCTCCCCCTCGTCGCCGCGCTGGCGCTGGCGCTCGCCGGATGCAGCTCCGCCCCGGACGAGCGGCGCGCGGCGCTCTCCGGCGCGGGGGGCGACTGCGCCTCGGTCGACTGGAACGCGCAAGGGGTCGAGGACGCGCTGGCCGGCCGCTCCCCGGCCTCGGGGCTCGCGCGGCTCTCGGGCTGTCCGCGCCTGGCGGATCCCGATGGGGCGCAGGACGCCTACATGGCCGGCCATGACGAGGGGCGGGCGGCCTATTGCTCGCCCGAGAACGGCGCCTGGCTGGGGCGGCATCGGTCGCCGCCCACGCTCGACTGCCCCGCGCCGCTCGACGGGCCGTTCCAGGCGGCCTATGCGGCCGGCCTGCAGGCCCCGGCCGAGGCGCTGCCCGAGGAGGAGGAGCCGCGCGACCGCCCGGGGGTGCGCCTCCGCCCCTATCTCTCGGTCGGCGTCGGCTCGGGCGGGTGGAGCGGGGCGTCCTGGGGCATCGGCCTGCTGTTCTGAGCCGCCGCCCGCGCGCGCAGGCCCGGCCGGTCGCGCCCCTGCGTCCGCCCCGCGGGCCGCGCGCCGCCGCCCGCGGCGGGGCGCACGCCGCCCGGCTTGGTCAGCCCCTCCAGCACCTCCAGCGGCGACAGCGACTTCTCCTTCAGGCCCGAGCGGGGCATGGCGTAGACGCGCCGCGTCGCCTCGACCAGCACCGCGCCCCCCAACCGCTGGGCGTCGAGCCGCCGCCCGAACGCCTCCCACAGCCGATGGGTCTTCAGCCAGTAGCGCCGGTGCGAGGGCGGGCCGTAGAGCGCGGCCTGGGTCCGCTCCGGCGCGAAGTCGTGGCCGCGCAGCGCGGCCTCGAGCTGGCTCGCCGAATAGGGCCGCCCGTGGCCGAAGGGGGTGGCGTCGGAGCGCGCCCACATGCCCGTCCGGTTCGGAGCGATGACGATGGCGCGCCCCTCGGGCGCGAGCACCCGGTGCATCTCCTCGAGCAGCGCGCCCGGCCGCTCCGAGGTCTCCAGCGCATGGGCGACGATCAGCCGGTCGATCTGGCCCGCGGTCAGCGGCCAGTGGGTCTCGTCGGTCAGGACGGCCGCGTTGGGCCCCTCGGGCGGCCAGCGGCAGACGCCCTGGGGGGCGGGCATCAGGCAGATCACCCGCGCGGCCTCGCCCAGGAAGGGGCGCAGCAGGGGGGCGGCGAAGCCGAATCCCGCCACCGTCTCCCCCGAGACGTCCGGCCACAGGGCGCGGATCGCCTCCTGCAGGCTGCGCTGGGTGGCGCGCCCGAGGGGGGTGCGGTAGTAGAACCGCCTCAGATCGATCACATCGAGGTGCATCGCGCGCCCTTTTTCCGCCCTCGCTCTACGTGCAGGGTGCGCCGCGACGCCGGAATTGCAAGAGACGGAGACCGCAGATGCCGCTCGAAATCCAGGTCATCCCCTGCCTGCAGGACAACTACGGCTACCTGATCCACGAGACCAGCCAGGACGTCTGGGCGGTGGTCGACGCCCCCGAGGCCGCGCCGCTGAAGGCCGCGATCGACGCCGCCGGCGGCCGGCTCGACCTGATCCTCGTGACCCATCACCACGACGACCACATCCAGGGGATCCCCGACCTGGTCGCCGCCTACGGCGCCAGGGTCGTCGGCCACGGCAAGGACGCCGAGCGTCTGCCGGCGCTCGACATCTCCGTCGCCGAGGGCGACACGGTCGAGCTCGGCGCCGAGCGGGCCCGGATCGTCGACGTCTCCGGCCACACGCTGGGTCACATCGCCTACTGCTTCGAGGGAGCGAAGGTCGCCTTCACCGCCGACAGCCTGATGGCGCTGGGCTGCGGGCGCGTCTTCGAGGGCACCTACGCCCAGATGTGGGAGAGCCTGAAGAAGCTGATGGCCCTCGACCCGCAGACGCAGGTCTATTCGGGCCACAACTACGGCGCCGCCAACGGCCGGTTCGCGCTGTCGATCGAGCCGGAGAACGCGGCCCTCAAGGCCCGGATCGAGGCCATCGCCGCGGCCGACGCGGCCGGGACCCCCATCGTCCCCGCGACCCTCGCCGAGGAGCTCGCCACCAACCCGTTCCTGCGGGCGGGCGAGGCCTCGGTGAAGGCGAACCTCGGCATGGAGGGCGCCGAGGACGGCGCCGTCTTCGCCGAGGTGCGCAAGCGGAAGGACAGCTTCTGAGCGGGCGGGAGCGCAGCGGCGCGGCGGAGGGCCGCCGCGCCCGCCGCCTGGCGCGGGAGGCCGAGCGGCAGGCCGCGGGCCTGCGTCCGCGCCGTCCGCGCATGCCCCGGATGCGGCGGATGGGGCGCAGCGGCGACGACAGCCCGGCCTCCACCCTCTGGGGCTACGTCCTGCGGATGAGCGGCGTGCACCAGCTCGGCCTGTGCCTGACGGCGGTTCTGGTGGCGCTGCTCGACCTGGTTCCGGTGGAGCTGCAGCGCCGGCTGATCGACGACGCGATCACGCCGGGCGACGTGGGCCTGCTGTGGACGCTGGCGATGATCTACGCGGGCGTGGCGCTGACCCAGCAGCTCCTGAAGCTGGCCCTGCGCATGTACCAGGGCTGGATCTCCGAGAGCGCCATCGTGCACACGCGCCGCCACTCGCTGAAGATGCGGGTGCGCGCCGCCGGCAAGGATCGCGACGACGAGGGCCACGGCGTCTCGGCGGTGGTGCTGGGCTCCGAGATCGACCGGCTGGGCGGCTTCGTGGGCACCGGGGTCTCGGACGCCTGCGCCAACCTGGCGATGCTGATCGGGGTCTTCGCCTACATGACCTGGACCCAGCCGGAGCTGGCGCTGGTCTCGGCCGCCCTGCTCGCGCCCCAGGCGCTGGCGGCGCCACTGCTGCAGGGGCGGTTGAACCGGCTCATGAACGTGCGCTTCCGCCTGCTGCGCACGCTGGGCGCGCGCTCCGGCGAGACCCGGGCCGCGCAGGGCCGCGTGGGCCGGCTGCTGCCGCGGATCTACGGCAACCGCCTGGCGATCTACCTGGTCAAGTACGGGATGAAGGCGATCCTGAACCTGCTCAACCAGCTCGGCCCCCTCGCAGCCCTCGGCTACGGCGGCTGGCTGGTGACCCAGGGCGAGACCACGGTGGGCGTGGTCGTGGCCTTCGTCTCGGCCTTCCAGCGCCTCTCGGCCCCGCTGCGCCAGCTGCTGACCTTCTACCGCCAGTGGCAGCAGGCCCGCGTCCAGCACGACCTCGTCGCCGGCTGGATGTCCGGCGGCCGCGTCAACGGCGCCGGCTGACCCCACGCCCGCCCCCGGCGCCCCTGGCCCCGGGCCCCCGGGGAGCGCCTGTTCTCCGGAGCCGTCTCTCGCGGATGCCGTAAAGAGCGACTCGCCCCCGCCGGTCAAGGATCGCGCAGCGACCCCCCGCAGGGGGGCTTGTCCT
>Ga0310345_10006523_pt1 | contig 10187 bp, 11 predicted proteins | sample HC15DNA20500_MG_FD_204667 | JGI IMG/M metagenome (GOLD analysis project Ga0310345, IMG submission 204667) | Marine microbial communities from station ALOHA, North Pacific Subtropical Gyre - HC15-DNA-20-500_MG | ecosystem: Environmental > Aquatic > Marine > Oceanic | place: Pacific Ocean: North... | reverse complement strand
GTAGCGCATCCGCATCTCCCTCCAGGGCAGCCGCTCGCACATCACGCATGTCGCTACCGACCCCCGAGACACCGAGCAGACCACTCTCTCTGGTCAACTGCTGTTCCACCTCTGCCATGCTCAACCCGAGAATCCTGGCAGCATAAGGAATGGCACCGGAATCAAGATCACCAACCCGGTTGTTCTGCGGTAGTCCGCTCTGGGGCGAGAAACCCATGCTGGTTCCCACCGCCACCCCATTGCGAATACCGGTCACCGAACTGCTTCCACCCAGATGACAGGAGATCACGCGCAGCGGCCTCTCCACCCGGCCAGGACCGTTCTGGTAGAGCCCCCTTGCGGCCGCCGCCACATCATCACGCGCCAACAATTCCGCGGAACGCTCGGCAATGTACTTGTGGCTCGCGCCGTGAAACCCGTGGCGACGGATCCCCGCTTCATGCCATGATCGCGGGACTGCGTAACGCGTCCCGGCCTCTGGCACCCACTGGTAGAAAGCCGTTTCAAAGAGCGCCACCCGACGCGCTCCGGGCAGGATCTTTCTGAACTGGCGGATCCCCGCGGCGTAAGCTGGATTGTGAGCAGGAGCCACGTCGGAGAAACCCTCCAGGGCCGTCAGCACCTCATCACCGGCCTCCACGCAACCGCTCAAGTTGCGACCCAGGACCGTTTTGAAGCCCACTGCCGCAATGTCCTTCTGCGCCGCTACCCCCTTCCGCTCGAGACCCTCGAGAGCATCCCGGATCACTTCCCCGTAGTCGGTCACCCGTTCATAGCCACCCTCTGCCAACTGGCATTCCTCTCCCTCTCCCATCTCAAAGAGACGGAATTTAAAGGAGGTGGACCCCAGGTTGGCCGCGAGAATCTTCACAATGGAAGTAAGCTTCAGGGTTACATCTCGACCAGATCCGCGAGATCTTCGTGGGGACGGGGGATCACCTGAATCGCGGTAACTTCCCCTACCTGGGAAGCCGCTTCGACTCCGGCGTCGACACCAGCCTTCACTGCAGCCACGTCTCCTGAATAAAATCCGGTCACAATGCCGGATCCTATCTTGGACCAACCCAGCATCGTAATGTCGGCCGCCTTGAGAGCGGCGTCCGACGCCTCCAGCAGGGAGACCAGTCCCCGCGTTTCGATGATTCCTACTGCTTGTTTCGACATCATTCCTTAATGGTTGAAGTTTTTCCTGCTACTCCAGATTAAAGCGTTTCAGGAGATCCGCGTGAGGCCGCGGAATAACGTGCGAACTCACCAGTTCTCCCACCCTGTCGGCAGCTTCCGCCCCGGCATCCACCGCAGCTTTGACGCTTCCCACATCTCCCCGGACCAGGGTGGTGAGGAACCCCCCTCCGATCTGCACCTGCTTCACAAGGCCCACATCAGCTGCTTTGGCCATTGCGTCAGCAGCCTCCACATTCGCCACGTAGCCTTTCGTTTCAATTAATCCCAGAGCTTGTCTCATCTTCTTGTCTTTTTTTGTTAGAGTCCTTTATTTCGCTGTCCGCTTGACCAGTTCGCAATACGTGTCCGGCTTCAACCCACAGGCATTCCCCTCGTCGGTGTCAATGTGCACTTCCAGTTTGAAGCTCTCGTCCACCCGCACCACGATGTTGTCAAAGGTCACCGGGCAATCGCCGTGAACCTTCATCTTCATGACATCCTTGTGCTGCGCTCCATAGTAGGATGCATCGACAGGATCCATGTGCACATGCGGTGCCGCACGAATCACTCCCTGGGGCATCTCGAAGAACCCCTTCGGCCCCATCAGCATGCAGCCCGGGGTTCCCTCAATATCACCCGAAAGACGAAGCGGCGCCTGGAATCCCAGAGCGATGGCATCGGTGTAGGCCAATTCAACCTGGTTAAAGTCGCGGCAGGGCCCCAGGATACGCAGATTTGAAATGACCCGGCTACGCGGTCCCACCAGCGTCACTGTCTCCTTCGCGGCATAAGCACCAGTCTGGTAGAGCTCCTTCATCGCTGTAAGCCCGTAGTCCCGCCCAAAGAGCTGCTCCACCGCCTGGGGACAGAGATGGCAATGCCGCGCGCTGACATTGACCACGAGGCCATTGGGCGCCTGCGCAGTGGGAGGCAGGGGCAGACTCAGCTTGGCGTAGACCTGATTCCGGACGAGATTCTCCACCACCGCCCGGGGAATATTGGAATTTATCGGCATTTCCCTTGGATTCTCCTGCTTTATCTTTGCCTTGGCTTGACTAGTCAACCCTTTTCGAAGATATTCCCAACAATATCAAGATTTATCCAAACGTTATTCACAGCACTAAATCCCATGTTACCTGTTGAACGTCAGAACATTATACTGTCCCATCTTGCTGTCTCCGAGTCGGTACGGACCATCGAACTCGCCTCCATCCTCGAAGTGACAGACGAAACGGTTCGCAAGGATCTCGAGAATTTAGAGAAACGCGGTGAACTCCTCCGCATCCACGGCGGCGCAGTGAGACCAAACCAGAGCCGCGTCGAACTCGCCCTCACAGAACGGAAGCAGGTCAACCGGGAGGCCAAGACCGCCATCGCCCGCCTTGCCGCGGAGCGCATCGAGCCGAACGACACAATCTTCATCGACGCCTCCTCCACCGCCCTCACCCTCGTTGAGCATCTGCCCAATTTCCACCTCACCGTTCTGACCAACGCACACAATGTGATCTCTGCCCTCGCCGATCGCGAAGGTATCGATCTCATCTGTACCGGAGGAATCTACGAACCGCGTTCCCGTTCCTATATCGGGCTGACAGCCGAATCGACCATGCGCAAACACAACATCCACCGCATGTTTTTTTCCTGTAACGGAATTCACCTAGAACGGGGGGTTTCCGAAACAAATTCCCGCCAAGCCTCCTTTAAGGAACGTGTGATCGAATGCTCGGAAGAGGTGTGCTGCCTCGCGGACTCCACCAAGATCAGTCTCAAATCCTCCTTCTTCTTCGCTCAGATTCCCGATCTCACCACCTTGGTGACCAATGAAGACGCCGAACCCGGCTTCACCGCGGCGCTCGCCAACCAGGGCATCGAGGTCCTTCGTGCCTGAAGGGTGCACCTCAACCAGCTCAAGATGCCTGGCTTCGATATCCCAACCACTCCTCGAGCACCTGTCGGAATTCAGGAACCTCCACGTCACGCTCGCAGCACACAAGCATCAAGGCCCCGTCATCCTTGAAGTTTCCGTCCCATTCCAGCACCCGCTCATCGCTCCATGAGGGATTGTACTCTCCCAGCTTCTCATCGTCGATCCGCGTAATGTAAGCCCTCAACCCGATGTCGGTTTCATCGCTCGGCCGGTCTGCCGGGAGATTCTCAAAAATACGTTTCGCTTCGTCAGGGAGAGTTGTCATTACGGGTCTGGATCGGAGTTCAATAACCGCACAGAGGACTGCGTATTTCATACTCTCTGGTGAGCCAATTGCCATTCTTTGATTCGTGACAGGTTCCACAGGAATTCAGGGATTTGGGTAACTGGCGGTGGCGACGCGTGGAGGACCGGTGTAGATCGTGGCAACTCAGGCAAGTCACCTCCCTTTTCCCGTGCACCACGATATCCCTTACGTTTTCAAGAACGTGGCGGTCGCCCGGGTTAAGCTTCGCAAGAGCACGCGACTCGAACGAAACCACGAAATCGCGGAAGAGATTATCACCCGGAACAAAATTGTTGGGATAGGGTAAGCCGGTGGTGCGGGAGTTGCCGGTGCGGATATGGCAGGAAGCACAGATGGAGGTGACTACCCGTGGATGATCCTTCCCCTTCCTCGAAAGCAGGATGAGAGCCGAATCCTTGGTGTGATCTGGGTCCATTTCGCCGTGACAGGAGTAGCAGTCGATTGTGAGTCCCGAGAAGGCCTGCGATTCAGAGTCCACCCCGGTGGCGTGGCATCCGGCACAACGTTTTCCAAATGTCGCCTCATCCCAAGCCGGAGTTGCTGCCTCTATCAGTTTCCGGGTGTGGGGGTCCCACCAGTGCGAGTGGAGTGCGGCCTTCCCGTATCCCTTTCCCTTGCGCAGAAAGCGCACTGCCGCCTCGCTCCCGAGAAGATACTCCGCCTTCTCTCCTTCCTTCAGACTCTTTTGCAGTGCGACGGCAAGGACCGATGCGGGTTGGAGGGGCCTCACGGTGAGATGATGCGGATTCTTCTGCCAGCTCCCCCCTACGTTCTTGCCATGACAGAACAGGCACTCACCCCCGGTCATGTATTCCGGCACCTCGCGACCCACATGGTCTTTTCCCCATCCTGCAGGATTCAGCTTCCTGGGAGTAACCACCTGGGCCCAGAGACCAATCTGCACTCCGAGGGCACAAAGTCCCCCCACCCCCAGAATCCAACGCCACTTCGTAAGCATGAACACCAAGATCAAGATCCGGATACTGAATCAAACCTTCACCCAACCGTGCGCAGCATTATCGCGCTCACCACCCACATCGTGGTAAGCGGCCTTAAGTTTGCTGAGGGCATCCCCTGGAAAGGCCTTGCGCTCCTTTTCGAGATCCACGCCGTAGACTTTGGCAGCATTGAGCCCGAAAATCTTGGCCTTGTCTTCCTTGGTGACCTTCTTGTAACCGAATTTCTCGCACAGTTCGTCTGAGATCTGGAACCGCTTGAAGGCGTCGATGACCCATTGCGGCGATCCCCACCAGAGGCAATCGGTACCCCAGATCACATGGTCAGCTCCGTATGTCTTGATGTTTTTCCCGATGAGGTGCTGCGCCATGACAGGATGCAGGACTGCCAGCGTTCCGAAAGAGGTGCCGATTTCACAATAGACATTCTCCATCTGCGGGTTGCGCTTCTTGATCTCCATCAGATCCTTGTGCCACTCGAAGTCACCGGTCTCGGGATCGAAGTTCTTGGGATCCTTGAACCCCGGGTCCCAGGTCCCGTGCTTCATGGCGGAATGATAGACTATGAAGCTGAGGTCGGGATGGTCCTTCGCTGCCTTCTCCACATCCCCGGGATGGGCGAAGTGCCCCAAGGTCCGTGACTGGGAAGCAAATCCCTTGTGACAGCTGAATACTTTCAGCCCAAGTTTCTTCGATTTCTCATAAAACGGGTAAGCCAGCTTCTCGTCATCCATACGGAACCCGTTCCCGGACCGACCAGGATCGGTGTGACAATACCACTTCCAGGAATCGATCCCATACGTCTTCACTTCCCGCTCCACCTGATCCCACAGGGCTGGCCAGTCCGGTTCGTTCTTCTTCCGATTCCAGTAGTGATTCGGAGCGCAATTCCCCTGACACAGGACCCGCTTGCACCCAGCAAGTTCGTTGAGCTCCTTCTTACTTTTGGACATGAGCCAACTGGGCAGCACACCGCCCCGCCGATCACGCCCTTGCAGGATCTTGCCTGCCTTATCCTTGTCAATCTCCCGACCCGGGACACCCGAGATCACCGCCATGTCCGTATCACTGTCGAAGAAGATCTCCTTTACGAAGTTCTGGAAACCATAGTCCTTGGGATTGTTGCCCAGTTTTACCCCGATGTTTTTCAGGAACTCCGCACCCCGACTTCCAATTGAAAAGCCCGCTGTAAAGTGAGTTTGAACATCGAATACGAAGTACTCGTTCTTGGGCCACTTCTCTGCGCCCGCAGCCTCGTCCTCCGTCTCGGCCGCATCCACTTCCCAATGATGACCAAATACCAGATTGGCCGCCATGAACCCGGTCGCCATCCCCATTGAGCTGCGCATGAAGTCACGCCGCTCCATCCCCAGTTTTCGAGCTTTTTTCTCGGAAAGCTCCAGAATCTTGTCCTCCCAGGCCGCCTGCTGCTCGGTCTGAGCGATGGGCAGAAATTCCTCGTTCGAAACAACCTGTGTCGGGATGGGCGAATCAACGCCCCGGTCTTGATCACGCTTCCACTTGGGGACCCACATGGCTTTGCTTGATTTAGGTTAGCGCCCTTTTTGATGATGGATGATTCCGTTCCGGGCTCCAATACGTAATCATGCATGTTCTTACCCCCATTACCACCTTATCCTTCACTTGCCGGAGTCAATGCTGGCTAAGCTTTTCAGAATCCTAACCTCACACCTGACTTTGCACTGGACCGAATCAGGCAGGGCCCTCTTCACCCTGATGGTTGTCGACGTGGTGGAAATCTTCCTTTTTCATCGTGCGCAGCCTGTTAATTATCGCGCGCATGAGAGCATGGTGCCACCTGCCCGGTCTCCCGTGATTGCATGGAGAAGCTATGAAAGAGAAGGTATACCTCGCAGTTGACTTGGGAGCAGGCAGTGGACGAGTGCTGGCCGCGCGGACGGACCTGCGAACCCTGGAACTGGAGGATATCCATCGCTTTGACAATCCCGGCACCAATCTGCCTGGCGGCCTGGTCTGGAACATCCTCAGCCTCTACCGCGAGATCCTCCACGGGCTCAGTTTGGCAGTGGAGAGATATGGGGAGGATATCACGGCCCTGGGAATCGACACCTGGGGCGTGGATTTCGCCCTCCTCGACGCGCAGGGCCGCCTTCTTGGATTGCCCCACCAGTACCGCGATTCCCGAACTGATGGTATGGAGGAGGAGTGCGAACGACGCTATGGTAATGCCAAAATGTACAGGGAGACGGGCATCATGCCCTTCTTCCTCAATTCCTCCCACCAACTCCTCGGGGAAGCCGTGCGGGATGGTGTTGCCCTTCTCAACGCCTCTCACTTTCTGATGATCCCCGACCTCCTTGCGTTCTGGCTCACCGGGCGCATCGCAGTGGAGCGCACCAATGCCTCCACCACCCAGCTCTTCTCCCCCCTCACCAAGGACTGGGCCTGGGACGTCATCGAGGGATTGGGCCTCCCCCGTCATATCTTCGGTGAGGTGGTAGAACCCGGCACCATCCTCGGTAACCTGCGCGAGGTTGTGGCGGAGGAGATCGGCGGAGATTTTCCCGTCATCGCGACCACCACTCACGACACCGGTGCAGCCGTCACCGGAATCCCCGGGGACGGCGACTACGCTTTCCTCTCCTCGGGCACCTGGTCGATCCTGGGCACCGAGCTTTCAGAACCCATTCTCACCGAGGAGGCCTTCAGCATCGGCTGGGCCAACGAGCAGGGTGTTGAGAGCACCACCCGCTTCCTTCGCAACATCTCCGGGGCCTGGCTTTTCCAGGAATGTGTCCGCCAATGGCGCTCCGAGGGGGACCAGTCCTCCTACGAGGAATTCGATGAACAAACTGAAACCGCTCCGCCCTTTGGAGCCTTTGTCGATCCCGATCACGATGACTTGAAGGCTCCGGGGCGGATGCCCCAACGGATCCAGGAACTGTGCAAGGCCACCGGCCAATCCGTCCCCTCGAGTAAAGGGGAAATCCTCCGTGTGGTCGCCGAGAGCGTTGCCCTCAAGCACCGCGTCCGCTTCGATCAGTTGCAGCACATCACCGGGAAGAAACTTTCCCGGATTCACATGGGTGGTGGGGGCATCAAGAACGAACTCCTCGCCCAGGCGATTGCCACCTCCTGTGGAGTTCCGGTACACGCCGGCCCCATCGAGGCAACTGCCTGCGGAAACATCATCACCCAGATGGTCGCCACCGGTGACCTGCCTGACATCGCCGCAGGCCGCCAACTCATCAGGGATTCAACCCCTCTCAAGATCTTCTCTCCCCAGGATCCCACCCCTTGGAATGCAGCTCTCGCCCGCTTCGAAAAGGGTCTCTGATCCTCGCCTCCACCACTCCATGGCCATTAACTCCAACTTTCCTTCCATTGAACACCTCCGGGAGAAGGCCCGTCGCCGCATGCCCGGATTTGCCTTCGACTATCTTGAGGGGGGATGCAACTCGAACATCAACCTGCGTCGCAATACGGACGAGATCCGGGACATCCAGCTCCGTCCCTACTACATTCGGACTTATCCCGGCTGCGAACTCAAGACCGAGATTTTCGGCCACACCTACGATGCTCCCTTCGGAGTGGCGCCCATCGGTCTGCAGGGCCTGATGTGGCCCAGGTCTGCCGAGATCCTCGCAGCGGCTGCCAAGGCACACAATATTCCGTTCGTTCTCAGCACGGTTGGCACTGCAAGCATCGAAACCGTAGCGGAATTGACAGATGGCCAGGCCTGGTTCCAGCTCTACCATCCCGCCGAGGACGACCTGCGGGACAAGATCATTGACCGGGCCGCGAAAGCAGGCTGCCCGGTCCTTGTCATCCTGGCTGACACCCCGACTTTCGGCTACCGGCCCAGGGAGATCCGCAACGGGCTCTCCATCCCTCCCCGGATGACCCTGCGCAACATCATTCAGATGATGTTCAATCCCACTTGGTCCTTCTCACAACTCGGAGCCGGCGCTCCTGAGTTCAAGACCCTGACGCCCTACGTCCCGAAGGGGCTCAGCATGAAGCACCTTGGTCTCTTCATGAACAAGACCTTCTCGGGCCGACTCAACGAGGACCGTATCAAGGCCATCCGCGACCGTTGGCAGGGAAAACTGGTGGTCAAGGGAATCGTCAACGAAGAGGACTGCGAGAAGGTCGTCCGCCTGGGTGCCGACGGCATCATTGCTTCCAACCATGGAGGCCGCCAACTCGACGCCGGACAATCCACAATCAAATCTCTTCCCTCCCTGGTAAGATCATTTGGTGACAAGCTCACCATCATGATCGACAGCGGAATACGCGGCGGTCCGGACATCGCATGTGCCCTCGCCGCTGGAGCCCGGTTCACCTTCCTTGGCCGCTCCTTCATGTATGGCGTGGGCGCCCTCGGCAAAAACGGAGGCGATCACACCATCTCCATGCTCAAACGCCAACTCCAGCAGGTCATGGAGCAACTGGCCTGCGAGAGAGTGGCTGACTTCCCTGCCCACCTTGTCGAAGAATGAGCAACCTCCGGGGGCCTCCGAAGGCCAGGACTTGAGCAGACCTGCGGTAACGGGTCTTCCCTGCTAGAACCGCCACTCAAGGAGACCGGTAATCGATTCCCGGTTCCCGAAGCCGGCCTCCAGCGTCACGAAAAGTGAATCAGTAAGGGAATACCGTAAACCGAGTTGTGCGTTCCACGCTTCCTCGGCCTTCAATTCCAGATCGTAATTCAGGACAAGTCCATCCAGGTCAAAAACCCCCGACTGCCGCTCTGCCACATTCTGGTAGGTTGCCCCCACCCATGCTTCAAGTTTGCCCCTGCGCGCTCCCACCCTGGGCATGATCAGCCAGCTCCGAATCGATTCAATATCACCTTTTACGTCGGTGTAGGCATAAACTCCCGTAAGGGATACAAACCACCAATCCTGCCCGTAGGCCAAGGTGGATCCTCCTGCCAAGACCGTCCCCTCGTAATCCACTGCAATCCGCTCATAGCCCAATAACGCCTGTGCCCCCAAACTCAGATTGACCGCGGTCTGCCCGTCCACCTTGCCCACCATCGCGTGCACATTCCAGAAGGGCAGGACCCAGGCATCTGCCTTAACCCCCCACTGGGACACTTCATTCTCGATACCCGTAAGAAGAGCCCCGGGATCGACCTCGAGGGGAATATCCACGCTGAAATTGTCCAACTCGTAGTTCTGCTCCTGGGAGTAACCGATCCCCGTGATTCCGAAGCGCTGTGGCCAGCTGGGATCCCAGTTAATGAACATGTCGGCGAGGTCCTGGCCCCGCGCGGCACTGACGAAAGACAGCATGCTTGCCATCAGCGAGATACGGATGAGCAGCGAATTAAATGGGTTCATGAAAGAGGCATTGAGCAAATCAGACTCGCACTGGCAATCCCGTTTTCCCCACGACGCGCCTCGGATTCCGAAACTGTTGCATCCTTCCTCCTGCCTGCCACCGTCTGAGCCCCAAACCAACGCCTCCCTGCCCACCTGCAAGACGGCGTGCGGGGAACCCGATAATTTGCTCGCAATCTGAATTTCGTCCCGTGGCTGCTCTGCAACTTCCTCATAAACTGGGCGCCATCCTGCTCCCCGACAGCACCCTCTTTCCCCATGGTGCCTTGCCACTCCACATCTTTGAACCCCGCTACCGCCAGATGCTCCGTGAAGCGGTCGAAAGCGACTGTCTCTTCTGCGTGGGCAGATTAACCGGCGCCGAGGTCCCGGATATCGCATCCTGCACTGCCGAAGTGGGAACAGCGTGCCTGATCCGAGCCTCCCGGGAGCAATCCGACGGCCGTTTCAGCCTCCTCCTGCACGGACTCTGCCGCGTGCGCTTCACGGAGTGGCTCCCCGGA
>Ga0310345_10006522_pt1 | contig 10188 bp, 15 predicted proteins | sample HC15DNA20500_MG_FD_204667 | JGI IMG/M metagenome (GOLD analysis project Ga0310345, IMG submission 204667) | Marine microbial communities from station ALOHA, North Pacific Subtropical Gyre - HC15-DNA-20-500_MG | ecosystem: Environmental > Aquatic > Marine > Oceanic | place: Pacific Ocean: North... | reverse complement strand
CTGTTGACGGAGCTGGTGACACTGTTGTTGTTACTCATACTCTGCATGGGACTACTCCTAATGGCTACGGGTTTACCGAAACTTCGGATCACATCACCAATGCCCAAACTACTGCTGGTGTTGCTGGAACCGAGGGTCTTGCTGGCGCTCAATATGAAGATGACGGATACCTTTATACCTGCACATCAGCCACTGCTGCAAATGATGCTTACACTTGGAAGAAGGTCGGTCTTCAACTTAATCCGCTATTGGGGTATACTGCTTGTGCGGAAAACGTAACAGCTATTCCCGTTACTCATCGGTTTGTTAACAAAACTATTGGATCAGATGCAGAAGCATTGACTCTTGCTAATGGCTCACCAGGTCAGAAGCTTACGGTTTCTGCTACTGTTGCTGGTGGTGGGCTAGGAACTATGACTCCCACTACCAAAAGTGGCTTTACTGCTGTCTTGTTTCTTGGCGTCAAAGATACAGCCAATTTGGAGTATATAGATGATACTGTTGGCTGGATTCTTACTGGAGCTTATGGAACTGATCAGCCTCCTGTTATTACTTAACCGAATGAATCATGCCTAAAGGAAAAGGAACATACGGTAACGTGCTAGGCAGACCGCCTAAGGGTAAAGGTAAGGGGAAAAAGAAAAAGAAACCCTAGCCAGACAACTCTTTGTCCATGCTCCAAGAGGAGGGCTTCGGCCCTCTTCTTTTCTATCCAGCCTTAAACCGTTTCCCAAGCAACTCATTTTTAATGAGTTTAAATTGCTCTTTCATGAGCTTGTTTACATTCCCCTTTGTATTGGGGACAAAATCGGAATGGTAGTATTTCACTATCTCACCATCTACGATTCTGGAATGAAGCTGGATTTCTGATTCATCGACTATGGCGCGCTTATCTAGTTTCGTTTCTTTCTTCTTGGGCGTTACGGTCATGTAGATGCTACAGCCATGTTTGGTCATCCATTCAATTTGCTCTTGGCTTAATACGCTTTGGTCACTCATGGGATTGGTTGGTTTAAATGATTGCGACTTGGAGAAATGCGTCTACTGCCATGTCGGCTTGGCCTTCGCATGGTCCGGTCAAACCACAATAGGAACAGGTTACTTGGAAGCCACTTCTAGAACTATTAAATTCCAGGGTCAGGGTGCTGCTACACCATGTGCATACGGGATCTAATTCCAATTTGCCTTTAAGCCAATTTTCTCCATATGATTTCCTGTATTCTGTTTCCCCTGGCAAATTAGTATTGTTGCCTATCCATTCTATTTCTTCCTTTGAATAAATTGAGGAGCTGTATGGGAGAGGACCATCAGTGAGGGATCTTACTGATACAGTGTTTAAGGGGTTTGCGCGATAATTCCAGTATGGAGGAATGTTCTCGAATCTCTTCTTGGTTTTTATCGAGAATTCTAGTGTTCCTTTAGGCGCTGTCATTTAACTGGAAGAGGAAGACCTCCGTTTTTTGTTCCTTCCCCGGAACGATGATTTGTTGGATGATAGGGGGGCGGGGACAGTAGAAGATTGAGTCGTCGGGCATGAATCCTTTTTCGACAAGGTAGTCTTCAATCCACTTACTTCCTGCAACCGCGTTAAGTGCGTCGATAGGTCTAGATCGGTAGGAGATGATGAACAGCTGGTAGCGAACCCCTGTTGGATTTGCTTTTTCTCCCTTCTTTTTTGGCCGAGCCTCCCCTTTAGACTTTTTCTCAGGATTTCGTTCATCCCTAATAGGCGGTGGCCCGGGATCTCGAAGTGGCAAATTAGAGTCCCCTTTGCTCCAAGATCCGTCAGGGTTCGCACGGTATCCTGCTTTAATAATTGTTTCTCTTGTGAGTCCGCCACGTTGTTTAGCCATTTTTGGTTTTAGTATTCTCTCCAGATTCGGGAGAGTCTTTTTTGTCATCAAGGAATTTGTCTACTTCCTTTAAACGTACACCTTTTCTTCTATTCAAAAACATCTCTCCTACAAGATTATTAAGATCTGTGAGGATGGGTGGGACTTTTGGCGGGGTGTTATTGTTGTTTTGGCTCATGAGATTCAATAAAGCGTTCAAATTTTTTGACCCGTTCAGGGATATCTGCTGGGAGAGGTGGGCCTTGGTAGTCCTCGCGTGAGGAATCCGTGTTCTGCCATTCATTATTTCTGAAAATCAAACGGAGTCTACACAAGTCACATTCTGAGATCATGTAATCGCCTACATCTCCAAAGGATCCCAGGGAATTGAAAGTTCTAGTGAGCTTGGCTCGCTTTAAGGGCGACCCACAAAATGGGCAGGTAGTTTTTACTGTTCCTTCTTCATCCATGATTCCCGGGAGATGACTTTAAATTCGTTATCAAACAATGGATAGATGTTTTCTGGGTTGAGTTGACACAAGTGGTCAAGTCTCTGCTGAGCCAGGACAGCTCCTGCTTCGAGATCCTCAGGATCGATGATCCGGACATGGACATCCCTGGGGTGCTTGGAATTCTGGAAGATGAGGATGGCCTTGTCTCGTTGGGTTTCTCCTGCTGCCTGTAGCATCCGGAGATACCAGGCCATCTTCATGAAGTATTCGAAAGTATGTATCGCCGTGCGCATCCCATGCTCGGAAACATTGTGAGAGGTTTTCAAGTCTACCACGCATTCATTGAGTTCCAGGGAAGTTCCGTCTTCGGTCCAAAGTTCTCCGTCCCTGGGAAGGAGGTCGATCATGCACTTGGCCTTGCCTTCTTGAAGACAGTTGCCGGGAATGTCTCCTTGCAAGACGATCTGCTTGTCCGAATGCTCATAGATATACTGGGCCTGTGGGTGCATGTTCAGCATATTGACTGACTTGCGGACCTTCTCCATGAGGGTCGAGTCATAGGTGGTCTTACCCAAAGCTTGGCGCTCCCAGTTTTCCCAGAAAGAGATAGCGACCAGGGAGGATTCGCTGGCTGTGCCTTTGTCTCTGGCTTTGAGCTGAGCTGCTGAAGGGCGCTTGGGAGCTTGGGCAGGGAGCCGGATGTAATAGTTGTCCCAATCGTCAGGAGTGAGCCAGAGCATGTCGACCATGCTTCCCCAGGTCATACTGTCAGTGGGAGGTTCCTCTTCGGGCATCATCATTTTCAGGGGATTCCTTGCCTGTGAGAGAATGCTAGCACTCACCGGCCCTGCTTCTGCCAGGTTGGGTAGCTTCTTGGGATTGAAGCGTTCTTGATGATATGCAACCTGGTTATAATTATCGAGTCTGGTCATTTTGTCTGTAACTTGGAATTTGTAATGGCTGTTAAATGGTCTACTGGCCCGCTACGCCCGCATAAACCTTTGGAGGTTATGTTCAGGGGCCAGTTGCTGAAGGGCTGGGTCAGTGACATCTTCCGGTCAGCTATTTCCCGGGCGGAAGCCGAAGGCGACCGCCTTGAGGGGGGATGGGAGAATCAACTCTGGCAGGCATTGCAGCAGAAGTATCCGAACTATATTCAGTCAGAGCCGATTGTCGATCCGCCACCCACCCTGAGCATTAGCTCGGCTCTTAGCTTTATTCGGTTTGTGGCCAAGAGGGGGTTTAATCGGGATGTTGTGTCAACGCAAGAGGCTGACCGGCGTGCGGAGATCTGTGCTCGGTGCCCGAAAGCTGCTGTGCTGGTGGGCTGCGGGATGTGCCGGGAGGCTGTACGTGCGGTAGCTGGGGCTCCGCGTAAGGAGTATGATTTTGGGGAGGATGAGATTGGGATGCGGAAGATAGGGTGCTCGGCGTGCGGGTGTTTCCTGGAGGTGAAAGTGTGGATGCCGGATAAGTATCTGGAAGAAGAGGCAGGGAAGCACGATTGGTGGGAGCATTGCTGGGTCAGAGAGATTTAGTTCACCATCGCATCTCTTTTATTTCTTCTTTCAGCTTTTCAGCCTGCTTTAGAGCCTTCTTTACCAGCGGCGATCTACTTCTTGTCTTGGCTTCCTCTAATGTTTTGATCAGCTCATCAGCTTGCGTCAACACAAGCATCTGCTTTGCTCCCCTTCTGAGCATTCCCCACCACGGCCTGACATCTATTAAGTTCAAAGCGTTTTTTGTAACCTGGGATTGGCGGCGTGACGAAGTCATCGGGAGGGAGAATGTCCGTTGATGCGTTAACCTCTCTACAGATTTGGCTGAGTAGCTCAGCACCTGGTTTATCCTCGCTTGAATGTCTCTCCAAGACTCTGAATGTTCTTTCAATTACTTCAGCTGCTTTCTCCATCAGGAAGGAATCTTGTCCCTTTTGACTGCCTTCTGGAGAGTTTATAAATTTGGCTCTCAATCGCAAGCATTCTACTAGTTCTAGAAATTGCATGAAATTCGTATCAGAAGGGGAGGGGCTCAAGGCTATCATCAGAATCGGCGGTGACAGTAGCACACTCGACTGGGATGAGGTCTTCTTTTTCTTCTAACTTTTCTGGCTTTGATTCCCAGTAGGGAGTGATTTCTTCGGGCTTCCGGAAGAACCGTTTTCTCAGAGAGTCGAAGTTGTAGGAGCAGAGAGGCAGCTCACCAGTTTTCCTCTGTTTGCGGACAATAAATTTGCCATCTCGGCATGACTCCCTGAACTCCATGATCTTATGAGCAGGAATGCCTTCATCATACAGCTCTGAAATCTTCTCGGCTTTCTTGATGTCCCTATAAACACAGATCGCATTCTGCGTCATGTCCCCCCACTCGGAGGCTCCTCGCACCTCACTGATCTGAGGAGGCCGAATAAAGTTGTCCGGACCCTTGCGCGGATGAGCAGCGATGTGCAAATGAACAGGGTATCTGGCAACAAAGACCCGGAACTTGTCCGCGACGGCTGCTTGGGCGGTGTTGTCCTGCCGGTCCACATCCAGAGTCATCACATTATCGACTGCAAAATGGCAGATGCCTAGTTGCTTATGGGCCAGAGTCATGGTGGCGATCATCACATCCGGTTCGGTTCTCCTCATGGAATCGAAGAGATGAACCTTAGATGTTAAATCGTCATAGCACATGTCAAAGTAGTCATGTTCCGCAATCTCGGAGTCGCAGGAGTATTGAAGGAGGAGGTGTCCGTAGTTGATTGCGGAGTTGTCCTCGAAGCTGGCGATCAATCCTTGAATCCCTAGTCCTGCTTGGAATGCGAACTGATTCATAATCGCTGTGGACTTACCATGTCCAGTATGACCGAACCATAGGGTTGATTCATGGGGTCGGAATTCCATCCGGCTCATAGAATTGAGAAAGAAAGGCACTCCGGTCCTGGTTCTGGTCCGCTGGAGGTTCTCACGGACAACGTGCTTGATCTCATCAGCCTTGATGATGTGTTCAACGGGGGCTGAGAGCGCCTCATCCAAGGCTATCTTAAGGCTGTCAAAAGATCCTGTAAAATTGAGAGCCTCATTGGCATCCTTGTGATTATAGCGCAAGCACCTGCAACGCTCGTATCCCAGCCTATTCCGGACCCTGGTTTCAGCATCCCGACCCTCCTCATCCTTGTCAAAATCAAGAATGATCTCCGAAAATTGATTTAAGAATGTCCAATCCTCCTCGATCCATTGGTCATTGTTGGCGCCGCTGGGGATTGAGACAGCTGGATATCCATACTGAATCCAGGTCAGGGCATCCCATTGGCCCTCAGTAATGATGAGGCTGCCTCCACTGGCGACCGGATCAATCAGTTCCTTGCCGAATAAAGTATGAATCGGCTCGGGATTTGACCACATCTCCTTGGTCCCATTGGTTGGCCAGAACTTGAGGAGAACAAGCCGGCCTTCAGTATCCATGTGCGGTAACGCAAGATAGGGACCGTAACTTTTACAGTTAGTTTTCTCCAGAGTCTCTTTCAATATGCCACGCGACATAGCGTAGGACTCGCCCGCATTGGTCAACTCCTCCAGCTCATCCGAATACTTGCTTACGTCAGGAACCTTTCTCTTCTTGGTCTTGATGATTCGCGTTTCAGGCTGAACACCGCAGAACTTAGCCAGCCAAGCACCAGCATCCTGATACGTAAGGTTGTTCCTACGGGCAACAAGAGCTATAGGATTACCTTTGATGGATGGATCGGCTCTATCCTGAAAGCATCCAGCAGAAGAAGGATTCAGGCTGATCTGGAATGACTGACCCTTGGCTCCTGTTTCATCTGCTACACACCAATTACGTCCCTTCTTCTTGCCCTCAGGGAAAAGGGCTTGGCATAAGGCTTCGATATTGGAGGGGACTCTCTCAATGACTTCGGAAAAGTTGTAATAATAGTCTGACATTATAATTCTTCTGGGCGAAAGGTTAATTCATCTAGTTCATCTTCACGGAAACTCATTATCATTTCTGCCATATCCTTTTTATCCATGGCAATAAGCACGTTTACAAAAGTGGATAGAAGGATTCTGTAACCACAACTATCCATTAATAAAATATTAGGAGCTGTGGTTTCATTGAAATCAATTGCTAGATCTGAGATATCTGATTCACTTAATTTGAGAACTTTTCGAAACTTTTCAGCATGTTGGCTGTTAAAGAATAATTCGGCTTCAATATCAATTGCTTGCAAAACCAAGGATGCTGTCTTGATTTCGTCGTCAGTGAATTCATCAAGTTTTTTCATAAATTATTCTGCTGGAGTCCCAACTCTTTCCCATTTGCGGAGGACCGTAGTGACATTGCCATTGATATGAGCCCAATTGTCAGTGCAGAAAACATTAGAGGCTCCTGCTGGGATCGCATCTGAAATGCCTCTATGGTGATACCATTCATCTTGGAACTTGAATAGATAGTTTCTGTTGGATTCTCGCAAACTGACGCGCTCGATCAGATCAACTGAGTTTGTGATATCAGGAGCGGAGACCCTTTGCACTCGATACAGGGGGTCTGTGATCGCCTCCTGAGGAAAGCCCAGAGAATGTTCCAAGTTAGTAATTTGTTCTGCTCCAAGATTACGGGCGTAGCTGAAGAGCTTGCGTTGCTGGGCACAAGACAACTCAAATCGTTCTGAGATCCGGAGAAGTCTGTGCATCAGATTCCGACGAGCATCATCTTCAAGACCAGGGAACTTCGCATAGAGAGCTTCTTTGTGGTGGGTGAAGGAGAGTCCTTCATACCGCTGAACAGCAAATCCACGGTAGGTAGCGAGACAGGTGACGGTCGTATTGTAATTATCCTCAGTCTGCTCAACGAACTGGCTGACTGAGAAATTGTTCTCACCAAACATATTGAAGCAGGAATCAAGGAATGACCCCATATTCCACTTGCCGAACTCATCCAGGTTTCTGGCCGAATCGCCAACCATGAAGAGTCTGCGGACAATTTCCCCAGCCTCGGTGACATCTGGAGGATTCTCGGCATTGAGAACCATCAGGCCATTCTCCGGGAAAAGGACATGATCCTCCATTCCACTCATCAGGCCAGTTGCGGCAACAGTAGCGAGCTGCCTGTCGAGTGGGCGTGCAGCAAGCTCCGTAGTTTCCGGTGCTGGTTCTTGTGGTCGAGCAACTACTGGCTCAAAGGCAAGGCAGGAGCACAAACCTGGTTCTCTCTCGGTCCACTGGTTGATGAATTCGCTAGGCTGGTTGCCATTAGCGGCTTCAAGAATGTCAGCTACGACTGCATCGAGGTGATTGTCCTCCATAAGAAGAGAAGCAACTTGAGTGCGGATTTCCTGCTCCTCATCGAAGAGCACACCGTTGATATTGATTGTAAAGTTCATGGTCTAGGTAGTGGGGGATCAGGGAAAAAGGGGTTATCTGGGCAAAAAGGTGCCTTCTCCCCTCAGGGCATAAAGCCGACACGCGTAGTTCGTGAAAGGGAAGAAGGCGTTAAGGGTGCCCTGCCCCCCAGGATGTGGAATAGGGGACAGGGCTATTGGGATTGGCCTGCACGAACGTGGCGCAGGAGATCCCAAAATTAACGGAAAGAGGCGCCCTGCCCCCCTTTTGTAGAGTTAGATAGACTCTAGGGGACAGGGCTAATGGAACAACCTGCGTAGGTGAAACAGGCAGTCCCAAAGTTTCCGACGTCAGCCGACGTCAGCAAATTATCGGTTAGCTTGAGGCATATCCGGCCACTTGGCACCGAACCACCAATCGGAGGCGCTGCCGGTCATGAGGGCTGCCGCCCTGATGATTTCAATAGAATCAACTTCCATTTCTTCACCAACACCCTTGAGGCGCTGGCATATCCGAGCAAAATGGGCTGTTTGAGCAGTTGCCAGCTCATCTCCGGTGAGAAATTGCCGCTGGAAGCCCGAGGATGGCCTCTGAGGGGCCGCAGCTGGGGCTGGAGTAGCGGGAGGAGGAGACTGGCCAGTGACCTCGCCACGGACGATCTCGCAGGAATTAGCATTCAAGGTAAACTTACCCGAACCTACCGGATACTCATTAGCCTTGATGCTCCCTTGCTCGCCCGCTGCTTGAACGCTGATTTTCTCCCCCTTTTGGAAGGTCTGAGCTGAGCCCGGCCCCCAAATCTTGAGGATGGTTTTCCCTCCAGTGGAGTCAGTGATCAGCATGGCCCGGTGAGGGGTCTTGCCTGGTTTGGCTCCGTAGTCATCCTGGATCTCAATATCATTAAGAACCAGGCCTTGTCCTTCAGTCATTATCTGTTGGATATTCATGTTGCTTGCTTGTGTCAACGCAACTCCCGGCGGGCGCAGCCCGCTTCTGGTCATTACGCAAATACTATTGGCTGGGGCATACGGGATGATCTCGATTTTGACCTGCCATCCAGACTGGAATAGACAGTGACATACTTAATTTCACTAACCGTGCGCCAGCTCATGAGAATATGCACCGCACAGGCAGCTGCCAAGAAGTTTGCTTGAGTAGTTTGGGGCTCCTTCTCAAGCAGCTCTGTGCTGGTGCAAGAAAATGGGGCCTTGGTCATCGGCCCGAAATTGTGGTGGTCAAAGGGATCATAAATCCCAGGGAGGAACAGGTGAGCATCCCCCATGTTCGTCTCATTTCCCGCTAGAATTGCTGGGATATCGAGCATATCTGCCACATCGCGAATTATCTTACGGCTTTGATTATTATCCACCGCTCCGACAATCATCTCGACTCCAAGGAACTCAGGATTATTCACAATACTTGGTCCCTGCATATAGTATGGGAGCCAGGTAATCTCCTTCAAGGTGTGTCTGTGCTGCACCCCCGACAGATACTCAGCTTTGTTAACTCCATGAGACTCATGGGATAACGCCGGAAACTGCCGATCAGAATTGTGAGGTTCATACTTATCCCCGTCAATAAGCACGATGTCAGATTCGTGACTCAAGATAGGGAGGAGATGACAGGAGATACCTCCTGCCCCTACTAGTGCTAGTTTTTTAGGATGTTTCATAAATCAAAAGGGGACATCTTCCGGTTCAGCCGAAAGGCGTCGGGCTCGGGCTATGAGAAGTTCATTAGCGTCACCAGTAGTGGCAACGCTGGAAGTTGTATCCTGTTGAACAGTAGGCACATCTCCACGAAGAGTAGCATTAGTGAACTGTCTACCTTCATATTGGATAGTGGCTCCTGCATGGTGGCTAATTCCAATCCCGTGGTAGGTCATCACTTGAACAACAAAATCATGGAATTCTGACTGGTCAGGAGGAATGGCTTGGAGTGCTGGAAGCGGATTAAGATTCTCGAAGATTCTTTTCTGAGGACCGGCGAAAGAAGAATTGGAGCCAAGGACAATAGGTAGACCAGTCGCAATCTTATGGTTGCCTAGACTGCGGAGACGGTAGTTCTGCTTACGGGCTGTCTTGTTGGCGGTGTAAGCGAGATAATATTCAGCTTTATCCCGGGAAAGAAGGGATTGTGTGCCGTAAAAGAAGCGGATGGATCGTTCCAGTTCAATGCGACACCACATAATGGTAAAGAGATCGACTGGAGTGAAGATCATCATAGTGGCTCCCGTCATAATATGAGAGCAGCTCAAAGGTTTCCACCTGAGTTCTGAAATGGGCGACCAATCTTGTTCACAAAACTGAGCATTAGGGGTGGTGGAATAGAAATCCTCCTCACCCATGAGCTTATCGTAATAAGCTTCAATGCCGCTGCATGGGACTGATTCCATAGCATCAAAAGCCTGATTGATCTGCTTAAGAGTTTTAGCCTGTAATACCGGATCATTAAAAGGAACTTCTGATCTCGCAATATTGCGTTGACGCAAATATTGAATCAGTGATTGAAGAAGTCTCTTATCTGCTGCGGAATTTGGAGATTGTTTGATGTTCTGTATCTGGGCCATTGTTCAACTTT
>Ga0310345_10006521_pt1 | contig 10190 bp, 13 predicted proteins | sample HC15DNA20500_MG_FD_204667 | JGI IMG/M metagenome (GOLD analysis project Ga0310345, IMG submission 204667) | Marine microbial communities from station ALOHA, North Pacific Subtropical Gyre - HC15-DNA-20-500_MG | ecosystem: Environmental > Aquatic > Marine > Oceanic | place: Pacific Ocean: North... | reverse complement strand
TACTGTCCACTCATATTCAAACTCAACCTTCCCTTCTGGTTGAGGTGTAGCGGTAGGGGCAGGGGTAGGTGTCGCGGTAGGTGTCGCGGTAGGAGCAGCGGTAGGAGCAGCGGTTGGAGCAGCGGTTGGAGCAGCGACAGGAGCGGTACCATCTGCTAAATCTTCCAGAATAGAATCTATAGTGTCTTTTGAAGCTGGGCGCATATCAAATTCAATTTCTGAAAAGGCTATCGGAGTTAGTGACTGTGGTACAAACACATCCAAATACGTAATCATTACATTGCTATGAAAAAAAGCGTATTCCAACATCTCGTTGCAGTCATTAACAAGGCCAACATCATCCTTCTTGCACTTCTCTTTAAACAAATCCATCTGTTTAATGTCATCATATGTAGAGATATTAAAAGCCACACCTCCTAACCCTGACTGCGAATTAGAATTTCCCTCATCACCTGTATCTACTGCACAACTTACCGTGTCGTTAGAAAGAAACATTTCACTATCTACGTCCTCACAATCGATAAGGTTTTGTTTATCAAGTGCCTTAATAACTTCATCAGTATTTACGAAGGTCTTCTCAGGTGGTGCTGTCGGCGAAGCAGTAGGAGCGGCAGGAGCGGCAGACGGAGCTGCCGGCGAAGCAGTAGAAGCAGCGGTAGGAGCAGCAGCTGGGGCAGCGGCAGAGGCAGCAGCTGGAGCGGCGGCTGGAGCGGCGGCTGGAGCGGCAGACGGAGCTGCCGGCGAAGCAGTAGAAGCAGCGGTAGGAGCCGAAGCGGCTTCATCACCCGAACTACAGCCTACAAGTATGGCTATTAATACCATCGACAGAACAATCAACTTCCTCATTACTACCTCTTTAACAAATCCCGGAAAGCCTAATAACAATGGTCACCCCAGCCCCAGTGGAGGGACTGAGATGCCCAGATTAATAATACCAGCAGGAATGTATTAAGGGGCTTCGTCTTTTACGCCTATCCACACATGGAGCCTATCGTCACACAAACTTTTGAATTATGCAGCCAGAGACTGACCAGATTGTTGCTCATAAACGTAATCAGCTATTTCTTTTAAGCCCCCTCCAACGCTGAGATTATCGACAAAATCACGGCCAGTATTGAGATAGAAATCGAATCCAACCTGACAATCCAATATCGTCGAATAGCGGGCCCTAAAATAAGTAACACTTCTATCTAATCTTTTTAGACGCCATTCAACGTTAATAAAGTTGTACTGAGTCATGAAATATTGATTTAGTGCGTCTACATCTTCCTCTGGCAGGTCTTTCAAAGGTTCATTTTTCCTCAAGAAAGCCTTCCTGACTGGTTCGCACGTTAGTTTCATGTTCCATAACCCTATAAAGATGGAATTAGATGAAATTGAAAGTTCAACCTCCGCATCTTCATGCGCTCGGTCAAGGACTTTCCTTTGTATTACTAGCTGCCCAGCCAAGAAAACTGCCACCACCAAAGTCGCAGCGCCAGTAAGAATTTGAGCAATAGCAACTGTAAGTTCTGTATCCATATCATCCTCCTGATTTATTCAGAGGGATGATGCCACATGAATGGTAGTTACAGCCAGATTGTCCCTATACAATAACTCGCACGTAATTCCCATTATTAGCAATAAGTGCATCCAGTTAGACTAATAATGAATCATTCAACTCCATCGACAATAATGAGATAAGTTGTCGCATTTTCGGTACGACCAGGAAGAATAGCTTGATATTGTTCACTCTCTTCCCAGGCTATAGCCGATTCCCTGTCAGGAAACTCTACTACTACGTCAATATCGCCTAATTTTTCACCCTCTCTGTAAGAAATGTCACCACCGCGAACTAAGAATTGACCTCCAAAGGCCTGTATGGTTTCCTCAACTTTGGAACCATATTCCGCAACGAATTTTTCAGGGTTAGTTAATGTAGCATGCCCCACAACATAAGCTTTTGGCATTTATTTACTCCGATTGCTTTAAATATATAGCGCCCGATGTGTTCAAGCGTTAACCGGTATTGTTAGGCGGAGGGCAATAGGAGTCAATAAGCCATGACTGATAGGCAGTTTTACGGGGACAGAATATGCATTGAAGTACCCCGTTCGCGCGGCGAGGGGCTTCGTCTTTTCGCCTATCCACATGAGGAGCCTATTGCCACACAGATTTTTGAATTATGCGGGAACAGGCCTTCCCTGCAATTCTTCATAAACCATGTCGCCTAAATTAACTAAATCGCTAAGCCCAAATACGGTTCCAACGATTATTTTCCCATTTGTTAGGTAGTATCTTCGCTCGCCAACACTCCCCATTAACACACCTAATCGTCCCTTGAAATATTCGACATTTTGGTCATTCACACCCAACCGCCATTCGTTAATCATCTGAAGATATGAAAGGCGCATGTAATTCATGAACTGGTGTGTTTCTTCATCGCTGGGAGTTTCAAGGCCTGCTCCAACTTTCAAATAGGAATTGAGAAGAGATTTATTAGTTAACCTAGCTAGTATTAACTCTTCATTTCTAGTTCGAGCAGCAAATCCCAATTCCCTTACCGAATCCTGATGGGCGATTTCAAGTTGGCTTTTCTGTATTAGCAGCTGAGCGGCCAAGAACAAGGCTACCACTAAGGTGGCTATTCCTGTTGCTATCTGGGCTATGGCAACAATTAGCGCTGTTTCCATATCATCCTCCTGATGTATTCAGAAGGATAATGTCACATAAATAGTAGTTACAGCTAGGTTAGTACCCCTTAGTCTTTTCGCCCTTCAACTATTATTAGCCATAGTCATGATGGGTAGCGTCCCAGCGGCGCTACCCTCGCATGTTCTAAATCAATGGGCTATTCTGAGTTGGCAAAGACAAATGTGGGTGGTGCAGTGACACCAGCTTCCCCCATGCCTTTTTTTATCTCTTCCGAAGCGACAAATGCCTTGGCTGCATCGACGCTGGTCCATGTGTTAAGAACGCTCACGACGTTAGGGTCATCTGCATGTCTCAAGACAACTGCCGTTAGTTCACCAGCTTCTTTTCGAAGCTGTTCAAACTCGTCAAAAACTATCTTCCAAGCACCAAAATCTTTCACAGGGTGAGTAACAATAACGTAGGCGGCCATATTTCCTCCTTATTTTGGTTAGCATACCGCACCGAGAACCGTTTTTCTAACACGTTCTTAATCCGTGAAAGGGGTTCGTCCCTCGCCATCTCTATCCAGCGAGCATAATGCCACACAGATTTTTGAATACCGGAGCATACTATTGGTTTGCTGGGCTAGTCTGGGCAAGGCGGATAAATATCCGTCACGGCGTTCTTTTCTAAATTAACAGCATTTCGAATCGGGAGATGAGGCGCCCACGGGAACCGGACAGCAAGGACTCTCTTCCTCGGGGAGTATTTCTGGAGTCATCACCATTCCAAAGAGTGACTCATCTCTTATAATCCCGGTTTTAGGTGAGTATTCTGCAACGGGTATGGCGTCGGGATAGAATCCCTCAGGGTAGGTTGGGCAGACAGCAGAATATCCTTCAGCACGTTTTAATACTTGGCCGTCAAATGAATTGGAAACCATAAATTCGAGAGCGTCTTCAACGGTCTCGAATGGTTTAGAACATTTTGTATAATTCCACTCACTCATTTTGACATTTTCTCCTGCATGAAAAAGTTTCACTGACGATATGACTTTCTATTGTAACTACTTAGAACAATGCTGTGGCAAAGGGACTTCGTCTTTTACGCCTATCCACACATGGAGCCTATAGCCACACAGATTTTTGAATAATTGAGAGTAATCACCAAAGCAGCCTACTTTGGTTCAAATGGACGAAATGTAGTAAATTTTTATAATTTGGATAAAATGGAGCTATATCCTTGGCAGATAGGAGGGATAAGATTACGATTCCTGAATCACCCATCTGTCCGAATTGTTCTGCCCCAGAGCAACATAGTAATTTCTGTACGAATTGTGGTGCTGAGATAACCCCTGAGCCCGATTCAACTAGTGTCAACTCTATTTTTCTCACTATACTCATATTCCCTTTCGGTCTTATTATTGCTGCCTACCATTTTTCCCTCGTAATACTCATATTCCCTTTCAGTCTTATTTTTGACCTTATCAAAAAAACATTTCCCTTCACTCGTATTGTTGTTCGTTCCATTGTCGGGATAATAGGGGGTTTACTGACTCTAGTAGGGGGGGTACTGGTTCTATTACTGGGTTCACTGGTAATCTTTGCAATTTTTGGCTTCTTCTTCTTTAATTTCGCCACAGATAATCAGGGTAGATGGGTATGGGAGCGAGCAAAAACTGCAGAAGAAAGATGGACCGAAATTGAGCAAGAATGCAAAGAAATGTCATCTTCTGCTTCTCTCATGTTTTTCAACAAGAATATCGACAAAGACAAAATGCGCGAATGTCTGGAGGGATACTCACAACGAAATGCCGCCGCCTATACGAACACCACAATAATAGCTTCGAATATAGGAACAGAATTTAAGACAATACTTCTTAATGCAAAAGGCTCGAATTACACCGACGCGCTGGAGGAGTTCAGGTTGCAAGAGGAGGCCGAACTGAAAGAATCCGAATTGAAGAAGGCGGACAAGGAAAGGAGGTGGGCACTCCACGGCTTAACTGCTACAGAGGCGGCTGCTAAAGCACCAGAATACTATCGTGCCTGCCTAAAGGACACCTCCTTTCTAGGCTGGGGTCCTTTCCATGGTTTTATAAGGAAAGGGAAGGCACGTGAGTGTTTTATAGCACGCCATGAGGATTTATTTGATAGTTTATCTGTTCACACAATTCGCGATATGCAATTCCGGGGATGGAGCTCTCAGAAAGAAGATGTGAGGGACATACTAATGTACATAAATCGCCCTGAATCCGAGAAACTATTGGAAAAGAAAAAAGAAGGACTTGCACAAGCTGCAAATAAAGAAAAACCAACAAAAAAATGTTCAATTGACTTGCAGTCATATCCAACCGAATTAGAGGTAACTGACTTCACCGATAGCAATTACAGTGGTGTTTATCAGTTAGATGGCACTTACAACTGTCGTCCAAAATGGACGAATTTCACTTGCGGCAAGCACGGGGATGGGAGCGATATAACATGCTATCTATTTCTTAGTCCTGAAAAAGCTGGGACCAAATCGGGAACATGGGTTGTACAACCTTTACCTCCAAGTGACGAATGGAATGCGGGTGCATATTACCGATGCCCTGGAATGCCTTGGGAATCATGTTCTCCGGGTTGGATAGGTGGCAAATCAGTCACTATCAAAAAGTGAAATAGTGTAGAAGGGGCTTCACCATTATCCATCTCTACTCAGCGAGCATAGTACGGCACAGATTTTTGAATAATGAGGGTACTCTCCCAGCTATTCCTATATTCCTGTAATCCCAAGCTAGGTGAAGAAATATCTTTTCTTTTCCCGGGAGGACGACTAAACAATTACTACTTGATGGGTTAGGTAATAATTCCATAATTAGATATTTTATAATGCATTGTAATAATTAGTATTTCTATGTGTGTCGTTCATGAATTCCGGGTTATTAAAATATTGGGAACACATCGGTTATCTGCACGATGATGGAAAGCCACACAATGGTGACATACCCAGATGGGTAAGAAGTGCTTTTTATAAATCCAAGTATCAAGAACTCACCTTCAGGGGCAGAACATTTGAATATTTAATTGTGAAAGGTAGTCCTAGCAATTACGACGTCTATCGTAGACGAAGGCAGTACAGCAAGAAGAAATTTTTTAGTCTCATATTTTTATTTGTATTGATTGTTTCCGCCGCAGGGTTTTTTATATCTGATTCGGGACGTACAGTATATGACTCTATGTTCTCAGGTTCTTCTCCTAAAGAACCAATTGCAAGTCTGAATTCTGATACCCCGACTAAAACTCCTAATCCTACCCAAACCATTATTACAATAACGACACCTATTGCCCCCACCTCGCTTATTGAATTACCGATGACTCAGGTAAATGCCAGAGATATCAAAACGCCCACTCCAACAGTTACTATCGAAACTGCAATAGATAGCGTTGTGACAGAAGTAGCTATTCCAACGGGAAGACCTACCGCCACCTTTACCCCGACTCCCACACCAGTGTCACATTCTATCGAAGAACTAAAGCTTTACGCATTGGAACTCATCAATGAGGACAGGAAAAAACACGGTGTGGCCCCAGTAGTATTGAGGACAAACCCGGCTGCACAGATGCACGCAGAAGATTCTCTTGAATATAGATATGTCGGTCATTGGTTTAAAAATGGCGAAAAACCATACATGGTTTACACAAGAACTGGTGGTGAGTCATATATTGATGAAAACGCCGCGGGAAGCGGTCGGACATTAGAGGAACAAAGGAACTGTAAAGTATCGATGTTGCTGGTGAGATGCTTGGTCACAAAACCAAAAGACGCAATAGAAAGGATGCACCATGACATGATGTATGACGATGCACATGCAGACTGGGGGCATAGAGACGCCATACTTAATCCAAAGCACCTTAAGGTCAATATTGGCATCGCTTTTGACGAAGGTGTTATGGCTACACCATGGTGGACGGGATTCTACCAACATTTTGAAGGAGGCCACTTCGTAGCACGGCCTCCTCAATTAAATGGAACGGAACTATCTATCAGAGTAGAAAATGTCACCAAAGATTATTATTTTGGTCGTTCTGCGGTACAGGTTTACTTTGACCCACCTTATACAGAAATGGCAATTGACGAACTGAAGTCATTAGGAAGCTATTGTGTAGGAGGCGGTACAAATTGTGAATTGCCACAGGATAAAAGAAGAATTGCAGCCATAATCCAACCTCCCCAGCCAGAATTCTTTTATTCTAATCTCGCGCCCTATGAAGTAGTAGCACAAAGATGGATATTTACCAATGATTACCTTGAAGTGACGGCCAATCTAGGAGATAAGATTTACGACCCTGGAGTATATACGGTATTAGTTTGGGGTACTCATATCGAGACAGACGAAACGCATGCTTTAATCGAACTGAGTGTTGTAAAACCCTGAAAGTTTGGTAGGTACAATAACTCGCACGTAATTCCACTCTTTTCCGCTCCTTCCGTCCATGTTTAACTGAGACATGGGAGGAAAGATACTATGACCATGAAACGTCAGTATCCAGACTATTTTGAGTTGAGGAAGAGTAAAAGACTGTGCAACCTTTGCGGTAATTTCAAAGTGCCACGTCATTTGCTGGAAGTAGACCATTGGTTTGATAACCAATATTGGTATTTCCTTTACCAAGACGGTATACATGTTGACAGGGATTCTCCCGAAAATCTCTGGGTGTTATGCAAATACTGCCATACTAGAAAAAGCCATTGGGAAAGTATCGGGGATTACTGGACAATAGAAAGACTTGTTGAGAAGGTTAAAACACCAGAATTAAGAGATGCTCTGTGTAATAGTTCAGCTAAATGGATTTCGGAGCATCAGGACAAAAAACTAAAGTGTTGTGAGTATGACAAATGGGTTATACCAGACGACCCTAACGAACCCTTTTACAAATAATACTAATGGTCACACCAGCGCCAGTGGAGGAAATCTAAACTTTGTTTGGAGTAGGTAAAAGACATTTAAAGGGATATTTGTTACCTCTTGGGGTGTGTCTAATAATACCCCTCTACATTGTCTCGACAGTCTATGTTGGAACGATTCAAACTTTCCTTTTGTTTCCCATTGTCGTAGCACTCTTAGGGGGCATTTATTACTTCTTCAAAGACAAGTTACAAGCTTCTGGTAAGCCTCAAAATGACGCTGTGAAGACTTCATATTCGATACCCGGAGAGGATAATTCCAGTTGGGGAAGTCCTTTTATATATTATGTCTTAATCCTTACTGTCTTATTCATGGTTTGCTATAGTGGATTCATGGTGTTTGAGAAGGGAATATTCCTCCTCGGATTTATAGTTTCTGTATTGCTATTGGTTGTTGGCTTTGTGGGGAAATATTTCCATAGTGAGGCCCTTGATGCAGGTTCTTATAGAGATGACCACAACCCCCATATTAGGGAGTGGAAGGATAAGCTGAAGAAGCCTAAATAAAGAGGGGGTTCGTCTTTCGGCTTATTCACTCAAAAAACCCTCACTCCCACACACACTTGAATAATTATTGTTTTTCCCGGCCTGCAGGCACAAAATACTTAAATTACAGCCCTATGAAAACATTAAAAAATAGCCGTTATATTTATATATATAGGAAAAGGGGCGGTTTTTTAATCTTTTAATACCTCGTCGTGATAATCAACTTGGTTGGCAATACGCTGCATTTGTGCCTTCCTCTTCTGAGGGTTGGTGTGCAATTTGATGTACATACGACCTGCATGATTTTTTACTTCAAACCCAAGTCGGTCAGCAATCGCATTGATGTTCTGTGAAGTTAACTCTATTTCGTCCTGCTTTAAATTTGTCCTAACTTCCTTCGTTGCCACCCGGTCGGAGAAGTTGCCGCTATTACTGACAGTCAACTCAAGTATTGTTCTAAACACGGCTGGGTCTGGCTCATCTAAGTCTTGCTCTGCATCAAACTTAATAGCATCTTCTATTTCTCTGTCGCCATATTCAATAAAAGCCATATCACCAGCTCTATCAGCTATAAATATCAGGGGGTTCCATAACTCTTGGGCTCTACCAGCGAATTCGGGAATGTCTAACCACATATCAGAAAGTGTTTCAGCAAATTCCTCCACTTTCGCTAAATATTCTGCAATCAAACTTGTATCAGGTTCAGCCTTACCGCTAGCAGTGAGGCCACCTGGCAATTTCTTTGTATATAGCATGATGCATCGGCTGGTTGTGGCAGGGTCTTTGAATGGCTGGCGTCTGTGCATAGCAAGGGCAGTACTGACAGTGATATTTTCTTTACCAAACTGGCTTTGTCCATACGCCCTGTTAACTGTAGACAGTCCAGTAAATTTATCAAACACTTTGTTGATAATCATTTCGTCAATTGAGTCAGCCTCTTCTGCCACGTGAGTGCCGCCTGCCGAGATTTTGTCTCTTCTGACTGCATTGCTTAAATCAGGGTTTAACACCATATCTATTCGGTCTTTTGAGTTGGGGGGCATTTTAGACAACTCCATCACGATGTTTAGGGCAGTAGATTTCCCAGAATTTTTCTTACCAAAGAAAACCAGAACAGGAAACTTTCTCACTTTGTCATACCCATATGTCGCTATGCACCAGTAAATGATGGTCTTGGCCTCATTTGCCGTCCAACCGCTCATACTGCAGATGAGGCCAGTAAGTTCATTAATCCATTCAAATTCTGTTTTCTGCATGATTTCTCCTTGCTTTCCGCAATATAATGTCTGAAACTTTCAATTATAACGTCATATATTGTCATTTTCAATAGGGTTAGGTGAGCAAAAAATGCCCAAAATTAAAGAGAACATAGACCAGATGAAAGAGGCCTACCAGATGTGGGGGGAACGAATCCACACGCAGAAAACTATTTTGCGGGAGCTGGAGGCAAAATATAGAAGAACCGCCGTCAGCTCTAGAACGATATCTCGTTGGATAAAAGAGTTTAATTCAGTCTCTTTCAGAGAAAGTGAACAGGATAATAAATATGAATGGCGCTCCCTAAGCAAATATGAGATTCCGTGGCAGGATGGCAAACTTGCTAACTATCTAAACAGCGAATATCACCATCAGACAGGCACAATGGCGACTGGGCGGCAAGTAAAGTGGTTGTGGCGTGCGTGGCATGCTTCAGATGGGGCAAACCTCACCCCGGGAGATGACATAAAACGATATTGGACTAACCTGATTAAGCAGGCCAATGACGAGACTGAAAGAGAACAGAACAGTACCTTTTATTATTACTTTAATATGAAAAGAAGAATAAGTGAGGATAGCAATGAGTCTTAGACAACAGGCAAAGATATTGGGAGTACACCACTCTACATTGAGCAAATGTATCAATGGGCAGAGGGCATGGAACCCCGAATTGAAAGAGAGATATGAGAATTTAGTTGCCACCACTTTTGCCACCACTCAACAATCTGGTGACATTTTAGCGCACGAAAACCAAACTACCAATCAGGCACAATACAGGAATAATGGTGGAGCTGGGGAGGTTCGAACTCCCTACCTCTTCAATGCCATTGAAGCGCTCTCCCAGATGAGCTACAGCCCCACATGATGGAAAGGTTGTCATTATA
>Ga0310345_10006518_pt1 | contig 10191 bp, 9 predicted proteins | sample HC15DNA20500_MG_FD_204667 | JGI IMG/M metagenome (GOLD analysis project Ga0310345, IMG submission 204667) | Marine microbial communities from station ALOHA, North Pacific Subtropical Gyre - HC15-DNA-20-500_MG | ecosystem: Environmental > Aquatic > Marine > Oceanic | place: Pacific Ocean: North... | reverse complement strand
AGACGCCGACGACCGTCGAGCTCTCGAACACGCCGACGGGCGAAGGTGGTTTTAACCAGGAACTCGGACCACAGGACCTGCGCAGCTTTGAGGTCGGGGTGCGGGGACTCATCGAACCGGCGCGGTTACGTTACGAGGTGGCTGTCTATGTTTCGACGGTGGACAATGCCCTGGTGTCATTCGAAAGTCCCACCGAACAGATCTTCTTCCGGAACGCCGGTGAGTCGTCGCGCGACGGCGTGGAGTTGCTGCTGGAGTGGATGCCGGACCCGAGCTTCAGCACACGATTCTCGTACACCTACCAGGATTTTGTGTTTGAGCGCTTTGCGCCAGGAGGAAACGACTTTTCTGGAAATCTTGAGCCGGGAGCGCCACCCCACCGTGTGTTTGTCGGGTTCAACTACACCGCGCCGTTCGGGTTGCGGTCTGGCGCCACGGTGCGCTGGGTCGACGACTACACGTTGAACAACGCGAACACCGTGTTCAACTGGGCCTATAAGGTGGTCGACCTGCGGTTCGGGTACGACGGTCGCTGGGGCGGGGTCGACGTGCGGCCGTTCGTGGGGATCGACAACCTGTTCAACGAAATCTATAACTCATCGGGCATCACAAATGCGTGGGGCGGCCGCTATTACGAGCCGTCGCCGGATCGAGAGTTCTACGTTGGCCTCACAATCGGTGCTGGCCCTCGGTAGGAACCGAAACTACCATCAGTTAGTAGCAGCGATTTTCAGCTGGGGACGCTTGTCCCGCCGGCGCGTCGCCGGTCGGTAGGGCATGGAAGGGAGAGCGAAACAGATCCATGGACGTCCAATCCACGCGCATCGTCGACTTCGATCGGGCCAACGAAGTAGTCCAACGATTTCAGCAGGAGTCGACCAAGTGGCTCTATGGTCTCGATGACGCCGCTCGCATCCTCTCGTGGGCGTTCTTCACGTTGCTGCCGTACACCGACAAGCTGAGCCAGAGCAAACTGTTGCGTCAGCCACACGTCATGTTCAGGGGGCCAACCGGGACTGGGAAAACCGATTTGGTTAGCGCCTGCGCCATGGCGATCGACGCCAAGTTTGAGCGTATCCAGGGACTGCCCACGTACATGCCGGAGGACATTCTCGGCTACGAGACTATCGTCGAAGAGACCGATGGCTCACGGAAGCTGCAGTTCAAGCCCGGTAAGCTGATGGCGCACATCGTGCTTATCGACGAAGACAACCGACTCTCCGGCAAGACGAAGGCGGCGGTTCTCGAGGGCATGGAAGAAAGCTCGGCCACTCTGAGTTCAGATTATGGCAATTTGGCTGAGGGCAAAGTGCTTCCGCTGTTTCCGCTGTCGTGCGATTTTGCTGACATCACGGGACCACGGTTCTTCATGGTGATCTGCACTGAGAACATCTTCGGTGAGGAGGAGGGCACCTTCGCTAACCCGGTCGCCCAACTCGACCGCACCACGCTTTCTATCAATATGCTGGACCCGGAGGACGAAGCCGACGAGTACAAGATCAGCGCCCGCAACGTTGTCGGTCGGAAGGTGGAGAAGCTGACCGACCTGTACGAGGTGCTCGACATCGCCAAGTACATTTTTGAGAACGTCCAGATATCGGAATACGCGCAGCAGTACAAAGTGCGGCTCATCAGGAACACGCGGCCACACCGCGTGATGGGACGCGCCGCGCGGACCGTCAAGGAGTACATCCGGGTCGGTATCTCGCCCCGAGTCCACTTCCATATTGAAGCGGTAGCACGCACCTTCGCCTTCTTCAACGGCGATACGGTGATCACACCGGACCACATCAAGGCAGTGGCCGTTCCGGTGCTCGCGCATCGGCTCGTACTGCGGGAGGGTATGGAGTTCTCCGTCGATAAGGAAGAGTTACTGCAGCAGATCGTGCGGGACATGGAGGTCCCACCGTGGAAGTAGAGGAGCTCTATGCCAGGTTTCGTGACATCAAACACGGGATCCGGGCGAAGAAGCCCTCGACGAGTATCCACTTTGGCGAACACAAGAGTGGGTTTAAGGGGACGGGCTACGACATCGTTGGCATCGATCAGTGGCGGCCGGGACAGCCCTTAAAGGATGTGTCGTGGACGCTCAGTCTGCGCACGTACCCAGAGAAGCTCTACCGCATTGAGCGGATGGAGCCCAAGGAACTGCGCACGCTCATCGTGTGCGACCTGTCATATTCAACGCTATTTGAGGTGTCCCGAGAATCGAACAAAGCGCTGTTGATGCTCGATCTAATAGGCAACCTCGGGCTGACCCGGGCGAACGTTCGGGATCCGGTCGGCCTGCTCGGATACTCTGATCGGGTCGAGCTTTACATGCGTCCCAAGCTTGGGACTTCGCAGGTCTTCTACATGGCGCACCAGATCTTCGAGAAGTTGAAGCTTGAGCGCCAATTTCCAGAGAAGCGGCCGGCTCACCTACGGGTGGCACTCGACTTCATGCTAGCTCGGCTGAAGATGCGACACTCGGTTATCCTTCTGACCGATCTGGTGGACATGGTTAACGATCCGGACGCGGTGGATTACAAGCGTCTGCGCACGGTGGCCTCGAAGCACGATATGATCGTGCTCATTCTTGATGACCCTGAGGAGTTCAGCGTCAAGAGCCGACTTGGGTATATCCGGATCTCGAACATGGAGACTGGGAAGCAGACGGTGATATCGGCTCGAAAAGCCGGTGCGATCCGTCGCCGGATCGAAGAGACGCGCGAGACGCTTCAGTACCAACTGAAACACAACGCCGGCATTGATTCGGCTGTGCTGACCCCGCAAAATCACCTTGAGGAACTACCGAAGTTCCTGATTTCGCGTACCGCACGCTAGCAGGCAGATGCACATGACACGCACGATGTTCGTCGGGATTTCCGCACTACTGGTAGCGACGGTTGGTTCTGCGCAGCCACCCGACCCGCCAATTGGGCCGGTCGGTCCGGTCCGAGTCGAGACCTTGGAGCTCGAACCCACGGTCGTCAAGACGGGCGATCTCATTACTCAGCGCTATCGAGTGACGTTCCCTGACCTGATTTCGGAGGGACAAGAGATCATCATCCTTGAGGACCGAATGACCCCGGAGGCGTTACCCGTGCACCCCTTTGAGGGGGTCTCGCTCAGGGTCGACAAGACGCAGGTTGGCGACGAGTACATCTGGGACTTTGTCTATGGGTTCAGGCTCGTGGACCCGAACAAGATGACCTACCTGCTGCCGAATTTCAGCTTCTATTACCTGGTGCGCGACCTCGGAGAGGATCTTGAGGACGCGGAGGTGCAGCAGGTGGATGGGGGACAGGGGTTGGTTCGCTACGTGTCGTCGATCACCGACGAGCCGATTCTCGACATTAGGGATACCATCGAATTGGGCAGCTTCGCCGGGCGAGCGACGTTCTTCCAGACCCTTGCTTGGACCCTCGCGCCACTGCCGCTACTGGTTTGGTTCGTGATGCTCGTCAAGCACGCGCGTAGGCCGAAGCCGGTCTCGTTGGAGAAGCAGCAGGAGGAAGATGAGCTGGCGAGGCTCGAGGCGCAGATTCCGGTCGCCCCCTCCATTTGGGAGGCAAGGCGTTACGTTTCGAAGGAACTGCGGGTGCTGGAGGACCTTCCGGCTGGGGTGGGCGGTGACCGGCTAGCAGCCGTCGAACGGGACATGGTGCTGGTCCTCCGGGACTATTTGCAGGCGGACCTACCGGATTTGGTCCCGGGCGACACCGCACTCGACATGCAGCGACACGTGGCGGGTTTGGACGACGGTCCAAGGAAAGAGGCGCTCGGGGTGCTGGCCGGGAGGCTGGTGTCGTACCAGCACGGCTTGGAGCAGGGCGAGCCCGCACCACTGGACGATCCCAGGCAGGAGGTAGAGGACCTGTCTGCGGCCCTTGCTCAGTTGCGTCCGCATGTGCGTCTGCTTAACAATCTGAAAGGGTTGGTGGGTCGGTAGGATGTTGATGCCCTGGTCCGAGTTGCTCGCGTTTCTGAACGGGGGCTTTCAGGAGCTGCTGGAAACGGATTTCCAACAGATCCGCTACGGCGATGTTGGTGTAGCCGCGGGGCTCGGATTGTTCGTCGCCGGTGTGCTGGCCCTTACGCTTGTGCGCCTCGTTGCGGCTCGGAAGCGACATACGCGCCAGCACTCTGGACACGTGGTTGATCCGTCGCATCGAAAGCGGCTTTGGATTCGCGGGTTGCACACCGCGCCGAAGTTTCTACTGGCGGCGGCGCTCATGCTGTTGATCTTTTCGGTGGCCGACCCGTTTCTGACCGCGACAGAAGAGGTAAGTGGCTACGTTGAGTCGCGGGTCCGGATCGACCTTGTCGACACCTCGGGATCGATGGCTTGGGAGTTCCCGGAAACGAACAAGTCGAAGGCTGAAGTGGCCAGGGATGCGCACCTCGCGTTTCTTGAGATGCGGCGAGAGAAGAACGACCGAGTGTCACTGTGGCTGTTTTCGACCTACCCCTACATGGTGGACGATTTCGTCATGGACGACGAGTTGTACTACTTCCAGGTGTGGGATGCGCCATATGTGATGACTCAGCGGCTTGACAAAGCGATGGTTGTGCCGCGCGATAAGGTGCGGATCATCCCCGCCGAGGGTGATACAAACATCGTCCGTCCGCTGCAGGACATCGTGGCATATTTCGACCGAGACGAAGCAACGTTGGGGCGCGGGGCGAACCAGAACCGCGCCGTGCTGATCATTACAGACGCCGCGGTCGATGAGTTTCCGGATGCCGAGTTCGCCGAGCTGAATCGACGAAATATCGTGCCCTACCTCATCTATATCAATACCAGCGACGCGCGGTCGGCCAGTTTCTTGCATCCCACCGTGCCGCAACTGGTGGCGCAGATTCAGGAGTATGGTGGTGACTATTTTGACGTCACCGACGAGGATAGCCTCTTGCGGGCGTATGAAGCCATCGATGAGCGCGAGGCCGTGCGAATGGAGTTGAAGCACCGAGCGTTAAAGGTGCCGATTTACCCCCGTTTCTTACTACTGGCGATGGGGTTCCTCGTGGTTGGCATACCGCTCGGTTTTGTTTCGGAATTGTTGTGGGGGACTAACCCGTAGCTTGCCTTATGGTCCGGATGTTGGCGCCGTTTGAAAGAGAGTGACATGCGACTGACAGACTTGCTCGACAAGGAACATTCCTTCAGATACCTCGTGGGTTTTGTGCTGGCGTTACTGTTTCTTGTGGGGGTGTCGGTGCCCTCGCGCAGTCTCGCCGGGTTTTATGCGAACCTTGAGGGACTGAGCGACAGCGTGGAGCGCGCTGATTTCGTCACGGCAGAAGAGCAACTTTCCGAGGTCTCTGCTTTCTACGACGGCAGTCGGGTGTGGGGCATGCAGTGGTTCGCTGATTCGTACCTCTTCCAGGATGCTTTTCTGCAACAGGCCTCCTACAGCTACCTCACCGGCGACTACGAGACAGTGGTGAACGATTTAGCCGACGAGATCGACGATCCCCGTGCCTCGCACCTGCTGGCGAATTCGAAGTTTATGCTTGCCAGACAACGCTATCGCGCCATCGACAGCGAGAACCCTAACGCCCAGATCGAAAAAGAGGCGATCATCCTTGAGGTGATGGAAACGGTCAACGCGGACTACGAACGCGCACTGCGAGGCGACTTGTCCGAACGTTTCGACTACAAGTGGAACTACGACCTGACAAGCAATCCGGAAGCGATCCGTCGCGCTCTTGAGGCACCGCGTGAAATCGAACCTCCAGAGCTCGAACAAATGAAGGGCGAAGGCACTCCGGTCCGTCGCCGTCGCGGCTGATTGCCGAGGCGACGCGTTCTAGTTCCTTTCGCGACACTATGGGCGGTTTCCTCGCGGTTCTTGGCGACAGTGTGGAGTTCGCCAATCCGGAGTATCTGGCGATCGTCCCGATCGCTGGATTGCTGCTGGTGTTCGGCCTGTTGGTCTTCGCGCTGCGATTGCAGTTGCGTCCGGTGCGCACCGAAGGCTCGAAGTACCCCTTCTTCGGCCACGTCAAATTTTGGTTCTTGGCTATCGGGGCTCTAGTGCTAGTGTCAGTGGCCGCCGCCCGTCCCTTCTGGGTCTACGGCGGGTCCAGCTTCAAGCGTGGTGATGTTGACGTTATCGTTGCTATTGACGCCTCGGCCTCGATGTGGGTTAAGGACCTCGGTCCTTCCCGACTCGAACTGGCGGTGCGGGAAACACTGTCGCTGTACACGCAAGACATACTAACGCCCGGCGATCGCACAGCGGTTTTTGTGTGGGGCACGACCGCCCTGCGCCGGGCCCACCTGTCGTCGAATGCGGAACGGTTCATTGAGGAAGTCGGGCGCATCGGTCCCCCGCCGACCCTGACTGGTGACGCGTTTCCCTGGGACAGCGACGTTGCGAGCGCGTTTGAGTCTATCTATCTATCTCTGGACAACCAGGACCGCTTCGAGTCCGGGGAGGATTCCTGGCAACCGGAAGAACGCAGTGACCGGCTCGTTTTGCTTCTCACCGATGGCGATTTCCTGATCGACGCGGAACAGAGAAGCCGGGTGGACATCGCCCTCGGCGAGTTTCGGCGTCGCGGTCTTGTTGTCTACCCGGTCGCGATTGGCAGTCGCACCGGCGTCAGTGTAGACAGCGTACTGCTCGATTACGTCCGCGGTGTTGATTATGACGAGACGCTCGAGGCCGACCTTGAAGGTCAGCGTACCCGTCTGGGACTCGACGGTATCGGCATGGTCGAACAGCGGACCAACGGCCGTTCGTTCATCGTTGATAGCCCGCAGGTGACTTCAGACACGTTTCTCCGCAACGTCGTTGATGGCCACCGGAGCATCTCGTTCCAACTCGTCCCCTCTGACGACAAGCAGGAAGTTTGGCAGTGGGTCGTCATGCTCGCTATCGCCCTCTTCGTTGTGGCGATGCTCTTCTACTAATCTGGCTCAGCCCGTCTGCTTAACTGGCACCACTGGCAGGATCCAACCGTTCGTCCGAGGTGGAGTTCATGTCGCGTTGTGTTGTTCCGGTGTGGCGAGTCAGCCCGCAATCGCGTTAGGCTGCACAAAGAGTTGCCTGGGACGACCGACGGTCAGTACAGGCGGGGAAGTCACCACACGACGAGGGTGTCTCGCCTGGGGGTTCGCTCAACGGGTGTCGCCGGCAGTTTTCCGACGCGAACGTGAGTGCCCAGGAAGAATCGTTGTCCATGACCAAAACGTCCAGCACTATGGCTGCGGACGCTCACGAGGTGACAGAGCGGTTTGTGCGCGCTTCCGGTCCTGGAGGGCAGAACGTCAACAAGGTCGCCACGGCCGTCGAACTTCGGTTCGACGTAGCGCACTCGTCACTCGCGCCTGATGTTAAGGCACGTTTGATCGCACAGGCCGGCAATCGCGTGTCGTCGGATGGCATCCTGGTGATCCAGAGCCATGAACATCGCACCCAAGGACAGAACCGGGCAGCCGCTCGGATCCGATTCGCCGAATTACTGGAACGTGCGTCGAGGCGCCCGAAGGCGAGAAAAACGAGCGGGCCAGGTCCAGCGGCTCGCCGGAAACGGCTGGACGTCAAACGGCGACGGAGTCTCGTGAAGGCGCTTCGTGGACGTACCCGGGGCGACGACGAGTAGGGTCTACACCCACTCCGCAGGCGGCGTGATCGTGTCCGCCGGGCGGGCTCCAGGATCGGGCCGACCGCTGCCTTCCAGACGGCTGACCGCACGGACGGTCATGTCCTGGTCGCAGACGAGTTGACACGAAAGGCGAACGCCGGTCAGGTTCCTGGATTCCAGGCAGGCTTTCTCTGCCGCGGTTCTCTTCGTGGGTTCACCAGCGACAAATTCGACGCGGCACGTCGTGCATCTCGCGTTGCCCCCGCAGGCGTGCATGATGTCGACCTCCGCATCCTCTTCGATGGCAAGGACGAGCCGCTTACTCTCGGGAACGTCGAATGTCCCGTAGCCTTCAACAGTCAGTGCGGGCATGGGAACATTCTACGCCATGTGAACGATGTTCGGATGTCTGAGGTTCTGGACGACGGGGGTCTGCAGCCCCTTGGGCACGGGCGGCACCGTTCAACTCCGCGTGGCACGGGGGCAGCCTCCCACACCGGAGGGACGGGCCATGTGCGGGCGCCGATTCGCGCTACGGAGGCCGCAGGTACGTCTCGCGCGAACGGACATATCGGGCGGATTCGTGAGTCGCACGTTCGACACACGCATAGCCGCACGTTGCTGGGGTCCACGTGCTGAGTAGCTGGGTCACGTGAGAGGGGCCGCGGTAAACTGAACGCGTGAGTCTTAAACGAATCGTCGAAGAGACCGACACCTTGGCCGGCCGCCTGTTTGACGGCGTTGTCATCGGGCTCATCCTGCTAACGATCGTCGCATTCTCGCTCGAAACCATACCGGACCTGTCGCCCGAAGTGCTGCAGGCGCTTCAATGGGTCGAGCTGGTGTCGGTGCTGGTGTTCACCCTTGAGTACGTTCTGCGTCTAGTGGTGGCCGACCGGAAGCTCGGGTTCGTGTTCAGTTTCTTCGGACTCGTTGACCTTCTTGCGATTCTCCCGTTCTACATCTCACTGGGGGTCGACCTGCGGTCGGTGCGGGCTGTCCGTCTACTAAGGGTCGTACGAGTGCTCAAGCTCGCGCGCTACAGCGACGCCATGTCTCGGTTTGGGCGGACGGCGACGATGGTGCGCGGAGAATTGTTTGTGTTCCTTGGCGCGGCCGTCGTGCTCATCTACTTGTCAGCGGTTGGCATCTATTACTTCGAGAACGACGCTCAGCCTGAAAAGTTCACGTCCATAACCGACAGCCTGTGGTGGGCCATCGTCACGCTGACAACGGTGGGTTATGGCGATGCCTATCCGATCACGACGGGCGGTCGGCTATTCACGTTCCTAGTGCTAATGGCGGGACTTGGGATCGTCGCGGTGCCTACCGGCTTGATCGCGTCGGCCCTGGTCAAGGTACGGGAGCAGGACTTGGCAGCGGCACAGGAGATGGTGGGACCGCGGGTGAAGGGAGTCATCGAGACGTCGCTCTATGTGACCGACCTCGAAGCATCGGTGACGTTCTACCGCGACGTGCTTGGTTTTACGGTGGCGAGGGGGCCGACCGACCGGATGGTGGCGCTGAATATCGGTCAGGACCAGGTATTGCTCTTGTTCAAGAGGGGCGCATCGCAGGAGCCGACCGTGTTGCCGTTCGGTACGATTCCTGCTCACGACGGTAGTGGCCGGTTGCACGTCGCGTTCGGCATCAAGGCTGCTGAACTCGACGATTGGGAACGCCGCCTGCGTGACGCTCGGGTCGGCGTCGAGAGCGTTGTTGTCTGGCCCGAGGGTGGCCGCAGCCTCTACTTCCGTGACCCGGACGGTCACGCGGTTGAGTTAAAGACGTCGACCTGGGCCGGTCGAGTTTTTCACTAGACGGTCCGTGTGCTAGAACCGGGATGCTCTGAGCCAGATGTCAGCTCGAGCCCAACTCTGCTCCAGGTCGGTGTCCACCGCCTCGTCGGTTTGTCCCTGGGCCTTGATTGCGATTTGCAATCCGAAGAGTGACCAGCCGTTGTGGGGATGGTCCTGGAGTTCTTCCCGGTAGACGCGCTCGGCGTCCGCATAGCGTTCCAACTCCAGAAGGACTGCGCCCAACCAATGGCGGGCGGCGAATGGTAGCGGTTCTGGCTCGTCGTAGCCCAACGAATCCTCAAGTGTGACCGCATTTTCGAATGCGGTGACCGCCGCACCAAGGTCACCGCTCTCGCGTAAAAGCTCGCCTTCGAGAATACCGGCCGCGACGCCGAGCAGGTTCTCGGCTGAGTGGAACCGCATTTGGGCTTCGGAGGTTTCGGCTATGTGCTGTACGCGTTTCAGATACACCTCTCCGAAGTCTAGGTCGCCCTCTCGCAAATGTGCGTAGCCCTGGGCGAAGTCCCAGAGACCCCCTTCGACATCACCGTCCGGGCGCTCGGTCACCTCCAGAATTTCGTCGAACCGGCCGAATCGCACCAAGGCCAGCACGTGATGAACGCTATTGCCGGTCAGCTTGTGATAGTCCTTGCCGGCCTGAACGGCAACGGCGCCTTGGCCGTCCATCGATGCTGCAAAGAGCAACATATGCAGGTTGTGTTGGGGGTAGATCGCAACTCCGGTTCCGAATTCCGCTTTCTGGTCGGAATGCCATGCTCGGGTGTTTGATCTGACGCCATCCCCCCACCGGCCG
>Ga0310345_10006516_pt1 | contig 10192 bp, 9 predicted proteins | sample HC15DNA20500_MG_FD_204667 | JGI IMG/M metagenome (GOLD analysis project Ga0310345, IMG submission 204667) | Marine microbial communities from station ALOHA, North Pacific Subtropical Gyre - HC15-DNA-20-500_MG | ecosystem: Environmental > Aquatic > Marine > Oceanic | place: Pacific Ocean: North... | reverse complement strand
AAGATGAGCTCGGGGCCGCGGTGCTCGGGCAGGAAGTAGTCGACGAAGACCAGGTGCGGCCGCGCAGACGATCGGTGACCGGACATGGGCAGATGGAGGAACGCCGCGCCTCCGTCGTCGCTCTGCTTGAGCCGGAACCCCGTCGCGCCTTCCTCGCAGCGGATCTCCATGCGACGCAGCTCGCCGTCCGCGTCGTATCCGAGGACGATCTCCGGCCCTCGGATGCCCGGCAGCGCGTCGGCCAGGCGGACCCGACGCAGGGGCTCCGCCGCGCGATCACCCCAGCACGGCAACTCGAGCGTCGCCGCGCTCCCCTCGTCGCTCACCTCGAGCCGGAATCGTGGACGCGCGCTCGCCATCGAGTCTTGCTTCTACGCCGCTGCGCCCCACGGCGCCAGCCTGCCCGCCGTGCGCGGTCGAGTCGGAGCGCGCGAGATGCGCTCGCCCCTCTCGTATCGACTGCCAGCTCACAAGGGCTTCATCACAACGTCACCCGGAGGCGCTGTCGCGACAGGGCTCTTCGAGCCTACGTCGCCCCAGCACCTCACCGAGCCGGTCGCCGTCCCTACACAGAAAAAGAGGTCCGACACCGAAAGAGAGACCACGTCCGTCATCGCGAGCGTGGGCTCTCGAGGAGCCTCCGGAGGACCGGTCGCATTCCACCCCCATGGAGCGCCCCAACACCACAGCTCCTGGTTGTCGAGCAACGCACAGCCGCGCCTCAGCCCCAACTCCAGGGTAGAGATCCGCGCGGGAAACCGTCGTACCGAGACGCGTGAAACACAGCGGGCCTCGCCCGACAGCCAGTGCCGAAACTCCGGGCCATCGCAGGCCGGTGGCTGGCTCGACTCCCAACACGAGGCTTCTGAGCCGGTCCACGTACACACGGCGCCACGCGCTGCCACCGCCAATCCCTCTGGCACCTCGTCGAGCTGCCGGTCGAGGAACGCGTAGTGCTCACCTGCACATCGCACGCTCCCGTTTCGGGATGCGCATACGACCGGAGCATCTGCGTCGAAACGTAGCTCACCGTGACGTTCCATCCCACCCGACGGTGCGGCCAGAAACGGGGGGCCCGTCGGCGTGCAGAACGGCGCGCCGTCGTCCAGAAGCGCGCACGCGAGATCGTCGCCCACGACAACGTCCACGCAGCTCCTCGGCGTGGCTACTGGAGTCAAGGAGCAGCGTGGATCATCGACGCTCGCCCCTCGTTCTACACAGACGTGCCCGCAGGCGAGCTGTCCACTGACGGTGCAGATACACGCCCCGTATCGACCCGAGCTCATCGCGGCGATGCCAGCAGAATGCGTAACAGAGACTGTCCCGTCATCCCCTACACATGCGCCGCTCCTCCCCTGTTCGCCAGTAGCAGACTTGCCGATATCCGACTGTCACCTGACTCGCTCCACGCACAGTCTCACGTTCGGACACGGAACAGCCAGACGAGACCAGAAGCAGCGCTGTGAGTAGCCGACTTGGGGTCATCACGGCGATCGAGCTCCGTTTCGCGGTGGCCCCCGCGGCCCGCTCCAGGGGCGCCGCCCGAAACTCGTCGACGCGATCGACACGATCGTCGAGCGGTCGAACGATGGGGTCGTCCTTCCCGGTCACTCGACCGGCTCGTCGCACTGAATCTCGATCCCGCGCAGCGGCCCATTCGGCTCGTACTCGAAGATGAGCTCGGGGCCGCGGTGCTCGGGCAGGAAGTAGTCGACGAAGACCAGGTGCGGCCGCGCAGACGATCGGTGACCGGACATGGGCAGATGGAGGAACGCCGCGCCTCCGTCGTCGCTCTGCTTGAGCCGGAACCCCGTCGCGCCTTCCTCGCAGCGGATCTCCATGCGACGCAGCTCGCCGTCCGCGTCGTATCCGAGGACGATCTCCGGCCCTCGGATGCCCGGCAGCGCGTCGGCCAGGCGGACCCGACGCAGGGGCTCCGCCGCGCGATCACCCCAGTACGGCAACTCGAGCGTCGCCGCGCTCCCCTCGTCGCTCACCTCGAGCCGGAATCGTGGACGCGCGCCCGCCATCGAGTCTTGCTTCTACGCCGCTGCGCCCCACGGCGCCAGCCTGCCCGCTACGTCTCCTCGGCCGAGTCGGAGCCCGCGAGCCGCGCTCGCGCCTCCGCGAGAAGTCTCGCGTAGGCGGGGTCGAAGATCTCGACGAGGCTCTTCTCGAGGAGCCCCTCCAGCTTCCACAGCGCGATCTGCTCCGCGTGGGCCTCGACCAGCCCTTCGTGTTCCCGTTCATCCAGGCGCGCGAGCCACTCGAACAGAACGAGCGCCACATCCCGCGACAGCTCGATCTTCACCGGCGCATCGGACATCGGACGCCTCCTCGTTCTCCCACGCTACCAGGGGAGCCGCTCGCTCGCCTCGAGGAGCACGCGGAGCACGCCTGGCGCGGAGGGCGGGCGCATCAACGCCGGCGGCGGAGCGCGAGGAGGCCCAGGAGCGTCAGCCCGAGCAGGGCGGCGCCGGTCCCGGCGCGCGCGGGAGAGGCCGCGCAGTCGCAGCCGCCGTGCACGCTCGCTTCGCCGCCCGCGTCGGGGACGCCTCCGTCGGTCTCCCCCCCGACCGCGGCGTCGGGGAAGGCGCTCGGGCCGCCGTCGCCCGCTCCGGCGTCGGGGTCGGCGGGGCCGGCGTCGGGCGCGGGCGGCGCGGACAGCCCCATGCGGGAGCCGCAGGGGAGCGCGTCGTCGCGCAGGCGCAGGTCGCCCGCCGCCTCGTCGACGAAGAGCCCGTCGCGCTCGGCCGGCTCGATGAGGCGCTCGTCCTCGTCGAACTGCATGCCGGTGACGTCGCCGCGGTCCTGCACGAAGTCGGCGCGCCCGACGACGGGCGCGCGGTCGTAGCAGTTCCGCTCGAGCCGCATGCGGAGGTGCTCCTCGGGCGCCTCGCGCGCGTAGCCCGGGACCGCGTCCCAGAAGGGGTGGGCGGGGGTCAGGTCGCCGATGAGGTACTCGCCCCGCAGGCCGGGCCAGCTCCCGCCCTCCCACCACGCGAAGTGGTTGCGGGTGATGGCGAGCGGCTCGTCCGCGTCGAGCACGAGGTTGTCGTGCGCGCGGCTGCCCCAGCCCGCCCCGTAGCTCATGCCGTGGGGGGCGCCGACGATGGTGTTGAACGCCACCTCCGAGTGGGCGCCGTTGCCGGTCATCTTGAGGTAGGTCTGGAGCGGGCCGTCGGTGTGGGCCCGCCCGAGCTGGACGCCGGAGGCCGCGGCGCGGAAGATGATGTTGTTGCGCACGATCGTCTCGCGGAACGGGGAGAAGACCCCGTAGTCGACGTCGTGGATCACGTTGCTGAGGAACCAGTAGGGCCCGCGGGAGTTGTTCTTGAGGCCGAGCCCGTAGTGACAGTCGTGCACGTGGTTGCCGACCACGTAGACGTCGCCGTCGGGCGGCAGCAGGCTCGCCTCCCACTCGGCGCGGCTCGCGTCGTGGCCGCCCGCCGGGACGCCGCTGTCGTAGCTGAGCCGCGTGACCGAGTAGTAGCAACCGCCGTTCACCGACCCGCGGTCGATCAGGGCGTCGGTGGCCTCGTCGATGTTGCCGACGTGGTGGAGGTGATTGCCGGTCACGACGTTGTCGACGCCGCCGCCGCTCGACTGCATGACGATGAGCGCGTCGTTGCCCCCGCCGTCGGTGTCCGCGTGGTGCAGGTGGAGCTCGCGGAGGGTGACCCGGGCGCCGTTCACCGTGAAGCCGCGGCGGTACATGCGCCGCATCTCGAAGCGCTCGAACACCCAGTCCGAGCTCGGCGCGACGAACGCCGACGAGCTCCAGTCGCCGCGGTTCTGGTAGCCGAAGTCCAGGGTCGCGGTCATGCCCGCGGCCCACGCCTCCGGCTCGGTCCGGAGCACGATGGGTCGCCCGGGCGCGCCGTCGTTTCGAGCGTAGAGCCGGTTCGTCCCGTGCCCGAACGCCGCCCCGATCGCCGGGACGTCGTAGACGCCGGGCGCGAGGTGGATCGCGGTGCCCGCCTCGGCCTCGGCCACCACCGCGATCAGGTCCCGCCGCGGGCTGGCCGCCGAGCCGTCTCCGTCCGCGCCGGGGAGCGGGGCCACGTGCACGATCCGCTCGGGCGCGACGTCGACCCGGCCCGCCAGCAGCGCCGCGACCAGGCTCGCGTCGTCCGAGGCCGGCGAGTGCGCGGCCTGCGCGGCGGCGGCGCCGGGGCGCGCCAGGGTCAGAGCCAGGAGCGAGATCAGCGCGGCGCGGTACGGCATGCCCCGACCCTAGGACAGCCGACGCGCACGAGCCGCTTAGCGCTGCTGATCTGCCCTCCGGCGCTGCGGGAGCACGTCACTGGCTCTCGTGTGGCTGCACCAGCTCGACGCCCCGGTCGGTCACCCGCGCCACGACGACCCCGCGCGGGCCGGCGCCGTCGCTGCTGTATCGAGCCCGTCCGAGCGCGGCGAGGATCGGTCCCCAGCAGCGAATCTCGGAGGAAGCCTCCGAGTAGGCACACAGCGTCGCCGCCCCGAGGTCGAACGCGGTCACGTCCGAGCCGAACGCCAGGGGCGCTCCGGCTGCTCCCCGAGCCTCTCCGGATGCTCCCCCGCCCTCCCGATGATGGCTCGAGGCGTTGGGCCCCCAGCACCAGAGCTGGCGCGCCGCGTCGCCCGAGAGCGCGCAGTAGATCCCCGCCCCCGCTCGGAGCTCCGTCGCGGGGGGGACCTCGACGCGGACCAGGGCGCCGGTGTGGATCGGCCCTCGGCTCTCGGCGCTCATCCAATCGGTCAGATGTGCCTGGGGCGGGAGCGTGCGAGCGGACCTGGGCACGCACCAGACCGCCCCCTCCGTGTCGAGAACGCAGTAGCCCAGGCTCCCCGGCGCCACCTGCTCGACGCGATGCGACTCGGCCACCCGCGTGACGCCCTGCTGGGCCTGCACGTGTCCGGTCCGCCAGCACCAAGCGCTCGCGTTCCCGCTCACACACGACTGGTGCGCGTCCCCCACGATGATGCTCGCGCCGGGCACCGGCGCGGAGAACGCGTAGGGTCGCAACCCGAGCTCCAACGAAGAAGGTACGCATCGGACCTCGTCTTCACAGACGCCGCAGATCCAGTCACCCCCGCCGCGCAGCTCGCAACGCCGGGTCAGGCCCTCGAGCGCGACGCCTGGAGACGACGCGGGGCCGTCACGTCCGACACACCGAACGCCCGCCTCGCCGACGAGACAGGTCGCGTCCCGGGTCGTGAGCACGTCGCGGTCGTCGGCCCGGGGACCGGTCGTCCAGAGAGCGCCGGCCCGATGGCTACCGACGCACCACGTGGCCCCCGCACGGTGTCGGACGCAGACCTGGCCCGGCGACACCGAGAGGGAGACCACTCTGGAGGCCTCGACCGCGCGGGACGCGCCGGGCGTCTCGGGGCTCTCGATCTCGCCTCGGCGAGGCTCGTCGGCGACTCGATCCTCGGGTGTCGAACACGACGGGGCCACGATCAGGAGCGCGAGCGCCGACACCAGGCGCGCGACCTGGTCTCCATGGTGAGAGCGTGAAGCGTCCGAGCTCATCAGCGCTCCGGCTTCCGGAGGACGGCGCCGGGCGGCTTGCTGGCCTCGGGCTTGGCCGCGTCGGGGCCCCAGCAGCGCGTGGCGCCGTCGCGGGTGCGCACGCAGACCGAGGAGTCGTCGACGTCGACCGCCGTGACCTGGCGGGCCTCGAGGGTGGGCGGCCGAGGCACGTAGAAGCCCTCGCCGTGCGCCCACTCCCAGGGCGCGCCCCAGCACCAGAGCTCGCCCTCGACCGTGAGCGCGCAGCCGCGCTCCGTCCCCAACCGGACGACGCGGACCGGGTCGGGCAGCTCGAACATCCGCGGCTCCGAGACGCAGCGTTCCGGCCCGTGGCAGGACGGGAGGCGCTCGGAGCGGGCGCAGCGCTCCGTCGCGGTGGTGAGCTCGGTGCACTCGACGCGCGCGCTCGCCCAGGTGCAGACGGCGCCGGCCGAGCCGAGGGCGAGCCCTTCTCGCGCGTCGCCGAGCGGGCGGTCGAGGACGCGTTCACCGACGCAGGCGATGCGGTCCCTCCTCAGCGCACAGAGCTGCCGGAAGGACGCGGCGATCGGGGCCTGGGCCGAGTCGAGCATCATCACGTGAGGCTCGGCTGGCCAGCCCCAGCAATGCACGCTTCCGTCGGTCAGCGTCGCGCAGGTGCCCTCGACCGAGCGACACGTCGCAGGCAGGGGGACGACCCCCAGCGTCGCGCCCGCGCGGAGCTCGCGGCAGAGCAAGCGCCCGTCCTCGAGGCACACGCAGACGCCGTGGTCCGACGCGCCCACCTGCAGGAGAGGGCCCGGGAGGCGGGCGGCGGTGGACCCCGCCGGCCCGGCGCACTCGAGCCGATCGTCCCCGCGTCGATGCGGGCAGACCCACCCGGCGCCCATCGAGACGAGCGCCCCGGCTCCGGACGGCGCGTCCGGCCCGCCACAGGACAGGATGAGCGCCGCGGCGAGCGAGAGCGTCGCGAGGGTCCGTGTCGACATGACGGCGTGCAACCGCTCGAACGCTCGAGGATGTTCCGCAGCCTGCCTACCTGACCGACTCGGCGACGCGGCGGGCGAGGCGCGCGGCGTAGAGATCGGCGTCCGGCCAGTAGAGGACGTCGACGCGGACGATGTGATCGCCCGTGAGCCCGATGGCGGTGTCGTGCCGGACGCCGGACTCGTAGCGGTAGGAGACGGTGGCGGCGGCGCGCAGCGGGGTGTCGACGAGCGCGGTCGGGCCGGTCTGGATGGTGGCGTGCTCGGGCGCCTCGGAGAGGGTCTCGGTGATCGCGGCGAGCTCGCCGGGGAGCGCCTCGTCCGGGACGGGAGGCGAGAGCGGGATGATGGCGACGTCGACCATGGCGGGGTCCTGGAAGATCTCGCCGAAGCCCTGCCCGACCCGGCCGGTGCCGTCGGCCTCGGCGGCCTGCGGCGCGAGGTCACGGGGGATCTCGACGCTGACCCCGGCGCCTTCGATCTCGACGCGCTGGAGCACGGGCGCGGTCGGGACCGGCTCGAGCGCGCCGCCGAGCGTCGGGCCGAGGGCGACGCCCCCGAGCAGGACGGCGGCGCACACGGCGGCGAGGCCGTTCAGGGCGCGAGAGGACGTCGGCGCCGCGCTCGCGATCCGCTCGCCGCGCGGCACGCCGCGGCTGAGCACGAAGTAGAGCAGGAGCGCGCCGACGATCCCGCCGCCCGCGTGGGCCGCCCAGTCGATGTGGGGGCGGAACGACGCGAAGACGTTGAGCCCGAGGTTGATGATCGCGGTGCGGCGCGCGAGCGGGACCATGGGCGGCGGCAGGAAGCCCGGCGCGAACGCGAAGACCGCCTCGGCCGCGAGGATGCCCCAGAGCGCGCCGCTCGCCCCGACCGACACCGGCGCGTCCATGAGGAAGGTGCTCGCGAGCGCGCCGGCGATGGCGCAGGCGGCGTAGAGGACGAGGAAGCGCGCCGGGCCGAGCAGGCGCTCCACGAACCGCCCGAGGATGACGAGCACCATCATGTTGAAGGCGAGGTGCATCACCCCGCCGTGCAGGAAGGCGCCCGAGACGAGCCGCCAGACCTCGCCCTCGAGGACCAGGTCGGGCGCGACGCCGCCGAGACGGATCAGGAGGCGCACGCTCGGGTCGATCCCGCCGAGCGCCGCCTGGAGGCCGAACATCGCGAGGTTCAGGGTGAGCAGCGCGTAGGTGACGATCGGGGTCTGGCCATGGAGCCGCTGGGCGAAGGCGCGCTGCTGGGTGTTGCGCTCCGCCGATCGGCGGAAGCGCTCCTCGTAGCCGTCCCAGTCGAAGGCGCGGTCCGGCGCGAGGGCCGCGTCGAGGTGCTCGGCCAGCGGGCCCCTCGCCTCGTCGTCCCAGCGCTCGCCCTCGTCGGTCACGCCATGCCAGTGGAGCTTGCCGCGGGGGATGGGCGGCTTCGCGGCCTTCTTCAGCGCGTCGAGCTCCTCGCGCGGCCCGACCACCACCACCGAGGTGGCGCCGACCTGCCAGAGGAGCAGCAGCTTCTTCAGCCGCTCGGCGATCGTCGGCTCGCCGAGGCGCACGAGGATCGCGCCCCGCTTGCCGGCCATGTCGCGCACGGCGAGGAGATCTGCGGCCGCGCCCACCACGAGGGTGTCGTCCGCCAGGTCCATCACGGCGGCGTAGGCGAGCCGCCGAAAGAGCGGCGGCGCTTCGAGCCGCGCGTCGACGTTCCGGCTGTCCACCCGCGGAGGCTAGCAGCGCGCGGCGGAAATGCGCGCGATCGACCGGCGAGCGCGCAGCGAGGCCATCCCATCCGACTCGGCAACAAGGAAACTCCGTCCCAGAGTCCTGGAGCGGGGACGAGCCGGAGGAAGCACCGTGCCCGGGTCGGTCCACCGACCAGCCCGACGGCGCGTGTAGGCAAGTGGACTACGTAAGTTCACAAGTTCACTCCGTCCCCCGGACTCAGATCGAGCGGCCCCAGCCGTCGGTCTCGAGCGCCTCGCCGACGACCTCGACGAAGATGGCGTCGAGCGCCTCGTCGGCCGCGCGCGCGCGGAGGCGCTCCATCTCCGCCTGGGAGATGACCCCGGCCTCCCAGCCGTCGACGGCGTAGCGGGGCCGGAGGCGGACCACGGGCATCACCTCGAGCTCGTAGAGGCTCTCGTCGAGCTCCATGCGCCGGTAGGTGCCGGTGTCCTCGTAGTAGAGATCGGCGACGAGGTTGTCGGTCCGCAGCCTCGCCCCCGGCTCGCGTGCGCGCTCTGCCGTCATGTCCGCCCCCCCTGTTCGATGCAGTTGCGCACGCCACGTACGCGGGCAACGCCCGGAGGAGAGCGTCCCGCCGGAGGGTACGCGCCACGAAATCTCCTCATCTTCGCGAGGCGCGCGCCTCACGGTCGCCGCACGCTCGGGCGATGGGACGCACCGCGACCGTTCTCGCGCTGGCGCTGCTGTGGCCGGTCGGCGCTCACGCCCAGCTGCGCGCCGGCGATCTCGTCTTCCAGACCTCACGGTCGGCGCAGGGCCGCGTGATCCGGGAGGTGACGGGCTCGCCCTGGTCGCACGTGGGGATCGTGCTGCCCCGCCACCAGCAGCTGGGTGACGGGGAGCCGGGTGACGGGGAGCTGGGTGACGGCGAGCTGTGGGTGCTCGAGGCCGTGAGCCCGGTGCGCTGGACGCGGCTCGATCGCTGGCGGCGGCGTGGGGTGGGCGGTCGCGTCGCGGTGAGGCGGCTCCGGCGCGCGCTCACGCAGCGAGAGATCGCGGCGCTGCTGCGCGAGGGGGAGCGGCTGATCGGGCGGCCCTACGACGCGCGCTTCGAGTGGGGCGACACGCGGCTGTACTGCTCGGAGCTGGTGTGGCTCCTCTACGAGCGCGCGCTCGGAGAGCAGCTGACGACGCCCGAGCGGTGGCGTGACCTCCGGCTCACCCCGCGCGCGCGGCGGCTCGCCCGGAGGCGGCTCGGGCGCCTGCCTCCCCCGGGCGGTCTCGTGGTCACCCCGGCCGCCCTCGCAAGGAGCCCACGCCTCGCCGAGGTCAGGCCGTGATCGCGGGGATGGCTCACGACGACTGACCCGAGACGACGGCAGGTGACGAGCGCAGCGACGTCGCCGTACGCCTCGAAGAGCTCGTCGAGCGTGCCGTGACCGCCGGGACGCGCCACCCAGGTCGTCAGATCCCGCGGCAGCGGGCGGCCAGCTCGCGCGCAGCGCGAGCGCGAGCCGCAGGGCCCCCGGCGCCCCGCGCCGGGGTCGGGGCCGAGCGGAGCGAGGTCCCGGAGTGGGTGGGGGGGCCCCGCGGAGCAGGTGCATCGATGTTTGCGGAGGGGTAGCCGGAGCGAACATCGTTGTGCCGGCGCAGCGGGGGGGCGGGGGCGGACCCGGGCGGACCCGCCCCTGCCCAGAAACTCGAGAGGTGGCAAACAATGGCGCCGGGGCTCCCCCGCCCGCCTCCACGACACTGACCCGAGACGACGGCAGGCGACGAGCGCAGCGACGTCGCCGTACGCCTCGAAGAGCTCGTGGAGCGTGCCGTGGCCGCCGGGACGCGCCACCCAGGTCGTCAGATCCCGCGGCAGCGGGCGGCCAGCTCGCGCGCAGCGCGAGCGCGAGCCGCAGGGCCCCCAGCGCCCCGCGCTGGGGTCGGGGCCGAGCGGAGCGAGGTCCCGGAGTGGGCAGGGGGGGCCCCGCGGAGCCGGTGCAGCGGCGCGTGCGTAGGGCGCGGATGCGCCCGGAGTC
>Ga0310345_10006515_pt1 | contig 10192 bp, 14 predicted proteins | sample HC15DNA20500_MG_FD_204667 | JGI IMG/M metagenome (GOLD analysis project Ga0310345, IMG submission 204667) | Marine microbial communities from station ALOHA, North Pacific Subtropical Gyre - HC15-DNA-20-500_MG | ecosystem: Environmental > Aquatic > Marine > Oceanic | place: Pacific Ocean: North... | reverse complement strand
GCTCTCTTCGCTTTTGCGGTGAAGACACCACGCATTTTTGGATTAATACGAATTACCATATATATTTACTAAATATTTTTGTTCTGTGTAATATATCATCTGTATCAACATAATGATATAATACAGATGGTTCATCAATAATAACATATTGTCCCCAACCATAATCGGTTTGTGGGATAAATGAATAATCTTTTATAGATGGAAAATGTATCCTAAATAGCCAATCAAATATAGTCATCTTATAATTATATTTTATTGTTTATGTTTAAATCTTTTTGTTTCATCAGTAATGTGAATTTCAAAATTTCCTTTCCACTTTTCGCAGTGGCTACTTCTACTGGTTGTGCGGTTTTTGAAATCATTACAACTTCCGTGTATATGTTCTCTTTCGCAGTGGGGGCATTCAAACCAAAAGTGTATATTGTCTAAACCTTTGGCAAGCACGTGAGTGTTGTGTTCGTCGCTTAACGCTAAAAAATTGTTAGACATTTTATATATTAATAACCAAGAATTTCTTTAATATAAAATTCTTATAATTGTTTAATTACTAAATTATCTTGCCCCATACCCTCCCATCACCTTCCATTCATCGTGAATGGGCTCTTGCCAGAGTTCCTGCTGCCAAGAAGGAACATTTTGCATAAGAAGCCGAGTTTTATTTCCGTGTGTCACCGCCCCGAAAGAGTGATTGTCTTTTGTTCCCAAATATAGTGCTGGTGGATAGCGTCCTGTTTTTAATCCTTTACACATTATATATTATTAAAATAGATTATTATTATCTCGGTCGTCCCAAAGGATTTAACCTACTCGGTGCTAAATTACTTGTGCGACCTTGTGGAGCTCCCCTCAAATCACCCGCAGCCCCACTCGCTGCTGTTGTTCCGCTTGTATTATAGAACTGCGACGGAACACCCGCCTGTCCCCCGAGAAACTTTGACGCACCTGTATATCCATAATAATGAGCGAGTGCTGAACCAGCGAGTAATGCTAATTTCGCTTTATGCTTTGCTCCAAAATTATAAACACTTCTCGCTCCTGATTTAATTTTAGCACCAAGATATTGACCCCAACTTTGTCTTTGATGTTTTTCACCTCTTTGCGGCATATTATAAATTAACGAGTTATTTTTTTTTCTTTGGTATGTATTGGATAGTTAATGTGCATTGCCAAGGTGTGCTCATCATAGGCAGCGTCCATTTTTGCGAACCTGAACTCCCATATCGGTGTATCATTTCATTACCAGCATCGTCTATAATCCCTAAAGTTATTTCATCAAGGGGCATATATGGAAAATACACACCTTCTTTTACTGGGTCTGTGGCGTGATAATCAGCATACGCACACCAACACGCCAAATTCATAGCACCCATACTTCCTCCTTCTGTTGCTCCCATCATAGCATTAAAACCAAAATATGAAGCCCCCGAGTTCCACCCCGTTGCGAGAGAGAAGCAACTACCAAAGTTGTTTGGAACTTTATATCCCTTTGTTTGAAAAGAACACAATCGTTTTGAATATATAGGATTATGCATTGCGGGGTTGGCAATTGGCGGAGGAAGGGTGGGGGGATTAACAATCCACCCAGTTCCACGACCGAGAGGGTTTATGGGTGTTCCCAAGTCCTCGTTTGGGATGCCGAAGCCTGGAGGTTGGTATTGTTGCGTCAGCTGACCTGTGGGTGCTGTAGCAGGGAGGGCTGCTGATGTTGTCCAACTCACTTCTCCGTCCAAGGCAGCGGTGACGGCTCCCGAGTTGCGTATCATCTTTGCTTGGCGTGGGTTTGCTTCACACAAGGCATTCCCCGTATTAATTTTATCTCCAGTGCAAACTCCTGTTGTTCCTGTTCTATAGAAGGACTGGTCAAATGTCCCTACAACATTAGACCCTCTATACCAAGAAGTGTCTTGGCTTGGGGTGAAGAAAGTTGATGCGTAAGTTGTTAGAGTTTGATTACCAATAGGATTATATTTATTACATCTTGTTCTCGCCTTCGCCCCACAAATCACGCCCCAATGTGGAACACCACAACCTGCCGAGTCGTATCTCTCCGAACCACCAACTCCTTGTAGTGGCTTATACGATACATAAGGATTTGGTATGTTGGGGGCATTCACAGTCCAAGATGTCCAGAATTGACTTCCTTGTCCATTCGGTCCAAAGTCGTATTGATAATTATTCGCACTACCCCACGGAAGAGGATTAACAGCAAGGTTTGCAGCCCTGAACTCAAAATTATTTTCAGGATTTAATGGTCTTCCATATCTCGCACGAGGACGAGCCGTTTGCAAACTTTCAATAGCATTCTTTGATGTATTATTCATTAACGCAATACCAAGTGTTTGGTATGGGAAACAAGTAGGCAGTGACGGGTGGTCTGTTCCTCCCATATAATTGTCTTGCATATCAGGGGGATATAAACCTCCTTCACCTTGGGCAGCACGGTCAGCACCATACACTTGCGCACCAGCATCATTTGTTTTAGGTTGGCAGTCCCAATTACACCCCCAAGTAAAATCTTTCACAGAAATTATCATACCAGCACAATCATCAGCAGGTGGTGCTTGAAGTGGTAATCCTTGCCAATTTACAACTGAATTCGTTGGTGCTGTTAGTAAGGATTTATCCCAACTATTAATCCACCAATTCGTGGGGTATTGTAAAGCAACCCCATCCGCAGCGTTCCTTCCTGTATATTGAGCACCAACAAGAATGCCTGTATACCAAGGACTTCCTACGCTTATAAAATGTCGCCAAGGATAAAGCCCCGTCCCAATCCCAGTAGCCGTTGTAAGTCCTCTGCGATTTCTAAATCCCATTGCAGATGGGTGGTTTGGGGGGTCGCATACCCAGTATGTAGCCATTTGGACTGTATTTGATAGAACTCTTCCTTGTCTTGTAAATTGTTCCCCACAAGCACCATTGTCTGGCCACGCTGATGCTGAACCTGTTGAACATCGTGGGTCTTTCCCCGCTGGGTTTTGAACGAAGCGACGAATTGGGTCGGCGACAACCCAACCAGTTGCCTCGTCTTTTTGTCCGTCTGCGTGTCGCCACCAATTATCCAAGGGGACTTGATTGGTCATAGCACCCTGTGTATAGTCCCAATTTTGTGTTGGACGAAGCATTGGAGGATAGCAAATTCCTCCCCAAGTGAAGCCATCGTTTGGATAAGGCACATTCTGCCCCGCTGCTCCATTGCTGGGTCCAGCTTGGCGGTAGTCACACATAGTAGGAGGACACGGCTTTCCCTTAAATGTTCCACTATGAGAATTTAAAGTTATTTCAAATCGCATCTTTTGGACTTCTGGGTCGTATAATCTCATATATATTAAATTATGAGATTATTTTATTTGTCTAAAGATTAATGTCCTGTAGTATAGGGGTTATGGCGTCCCTTCTCACGATGTCCATCACGATGAAAATCCAAGTCACCATATTTGGTTGTAAAATCCTTATCACCTGGATGCGAAACACTCGCCGTCCCCTTATGGAATGGTGCTTCCACATTCATTTGATATTGCTGTTTAGGGGCGTGGTGTGCGGCAGAGTTGTGGTGTAAGGCGGAATAGTGATGAGCAACTTCCGCTCCCCGAACAGGGATAGTCGCTCGGTTTAGTTGGCTTTGGTTATATCCGTGAAAACTCATTATATATTTGCTAAATATTTTAAACTATGTATTGAAAAACTAAACTAATTGACCAAGGTTGGTTATGGGCGGGGACAGTGGCTGGATTACTATGGACGGCACTAAAATTCTGTGATTGTAAAAGTTGTAATGTATGCCCCATTTTAACTTCCCTTCCATTATAATCTAAAAGAGCAATTTCAATATTATTTGTATTTATCCCAGCACCACAAAAAATTCCTCTCGCACAAGGGTCGCCTTTACATTCATAATCTAACACACCGCTTATAACAGCACCCGCACCATCGTCGCCGTGTATCCTACCATTACCCGTTGTCGCTGGTGCTGTTCCTATGGCGAAATTCCCCCAAGGAGCAGTGTATGGACTACCACCCGCAGTTGTGGGATGGACGCCATAGTGTTGGGGGATATATTGTCCGCCTAAATCATATGGTTTCGTCATCAAAGTTGCTAAAATTCCCTGTCCTGTGCGAACTTGTGGAATATAGTTTGGTGCGGTGGGGTCATTATTATTTCCTATATCACCTTGTTGTAATTGTGCTATACTTCCACCAGATTGAAAAGGAATATCCGCACCCTGTAATTTACTCGCACTATTTTTTTGTCCTGAATTTCTCAACTGAACATTTACGACGTGGTATGGTGCTAATGGTGAAAGAGATGTGTAATTTGAACCAACCATACTTGGTCCAGCAGCCGTCCCTAAATGAATGCTTTTTAAGCCCACTACGACACCTTTACAATTTTGTGGCGGGGGCATATATCCCGCTGCGTAGGTTAAATTCCATCTACAAACATTATTTAATCTCACCCCCTCAACATTTGGTCCTTGCGGATACACGGTCGCACCACCCCAAGTCGCTGGATAGCCAGATGCTGGTGCTGTGTTGGCTGCCGCAAGTGCCCAGTCAGTAGCATCATAGTTCGTTTGGGGTTTTCCCAAAAAGGTTGCCGTTTGGCTACAAAGATTAAGTGTAAATCTGTTCTTTAATAAATTTACATCTAAATATTCTCCCATTTATATTTATTGAAGAGATTTTTTCTTCATCTTGTTTTTATTATTGGGAGGTGGTTTTCCGTGTTTCAATTGGAGTTGATAAATTTTCTTCTTTTCCTTCTCTACTTCGCCAGTTTCAGGATTTACTACTTCTACTTGTGGTCTTATTATTCTTCTTTGGACTACATAAAAACGGGGGTCAGCACCAAAAGGTGTCCTTCGTTGGTCGGGGTCTAACATAGCAGTCGTTCCTATTGGACGGGGTGCCATTGGATTTGTAGCAGTCCCTAAACCTATCTTATAGTTCATCATTTATATATTTGTTAGATTTTAATTAGGTCAGCCCCACCTGATGCCGTGCTTCTTCTTCTTCAAGAGGTCTTTCAGTAATCCACCCACGCTGTGCTGCTTCCTTTCTTTCCTCTCGTTCAGCAGTCAAACTCGCTGGTTTATTTCCTTCTTCCTTACTTCTATCACGCTTTTCTTCTGGAGGTGGAACTGGTTTTTGGCTACTTCGCCACGCATCATATTCACGCATTAATAATATTCGCTGGTGTGCCGCAGCCTGAGGGTCAGTCCATACAGCATCGGGATTATCACCTGAACGCCTTCCACCATTCCACATTACATATGAGGGTTTCCAACCAATATCAAAACGAATAGATAAAGTCCAATCTAATCCATTTAAATCAATTGGTATTCCATCTCCATCTGTTAAGTGTATTCGCATAGATTGTATGCTTTTTTTATCCAATAAAACACCCATATTTTCTTCTTTCCCATATGTCACCATATCATTATTGTGTATGTCTTCGGCGTGTGTGTCTGTTATTTGTTGGACTGGAACTTTTGCTAAAATATCGCTTCTGTTGTTTATTCTTGAGGAATGAGAACGAGCAGAGGTCATAGATGTTCTTACATATATTGCTCTATGGCGTTCTCCATACCAATCCATTACTGCTGGTGTGTAAAAGAATTGCGAGTCCAAATTAGTTGGGGCTGCCGCACTCCACATTTGAAAGCCATTTGGAAATAGAGCAGGATTGCGGTATATTGTGAGATTAGAACCTTGTGGTGGAGTGTATGGTGTATAACCAGTCCAATACCAATAATCCCTTCCATCAAGATTTGGTCCAACAACAACAGCAACAACACCACCCACTTGTCCCTCCATCATCCAGTTAGTAGGGCGTTTATATAAGGAACTATCTCTTGGGTCAGGTATGGATTGAATATTCCCCCTCGGTCCAAAACCCATTTGAGAAAATGCGTTGTCTCGGGGTGCGAGGATATTGAATGGTTGTAATGCAAGGGCTGGAACACCTGTTCCCGCAACTCCAGCATCGGGGTCAGTAATAATGGTGATGGCAGGTGTTGTTGATGATGAAGGAAATAAAAAGCCTGGAATGCCTTGTGGGTCGCCAATAACCTCGCCAGTCGGCGGTGTGTAATATCCGCCTGTCCCATTTGGTAGAATAATATCATTCCAAATAAAATAAACACGAGGAGCAAGAACATTAGCACCACCAACACTTGCTAATCCCGTGTCTGTATATTGAAGTCCTATATATAAAGAATTAGTGGCTTGGTTGTAATCAATATGAAATTGATTAGTTGGGGCAGCCGTCATATTAAATCCTACATTACCAAAACCGCCTTCATTCCAAGGTCTATTTAACATAGTTTGTATTTGTAAAGCAAAAGTCGCAGGTGTATAATTTGCTTTTGGAATTTCTCTACAATCTTGGCAACAAAAAGTATTCCCAAGACCGCCAGGTGGTATGTTGCTGTGTAGAGCATAAGTAGGAAGTAGTCCAGCTCTTGGGGGGTTGGTGCTTGCCCTTATAGTTTCGGTGGTAGGGCGAAGTGGGTCGTATGGGAACTGGTCTGCGGTTAAAACATATCTTTGAACATATGTGCTTCCATTAGTAGTGTATGGTCCCCATCCCGTAGTCCCCATTCCACCATTAAACTGCATCATAACAACAAACTGATTGTTAGTGCGGTCAGTAGAAAACCAAGACCAAGGGATTTGTATATCATTTAGAGAACCATATATAACCTGATGAGGTTCGCATCTTATTGGTGCGTCTAATGTAATTTCAAAATCAGTAGTAATCGTTTCGCCATCTACATTTTTTCCAAAATTATAACCATCTTGGCTACGGATATAAAAAACTTTTGTATTTATTGTATCACCTCCACTCGTCTGTATATTTGTTTTACTCATATTTTATATATATATATAGAATATAATGAATATAACTGAAATAGAAAATCCATATCACCTAAATGTTGAGAAGATGAAGATGAGTTGTAATGATAATGCTCACAATGTCCCCGAGCCATTACAGAGAGGTTCTTTCTTTTACATTATAGTTGGGCAACCGCAAAGTGGGAAAACAAATTTATGGCTAAATCTTATTAAGAGGCGAAGGTGTTTTTATTACAAACAATTCCACAAGATATACATCTTCTCTAACTCTATCCACACAATTAATGAAAAAATTTCACTTCCTCCCGAACAAATAATCAAAGGTTTTAGCGAAGACAAACTTCAGCAAGTTATTGATGATGAAGAAGAGGAAGAGAGAAATAGAGATGATGATGAAGAACCCTCTCGTGTTTTAATGATATTTGATGATGTTGTATCAGGGATAAAAAAGAATTTACCCTCTATGCTAAAACTCACATTCAACCGCAGACATATTGGTGGTGGTGTAAGCATTATGTTAATCTCACAGAAGTTTAACAAAATACCATTGGAGTTGCGAACAGTGGCAACTGGGTTGTTCTTCTTCTCTACTAAAAATAGACAAGAAATTGAAAGTGTTTGGAAAGAATATGGTGATGTTTCTAAAGAAACCTTTTTTGAAGTTCTACGATATATTTTTGATACACGACACAACTTCCTATATATCAGTCTTACAAAACCACAAGGTGAAACGATGCACAAGAACTTCAACCAATTAACGATTAGCGATGGAACATAGAATAATAACTTTCGTATGCCGATGCTTGTCTTTGAATGGGGATTGGTCGTGTTTGGGGTTGCGGTGATGGAGGGGGTGACGACGATGCACTATCTTCCTCATATTCTTCCTCGCTCGAACTATCTTCTTTAAAGACGACCTTCTTTTTTTTCTTCTTTTTACGACGAGGAACACGAATAACCTCAACTTCTTCCTCTTCACTGGAACTTTCACTATCTTGGTGGCGATACACATATTTTTTCTTCTTAACTTTCTTCGGCTTTCGCTTTGCTTTTACTTGTAGGGCGAGTCGTTCCATTTCCGCCTTCCTGTCATCCGCCTTCTTCTTTTTAGTAGCCCGACGTGCGGACTTTTCAGCCCTCTCAATATCCTTGGCTTCTTTACGAAGTTTAATGTTGTGCTTTCTTTTCTCCTGTGCTTTGAGAAAAGCATCTTTCTGTTTTTGACTGCGGGGTTTTTTCTTTCTTTGTATAGTTTCTTTTTCTACAGGAGGGGGTTCTTCAGTGATTTGTTCTTGGGCGAGTGCCTGTTCGCCCTCAATAATCTTGTTCTCCATTTCTGGAACGCTGGAGGCATTTTTGGGGACTAAATCGTAATCCATTATACATTCCTAAAAGAAAAGAATTCTTCGTTGAAACGAAATTCCTTCGTTATGACGATTTTTCTTCGTTATTGAAGCGGGTGGCACAAATTTGTATATTTCTCGGTCATTACGAGCGTCATTCTTCTTAATCTCATATTTTTATGCTCCAAGTTTGTATTCATATCTACCAAATTATTTATTCTAACACTCATCAGGTGGATTTGTCTTCCAGTTTCTCGCTTGTGTTCTTCAAACTGCTCCTTCAAGTCATTTGCTAATTTTAAATATTCTCCTTCATTTTTAGGAACTTCAGGCATTTTTATATTCTCTAAACATTATATAAAAATGTTAAGAACTAAAAAGCATATACCACTAACAAAGTGTATATTTTGTGCTCGTGTAATGAGGTATTATGAAAGGTGTGAATGTAGTGAATGTTTAAAAGGAGGGTGGTGTTTGGAATGTTTGTTAGAACATTATGTATCGCATAATAAAAATATAAAGTTGTAATATATAATGCCGAGTAAAAGATGTAAAAGGATTTGTAAGGCGAGGGCAAAGGTGAAACAAAAACAAAAACAAAAGCAGGTGGTAAGTCAAAAAGTAATTGTAAATGTTGGCGTTCAACCACGACGCAGGAGAAAACGAAAAGCCAGAAAAAAATCTGGAGTTGCTGTTCCAAAGGGAGGAGCATATTATGACCCATTCCCATCACGCCTTTTGGCTCTTACACTGGCAAACCAAAGTAGAGGGATGCCTCAATTTGCTACGCCGAATGGACGGGCAATGGGTCCAGGTGGTGGTGGAGTTGCTGTTCGTGTTCCGCTTCGTGTTGATGTGGATGGAGGGGCTGCGGACTTACGGGGTGCTGGGGCAATGCCCGACGCTGGTGGGAATAGGTTAGGACACGGTCCAGCTGTTGCTGCTGGTATTGACCCCCCTGTCCTATCCGTCGGTCCATCAGTGTATGAAACAGCATCATCAGGAACTTCCTTCTCAAGTTCAGGAATGGGAACTTTAACGCACCCCCGTGACCCAACCATTCCTTATCCTCCAAGCGAGGCGACACAAACCACAGGCGGTAGTGCGGCTATGCCATTACGAGTCCAATATCATACACGCTATCACGCAAGACAATTGGCGAGAGAGGCTGCTCAGCGATTTGGTTTGACGCTTCCACGAGCCATCGGTCCAGCACGGGATTTGGTCGAGCAGTTTTTGGGGATAGGACACCCTGAACCTGCTTATGCCCACCAACCCGCACCGAGCAGTATGAGTGGGAGCAGTATTGCGGGTGGGACGCAGTCGTCGGGTAGTGCTTGGACTCTATAATTTTTATCTCAACAAAGAATATAATGGGGAAAATAACCAACAAGGATTTAGCGAAAGAGAATTTTAAACTGATGGAAGAAAATTTGCGAAAAAATTTAGACATAATGAAGCATAAGCAACAACTCGCATGCATTCCAAATACCAATGGGCTTACTTTAGAATATATTAAGGAAGCCAAACAGCAAGGAATTGTTTTAGATAGGGAGAGATTGGATTATGAAGATTTAAGTGGAACTAAAATTTCGTTTAAGTGTTGTAAAACATTACAAGATGGTGTAGGGTGGTATGCCCACCAATATCCTGAATTGCCGAATGATATTTATTATTATTTAACACGCACCACTATGGGATTTCCCGTCACACCACAAGAAATATCAAAGAATAAAAAAGAGCGAAAAAGATTTTTGAGGAAGAAATTAAAAGCGAAGGCGAAACAATATACAAAAACAAGGGGCGATTTCACAGTGAAGTTTAAATAGAGGCATATAATATATGTGGTGCGTGAAAGTTTATAAAGATACGAAAAGAAAAATTCTTCTTTTAGAGAATTCACATAAAACGATGAGAGATTTGGCTATGTGTTTAAATTCATCACCAACAAGGTGTTATAACCATTCATATAATCGCATTAAACCAAAAGG
>Ga0310345_10006514_pt1 | contig 10194 bp, 6 predicted proteins | sample HC15DNA20500_MG_FD_204667 | JGI IMG/M metagenome (GOLD analysis project Ga0310345, IMG submission 204667) | Marine microbial communities from station ALOHA, North Pacific Subtropical Gyre - HC15-DNA-20-500_MG | ecosystem: Environmental > Aquatic > Marine > Oceanic | place: Pacific Ocean: North... | reverse complement strand
CAAGGCCTGTTGAGTAGAAATCTTCCCTCGGTAGCTAGCCCCCAGAGCAGTAGGAATTGGAATAGTTGTTCCCGGAACTTTTTTCTTCTCTACCTTGGCTTCAGTATTAAGATGTTTCAGGCGAGACTGAACTAAATTGTCTTCGGGGCTTCCAGGGGCGAATCGGGCAAACTCTTCTCCAAGAGGAATACCCAGTCGTGACTGAAGCTCCGCCATTTGTTCCACAGTAAGTAATTTGGCATGGTTGAGTGGATCCCCCGCAATAGGGAGCTCCCAGCCTTTGATGGTATAAGCAATGATGACAACGGGCTGCTCGGAAATCTGGTCTGCCTCATCCAGACCAGACAGGATCTTACGCAAGTCATGGCCGCCTAGATCTGCCAACAGAAGCTTGACTTCGTCAGGAGAATAACCACTCAGCAACTCAAGCAAGTCCTCATCCTGGCCATGTTCAGTTTCTGCTAGCTGTTGGCGAACCCTCTTGCCATCATAAATGCGCAGCAGGCTCTGATACTCATCATTGGTCATCAGATCAATTCGATGTTTCAACTTCTCACCGTATGGACGACTGAAGGCTTCTTCCAGACGATGTCCGTACTTCAACTCAAGAACCCTCCAACCATTGATCTGAAACATTTTCTCGATTTTCTGAGCCTTGCCGCTAGGAATAACTCGGTCTAAGCTTTGCCGATTAAGATCAACAATCCAGAGTACCTGACCCAGGTCTTGCAGGGTTTCCTCGCCAAGCGCTTCCCAGACATTTCCTTCGTCCAGTTCTGCATCACCCATTAAGGCAATAAACCTATTACGCCTCGGTTGACCAAAATGGTCCTGTACGAACTGATCTGTCAACCGAGCAAAGTTGGGAATCACAGCACCAAGGCCTACGGATCCCGTAGAAAAGTCAACTTCGTCAATGTCCTTAGTCCGACTAGGATAAGACTGAAGTCCTCTGAAGCTGCGAAACTGTTGTAGTTTTTCCTCAGGTAAGTTGCCCAACAGGTATTGAATGGCATGGTAAACAGGGGAGCCGTGCGGCTTAACCGAGACGCGGTCTCCAAAACGTAGGGAATGAAAATAAAGAGCAGTCATCAAGCTAACCATGGATGCGGAGCTTGCTTGGTGACCACCCACCTTAGTATCATCCGCAGATTCCCGAAGAGTATTGGCATAGTGTACAATCTGCATACTCAGCCACAGAACTCGTTTTTGGATCTGCTCCAGGATCGAGACTTCATCGGACGATGTCTCTGTCTTACGAGCCATTTTTGTCCCGGGGGGGTCTAGGGATAGTTGTTATTTCCTGGGATTTTTGAGGCATGAAATTAGCCAATGACCTACCATTGAAAAGTTTGACTGGGGGATTGGGCCTTATTAGGCCTCCTTGTAGAGGGGCACCTTCGAGAGATAGGTGTAGCCGAATTCTAATTAATGGTACTGTTTAAGCTTCTCGACACAGTCAGCAATGCGTTCCATGATGGCAGAAGGCGGCGGGGCATTAAAAGGACCACCTTCACCTAAATCAATATCCTGAAATTTACCCAATTGAGCTGCAGCTACGATGGCTGAATAGTTGTAGAAGCGATCCTCGGAAAAGCGAATCTCCTCAAGCTCAGCAACTACTTGTTCAAGACCTGCCGAAGTCTCAAAGTCACACCCACGATAAGCATTGTTAATTTCATCGCAAAGGCGAGGACAGAGTAATGTTAATCCAGAAGTATGCCCACGGACACCCCGCCGAGCAGCCTCTGTGACTCGGTCTCCAGCACCCCACAGAATACGCTTGGAGATGGGTACAGTGGAACAAAGTGCCTCGACGTCTCCTGTTTGCGTCCCAACCTTAATGCCGACAATGTTATCAAATAGGGTTGTCAGTTTAGCATACGTACCATTTAGACGGCTACTTCGCAGGTAGAGGACAAAACGGACGGGGGCCATCCTTTCAAAGTCTTGGGTCAAAGCCGTCAATTCAATTTCGATCCCCTCTGGGTTGCAAAGCCCCGGAATAGGCATGAGTAGAAAGTAGTCGGGGGGTCTCTTTAAAGTCAGACAGTTCTGGATGAATCGCTTGGCTTCGGAGATAGGCGTCGGAATCAAGCCTACCATGAGGAGTGCATCGTCACCAATCAGGCGACTGGTTAGTTCAACCACCTCAAATAAAGTGGTTGGATTCATATGATGAATTAAGCTAGTTCCTCCGATTCCAAGGATTCGCTGGCGACTGCCGTCCAAAAAGGTGTTATCTAGGAGATAATGAACGTTCTTGCTGTGGGCCTCCTTATCCATTTTCCCATCTCGGAAAGGAAGTGGCATCAGAACCGTCACCGTGTCAAGATTAGCGAAGGGGGACTCATTAGGTTCCGTGGCAGCAATCTGCTCAGAGTACTTCTGTTGGGTGTTCATTGACTCTTGACCTCCAGACCTTGGTGTTTTTGAGCGCGGATGATATAGATTTCCGCAGATCCCAGTAAACTCCCATTGTAACCTATTTCTAGGACATTCTTTTAATCCCAGATACTCGTTATTCGCTCTGTTTCTTTTGAAATCCTACCCAGCGCTTTCTTTTCGAAGCAATCTATCTGTATTGTCCGTGAGACGCCAAGAAATTTTTTAGTGGAATTTGTGACCTGTATGTTCGTGGCTTCTCCTTCCTATACAACTTTAAAACAAGGAGTTAGCCGTCTGTTATTTCCAGAGGAGTCTCCTGGCTGGTGACCAAGAACGAGAAATAACGAAGGCGAGCGTAGAACAAATCAAGAAAAATCCTGCTGCCGCAAAGATCCAGACGTAGCCACCCCGATCTCCCACAAAACCCCATAGCGGTGGCCCCAAAAACATCCCCAGGCTTGAGGCAGATAGATACAAGCTCATGGCACTCCCAGTATGTAATGGATGAAACCTCTCGGCTGCAATTGAACTCAAGGCCGGATAATACACACCATGACTCATTCCACAAAGAAGTCCAATCAGCCCAAGCTGCCAGGAATAGATGGCGTGGGGAATCAACGCCAGTCCCAATCCATAGAGGATTAGACTGGAGATAGCAATCATACGCTTCTTTCCAGTATCGATTCGTGTACTAATTCCTAGACGGGTCATAAAGGCACCAGTTCCATATCCCCCGCCGAAATTGGAAATAGCTCCGGGCCCAATCCAACTCACGGTTGGAGCCAGAAAAGTGTGCCAGGAAGAAAAACTGAAGCCAAAGAAAAAAGAGAAAAAAATTACTGGTTTTAATTTGGGAAAATTCTTTTTGAAGATCTGTTGGAAGGTTTCCCGCCGAGTGCCCTTAGGAGCCAAAGGCCGAGGAAGACAGCGCAAAATGAAGCCAACCGCTATAAAGTTCACTACGATGAGAGTAAAGGTCCCTGCCATTCCCCAAGAATCACGTAAGGCTTCACCAATCAAGGGTCCAATCCCCATCATCACGAATCCCGGCAGGCCGAAATAGCCCATCACACGGCCCTTGAGTTCTTGGGGCACCGCTTGCACCAGATGAAATAGCGCTCCAGAACTGATCATCGCAGACCCAGTCCCATGGAGAATACGAGCTGAAAAAATAGCATTTGGCCACAATAGGGCTATCCAGTAAAAGGCACATCCTAACAGAGCAACTCCTGTACCAATCAGGGCCGTGGGTACGTTTCCGATGCGGTCAGCCAAGGGCCCTGATAAGATTTGGGAAAAGAGATAAATCAAGAAAAACAAGCCCATGACCCAGCCAATTTTTTGGATGGTCCACCCATGATGAGACAAAAAATCAGGGACAAGAATCAGTACCCACAAGGTTAAACTCTGTAGGGCGCTAATACTGAGGTAAGCGAATAACTTGAATCCTTCTCGATTGAACGACACGGTTTCCTCGTAGACTTTTGTCAGAAGAAAAGGGACCTTCTTGGGGCAGACAGTTTGTATGGGGCTGCTGAGTTTATAATGCCCACTCTGTGGGGTATCTGGCTACAGTTAGACATTGAACCCTTTGGTTTCAGTAGGTTGGGGTCGAGGTGTGATGCTCTGAATAACTGTGGTTCACTCCCAAAAAATTATGTTTCTCACAAGTATAAATTCTCTGAGTTAATAAAAATAGTAGGGTCAGGTGAATTCTCGTACTTGTTCGGTCAATATATCAAAAAAGGAACTAGTAAGATAATTGAACTCATTTAATGGTATTAATTAACTATTGGAGTGTACGTTCTTAAATTTTAACGCTACCCGTGACCATGATTCAAGGTGTTTGAATGGTATCGCTTAAATCCGGGAACAGGCTCCGTTGGGGTGGTACCATTCTATTGGGAGGGTCAACGAATATGAAAACGTCCCAAGTTATTATCGTCATGGAGTTGCTAGTGCTACTGGTCATTGCCCCCGGACAGTTTTTCTGTGAATTCAAGTAGCTTAACCAGTAATGATATCGACAAATTGATGACCTCGCTCTCCAATTGGGGGCGTTGGGGAAAATGTGATCAATTGGGGACAATCAACTTGATCACGGCCGAGAAACGAAAACAAGCGGCCGCGCTTGTGAAGGAGGGTCTCTCGGTCTCGATGGCTCACGACGCCATCAAGGTCGAGCAGGATGGGTCTTCCCCTTTCGAGCACAAGATGCTACCGGAAAGCTTCGAGCCTGACGCTACCGGAGCTACCGATATGTTTTCTGTCAGCTATCACGGGTTCACAACCACCCATATGGATGCCTTGTGCTATTTCTTCTACAAAGGGACGATGTACAATGGTTTTTCTAAAGAAGAAATAACCAAGAGTGGCGCCGGTAAACTTTCTATCAATACTCTGAAGAACGGGATCTTCACTCGAGCGCTGTTGATGGACATGCCTCAACTCTGGGACCTGGAGTATCTTCCTGGGGACAGGGCAATCTATCCTGAAGATTTGGAGGTCTGGGAGAAAAAAACAGGCTCCCAAGTGGGTTCGGGTGATGCTATTCTCATTCGAACAGGTCGATGGGCCAGGCAACGAGTTGAGGGCAGTTGGGAGATTATGAAGAACTCCTCTGGGCTCCACGTCTCCTGCCTACCTTGGCTAAAGAAGCGGGATGTCGCGATTGTGGGAAGCGATTTAGCCACTGATGTCATGCCATCTGGAGTTAAAGATGCTCTTTTGCCGATCCACCAGGTTCTCATTGTTGGTATGGGAACTCCAATCCTCGATGTGCTCGATCTAGAAGCTGTAAGTGAGGTCGCCGGTGCTCGCAAGCGATGGGAGTTCCTATTGACCTTAGCACCCCTTGCAGTTCCAGGAGCAACTGGTTCTCCGGTTAATCCCATTGCCATCTTCTGACCGGGGGGGATTCCCCATCTACTGGAAAAGAGTGAGAGAAGAGGTCCAAGCTTGCTACAAAACTCAAGCCGTCTGACCGGGAAGTAATGAAGAGTACAGCATGGAGGCTCAATTCTCATCCCAAATGACTGTCGCGGAATAATGATCACTTTTCAAAGCTCCAACAGTTAGCCCATTTAATCTGAGAGCGTTGCCGATTAGAATTTCGTTGGTTTAGCTTTTAGTGATTGAAATTTTTCAAAAGGGACCCGCCGACGTTCTCATTCAGGTCCACGCCTGTGCCGTCTGCCGAACCGACTTACATGTCATGGACGGTGAACTTCTAGATGCCAAGCTTCCGCTGGTGCCCGGTCATCAGATTGTAGGGAGACGGTCATACGACGAGGTCAACTAGTGAAGCAGGTTAGTGCTGGAGAGCGAGTGGGTGTGCCTTGGTTGGGCTGGACCTGTAACCATTGTTCCTACTGCCAGTCATCAAGAGAGAATCTCTGTGACGAAGCTCAGTTCACAGGATACCATCGGGATGGGGCTATGCTGAGTATGTGGTTGCGGATGAGCGTTTTTGTTTTCCCCTCCCTCCTGGATATCCTAATTTACAGGCAGCTCCGCTATTAAGTGCTGGGCTAATTGGGTATCGATCCTTAAAAATGATCGGAATGGCAAAGCGGCTGGGATTTTATGGATTCGGGGCAGCCTCTCATATTTTGGTTCAGCTCGCTTGCTATAAAGATTATCAGGTCTATGCTTTCACCCGACCCGGGGATAAAGCCGGACAGCAATTTGCTCTTAAGTTGGGTGCTGTCTGGGCTGGTGAGTCTACTCAGCCTTCACCCGTGGCGTTGGATGCGGCTATCATCTTCGCCCCAGTGGGGGCATTGCTTCCTATAGCCCTTCGGTCATTAGCAAAAGGGGGCATGGTGGTTTGTGCTGGAATCCATATGAGCGATATTCCAACATTCGCTTATTCAATTCTTTGGGGAGAAAAAATTGTGCGTTCAGTCGCCAATCTCACTCGGCTAGACGCAGAAGAATTCTTAAGTCTGGCCCCTCAAGTCCCAATTCGTACAGAAGTCCGTACCTTTGCCCTTAGCTCAGCAAACCAAGCTCTCTCAGCCCTGCGCTCCGGACAATCGGAAGGTGCGGTAGTGTTGGCTGTTTGAATAGTATATCCTCAGCAAATCATTGAACCATGAGCGGCAGGATAATTCTGCGGTTTAAAGACCGTAGTTTCAGCAGCGACCCACTTCACCTATAAAATTATGTTCGTTGAAACGAAAAGTTTGTTTGTGTAAGACAACCCTGGTTTACACCAGTAAACATACTCGACTAAAAAGAAAAACACCGAGCCGGAACGTATCTGGGATGTATGTTTTCTAGTGCGTGGGGTCCTGCGTAGTTATCTCTTGCAAGAGTATTTTCGGTTGGAGCCGATCCATTGCTTGAATAGCCGATCGCCAATCCGCACTGGTATTCATTCCGGCATTTAATGCCAGATGTCTCACTGCTGGTTCTGCCAAGAGTGCCACGGCCTCAAGTGGCAGACCTACACGATCAGCAGCCTCTGCCAAAGTCAGCATCATGTGACCCAATCGTTTGGATAGTTCAATGGTCAGCAAGGAGTTACTATAGTCTTCGTAGGGAGCCGGAAGAATTAGTTTGCACTGGGAACTGCCACCTTCCTCTAATCCCACAAAGAATCGCTCCTGACCAGGAGGCACTAACTTTACTGTTCTCTCCCATGCCGTCCTGACCGGCCCATTACCCAAGATTGAAGAGTGCGAGGGTTTTTCTAGAAGCTCATTGGCCAAGAAGTAGAGATCGGAAGAACTCAGTATGGCAAAAGCAGATCCTAATTCCTGCCGGGAGATGCTCTCCAACAAATGAACTCTCCTCATTGGACCTAAGAGTCCCTTAAGGGCCTCAGCAAGGTTTTTTCTCAGTGCTTCCCTCAGGCTTGCTTGGGCGATAAATTCTCGAGCCAGCCGAATTTTCAATCCCACCAGGTGCATGCTTAGAGGGTTTAAGTGCGGCCAAGGCAGCGACCTCACGCCCGATAGCTGTGCAGCGGCAAATCGCTCCACAACCGGATCAGTACCAATCGACTCTCCTGCTTCGGCCTTAACTAACCCAATTTCACCTGTCAATATTGGGATTTGACACAATGGCCCACGAAGATAGTTGCCCGTCTGAAGTCTCCGGGTCTGGCTGGAGCCCGGTGGCCAGAAAACCTGCCTGCGAGTTCCCAAGGTCATGTGGAATCGATGTTTCCTGGTCAGTAACGGATCTTCAGCAATCACTAAGTCCCGAGGTGAGAAATAATAGGCATAGACCCATCCGACGAGGGCGTCCTTGAGATGTTTGTTAAACTCTCCCAGTAGCGCATCAGCCAATTGAGAGATGCCCTCTGAATTCTCATCTTTTCCCACTACTTTCCTGAGTTGACGGGTCCCATGTGAGGCTTTGCCGGGTTCAAGGAAAGCCAAGTTCTCCCGCTGTGCATTCGTCAACTGATTTTCCAGTTCCTGTTCAAGCCGATGGAGGTCTTCTAGAATTGCTCTAAAAGTCTGAATAGCCTTTTTGTCTGTCACTCCATGCTTTCTGATTTCCAAGGCCGCATGGTAAAGCTCTATTAGTCCAGTGAGCGACGGAATGTGCTGTAGCTGTAGAACTTCTTTAATTCTTCCGCGCTCCATGGAACTGATGTCAACGATTCTTGTCTGATAGTTCGACGTAAATTCAACCTCCCTGGGCTGCCCCCCGAGGGCCGTCAAGAATTGACCATCAATTCCGCTTACTCGAGGAGCTAAAATCTTCGACACTGGAGCTTTTGCTGGTGATGGTTCTGCTGGTAATAGGGCTCGTGAGATCCGGTGTAAAATTTCTACAGCAGCGGCGGTAATGTGTTCATTTGTGTTGGCCCTGGCGAATCCCTCACATAGATTGTTGAGAATGGACTCAGTTTCCGACTGATCCATTGCGTAGTTCTGGGAAAATAGTACTACGAAGTGTAGTAGCCCATGAAATAAACCAAGTGCATTGTTCAAATTCGATTTCTCAACCTGCTCGAGATTACGGGCAGCCTGGAAAAACTGCTGCAGTTGTTCCGTAGACTGTTGCGGAAGAGAAATCAAATAGGGAAACAGTTCGCTGTACTTGGGGTAGCTCTGTGCAAGAAGCAAAGCGGTGGACTCATCCATAGGCTGCTTCCAATGCCGCTGGATGTGTACCACCGCCAGAAAATTCTCAACGTATTTGTATTTTCGCACGCCTACTTGATAATCTGTAACGTGCAGCCTAATTAGAATCTTATTTTCAGTTTCGGGAGAAACGGTCTGGGAAAGGAGTGTCTCGGAATTTGGAACTTCTTCCAGTTTAGCGAACTGTCCAGGAGGAACCGCCCAAACTCGGGCGCTTCCTGGAAAATGGACCTGACCTTCCTGATTCACAGGTAGTTCTCTTCCAAAATCTTTAAAACGGTTCCTATGACCTACAATGCGACGATTTGGATTCTTGGACCCATTGAATTGAAAAACCTCATAAAAATTGGCTAGCCGACCAGGACGATGGGTCAAAAAGTGCTGGTTCAACACCGGCAAGTTAATGAGAGAGTGGTAGTAAGCTAGGGGTTTCCCTAGCTCATGGGAAAGCAGTCTTCGGATAAATTGCCGTGGTTTCTTAGGGCTGACCCCCACTAAAGCTTCCCATCCAGGGATGCTGGCAGGTCCACCAGGTAGAAGGAGCTGTTTATTCTTTACCGATATAGCAGAGCCGTATGCCAATAACATGTCGGCATACTTCTCTAACAGATCCTTCGACGGATACATATCCAAGACCAATCGGCGAGCCTCGTGGTTCATTCCTAACAACCCGCCAAAGAGCCTGATGGCTTCAGTATTATCCAGCAATGCCTCTAGAAGACCTCCTGATGGGTAAGGTTTATGGAAAAAACGTCTCAGCCAGAACTTTTCGTCAAAAGGTACCGGAACCTCCTGGTCAGCGATTGTCAACAGATAGGAGCCCCCACCTTCCAGTTTAGACTTCATCTCCATCTCGTCCACACCAAGCGACTGCAAATAGGTTTGCCTCAGAGCGGCCACCTCATCCGTACCCAATTCGAGCTTCATCCTGCCGTCTACCTGACGTATTGCCCACCCCAACAGTGTTAGGACCTGCTTGGCTTTTTTGGTGCTTGCCTTGTCGTGGGTATCAAGAAGGATTTGGAACTGTCGACTTTTCGACTTCGCAATGGCCCTGAGTTCGGCTATGGTTTTAAAGTAATGACGTATTGTCCGGAGGTATCCCTCTCCAGCATCACCATAAGTTCGGCGGACTAGGGTTGAGACGTATTTTGACACGAAGACATCCGCATGAGTATCTCCATGCATAATTGCTGCTTGGGCCAAACCTCTGACACCGCCAGGTACGACAACCATACCGGTCTGGGAAATATTCTTAGGTATCTCTTCGATGTCTGGAATATCGCTGCGACCGAGCAAGACAAGCCGTCTTGCTAAGCGAGCTGCTCGGATTCTATCACCGTCTCTTAGAGCCACCACAAGGCCTCGTTCCAACACCGGCTCCAATTGATCTAAGGTCGCCTTGTCTCGTTCCAAAGCCTTAGCCAGTAACTCATAGCCTTCAGCCGCACGGTGCCCAAAAACATCTCTAACCTCGGCTAGTTTGGCCAACACTGAAGAGTTGCTAGGAAAAGTCACTGCTGCATGCTCGACGGCCTTACGCATTGCGGGTAGCTGATTACTTTGGGTGAGGAGATCACATCGAAGTTGGTGGAGTTGGAGTGACCTAGGGTTCGCCTTTAGACCTTCCTCCAGGGTAGCAAGGGCTTCCTTTGTTTTATCTAGGGTTCTTTGAAGTTTAGCCATTCTGAAATGAGCACTC
>Ga0310345_10006512_pt1 | contig 10196 bp, 10 predicted proteins | sample HC15DNA20500_MG_FD_204667 | JGI IMG/M metagenome (GOLD analysis project Ga0310345, IMG submission 204667) | Marine microbial communities from station ALOHA, North Pacific Subtropical Gyre - HC15-DNA-20-500_MG | ecosystem: Environmental > Aquatic > Marine > Oceanic | place: Pacific Ocean: North... | reverse complement strand
AGCGCCGCCGGCCCGAGGTAGCGGTCGGAGTTCCACCAGTAGGACGGGCAGGCCGTCGAGCAGGAGGCGCACATCACGCATTCATAGAGCCCGTCGAGCTTCTTGCGGTCCTCGATCGACTGCTTCCACTCCTTCGCGGGGCGGTTCGTCTTGGTTTCAAGCCAAGGCATGATGCTGGCGTGCTGGGCGTAGAAATGGGTCAGGTCGGGGATCAGGTCCTTGACCACGGCCATGTGCGGCAGCGGGTAGATCTTCACATCGCCCTTGATCTCGTCCAGCCCGTAGATGCAGGCCAGCGTGTTGATCCCGTCGATGTTCATCGCGCAGGAGCCGCAGATCCCCTCGCGGCAGGAGCGGCGGAAGGTCAGCGTCGGGTCGACCTCGTTCTTGATCTTGATCAGCGCGTCCAAGACCATCGGTCCGCATTTGTCCATGTCGAGGTGATAGGTGTCCACCCTCGGGTTCTCGCCGTCGTCGGGGTTCCAGCGATAGATGTGGAACGCCCGCACATTCGTCGCGCCCTCGGGCTTCGGCCAGGTCTTGCCGGTGCGGATCTTGGAGTTCTTGGGTAGCGTCAACTGGACCATGTCTGTCTCCTTTGGCAGGGGCGGAGCGTGGCCGCACCGACACCTCTTTGGCCGGCCGGCGCCCGCGCAGAGCGGACGGGGCGGCAGCAAATTCTGTGGCGCGGGCGTATCATCACACGATCCCCCGGCGCATCATTGCGGCAAGCAGCCGCTGCGATTGCCTGAACGGCGCGCGATCCTCGGCCAGCGCGAGGCAGTCGGCCGAAATGCGGCTCCAAGCGGCCTGATCGAGCGCGGCGGCGCGTTCGGCTGCCCGGGCCAAGCCATTGGGCTCATCAGGATCGTAAAGCAGCGCGTGCGCGCTCTCTGGCAGCCCCTCGGCGATCCCCCCCATGTCGGGCGCCACCACCGGCACACCGTATGTCAAAGCCAGGTTCGCGACCCCTGACGTCAGTGTCCGACGGTAGGGCAGCACGCAGGCATGGGCGCCCAGGAAAAGCCCCGGCACGTCCTCGTCGGGCACACGATCGAGTTTGAGGTGCACGGGCATCTTTGCTCCTGCAAAGGCGTCGCGCAGAACGACAGCCTCGTCCTCAGGCGTCGCGCCAGCCACGGTCAGACTTTGGACAAAACCCTCCGCGCCCGGAACGGCAAAGACGCGGCGCAGCTCGTCGCCGCCCTTATAAGCGCTGTAGACGCCGAAGAAGAGAAACGCCGCCTTGCCCGCCACCTTCACGGGCGGAGAGCTTGGAGAGGGCGGGTAAACACCCAGATAGCTCGGGTGCGAGATAACTTCGATCTTGGCCGCATCGGCCTTCCATGCCGAGATCAGCATATGCGCCGCTGCTTCGGAATGAACATGTATCATGTCGGCATGCGCGACAAGCCAGGCACGCAGCGTGCGGAACCCTTCGTGCTCTTCACCCGCGCGGTGCGGAGCTTCGTTGTGGACCGTCCAGACAGTCTTGCCTCCCACCGCCCGATGCCGGTTCAGCATCCGCAGGACGATCTTCAGCCGGTGCCGCACGATCCGGGACGAGGTCACGCCCCAGAAACTCCCGTCTTCCCAATGGAAGTGCAGCACGTCGGCGCGGCCCACGAAGCCGAGGCGGCGCATCAGACGCGCGCGTTCCAGCAACTCGACCTCGACCCCGTCGAAGGCGCCGTAGAGCAAGCTTAGATAGGGGTTGCGGCTGACCGTCGGATAGACCCTGAGCCGGAAGCGCGGCGCGTTCCGCGGCCCCTGCTCATCCTCCCGTTCTGCTGCGGAGCTCACCTGAGCCATCGCAGCGGAACTGTGGCGAAATGCAGTGGGCTGCGGAATCGCACTCATCTCATCCTCAGAACGTCCGCGCCTTCGGCGCGATGCGCTTCAGCTCGATCCCGCCCTCGGCCTCGGTCGTCAGCGGGTCGGTGATCACGTCGCGGTAGGTGAGTTCGACCTTGTTGCCCTCGACGCGGCTGATCGTGTGCACGCGCCAGTTCTCGTCGTCGCGGTCCGGGAAGTCCTCGTGGGCGTGGGCGCCGCGGCTCTCCTTCCGGGCCTCGGCGCCGTAGATCGTGGCCAGCGCGTTCGGCATCAGGTTGGTGAGCTCCAGCGTCTCCATCAGGTCCGAGTTCCAGACGAGGCTGCGGTCGGTGACCTTCAGGTCGTCCAGCTTGGCCGCGATGGCGGTCATCTTCTCGACGCCCTGCGCCAGCGTCTTCGATTCCCGGAACACGGCCGCGTCGGATTGCATCGTGTGCTGCATCTCAAGCCGCAGGTCCGCCGTCGAAATACCACCATTGGCGTTGCGGAGGCCGTCGAAGCGGTCGAAGGCCTTGTCCACCGACGCCTTGTTCAGCACCGGGTTCGCGCTTTCGGGGTTCACCACCTTTCCGGCGCGGATGGCCGCGGCACGGCCGAAGACCACGAGATCGATCAGCGAGTTCGAGCCGAGCCGGTTCGCCCCGTGGACGCTCGCGCAGCCGGCCTCGCCCACGGCCATCAGGCCCGGGACGACCGCGTTCGGATCCTCGGCAGTCGGGCTGATGACCTCGCCCCAGTAGTTCGTCGGGATGCCGCCCATGTTGTAGTGCACGGTCGGCAGGACCGGGATCGGCTCCTTCGTGACGTCAACGCCGGCGAAGATCTTCGCGGACTCGGAGATCCCCGGCAGCCGTTCGGCCAGCGCCTCGGGCGGCAGGTGGTTGAGGTTCAGGAAGATGTGGTCCTTCCGCTCACCCACGCCGCGCCCTTCGCGGATTTCCATGGTCATGGACCGCGAGACGTAGTCGCGCGGTGCGAGGTCCTTGTACTGGGGCGCGTAGCGCTCCATGAACCGTTCGCCTTCGGAGTTGGTCAGGTAACCGCCTTCGCCGCGCGCCCCTTCGGTGATGAGGCAGCCGGAGCCGTAGATGCCGGTCGGGTGGAACTGCACGAATTCCATGTCCTGCAGCGCGAGGCCCGCGCGGGCCACCATCCCGCCGCCGTCGCCGGTGCAGGTGTGCGCCGATGTGGCCGAGAAATACGCTCGGCCGTAGCCGCCGGTGGCCAGGACGACCATCTTCGCGTTGAAGACGTGGAAGGTGCCGTCGTCGAGCTTCCAGCAGACCACGCCCTGGCATTGCCCGTCCTCGGACATGATGAGGTCGATCGCGAAGTACTCGACGTAGAATTCCGCCTGCTGCTTCAGCGACTGGCCGTAAAGCGTGTGCAGGATCGCATGACCGGTCCTGTCGGCGGCGGCACAGGTCCGCTGCACGGCGGGGCCTTCGCCGAACTCGGTGGTGTGGCCGCCGAACGGGCGCTGGTAGATCTTGCCCTCTTCGGTGCGCGAGAACGGCACGCCGTAATGTTCCAGCTCGTAGACCGCCTTGGGCGCTTCCCGGGCGAGGTACTCCATCGCGTCGGTGTCGCCCAGCCAGTCGGAACCCTTGACGGTGTCGTACATGTGCCACTGCCAGTGGTCCGGGCCCATGTTCGACAGCGAGGCGGCGATTCCGCCCTGCGCGGCCACGGTGTGCGACCGGGTCGGGAACACCTTGGTCACGCAGGCCGTGCGCAGCCCCTGTTCCGCCATCCCCAGCGTCGCGCGCAGCCCGGCACCGCCGGCGCCCACCACCACGACGTCATAATCATGCGTCTCGTATTCGTATGCGGCCATTGTCTTTCCCTCAAAGCGCGATCTTGGCGAGGGCGAACAGCCCGAACGCGGTGAGCCCGTAGCTCAGCACGATCACCGAGATGATCAGCACCTTCTTGGTGGATTTCTTCCAGTAATCCTCGATCATCATCTGCGCGCCCTTGCGGAAATGCGCCATGCCGACAAACAGCCCGAGGCCCGTGAGGATCGCGATGACCGGGTTCGAGAAGACCCCGAGCACCGCCTCGCGGTCGCTGCCGAGCGTGGATCCGATGACGTAGACGAGGATCGGCACGATCAGCGCCAGCCCGACCGAGCTGACCTGCATGTACCAGTGATGTTCCGTGCCGGTACCCGAGGCGCCCTTGCCCTCGGCCCGCTTGCGGTCGGTCAGGTAACGCATGCTGTCCCCCTCACACGATGAAGATGGTGATGAGGGTCAGCACCACCGACCCGACGACGACGATCCAGCCGAGCGTCTCGGCGGTTCCGATTTCCAGACCGCGGCCCGAATCCCAGATCAGGTGCCGCAGCCCGGCGAGGTAGTGATACCACAGTGCCCATGCGGAAAGGGTGAAGATCAGATCGCCGAACCACGAGGTGACGAAGGCATCCGCGGTCGCGAAGTACTCGGGCCCCGCCGCCGCCGCCAGCAGCCACCAGACGACCAGCACCACGCCGACGATCAGGCCGTTGCCGGTGATGCGCGTGAGGATCGAGGTGATGGAGGTGAGCTGCGGCCGGTAGTACGGCCCGATCATGAAGGGAGAAAGCGGGCGCTCGACCCTCTTGCCATCAGCCATGAGCTTTCCTTTCCGGTATCTCTGGGGCCTTGATACTCATTTTTACAGGCTTGTCATCACCGCGCCGCCCGCGAGGGAGAGGTTTTTCACCCGGCGCGCCGCTGTGTCGCGGACTGCGTGATCACATGCCAAGAGCATGTGATCACGAAACGGCCGGCGCCGCAAGCCGGCCGAGTCGGCGGAGGCTCTGAAGGTCTCAGATGGGCATCACCGCCCAGTAGTCGAGGTCGAGCAGGACGCCCGGCAGGTATTTACCGTCCCGGCCCTTCAGCACGCCCACGGACCCGTCCGACGTCGCCACCAGCCGCAGCCGCACCAGCCCCACGCCCGGCGCGTCGGTCTTGGACTTGTCCAGCACCTCGGACCACGCCTTCACCGTCAACCCGGCGAAGCACGGGTTGGCGTGGGCCCCGCCGTTCAGCCCGACGATCATCTGCGCATTCGCCAACCCGTTGAACGACAGCGCCCGCGCCATCGAGATCACGTGCCCGCCGTAGATCAGCCGCTGCCCGTCAGGCCGGAACGTCGCGTCGAAATGCACCTTGGCGGTGTTCTGCCAGAGGCGGGTGGCGATCATGTGCTCGGCCTCCTCGATCGTCACGCCGTCGACGTGGTCGATCACCTCGCCCACCTCGTAATCGTCCCAGCGGTGCGGCTCGCCCGCCAGCGCGATATCGTAGCGCGAGAAGTCGAGCCCCTCGGGGATCACCAGATCCGAAGCCGGGATCACCCCGTTCAGTTCGGGCACCACCGTCTCGGGCGCGGGGGCGTCGGTGTCGTTCTTGCGCACCATTACCCAGCGGACATACTCCATCACGGCCTCGCCGCGCTGGTTCGTCCCGGTGGTGCGGACATAGACCACACCGGTCTTGCCGTTGGAGTTCTGCTTCAGCCCGATCACCTCGGACGAGGAATGCAGCGTGTCGCCCGCGTAGACCGGCCGCAGCCAGCGCCCCTCGGCATAGCCGAGATTCGCCACGGCGTTCAGCGAGACGTCCGGGACCGTCTTGCCGAAGACCACGTGGAAGGCGGCGAGGTCGTCCAGCGGACTTTCCGGCAAGCCGCAGCTCCGCGCGAATTCGTCCGAGGAGTGCAGCGCGTGACGCGCCGGGTAGAGCGCGTGGTAGAGCGCCCGCTCCCCTGCCCCCACGGTGCGCGGGACGGCGTGGTGGATCACCTCGCCGATCTTGTAATCCTCGAAGAAGCGGCCCGGGTTGGTCTTGGCCATTCAATACTCTCCCAGTTTCATGTCCGGCGCATAGGTGCCCTCGACCTCCTTCACCACCGCCTGCCCGCAGCGCATCTCTCCCCGGGTGGCGTCGAAGGCGTAGGTCGGGTCGCCGTAGAGCTCCCACCCCGCGTCGAGCGCCATGGAAACCTTGTGGCAGAAGGCCGAGGTGTCGGCCTCGGTAAGGAAACGGTAAAGTTTCATCGCATCATCCCATCGGAAGGGGGTTGGGGCCGAGCCACGCGTGGATCAGCACGATCACGGCGTAGAGGACGACAGTGATCACCGCCAGGCGAAGGTCCCCGGCGAGCGAGCCGCCCTCGTAGCGGGTCCATGGCCGGCGCATGTTGGTGACGATCCAGCCCGCCACGGCCCAGACGATCAGCCCGCCGAACAGCAGGACCGAAGCCAAATCCCCCCTGACCAGCAGGTGCGAGACGCCCCAGAGGATCGTGCCGGTGAACATGGGGTGCCGGATATGGCGGCGCAGGCGGCTCTTGGAATGGCCGACGCCGAACATCGCGACGGCAAAGACCATCAGCAGGTTGTTCAGGTGCTGGCCCCAGACCGGCGGGGCGTAGACGAAGCCGCCCTCCGCGCTGCGATAGCCCAGCACCATCAGCACAATGGCGACCAGCGCCACCACGGCGACCAGCGGACGCGCCGCCTTGTCCCCGATGCGGGCGCGCAGGCCGGGGGTGTATTCCTTCATCATGTGCGGCCATGTCCAGAGGATCAGGCCAAGGGCGATCAGCAGCATCGGGCAAACTCCGGGCTAGATGTGAAGCGCCGTCACACTGGCCCGCTCAGGCCATGCGCGCAATGGCCTCCGCCTTGGCGAGCGTCTTCTTGGCGGTCTCGACATGCAGGTTCTCGACGATCTTGCCGTCCACCACCGCGACGCCCTGCCCGGTGCGCTCGACCTCCTCGTGCGCCTCGATCTGGCGGCGGGCAAGGTCGATCTCGCCCTCCGTCGGTGCGAAGGCGGCATTGGCGATATCGACCTGCGCGGGGTGGATCAGCGTCTTGCCGTCGAAGCCGAGGTCGCGGCCCTGTTCGCATTCGGCCTTCAGCCCGTCCTCGTCGAGATACTGGTTGTAGACGCCGTCGACCACGACGACGCCATGCGCCCGGGCGGCCAACAGCATCTGCTGCAGCGCGAACATCATCGGCAGCCGGTCCTCGCGCGACCGGCAGCCCAGTTCCTTGGCAAGGTCGTTCGTCCCCGCGACGAAGCCCGCGACTGCAGGGTGCGCCGCGATCTCCAGCGCGTTGAAGACGCCCTGCGGGGTTTCGATCATGCACCAGATCGGCGTGTCGCCCGCGATGTCGGCCAGCGCCTGCACGTCGGCGGCCGAGTTCACCTTGGGCATCAGCAGCGCGTCGGCATCCGCGTCCTTCAGCAGCTTGGCGTCGTCGGCGCCCCATTCGGTATCGAGCCCGTTGATCCGAACGATCCGCGCCTTCTCGCCGTAGCCGCCCTGCTCCAGCGCCGCCTTGAGCGTCTCGCGCGCCGCCGGTTTCGCCTCGGGCGTCACCGCGTCCTCCAGATCGAAGATGATCGCGTCGACCGGCAGACCGCGGGCCTTGTCCAGCGCCCGCTCCTTGGAGCCGGGGATGTAGAGGACGGAACGGTAGGGGCGGATCGAGGCGTCCATCGGCGGGAACTCCAATTGCAACATTGTTGCGCGTGCATCGCACCGATCGCAGGGAAATTTCAAGCCCGCTTCCGCCGCAGGGCAGCGATAGCCGACGCCGGGAGCGCCGGAAAAGTGCATCGCATTCTCCGCAACGGCCGAATCGTTAACCATATCTTGGCGCTCCCGCTCCATCGTTCGGCCTCTCGGACGCGCCGGCTGGCGCCTCCGGCAGGTTCATCAAGGGACGGGCGGTCGCCCAACGGGCGGGTCGGCCGGCCGGTCGCCCGTCGGGAAAGGAACAAGGCAATGTTGGCACGGACATTCACCACGGTTGCGCTGCTGGCGGCCGTTCTGACGCAGGCGGCGGCGGCGCAGCCCCGGCCCTGCGCCCCGCGGGACACGGTCGTCGCCCGCCTCGCCGAAGGGTACGGGGAAAGCCGCCGGTCGATCGGGATCGGTGCCAACAACCAGGTGGTCGAGGTCTTTGCCTCGGACGCTTCGGGCACCTGGACGATCACGGTCACCTCGCCCAGCGGGATGACCTGCCTCGTGGCCAGCGGACAGGCCTACGAGTCGCTCGCCGAAGGGCTGCCCGACACCTCCGACCCCGCCTGAGCCGCTGTCGCCCCGGGCGGCACCCGGCCCCGGACGTGGGCGAAGCCTGCAGGATCGCGCAGCACTTTCCTGATTTGCCGGAGATTTTCGTCGCCGCCATCCCGCCGCCAGGCACTCCGGCCCCGGCTGCGGACTTGCGCAGCGGGGGTAAACGCCATAGGGCTTTCGCCGAGATTTCCAACGGACCGGAGAACATCCAATGGCCAGACCCAAGATTGCCCTGATCGGCGCGGGCCAGATCGGCGGCACGCTCGCCCATCTCGCTGCGCTCAAGGAACTGGGCGACGTCGTCCTCTTCGACATTGCGGAAGGCATCCCCGAGGGCAAGGCGCTCGACATCGCGGAATCGGGCCCCTCGGAAGGCTTCGACGCGAAGCTCAAGGGCACCCAGAGCTACGAGGACATCGCGGGCGCGGACGTCTGCATCGTCACCGCCGGGGTCCCCCGCAAGCCGGGGATGAGCCGCGACGACCTGCTGGGAATCAACCTGAAGGTCATGAAATCCGTCGGCGAAGGCATCAAGACCCACGCGCCGGACGCCTTCGTGATCTGCATCACCAATCCGCTGGACGCGATGGTCTGGGCATTGCAGCAGTTCTCGGGCCTGCCGACCGAGAAGGTCTGCGGCATGGCCGGCGTGCTGGACAGCGCGCGCTTCCGCCACTTCCTCGCCACCGAGTTCGACGTCTCGATGAAGGACGTCACCGCCTTCGTTCTGGGCGGCCACGGCGACACCATGGTGCCGCTGACGCGCTATTCCACCGTTGCCGGCGTGCCGCTGCCCGACCTGGTGAAGATGGGCTGGACCACGCAGGAGAAGCTGGACGCCATCGTGCAGCGGACCCGTGACGGCGGCGCCGAGATCGTCGGCCTGCTGAAGACCGGCTCGGCCTTCTACGCCCCCGCGACCTCGGCGATCGAAATGGCGGAAGCTTATCTCAAGGACCAGAAGCGCGTCCTGCCCTGCGCCGCCCACTGCAGCGGGGAATTCGGGCTCAAGGGCATGTATGTCGGCGTTCCGACCGTGATCGGCGCGGGCGGGATCGAGCGGATCCTCGACATCAAGATGAACAAGGACGAGCAGGCGATGTTCGACAAGTCGGTGGATGCCGTGAAGGGCCTGATGGAAGCCTGCCGCGGCATCGACGAGAGCCTCTCCTGAGGTCTCCGCGCGGCCGAAACCACGGGGCGCCCTGCGGGGCGCCCTTTTTCATTGCGCCTCCTTCGCGTCGAATCCGGCGGCTCTGCCGGTCTCGGAGGCACTTCGCCCAGAGGCGACCCAAGATGTGATCACACGTTTTCCGCCCGTGATCACAAACTGCAGAAAATCGGCGGAAATCCCCGTCCCGCCATAAAAAACCGTTCATCCCGTCGCAAGGTGATGGCATTACGCCAGAAGCACCAGCAACGAGGGACGGATTTCATGAACATCCATGAATACCAGGCCAAGGCCCTGCTCCGCGAATATGGCTGTCCGGTGTCGGACGGCCGCGCAGTGACGCGGGCCGAGGATGCCAAGACCGCCGCGGGCGAACTCGACGGTCCGCTCTGGGTCGTCAAGGCGCAGATCCACGCGGGCGGCCGCGGCAAGGGCAAGTTCAAGGAAGCCGACGCCGGCGACAAGGGCGGCGTGCGCCTCGCCAAGTCCGTGGAAGAGGCCGCCGAGGAAGCCAAGAAGATGCTGGGCCGCACGCTGGTTACGCACCAGACTGGCCCGGCGGGCAAGCAGGTCAACCGGATCTACATCGAGGACGGCTCCGACATCGAGCGTGAACTTTACCTCGCCCTGCTCGTCGATCGCCAGACCTCGAAGGTCAGCTTCGTCTGCTCGACCGAGGGCGGCATGGACATCGAAGAAGTCGCGGCGTCGACGCCCGAGAAGATCCTGTCGTTCTCCGTCGATCCGGCCACCGGCTACCAGCCGTTCCACGGCCGCCGCATTGCCTTCATGCTGGGTCTCGAGGGCAAGCAGGTGAAAGCCTGCGTCGACCTCATGGGCAAGCTCTACAAGGCCTTCACCGAGAAGGACATGGAGATGCTCGAGATCAACCCGCTGATCACGCTCAAGGACGGCAGCCTGAAACTGCTCGACGCCAAGCTCGGCTTCGACGGCAACGCGCTCTACCGCCACCCCGACATCCAGTCGCTCCGCGACGAGACCGAGGAAGACCCCAAGGAACTCGCCGCCTCCAAGTACGACCTGAACTACATCGCGCTCGACGGTGAGATCGGCTGCATGGTGAACGGCGCGGGCCTCG
>Ga0310345_10006511_pt1 | contig 10197 bp, 9 predicted proteins | sample HC15DNA20500_MG_FD_204667 | JGI IMG/M metagenome (GOLD analysis project Ga0310345, IMG submission 204667) | Marine microbial communities from station ALOHA, North Pacific Subtropical Gyre - HC15-DNA-20-500_MG | ecosystem: Environmental > Aquatic > Marine > Oceanic | place: Pacific Ocean: North... | reverse complement strand
CCTGTAGGCCAGTATCCGGGCGAGGCGTTTTATCAATAGCCGCGATATAATATAGCTTGGGAATGAGCTGTTTCTTCGCATTTAACAGCCAACCTTCATTTTCGAGAATAATCGAGGTCTCCATACGCTGTAGGAATCGGCGAGGTGCGAGTTCACCGCCCTGAGAGAAGGGTTTCTCATCTTGCTTGGTGGAATAAATCTGGTACCCCTTTAGATCCTTTTCGGTGTTAGCCTCCCACATCAAGGCAACATCGTACTTGCCGTTGAGTCTGGATCTATACCTGGAGACGAAGTTGCGTGGTCTTAGGGGCGGGATGTGCCCGGCTGCGGCTTCAATTTCCGTCACACTGGGCACGCCGTATTTATCGTAGGCAATGACCCGATACCGTTTGGCTTCACCGTCTTCGTTAAAAACCACGTCAGAGAAGAAGAAGGGACTACTCAACAAATAGGGGATGCCAACCTGCTCAAATTTAGAGCCGCCTGGAACAGTCGAGGAAACTCGAAACTCCTTGAAATCCTTAGGAACCGGATAGTCCTTCCAAATTAGAGTGACAATTAAATTCCGCGAGGTATCAACAATAACCTCAGGCTTGGGTGGCGGATCGCTAGGCGTCGTTTTTTGACTTGGCCAAAGGCGTAATATCTCCTCTGCATCGGTATCGGTGATTGATTCACCATTCGACTTGTCAAAGTCAGCCGGATTGGGAGTTTCTATTCCATCAGCATCGACGTAGGAGACTCGATAGACGTAAAAATAGGGCTTGCCGGCAGCATCAATCTGGTCATTTAAGATCCCACCTTTGTCCACATATTGATGGGTTTGGCCGTCGACCTCACTAACTTTGACAAACTTAGGTGAAGGATCACCAGTAAACTTACGGTAGATCCGGTAGCCGGCAGTGCTTTCGTAGCCCGGATTATCCCACTTGACAACAACCTGCTGATCGCCTGGAGTCAGCTTTAGACCCCCGGGAGATCCTAAAGTTCTGGGATTGTCGGGATCGAAGGGGTTCGCCAGGTCGTCGTTGCTACCACAGCCGACGAGTCCAATCAGGCATTGACCGCAGATCAATAAGATCAGGTGCGTTAGCGATAACGGCAAGATTAGTCTTAGATCTCGCCGCCGAAGGGTTAACTCACACACCCTAGAATCTCCTGCGCCAAACGATGTTTGTCTGCCGTTGGACAAAATCAATTCCCGACTCGAATGGTAAGGACAAAATCTGCTGGTTGGAAGCGGAAACCGCTTGATTCCAGATTGAAATCGCAAGCGCTAATCCCGTGATTCCGGCTCCAGTTCTAGACATAATAAGGCTAGTTGTGTGGTGGTTGAGATAATCCTGCTTATATTGGACAATTTCATTTTGCAGTGCTGTCCGCAGGTAAGCATCATAACTGTCCTGGGCCGATTTTCCCACATAGATTCCACTAAAGGTCAAACCGATTCCTGATACAAATAAAAAAGCGGAAACTTTTTGCGATCGATTTAGGGCTTGTACAGGTTGAACCAAAAGGCTCAAAATCAAGCTAAAACTAATAATCCCAATCGTTTTCCGGTGGCGGTTGATCATAAGATTGTAGAACAGCTTTAAACAGTGAACTATCGATCATTGGCCATTGATATTGTTAGCGTAACGGCTTCTACTGTGATAACAGTCGCCAAATTTTTTGCCATAATACCAATACCAAGGTGCCCAAGATACCCCCAACATTGTCGGCGATCCAATCAGTAATGTCAGGTGAGCGATTTCTAACGAACGACTGGTGCCACTCATCAGTTGCACCAAAGATCGCGATTGCCAACATTGTCAAAGCAAATGCTTTCCAGTTGGAAATGGGCAGATTTAAGAAAGCTCGTGTTAACCAAAAACTAAATCCCGCGTATTCAATGCAGTGATAGAGCTTATCAATCCCTTGAAATCGAACCTTCAATGTTGGTGGGTGAGGGAGGTGAGAAAGAACGAAAATAAGTGCCATACACAAAAATGGTGGCACCCAGAATTTCAAGAAGCGCAAGTATTCTAATGTTCTAACGATGTAATCGTAATCACCAACATAGATCCAAAATAGTAGTGCGATTCGGAGCGGAACGCGGAATCACATTTTACTGGACTGCGGTTACAATGTCAAGCCTGATAGTAAAGTAACCTTGCTAGCAAAGATAAGCATGACATTTTCAACTAGAGTTGTGATTTGAATGACGTGGAAGTTCGACGGTTACCGTTGTGCCTTGACCTCCCACTGAATCTACTACGATTAGACCCTGATGTTGTTCGACCAGACGTTTGCTGGTAGAAAGGCCTAACCCTGTGCCGGTTGGCTTAGTGGTGAAGAAAGGATCAAAGATGCGATCTATTGTTTCTGTCGAAATACCGATCCCGGTATCTTCCACTTGGAGTCGTATCTGATCATTAAACCCCAGCGTAGTGACGGTTAGTTTTCCCCCCTCCGGCATCGACTGAATCGCATTCAAGATCAGGTTCATTAAAATCTGTTTCATTTTATCCGTATCAACTCGTATATGAGGTAGGCCAGCATCAAAATGAGTGACAATCGAAATTTGATGATGTTTCAGGTTGATCTCCATTAGTTTGAGAACCGATTCAGCAATTATATTTAGATCTGCGTTAATTCGGTTGAGTTCGGTTGGCCGCGCAAAGTCCATTAACCCACTGACAATCACTTCAATACGTTCTATTTCGTCTAAAACTCTAGTCAAGGATTGCTTGGCTGTCGACTCCGCCATTTTGCCGACCATCATCTGGGTCAGCATCTTAATCGAGGACAGCGGATTGTGGATCTCGTGAGCGAAGGCTGCTGATAGCTGACCTGCGGTGGTGAGTCGTTCGGCTTGCAGCCTCTCCTGCCTCGACTGTTTCAAATCTTGAGTCATCTGGTTGAATGCGGCTGTCAACTGGCCAACCTCATCGCCACCAGTAATATCGCATTGACGCTCTAGGTCGCCACTGGCAACACGATGAGTGAATCGAACCAGATGGTCGATGGGACGGGTTAGGTTACGTCCAATTAAAGTGCTAATCAAAACTACGAACAGCAACCCAATGAAAGCGATGACGGCTGTGATTTGGAGTGTTTGTCGTTTGGCTTGTGCTACTCGATCCATCGGACGCATCAAACAGTAAATTCGGTTCAGTGATTGTTTGGCATAGACCACTTTGTACGGTCGGCCCGCTAAATGAACATTACCGATAACGGGTGTATCTTGTTGGCTCAGTTTAGTGCGAACTTGACTCAGGGCGAAGTGCTTTCCTAGGGCTGACCACTCCAGATCAGGTAGATCTACTAATGTCGCTCCGTTGAGGGTGTCATCGCCACCAAAAACGATTACTTCGCAGTGGTAGGCCTGCTTAACTTTCTCCGGTTCTTCAATATATTGTGTGTGTTGAATTGTCTCCAACCACTGTTGCGTCTCAGCACTAAACTGTTGGTCGTATTTACGATCAAACAGAAAAATGGTTAAGACCAACATGCCTAAAATGATGACACTGAACAGGAGAACAAAAGGGAGGATGATTTTGGTTCGAATTCGGAGACTACGCCAAATCGAAGGCAGATTCATTACTTAAATGTCCTTAAATCTGTTAGCCAAACGACCTTAGATCTGGGGAGGTGTTTTTTATTCTTGTGTTGATCCTTCGACAACAATCAAAACAGAGTCGAGCGATGGATTCTTGATCCGATCGATCAGACCACTTGGCCAATGGACTTCGACTTGTTCTATTGACCTGGTTTGGCCCAGACCGAAGTACAAACGAGAATCATTAGTTGACATGTAGCTGGCACCGGCTCGACATTCCGCTGACCAGGTTTGAGCGGATGTTATAATTTTAGTTTTCGCTCCGATTCCATAACGATTGCCATTTTGACCAACCAATTTAACCATCAACCAATGATGCATAGACTTGGTATCGTTGCGCCATAATGTTGGTACATCGTGGGCATTATTAACCAGAATATCGATGTCACCATCATTGTCATAATCGCCGAATGCCGCCCCTCGCCCTGATTTGGGAGTAGTGAAAAGGGTCGGTTGGCGATCGAACGAGTTCTGTTGGTCATTGATCAGTAAATGATCGACCTGAAGATAAGTGGTGCTGGAGTCGTAGCTCTCGATCTGGTCTTGGATATGTCCGTTGACAATAAATAGATCCAGAAACCCGTCTTTATTAAAATCAAAGAATCCGGTCCCCCAACTGACAAAAGGCAGGGAGTATCCGAGGCCAGAGGGAAAGGAGACATCATTGAAAAAACCGTTTCCTTCATTACGATAAAGGGTGTTTAGCTGGCGTTGGAAATTGGTGACCAATAGATCCGGGTAGCCGTCGTTATCGTAGTCAGCCAAGTCGAGGCCCATACTCCCCTGCATGTTGCCGTGATCATCACAATCGATGCCTGCTAACCAGGCCAAATCTTGGAACGTTCCATCATTGTTGTTTTGATATAAGAAGTTTTCAGTGCCATCATTGGCTACAAATAGATCTGGATCACCATCGTTGTCGTAGTCTGACCAAATCGCACTCATCCCTTTTCCAATTGGGTTGTGAACCCCGGCTTGTTGAGTCAAATCTTGGAACGTTCCATCGCCTTGATTTCGAAATAGTCGATCAGTTACTCCCTTAAACTCCTCTGGCCCACAATAAACTTCCACCCTTTGCTCGGCACAAGTGCGATGGTCAGCTAACTGAAAATCACAGTAGTTGGTGAGATACAGATCCAGCCAGCCGTCCCCATCGTAGTCGGCGAAGGCGGCTCCAGCACTCCATCGAGGATCATCAACCCCGGCTTGTTGAGTCAAATCTTGGAACGTTCCATCGCCTTGATTTCGAAACAGCCGATTAGACCCAAAGTTAGTGAGATACAGATCCAACCAGCCGTCCCCATCGTAATCAGCCACAGCGACTCCTGTCCCATAGCCCTGATCTTCAACTCCCGCCGCAACCAGCACAAAAGATCCACTTCCTGTATTTTGGTAGAGTTGGTTGTCGTAAGAGTTGTCTTCATCAGGAGATTGAGGGAAATTATTGGCGCTAACGAGGTATAGATCCAAGTGCCCATCGTTATTATAATCCAGAAAGGCACAACCTGATCCAATTGTCTCGACAAAGTACCTGTCCCCTTGCCGACCATCAAAATGACGGAAGGTGATTCCCGCCTCTTCCGTCACATCGGAAAAGACAATCGCTGGCTCGATAATAGCACTTTCGTCTACTCCCTCGGCATAGAGAACGATGAAATCGTTGAAGATTAAGCTCACCAAAAGGATGATTCGGAACATAACCCTTATCTAGAAAACGTGTTGACATCATATCACGCGGCGCAAAGCATGTCAATTGAAGACGGGATTCAGACAGAGAAATAATGCCTTGTGTTAAATTTAACGATATGCTACAATTCGGCCTTGAGTTGTAGTCGCTGCCAGAGAATTTGGAACTCGCTACCCGTTTCCGTAGTGACTCGGCCTACGCCTGCTAAGATATAGCATCACAGGTTTGACGTATTTTCTTTTCTAAACTAGATTATTACAAAGTTCTTTTCGAGGAGGAACTGATGAAAAAAACATTTACGCTATCGCTGCTTTCCATGTTTGTGTTTAGTGTAATCTTTGCTGGTTGCGGCTGGATCAAAACTGAGAAAGAATTCACTAACTGGTTGGATGGTTACACTGATAAAGAAGGCCAAACACACGAAGGGTTCCAATCCAAGATTGATAAAGCTGACCAAGGCCTCAGTGATCGTATCTCCGAATTAGATGGTAAGGTTGATGCTCAGAATGAAGCTCTTTCCGCCGACATACAGCAGTCCAAAGAGGCTGCCATTGCCGCAGCAGAGCAAGGTGATGCGGATACAATTGACGCCGCTCAAGATTTTGCTAAAGGGCTAGATGCAGCCGTTCGTGAAGAATTAGCTGCAACCGCTAAAAGTGTGGGTGATAAGGCTTTGAAAGCCGCAGCTGAAGGTGATGAGAAAGTTCTGGCTAAAGTCGGCGCTTTAAACGATAAGTCGCAAGCACAAACTGCTGAAGCACTCGGTAAACTCAAGGCTGTTATTGCCGACACTAGAGAAGATGTTACGGCCAATCAAGTCGCAATTGCTACAAAAGCCGAGACACTTACTATGGTTAACTTCAGTAGTGGTGGAGCCAGCTTAAGTGCCGAGGCCAAAACCGCACTTGATGCTGTCGTTGAAGCCGCCCAGTCCGCCCCCGCAGATGCCACGATTCTAGTTGTTGGACATGCAGACGGGACACCCGTTCTCGGCGGTCGCTATCGCAGCAACTGGGGGTTGTCCCAAGCTCGTGCTGATGCTGCTGCCAAGTACTTGAAAGATAATGGTGTCTCGCATTCAATCGAATCAGTTGGAAAAGGCCATACCAATCCGGTTGCTTCTGTCAATACCAAAGCAGGTCGGGCAGCCAACCGTAGAGTTGAGGTTATACTACAACCCGCCAGCTAACAGCTAAAACAAATTGCCACATCCAGGGAAATTGGAGGCAACTCCGATTTCCCTTTTTTTGTTGGTTTTTGTTCTTCATTAGATCTAAATCGTGATTACAGTTCTGGTATGGACGCTAATCCTCTGTGTTCCAACCTTTATCTATATTGCCTCCCCTATTTTCCGTCAGGGCAAAATCCACTCCTCCCGACCGGAGTCGAGGATAACCTCACCCAATACCTCCGAGACGTTAGCACAGGCCATTGACCGGGAACAGTACTACAGTGCGCTGGCAGATCTGGAAGAAGATTACGAGGTGGGTAAAATCTCACCCGAAGACTACCAAAGACTGAGATGGTTACTTCTTCAAGAAACAGCAGATATTTTACGGGATACAAAGATAGATCAAGCAGATACGGCTAGTGACCCGACCCCGGTCTCGGTTGAATCACTCTCAGTGAAAGCCGAAATTGAAATCGAGAAGTACAAAAGATCTCAGCGCTCCTCTGACCAGAGTAGAGAGTAAGCATGAAAAGAATATGGATCTACCTTTTCGTGATTTTCTGGTTGGTTCCCGATGCCATCTCACAAACAGGTCAGATACGGGGAAAGGTCTTTGACTTTCGACAGAACCAATTCTTAGTGGGACAACTGATCGTATTGGAAAGGCATCAAGCTGAACAAACCAGTCGTCGAGAAACCGAAACTGATGCTGAGGGGCACTATCGATTTCAAAATCTCGAACCGAGTTCAACTGACCACTATATCGTTTTCACCGAGTTCGAAGGGCGAACCTACCGTGAAGAGAATGTGATGGTGACGAACCTGGCTTCGAACGTCACGGTTGATCTAAACCTTAACGCTTTTACCAGCGACCTGTCTGTAATGAGAATTCTTCGTCATTCGATTTTTTTACAACCTGTTCCTGACCATGTGCACGGAGAAGCCGTTCATGTACTGGAATTTTTAAGCCTCGAAAATCGCAGTAATCTCAACTTTCAGCAGGAGTTCGAAGGGAAGATCTTGGGTTGTCTTCTCCCTTTGCCCAGTGGTATAGAGCAGTTACAAGTGGGTATTTCTACCGTCGAGATCATGGAAGAAATAGCTGAAAATCCGGTGGTGATTCCGGCCCCAATTCTACCAGGGAAAACTAACATTCAAATTTCTTACCTACTGCATATCAATCAGGTCGTAGATCTATCGCGCCTACAACAGTTCCAGACCGAGAGCCTGCAACTGTTAATTCCAGAGTCGGTACCGTTGGTGGTGCAATCCAAAGACCTGGAAGCTAAAACGCCACAAACAATCCATAATACCGTTTATGCAACTTACGAAACAGCGAGACTAATAGCCGCCGGCCGAGCCGTTCAGCTACAACTGAAACTGGATCGTTCGTCATCAACACTTTTCATTGTACTGATTGCCGGATTGGCAATTTGCATCGTGGGATTCGTCATTACCATGGTGATCCACATCCAAAAACCGGGGCAGACAGATCCGGTCGAATTGGAAACGCCTGACCGTCAGCCAGATGTCAGTTGGTTGCGTAAATCGAATGTCAGTGATCTGGCGGCAGTTAAAGCGATTCGGTTAGAGTTTATCACCCGGTTAGACGAGATGCGTCAACAGGAAAAGGTTTCAGAGCGCGTATACAACCGTGTTCGTCGAGAGCAAGTAGAGCGTTTAGAGGCTACGATAGCGCAGATGCAAGAGTAAGATTGATTTACCAATGGATCGTTACATCGAATCGGAGTCCGAATTAGAAGATCTGCTAACAACGCCATCACCTGCGTTAATATCCGATATGACCCGACAACCGGATGGCGATTTAGTTGTACTCGGGGCAGGTGGAAAGATGGGACCATCACTGGCTATCTTAGCCCAACGAGCGGTTTCCACTGCTGGCCTAAAGTCGAAGGTCTATGCTGTTTCACGCTTTAGCAACCAAAAGGCAAGAGCTCTACTTGATCAAGCTGGTGTAATAACCGTTACGTGTGATCTACTTCAGACCCCGGATCTACGGCAGTTACCTGACGCCTCTCAGGTAGTTTTCATGGCCGGTCAAAAATTCGGTACAACTGACAAACCGCCACTAACCTGGGCGATGAACACCTATTTGCCGGCTCGTGTGGCAGAACGATACGTAGATTCAAAGCTGGTCGCTTTTTCAACGGGTAATGTCTATCCGCTGACACCCGTCACCGGCGGCGGGTCGGTTGAAACCGACCCCCTTATGCCGATTGGGGAATATGCGCAGTCTTGTTTGGGGCGGGAACGGATCCTAACCTATTTTTCCAACTACAACGGCACCCAGATCACCATTTTGAGACTCAATTATGCCATCGATCTTCGATATGGCGTTTTGCTAGATCTGGCCCAAAAAGTCGATCAGGGAATCCCGATTGATTTGCAGATGGGGAACGTCAATCTTATTTGGCAGGGAGATGCCAACGAGATGGCATTACGAACCTTCTCACTCTGTGCCAGTCCACCACAGGTCCTAAATCTGACGGGGCCAGAGACCATTTCGATTCGTTTGCTTGCACATCGGTTAGGTCAGATCTTTAACCAGGAACCCATTTTTATCAATACCGAAGGCGAGACTGCATTTTTGAATAATGCCAGTCGTTGCCATCAAATATTCAGTTATCCCCGCATCCCGTTGGGTCAGATGATTGATTGGGTCGCACATTGGGTTAAAATTGGTGGCCCAACTTTAGGCAAACCGACCCACTTCGAAGTGCGAACTGGTACATTTTAGGCTGGTTTCAAGCCTCACCTTCTGCCGAATGAGCCAACTGTCGCATCTGTCTGACCAAACTCGCCAACGGTAGGCCAACCACGTTAAAATAACATCCTTCAATACGGTCGACAAAAGCGGCTGCCTGTCCTTGAATACCGTAGGAGCCAGCTTTGTCATCCGCCTGACCGCTGGCAACATAGTCCTCAATTTCTGCTAGATCTAGCTGTCGAAAATAGACAGTCGTTTTTTCGCACCAAATAACTCGGCGATTCCGATCTAGGTCTATCAAGATCACCCCGGTTAATACCTCGTGTTGACTCCCGCTCAGTTTTTGCAACACACTTGTTGCTTCAGGATGATCTTTCGGTTTTCCCAAGGATCGTCCTTCGAAAACAACCGTTGTGTCGGCACCGATAATCAGGCCTGTCTGGTAGTGTTTGGCGACGTTAGCAGCTTTTAATTGAGCCAACTCTTGAACACCTTTTTCAATTGAGTGGTCGTTCAGTTCTGGTTCTTTGGTATGGCTAACGCAAACACAAAACTGCAGCCCAATTCGTTGTAATAAATCTGAGCGACGAGGAGACGCCGAGGCGAGGATGATTTGGGGAAAAATACGGTTGAGATCTATCATCAAACTCAATCTATCTTAAGTCCTTTCCAGTGTCGTTGGTTCTGCCGCTTTGCAACGGTTTCGAGGTTATGTTAGAATAACAGAAATTAGATTCACCTTTCAAGTTGCAAGCCAATGCGACGACTCCTTCCACTCTCTACTTTAACTGTTGGACTTGCAGTGACCGTGGGTTTAGTATACAAGTTTGGATTGGCAGGTGTTGCCCCAGCCTTAGCAGTTTTAGCAATTGCATGCAACCTGGTCCTAACCATCATCCGGCTTCGCCAAAGCCAACCAACTGAAAACTGGGATCAGCAAGCGGACGTTCATCGGTTATTGTCGGAGCAACTAGACGAGACAGGTCGACTTGACTTGGAACGGTTAATTG
>Ga0310345_10006510_pt1 | contig 10198 bp, 10 predicted proteins | sample HC15DNA20500_MG_FD_204667 | JGI IMG/M metagenome (GOLD analysis project Ga0310345, IMG submission 204667) | Marine microbial communities from station ALOHA, North Pacific Subtropical Gyre - HC15-DNA-20-500_MG | ecosystem: Environmental > Aquatic > Marine > Oceanic | place: Pacific Ocean: North... | reverse complement strand
TAGCGGTGGTTCAGGCAAACCCGGTATCAGTAATAACCGGGGAGAAGTATCTGCCAGCCATCACTTATAAGGAGCCGTCTAATGCCGGTCTTTACCGAAGCTGAACTCACCCAGATCTGCCATCAAATCCAACATGCTGTTGGGGTGCCTGAACCTCAAGCCGCAATCGTCAGCCAAACCATGGTTGAGTCTAACCTCGCTGGTCACGATTCTCACGGTGTGATCCAGCTACCTCAGTACGTTCTGGGCATTCAGAATGGTACCACCTTCCCACAAGCAGAGATTGAAATTGAGCGCGAGTCCAAGACGACTACCGTCATCAACGGTAACTGGGGAGTAGGTCCCGTGATCGCCACCAAGGCCATGGACCTGGCTGTCGAAAAAGCCAGGCACGCAGACGTCGGTTGTGTCGCTGTCCATCGGTGCAACGAGGTGCTGCGACTAGGTGGATACGGTCCCATCGCTACCGACCAACAGATGATGGCTACGCTATATGCCAACGATCACGGAGCCGGACGTTGCGTAGCGCCATTTGGCGGAATTGAGGGGCGTTCGTCAACTAATCCAATTGTGTACGCTATACCAACATTGCGAGAGCCAATCCTACTTGATATGTCAACCAGCGTGGTTGCAGCCGGAAAGGTGCGGCTGCAAGGGCACCGTCAACAGCCTACCCCTGAAGGATGGCTTATCAATGCCGCCGGAAAACCAACAACCGATGTCAATGACTTTTATGGTCCACCACCTGGAGCGCTTCTACCGTTTGGTGGCATTGCCGCCCACAAGGGATTTGGCCTAAACATAGTCACAGACATCCTGGCAGGAGCGTTAAGTGGCGCCGGTTGTAGTCGGAAAGGAACTGAGAGAAGCGGAAATGGGCTGTTGATCACGGTTATCAATATTAGTAGTTTAATCGACTTTGGCGATTTTTGTGCTGAGGTAGAGCGCTTTGTTGACTTCGTCAAGTTGTCCAGTAAAGCTGATGGGGTTTCCGAAATTCTGTTTCCTGGCGAAAGAGGAGTGAGAGAACGAGAAAAGCGAAAACGAGAAGGCGTCTTTATTGAAGACGAAACTTGGTCTCAGATCTGTGCTCTGGGTTCAGATCTCGGTATCGACAGGTTGCCCTGAAAGAACGATTTGTAACAATAGGTTTCAGACTAAGGCCACGATCTGCTCGAAATTTTCCTTTGCCGGTCAACTACGATCGGGATATCGAAACTATTCCGCCGGAGAAGCGGGGGATGGTGAATTTTGCTGATATGGGGTACGCGCCCTCTGCGCGGTTACAGCGGGTGAAGGCGCTTTACAGTGGAAGTTTGATAGATAAGGGAGTAGGGCACATTTTAAGGGCGCTGGATGAATTAGGACTGACGGAGAATACGCTGGTGGTTTTTACCTCGGATCGCGGTGAAATGCTGGGTGGCCATGGATTATGGCAGAAGAACTGTCCGTTTGATACCAGCGCACGGGTGCCGATGCTGGCGCGCTTGCCCGGCCGATTTGCCGCTGGGGCCGTGAATGGAAATCTGGTGAGTTTACTGGACCTCATGCCGACGATGCTGGAATTGGCCGGAGTGGATTACCCGGGCCAACCGGACCTGGCAGGAGACTCCCTTTTGGGAGCCGAAGGCGGTGGGTTGGCGCAAAAGCGAGAGGATCAGGTGGTTGAAATCGGGCATGGAGCCGGTCGGTGGTTTTCCCTTCGTGGACACAGATGGCAATACAATTACTGGATGGCCGATGGTTGGGAGGAATTGTACGACCTGGAAAACGATCCGCAAGAGCTGAGCAATCTGTTGCTGGAAGATCCAAATGCTAGAGATCGCCAGTGTGCGGATACGATGAAGGCCAAGCTGACAGCCCGGGAAGCGGCCCATGGATTTGAGAATTCCCTGGATGAAAATGGGGCCTTGAAAAACTTTGGACACTTACCGACTAACCAAACAGAGACGAGGACAAATAATCAATTCCCACGATGGGTCCCGCGTTTACCCAATGATGAACGCGTGGTGATGGAGAGTCGAGGAGAGACAATGCTCAACGCAACTCGAAAGAGTTAGCTTGAAAGCATTCAAGGAAAATGGAGGTAGTTTGGCCGGGACACCACAGCAGCAGTTGCTGGATGAGATAGAATGATACTCCGTAGAAATTGGTAGGATGCGAGTCGCACTCATTTCTTTCTTCAAACTCCTTCGAGATTCAGAGGTGTTAATGGATAATCACCGGTGGGGGGGTACACAGGTATCCGCAACCATTGAACGGCACCGTGTCGTGGCGGGGTGGCACCCCCTCCTCGTTCCTCCCTCTTACCAAGAGGGAGCAGTATATAATAGATACTGTTCCATGTCCGACAAAACAGGTAGGGTTAGAGTAGTCAGGATGACAGTGGATAGGAGATGATAGTCGTTATATTTGTAGGGGCAAAGCAAATAGAGGTGGGCGTTGGCTGGCAGAAAACAGTGGTTTTGACCTGAATTGATGGTTGTATGAAATGTGAGTGTTGCTCAGCCAACTGTGCCAGTGTGCCAGGATTATCGGGCGTTTATTCTGGGCTGGCCCCTTCAAAAAGTAGCAGGATTAGTACTAGATGTTGTGGTTTAGCTTTGCTAATTGAAGAAAAGTGGCTCATAACAGTATTTATCGGACTTTTAAATTTTTACGATTCATATAGAATGAAAGCCTAATTTTGGCATCTACTAATTACGAAGAGCGTTAGTCCGCGACATCGCGCGGTAGGAGGGGTATCCGAGATGTGGGAAATTATGCTCCTGATCGTTGGAGCGTTAATTTATGGGACTGTTGGGTTCATCCTTTATAAACTTGCCAGGTGGCTGATAATTGCATTCAGAGAATGACGAAACCAAGATAGGGTACCAGCTATGACAAAATTTAGCAGATAATATCCGATAACCCCCTATATTTGTTATCAAAATTGCTAGTGAGTAACCAGAACAGACACGAGTGTGGTGTCTCAGTTGTAGCAAAGTATTGAACTCGTTGCGGGAAGTATGATGCGGAAATTTAGTTTGACGTTGTTGGCTTTGTTTGCCTTTTCAGTTTACGCCAAAGATGAAAAAGAAATGGTGATTGGAAGTGCCAAGGAGTTAAAGGGGATTAGTGCTAAGAAGATCACGTGGAAGAAGGACGAGGCTAAGATGGTACCCATTCCCGGCGGAAATAAAACCAAACCTTTTTGGATAGACACAACTGAAGTCACAGTTGGTCAGTTTAAAAAGTTCTTATTGGAATCGGATCATCAATTTGATACTAAATTGTGGAGGGATATTTATAGGTTCTCTGCTACAGATAAATCCCCGATGATCTATGTTAGTTGGGATAATGCAGTGGCTTATGCTAAATGGGCCGGTAAGCGGTTACCACGTGAAGAAGAATGGGAATGGGCAGCAAGGGGAGGATTAAAAGGCAAGATATATCCATGGGGGGATAATCACAGTCAAGCAAGAGATTATGCTAACTATGATGGTGCAGATGGTAAAGATAAGTGGAAGTATTGTGCCCCAGTAGGAAGTTTCGAGGCTAATGGTTACGGGTTGCATGATATGGCAGGCAATGTTTGGGAATGGTCTCAGGATTGGTACGACGATAATCGTACCCGTTACCGCTTATTGCGTGGTGGTTGTTGGATTAACGATATTAAAGCTCTGAGCGTGGCTAATCGCTGCAGTCCCGCTCCGTATTTTAGGCAAAGCTACATCGGATTTCGTTGCGTTGTGTCAGGATCCCCCTAGCTAGCTCTTGAATCTGCAGAGTATTTCGGCATACGCATCAACATGCGATCAATTTTCCGTGTGATTTCCTATGACAATATTTTGATGCAGTTTTGACCCATTTTTTAGAGGACTCTCTCTAGCCCCCTAATTCGATTGAACACTTTTTACTCGAAAATGTTAATACAGATTAATCAGGAGGTGTTTACAATGAAGAGGTTCTCATCAGAACCGAAAAAACAAGTACTTACAGAAGCCAAGGAACTCGGCAATGTCTCCGCGGTAGCTAGGAGCCATGGTATTTCCAATGTCACAATCCATAACTGGATCAAGAAATCTGACCGATTGAAACTAAAAAAGTTGGACCAGGAGTTGGCGGATCAGACGCTGGAGAATCAGATTCTGAAAGAGCTGCTAAAACACAAATGTCGCTTAACTTGGAGATTGAAGGTCGCAAAATAATTTACTGGCCCAGGGTATTGCCTGTCTAGAGTCTTGCAGATCTGCAAGACTCTAGACAGGCATCGAAACCGGTTGCCGTTCCCCAAAAAAGAGGATGGCCGGTTCCTGGATACACCGCTAATCCTAACGGGACGACAGTAACAGATGCCTAACTAATTACTACCTGGTGATTGCCCTTCAAGATGGATGTATCCGTGTAAGGCGTTTGACCCACCAATTTGCCATCCAGCGAAATCTCCGCAATGGTTTCCCTCTCTGTTTCATCAAAGACTTTTACGAACAGAATTCTCTACCTAGTTCACATCTGCCCGGATCTGGATCGAGCGGGCCGCGATTGAGACTATCGACTGTTCTGAGCTGACTGTAACCGCTCACCGGAAATCCTGGTAGCCCTTCTTTTTCAGTAATATTCGGTAGGTTCCGGTCGGACGAGAGATCAACTTAGGCGTTTGGCTGCCAAGAGATTGATCGTTAATCCAGATATCAAAGCCAGCTGGGTCGGAAGAAATGTCCAGCTGATAGATCTCACTCTGGCTGAGGGCTTCGACCAGCACGGGTTTAACCCCTCCGCTCTGATCCAGCCACGGTGTTTGCTGGCTATCGTATCGACCCTCTGACCATTGGCTTACTTTCTCCTGCGTGTAGCCGGCCAGGTCGGTGGCCGTTATTTTCCCCTCTGCGTTTCTGGCCCCGTCCTGCAAGCCCGCCATTAGGTAGTAACTAAATACTCCGTTCTTCTCTGCCCGTTCATAAGCCTGCTCCCCTATACTGCATACAGCGTGGCTGTCGCTGAGGGTTGGGCCGAGGCTGCTCCTGTTTTGACCATCCGGATTCCACGGGCGAATTTGGACTGGTTAGCGCATTGTCCTGATCCCCTCGCCCACTGCTAGGATCATTTCGACAGGCATCGATGATGGTCAGCGTCTGGCTGGCCCGGATCTCGGATAGAATTTCGCTCACCATTTCCAGCAGCACCGTGCTCTTTTCCAGCATACGCGTCGATCTGGAATCGCTGTTAACAGCTAGTGGAAATGATTTTTGCTCTCGATTGATACCGCGGCCAGCGTGGACAAAAATGAAGGGATCGCCTGTCTGGATGCAGCGAGATAACCTTTCTAGTTTAGCCACCGTATTGCGGCCGGTAGACCGATCAATGCCCGTACTATCGTCAGTCATCAGCAAGACATTAGCCGCCTTGAAAGCGCCAATCTGCAGGTCGATCAGTACTTCCCGCAAGGCTTTGATATCGGAGACACAGAAGCGGAGGGGACTAATATTGTTTTGGTAGCCGTTGATCCCACTAACAACGCATACTTCTCTGTTCGCAAGGGAAGTATTAGTGAACAGAAGAGTAAAAAATCCCTAACCAACGTTTCATTTCGATCACCTGACAGATTAGATCGCAATTTACACAGGGGCCGAGTGAAGGTCAAGAACTTTTACTGCCTAGTTTTCAGTAGCCTGTGAGCAGAGAGAGATGTGATGTTCCATTGTTGATTCTGCTCCCATAAAATCAGGGGCAGCATACAGTTACTAGCTGAACCCACATTAGTTCCAGTTTGTTGTGGTCATTGTGTTTTTTCTATTTCGTAGAGAATATGCATCCAGGCAGAGTGTTGAGTTAGTCAACACCCTGCCCTATTAGGAGGTTCAAAACTTGCTTATTAATAAGTATGAAACAGAGCATAAATCATAATGAAAGTGAGGCAATAGAGTAAGCGAAGAATGGCTACTTAAACGGTAGGGCAGTACTACATAGCCGCCACCAGGTCTTACAATATGAATTTCAAATTCGATCCACCAGCATCCTCAACACAAGTGCTTACCCTCTTTAATAAAATTTGCAAAACCATCTCTATCTTTTGAGGCTTTATTCATGCGATCGATACCCTTTTTGATCGATTCAAGGTCAGTCGCAGTGGATAAACGTAGGAAATGCATATCCTTCGAGCCAATAGAACCGAAGGATTGACGGTCCATCGTTGCCACACCGTATCGATAGATCAGAAACATCTGAATCAACTTAGAAGGTCCGGCTTCCTCTTTTATTTCTGTTGGGAGGGATTTATGATGCTCAAAAACGTCCAAGTTTTCGCACATTCCCTGAATATTGGGAAAAACATAAAAAGCACCTTTTGGATTGGCGCAGGTAACTCCATCAATTGCATTCAATGCGGGGGTTGCGTAGTTTCTTCTTTCTTCAAAGTTTTTTACCATATGCAATACTTCAGCATTTGTTTTTTCGTTGATATAGGCTTCAACCCCTGCAACTTGGCTAAACGGTGGCGTACAGGAAATGATATTGATGTTAAAATTGGTAAAATGCTCTGCCTCTTGTTCGGTAGGCAATACAGCAAAACCTAATCTCCAACCCGTCATAGCAAAACTTTTTGAATGGCCGCTGACAACAATAGTTTTATCCTGCATCCCCGGAACGGAGGCGATGCTCTTATGTGCTGAGCCATCAAAAAGGATTCTTTCATAAACTTCATCAGAAAAGACCCGAACAGAAGAATTGCATTTTTCATTAATCACCTCTGCAATGCTCCCAATATCCTCACCAGATAAGACACCACCAGTAGGATTGGAAGGAGAACAAATGATGATCAATTTTGTTTTGGAAGTGATCAACTGCCTTAATTCATCAGCGGAAAAGCTGAACCCCTTGCTCTCTTTTAAGTGCAAGGGAACCGGAGTCGCACCGACAAAGGTTACCATCGATTCGTAGATGGGAAATCCAGGGCTGGGATAGATTACTTCATCCCCAGGGTTTACATAAGTAAGCAGAGTGTAGCTAATAGGTGGTTTTGCTCCTGGCGTGATGACTACTTGCTCTGGTGCTACCGAAAAACCCCTGGTTTTTGAAATGTCGTTTGCCAGAGTTTCACGAAGTTGAGGAATACCGGCCGGAGGACAATAATGAGTGTTGCCATTCATTATATTGTCGCAGGCAACTTTACAGATGAATTCGGGAGTATCAAAATCCGGTTCACCTAGATTGAAACGAATGACATCCATTCCTTCTGCTTCGGCCTTTGCGATATCAGCGCCAACCTGAAAAGCGTTTTCAGTGCCGAGGGTAGCCATTCTGTCAGCAAATAAATTCATTTTTATCTCCTTTCTGTCTTAAATGTTTTAAAATCAAACACACTCAATAAATCGAATGATTAAAGAATTACCTTCCTGTTTCTATTTCTAACTAATACGTGTTTAGTCCTACCATTCCTTCGCATTAAGAATGCTTGGAGAGGCCTTGGGTGGATCGTCCACCAAAAACATCAACATCTCTGGGCCATTCCACACCGGATAACCCATCACCTACCTTCTGTCTCACAGTTCAGGCACCAGATCCCACAGAATATCCTCCAGAATACCCATGATTACCGGGGTCCTGTAATCATGGCCGAAGCTCATCTACATTAGAACTCACTCACCCAAGTAGGCCTCGCGAATCCGTTGATCAGCAATTAGTTCTTTAGATTCCCCCTCAATCGTGATTTTGCCAGTTTCCATTACGTAGCCATGATCAGTAATCATCAGTGCCAAATGGGCATTCTGCTCGACTAATAGGACAGTTGTTCCTGCCTGATTAATTTGTTGAATGATCTCAAATATCTGCTCCACGATCAATGGAGCAAGTCCTAAAGATGGCTCATCTAGCAGTAACAGTTTTGGGCGAGACATCACAGCTCTGCCGATGGCTAGCATCTGTTGTTCCCCTCCGCTGAGGGTTCCACCTCTTTGCTGACCTCGTGTTTTCAGCTGGGGGAAAAGAGTAAACACCTGTTCGAGATCTTGCTGGATTTCGATTTTATCTCGGCGCCGGTAGGCCCCCAGTTCCAAATTCTCAAGGACGGTCATTTCTGGGAAAATATGCCGACCTTCTGGCACCTGTGAAATTCCCATTTGCACCCTTTTTTCAGCTGTGACTCCCTCTAGGGATTTCCCTTGGAACCAGATTGCCCCCTGTTGTGGCTTTAAGATGCCAGAAATCAACATCAACGTAGTTGATTTACCGGCTCCGTTGGCACCAATCAGACAGGCCATCTCACCCAACTTAACCGTCAAAGAGACGCCTCTGACAGCCATGATATTACCATAGCTGGTGTGAACCTGGTCGAGAACCAGTACCGGTTCCTTCATAAGTAATAGTGTTTCTCTGTTAACAAGTTAGTGATTGCTTTCTGCCGACTGACCGAGGTAGGCCTCAATTACTCTCGGGTCAGATTGTACCATTTCGGGTGGTCCCTGACTGATTTTTTGACCGTAGTCCAAAACAGTAATCCATTCTGAAACTCTCATTACCAGTTTCATATCGTGCTCGATTAAAAAAACGGTGATGTTCCTCTCTCTAATACTTCGAATCAAGGCAATCAAATCGTTGGTTTCTTGCGGGTTCATCCCCGCAGCAGGTTCGTCCAAGAGCAACAATTTAGGGTTAGTAGCTAAAGCTCTAGCAATTTCTAGACGACGTTGATCGCCATATGACAGATTTCCAGCAATTTGAATTGCAAAGTTATCTAAGTTGACAAACTGGAGTAGCTCTTGCGCATCGATAGTAATTTGTAGCTCTTCCTCTCGATAAGCACGATTTCGGCTGATAGCTGACCATAAATAACCCTGCGACTGGGTATGACGGCCGATCCTAACATTGTCCAAAACCGTCATTTCTGAAAAGAGCCTAATGTTTTGGAAGGTTCGAGCAATACCATTCATTGCCACTTGGTGGGCGGATGCACCAAAAATATCTTGCTTCTGAAAAGAAATCTTACCTGTCGTCGGTGCCATTAAGCCTGTCACACAGTTAAAGAGGGTTGTTTTGCCAGCTCCATTCGGCCCGATCAAGCTGGCAATTTGACCGGGCATGACACGTAGATCCACCTGAGCTAATGCTACCACACCACCGAAGTTCTTGGTCAAGCCTGTGATTTCTAAGAGCGGATCTATATCCATTGTTAACTAAATCAGTAGATCTATTTAAGGGTTGTATCCCTATGGGTATTTCTGGGTTGAATGCAGAATACCAGCTGGACGAAACCGCATCATCAGCACCAAAATCACTCCAAAGATCAAATAGCGTGAATCTGCTGGTAGCCGCACCCCCGACAGCACAATTCGCAATACTTCGCCCAAAGATCCCAAAATTGCAGCACCGATCAATGCACCTTTGAGAGTGCCTATTCCACCGAGGACGATCATGCACAAAATCAGGATTGACTCCCAGAATTCGAAAACCCCCGCACTAATATTGACCTGAAACTGAGCGAAGAATGCGCCACCTATTGCACCGATGGCAGCACTAATGGCGAAGGCCAACGATTTATATTCATGTAGATTAATGCCCATGGTTTGAGCTGCTTCTTCGTCCTGGCTAATCGCTTGCCATGCACGTCCAATCCGTGAGTTGTGCAGTCGATGGACAACAAGCAGCGTCAAAATCAAGAGAATCAAAATATGGTAGTATTGTTGCCAGTATTGCCAAAGTTCATGCCCAAACAGCGTTGGGGCAGGAATATCGTTGACAAATCCATTTGGCCCACCGATCAACCACTCCTCATTTTTAACAATACGGAAGAGAAGTTCGGAAAACCCAAAGGTTACTATGGCAAAATAGTCGCCTGTTAAGCGCAGCGTTGGTGCTCCCCGCAGCAGTCCCCAGATGCCCCCGTGGATGGCGGCAACTGGTAAAGCAACCCAATAACTCCAACCCAAGCGTGCCATCAGTAGACCCGCCGTATATCCACCAATGAGATAAAAACCGACATATCCGAGATCTAACAAACCGGTAAACCCAGTTACCACATTCAAACCGAGTGCTAGCAACATATACAGGTAGGCGGTGGAACAGATCCGCAGGAGATAGTCCCCTTGGTCTAAATAAGCGGTCGCCAATGGGACAAGACATAACAACAACAGAATCAAACCTAAACGGGTGGATAAAATCGAACTTATTGAGATCATAGCTTGTCAGTGGAGTATCTACCCCAACGGGGTTGGGCACACGATTA
>Ga0310345_10006509_pt1 | contig 10198 bp, 8 predicted proteins | sample HC15DNA20500_MG_FD_204667 | JGI IMG/M metagenome (GOLD analysis project Ga0310345, IMG submission 204667) | Marine microbial communities from station ALOHA, North Pacific Subtropical Gyre - HC15-DNA-20-500_MG | ecosystem: Environmental > Aquatic > Marine > Oceanic | place: Pacific Ocean: North... | reverse complement strand
CCGCCTGATAACTTCCACTAATGATGCGACTCAGGCGGGTGCGTTTTGCCCCAATTCGAGCCCTTTTGTGAGACGGCGCGTCCATTTCGCCGGCTCGAAATCGGCGTGGTCATAGTCGGTGAGACTAGTTGACCACGTCCGGATAACTCCCTCTGCGCGAAGCAAAAAGCCCGCGCGCACCAGCGCCGAAACCGGCTTCTACAGCTTTCGAAATGGCGCAAATAGGGTCGCCTTCCAATCCTCGATCGAGCGTGGATTCGTCCAACTCTGCGACTTTGCGAACGAGGTGCGGCACATTTCATGGGAGCCCTTTTCCATCGAATTCCGCGATCTCGTCGACAACCGGACACGTGTCTATACACCTGACTATCTCGTCGAGATCAATGATCGCGAGGGCCAGCGCTACCGCTACATCGTCGAGGTAAAGGAGCGCCGTGAAGCCGATCATATTGCGGCGGCGGGAAGCGCGTCGGCCGCAGGACGAGCGCATATCGCGATGATGCGCTGGTGCCGGGAACAGACAGACTGCTCGTTCCTCTTGGTTACCGACGAGAAGCTGATCGAGAAGGGTTTGCCGAATGCGAAAGCAATTCTGGACCGCGCGAGCCACAGACCGGAGCGATCGTTGCTCGACCTCATACTGTCGGGCAGGCTTGGCGAGTTTCCGGCGACGCTCGGGTCGGTAATCGCGAACGCCGAGCGTTACGCATATGAGAGGGGCGAGATCATTTCGGCGGCGCTGCACGCATGTGCCATCGATGAACTATGGTTCGATATCACGCGCACGTGGGATGAGGAGGCAATCCTGAGGCGGGGGTCGCGTCGGCGGGTCTTTCTGCGATGACCTTTATTGAGCGTGGTCCTTGCCTCGAGATCTAACGGTCGACGTCCTTCGCCTGCGGATTGATGCGTAGAGTGAAATCTCGTGGCAGAGCTTCCCAGTCGTGCTGGGCCTCGATTGCACCCTGCTTGCGGATCTTCCTGGCCTTCGGGACGGCCGTGCGCCAGCTTTGCTTCGATCGGACCCGCCGCGCATAGCGGAACTCGATGGTGCGAGCGTAGTCGTCGATCGCGTCGAGCAGGGGGTGATGATGTTCCGGAATGCCCTCGAACAGCATGTTTGGGAGCGCTTTCCGATATCGCCCGCAGATCGTCGTCCACGCAATCTCATCGCCGATCTCGTCGCACCATGCGAGCATGAAGACGATTGCCTCGAGCGTCTCGAAAGCGCTGTATCGCAGCAGGTAATCAAGCGCCGTTTCTAACCGGACGGCGGGATCGATCTCGCTCCGATCTGCACCGTAGCCGAGCGCGAGCAGGCATGTGCGATACGGATCGGACAGCTGCCTGATCGCTACCCTCAAACCGCCCGGTGCCAATTCGCGGCGCATCAGGATCTGCGCCATCGGTCCGCGAAGCATCGCCGCTGTTCCGGGAAAGCGTCCGTCCAACCGATCGAGAACGGAGTTTGGCACATCGCTGCGAATACGACGCTCGCCCAAGCGATAATGCCGTAAGGTATCCTTCCCGCAATTGAGCCCGGTTTTGATCCATTCCGCGTCGTCGGGCGTCGCACGAAAGTCGACACAGGCCATGACCCACCGGGTCAGGATCCATTCGGTCGACGCTCTTTTCCGATATGCCATCGCTCTTCGATTCGCAGGCGGGTCAAGCGACGATTTTGGCCCCAATAACGTCGTTTGGACAAGCGTGACGGCCGTGACATGCACGACAACTGGCGATTCTCCGGTTCGGAAAGGAAGAGCGACAACATGGCTTCGAAGGCGTCGGGTACCAAGCTGGCGGAACACCTGGTTGATGGATCGGGACCGTTTCTGACCGGCGAGGCGCTATGGAAATCCCTCGGGTTTCCCAGTGCGGCAGCCTTTCGCAAAGCCAAGGAGCGCGGACGCCTCGGCGTTCGCGTGTTCAAGCTTCCGGACCGGAGCGGAACCTTCGCCTTCACCCAGGACGTGGCTGAGTGGCTGCGCGCGATCGACAAGGAGAAAATTATGTAAACAGCCAGTGCCTGAGAACTAAACTTCACCAGCACGAAATGGAAAAAGCCTGACTCCGAAGAGCCAGGCCTTTTCGGGATACGAGGACCCCTAAGCACCCTTGTCATCGCCGAAAAGCCGCCCCGAGTCAAGCGCCATCGCGCGCTTGGCGCCGGTCGCGCGCACCCTTTTTCCGGCTCGTGCTCCATTTTCGAAAGAAGGAGTACGTTGAAATGACCGATCTCAAGAAAATCATCCCCGCCCTGCCCAAGGGCGCCGCGAAACTCACGTGTGCCGGCAACGATCGCAAGATCACGATCGACACGATCAGTGACGACGACTGGAACCGCCTCAGCTTAGAAGCGGGCGTCATCGACGCCTTCCGTTGCGGCAAGCGCACGAGTGAGAACGCGGAGAAAGCCGCACGGATGCTCGGATGGTCGAAATCTAAGTTCTACCGCAAGTTGAAGGCTTACGAAGAAGCCGGGCACGCTCTGGGGCTCTCCAAGGTGCCGATCAAGCGCCCCTGGCATTCGAAGCTCGATCCGGCGGTCGAGGCCATCTCCGAGGCCGAGCTCAAAAGGTTCCTGAGGCTGCGCTGTTACAAGGGCCAGCATGTCACTGTTTACATCGACAACGTGCGGAAGGCCTGCGCGAAGGCGGGCCTCAAGCCGCCGTCCGATCGGACCATCCGCCGCCGCTGGGAGGCTCTCGACGTACGTGTCCGTTACGCGCACAAGCACGGCGCACAGGCGGCCGCGGACAAATACGACCGCGACAAGGGCTCGACCCCGCTCTGCACCTATCCGCTCGAGCGGGTGCAGATCGACCACACTTACAGCGATGTGCATCTCATCTCCGAAGAGCTGTGGATCTCCCTCGGTCGCCCGACCTTCACCATGGTGGTCGACGAGTTCTCGCGCCTGCCGCTCGGTATCCACGTGACGTTCGGATATCCGAGCGTCGAGGAACTGGCCGAGGCGATGGCGATCGCCTGCCTACCCAAGGATGGCTGGCTCGCGGCGAAGGGCATCGATGGGATTGACTGGCCGTGGTTCGGCGTACCCTCGGCGATCTTCGTCGACCGCGGCGTCGACTTCACGTCGAAATCCTTCCATCGCGGATGCGGGAAGTGGCGCATCGACCTCTCGCACCGCTCGCAGCCGCATCATGGCGGGATCGTCGAGCGGATGATCGGGACCGCGATGACGGAAACTCGCAAGCTGCCGGGCAACACCATCTTCAGCTCGACGAGGCGGGAGAAGGATCGCATCGATCCTATCCAAACCGCGAGTCTGACCCTCAACGAATACCTCGAGAACATGGTCCGCTACTTCGTTGGCGAATATCCGTACCGCATCCATCCGGCGCTGGGGATGACGCCGGCGGAGAAGTGGAACCTGGGGGTCGCCCAATATGGCGATCCCCGGCGCGTCGACGATCCGCAGGCCTTCTATCTCGACTTCCTGAAGACCGAGAAGCGCAAGCTCGAGAAGTACGGGTTTCGCGTCAGCTACCTCAGCTACACCGCGCGCGAGCTCCAGCCTTTGCTGAACGCCGCCAAGGGGACCATGCTCAACGTCAAGCGCGAACCCGCCGACGTCAGCCGCGCGTTCGTCGAGGACCCTCGCAACGGTCGCTACATCGAGCTTCGCGACGCGCTCACCGAGGGCGCGGCGATCACCGTCGCCGAGTGGGAACGGGCGCGGGCCGACCTCAAGGCCAAGCTCGGAAAACGCGGCCGGGTGACGGCAACGGGTATTCTGGGCATCATCGAGAAGGAGCGCGCCGATGCTGCCCGCCACGCCAGGGTCGTGAACCCGAAGTCCAAGCTCGACCGGGCGAAGCAGCGCAAGATCGCCCAGAACGCTGTCAAGCGCGAGCGTGGTCGGAACTGGTTGCCGGCGCCCGAGCAGTCGCCGCTACCGCCGGTCCCGGTCGTCAGGATCGACCCCGCCAGCATCACCATCCTTCCCTCCAGTGGAGCCGTCCAATGACCTGCAACACCATCACATCCATCGACGACCTTCGCCTCGCGGACGATGCCACTCGGCTCGCCTATCTCGCCGAGCCCGACACCATCTACCATCCGCGCATGATGGAGATCGAGGATCGCCTCAGGGCGATCCTCGAGGCTCCCGAGCCGCACGAGCACAGCATCGCGGTGTTCGGGCGCAGCTACAACGGCAAGAGCACCATCTCGAAGCATTTTGCGTCGCTCTATCCGGTGCAAACCGGCATGATGGGCGATGCGGACCGTGCCGACGTGGTGCGGGTGTCGATGCCGGGCGAAGCGTCGGTTCGCGAGTTCGCGATCCGGATCCTGCGCTACGTAAGTGAGCCCTTCAACCTCCGATGGTCGACCTCGCATCTCACCTCGATGGTCTACGCGGTCCTGAGGACAATGCAGACTAGGCTGCTTCTCATCGATGAGTTCCAGGATCTTGCCAACGGCACCCATCGCAACCGCGAGGCGCTCAAGAACATGGTGAAGTCGATCGGCGAGGATTGCGGCTGCGGCGTTGCTCTCTTCGGAACGCCGCCGGGCGTCGATATCCTGAACGACGATCCGCAGCTGCAGCGCCGCTTCGAGCAGGTTGTCCTGCCGCCATGGAAACGCGGCGACGAGGCGAATGTGCTGATCCACAACCTCGAGGTGCGTCTGCCGCTGCGCAAGACGTCGCATGTGGTGGCTGATCCCAAGCTCGTCGAGACCATCCTCGAGAAGGGAGATCACGTCATCGGCCATATCCGGCGGGTGATGCTTCTCGCGGCGCGTACGGCCATCCAAAGCGGCCGCGAGGTGATCGACGCGAAGACCCTCGAGGACATGGCGTGGGTACCGCTTTCCGAGCGCGCCTGCGACGTCATCGATCGGCTCGAAGTGAAGACGTCCAGGGAATGCGAACCGGCGTGAGCCGCTGGCATATCCGTCCAAGCCCATTGCCACGGGAATCGGTCAGCTCCTGGCTGATCCGCATTGCCGCGGCAAAGGGTACCAAGCACCACTCGCTGATGAAGGAACTCGCGCCCGGCCTCGAGTTCTGGACCAGGGATGGCGATCTCGTCGCATCGCCGGAGCTCGTCCGAGCTCTGGCGGTGAAGACGGGAACACCGCTCGAGCGTTGCCGGCGCACGACGCTCGGCGCCTACGAAGGCGTTCTCGCCGAATCCATCTCCGGCGCCAACCAGTCGTTCATGGTGGTGCCACTCGGCGTGCGCCACCGGATCCGCAAGGCGCACGGGCAGGCCTTCTGTCCACATTGCCTCGCCGACGACACCCCCTATTTGCCGCTGACCTGGCGGCTGCGGCTCTTTCCGGCATGCACGAAGCACGCCGCCGTGCTGATGGACGCCTGCCCGGACTGCGATGCCCCATACCAGCCACACCGCTCGGGCTTCCGCCATTGCGACGGGTGCGGCCTCGACCTTTCCGCCCTTTCCGCGTCCATCGCCGCTCCGAGCGTGCTCGTCCTGCAGGCGCATAACGAAGCGGTGTTAGACGGACGCGCGGTGGCTTGGCCCCATCTGCACGGGATCCATCCGATCGCCTTCTTCGCTATCCAGCTGGCGCTCTTCCGAGCGATCGCTGCCAAACGCTGGGGCAAGCGCGTCCGCGAAGCGCTGCATCCTTCGATCGGGGAGATCGACCTCGACTACAGGACTGCGAACCCCAGTATCCGGTCCATGACCGTCAGCGCTGCGCACGGCGTGATGCGCGGGGTCAGCCGGCTGCTGCGGGGATGGCCGTTCGGCCTCGTCGGTCCGTGCGGCGAGGCGCGCGCCTGGGCAAGCTGGATCGTGCCGGAGGAGCCGGGCGTCCAGACACCCTTCGCGCTGCGCCACGTTCTCGACACCTATCTTCGCCCTGGTTCCTCGAACGCGCGCTAGAAGTTCCGCTCGGTCGACAGGAGCAATTCGGCCCGTGCCGGGATGACCTGCGCCAGCGTCCTCGCGTCCCAGACGGTCTTCTTGTGGACGACGGTGTCGATCCGCGTGTCGAGGAAGTCGGCGCGCGGGAAGGTGCCCGATGGATCGTCGCCGCGCCGCCGACCGACGCGATCGCAGACGCTGCGCAGCGCCCGGCCAAGAAAGCTCAGCCCGTCGTCGCGGTCGAACTGCGCGACGAGCCCCATGGCGAATGCCTCGCTGGCATCGTTCCTGAGGATCTCGATGGCCCACACTATGCCGTGGTCGAAGGCGAGCGGGACGGCGGCCGCAAAGCGGGTGAGACCATTCGCGTCGGGCGCGGCGAACCCACCCCATGACGGTGGGAGCCGATAGAGCACTTCTTCGCCGCGTCCGAGATCGTATTCCGGCAGGCTCGTCGCCGAGCGATGCTCGGTCATATAGTAGCCCGCGAGGAAGAACTCCCGCATCAAGAGCGGCACGTCGTCGAGCTTCGCGATCCGCGCTTCGAGGCCCGGCGCATCGCTCGTGGCGAGGAACCGGGTCGGCAGGCTCGGGCGTTCAAAGACGACGGTCTCGACCGGCCCGCTCTCCGCCCGGGGGACCTTGCCGCCGGGTTCGGGTAGCCCCGACGACACGATCGGCGTTACGAATTCGGGACGATCCTTTTGAGGATCGAACCTTGACGGTCGGCTATCGCCTTCCGCGGCGGGGACGGTTTGCCGATCGAAGCGCATGGCAAGCTTAGCGAACTCGGGGAACAGCCGCCCGAAATCGCCGTCCAGGCGGCCAAGGCGAACGGTGCGCTTGTCCGCCGGGTAGCGTTTGACCTTGGTGCTCGACGCTACCCTGAGCTTCTCTCGCTCCGCCTCGGTGCGGAGCTCCTCGATCAGCTCGATCTGCTCGTCCGCCCGCGTATTGCGGATGCGGACGACGATATCCCTGAAATTCGGCTTGCGGTGGTCGGCGATGATCCGGTCGCAATAGTCGACCGTTCTTTCGTTTCCTGGCGGGCCGATCGCGAGCGGCTCGGTTTCGATCGTGCAGTCCATGGCGTCCCGGAACGTCAGCGCCCCTTCCGACCCGGCGGGTTCCCCGCGCATCGCCGCACCGACCCGCCGGAAGAAGAAACGGATGTAATCCGCTAGGTCGGGATTGGTGAGCAGGAGCGCGATCTGCAGCGTCGCGGTCGCGTTCTGAAACGGACGCAACGGCGTGATGACGTAGGTACCGTTCTCGTCGATTCCGGTCTCCGCCTCGTCGACGAACATGCCCGCGAGGCTCTTCTGCGAGACGATGGAGCGCAGCGAAAGCGTATCGAGCAGAAAGCTGACCCCCGAGCAGATGAACCGGAACTGCTCGCCGTGGGCCAAACCGAGGGGGTGTAGGGCCTCGATCTGGTCGATGAACACCTTCTCGGTTTGGCGGATCGACAGGTCGAAGGGTTTGGCGTGCTTCTGCGGACTGACGAGGGTCGGGCGCTCGAAGTCCCAAATCTCGACTTCGTCGCCCAGAAGGATCGTTCTGCGGGTTCGTCGGCGACCGCGATTGCGCAGCATCATCGCTTTACCCGAGCCGAACAACGTGCCGATCGGGAACATCGCGAAATCCGACAGCGGTACGTGAAGCGACGATCCGACGGCGCCTGCGGTCGTAATGCTTCGGAGCAAGCATTTGGCCTCGAGAAGATGTTCGAAAGCCGGCGACGTGCGGAAGTTCTGATACCCGGCGAGGTAGTGGATGCCCGGTTCGCGCTGCAGCTGAATGAAGCTCATGCAACTAGGATATCACGCAGCCCCAAGATCGGTAGGTCGTAGGCGCATCGCGTATGCATACGATCAAGATTCGAAATTGACGACTGGTAAGCAGAGGGGGGATGTAGGTTTGGCAGTCAAGCCTTAATCAGTCTTAATCACCTGGCTCTTCGAAAAATTCGAGGAACCTAGCTGCGTTCGGACTTAACGCGAACTTCCCCAGGCTGAGCGTCTTACGGGTAACAGATCGATGCAGAAACTGGGCCGCAAGCCGACTGTCCGATGTTAGCGGCGTGAGCGCACAAGGCTGCCATTCAGCTAATGACTCAACCGAAATTCGACGGGCTCGCCGACCACGGCTTAATAAAACCAGGGCGCTATCGCCATGATCACGGCGCCTGAGACGATTGCAGCTGCAACCCAGCGAATGTCGGCACTCGCGCGGCTGCGATCCGAAGGCGATGAAGCCGGCGGCGTTCTGTCTTGCTCCAACCGGCGGATCGCTGCCCGGATCAGGCGCGGCGCATCATCTCCGATCTTGAGCAATTCCCAGGCGACGCCCTGCAGAACGGGAGCCCAGTGCTCGGGCGACAACCGCGCTTGCGCGATTCGAAACGAAGAGCGTCGCATGGCATGCGTCAGGTCGAAATCCGGTTCAATTTTCGATAACACGCCGTCCATCGTGATCAGCGCCTTGAAGATCAGGAGAAGATCGGGTGGTAACGTCATGCGCTCGTCGCGCATCAGCCCTAGGAAATCGGTTACCATGGCGCCCAGAACCAATCGACCGCTGCCATGGCGCGCGATCAGCCGTTCGGATGCGGAGAGCACGCGGTCGGCCGGAACGTCGTCGCCCACTGACCACCGCGTCAGCACGTCGGCGAGCTGCGCGGGGCTGCCAGTGCTGAGCGCTTGCACGAAGCTGACGAATTCCTCTCTCCTGCGCGGAGATACATAACCAACCATGCCCAGGTCCAGCAGAGCTATATGGTTGCCCGGCAGGCAGAGAAGGTTCCCCGGGTGCGGATCGCCGTGGAACCGGCCGTTCACCAATATCATGTCGAGCACCATGTCGGCGCCCAGCGCTGCTATTCTGGTCGGATCGAGCCCTGCAGCGACCAGAGCCTGCGCATTGCTCGGCGGCACACCGTTTATGTAATCCATGACGAGCAACGTCTCGGACGTCCATTCCCAGTGGATTTCGGGCACAACGACACTGGGCTCGTTCGCGAAATCCGTCCGCAGACGATCAGCATTGCGCGCTTCATTCGTGAAGTCGAGTTCCTCGACCATCGCGTCCGCAAGCTGCCGCATCATCCGGCTCGGTCCGAAGCGCTTGGCTTCGGTGCTGCCGCGTTCCGCAAGGGTCGCAATATGCGCAAGGAGCCGGATATCAGCCTCCACCCTCGGACGAATGCCGGGCCGGCGGATTTTGATCACCACCGCGCGCCCGTCGTGCAGCGTCGCACGATGGACCTGCGCCATGGAGGCCGCCGCCAGCGGTTCTGTATCGAATTCCGCAAAGGTGCATTCGGGCGCCTCACCAAGCGCCTCCTCGACAATCGGTCGCAACTCCTCGAAGGGAAGCGTCGGCGCCTTGCTATGCAATTGCTCGAGTTCGGCGATCCATTCCGGAGATAGGAGATCGGCGCGTGTCGCCAGGATCTGGCCGAGCTTCACGAAGGTTGGCCCAAGCTCTTCCATGGCAAGGCGGGTCCGCCGAGGCAGGCTATGTGACGACCCGTCGCCGGCATCGTCGCTGCCCGTCCGGTCCAGCCCTATCCGCGCCAGCAGAAGGCCGAGTCCATAGCGGGAAGTGACGCTGAATAGTTCCTCCAAGCGCTTCCGGTCCCGGCGTGCGATACGAAGGGTCTTCAACATGGCTTAGCATATGGGCACGCTGCAGCTTCTGTTCCACAGCTAACTTGCTTGGGCGATCGCGCCCAATTGTCCAAGCGGAGGAAATCTGGCGTAGCTTATCCCACGTGGTGGTTGCGTTGCGGCCATGTTGTCCGCTGCACTGAAAGGCTATTTAAGGTCCAGCGACGTCGGCGTTCCACGCTAATTTTCGGGCATCATCAATACGATATTGACTTCCCGAGTTCGACCGTCAGCACGCCTGCACTCGATGACAAATCATGGGCCGCTTCGAGACAGTCTGGTTTCGGGAGCTTTCCTAAGAAAACGGACAATCCGGTCGCGATTCAAATCGCGGCGCCGTGTCCCATCCACATCGCATTCAAAGACATGCCCACCAGCTAGCGACATAACTCACGTTCCCTGCCATTTCGAAGACAATGCCTGTCGCAATGAGGTGCAAGCGATCGCTGCCGTACTGATTTTTATCGGAATGGTTGCGCCTATCCGGTTTCGGCCTGTGCGTTACGGGCAGCAGCAATCGCCGCTGCAAGCTCTTTTGCTGGACCCATTCCCCAGTAGTGGAGGAAGTAAAACATCGGTTCACCGCCGATCATGTGGTTATGCAATGCTACGATATGGATATCCCGCTCGCGCAGTGCGCGGAGCACGGGCTGGACT
>Ga0310345_10006508_pt1 | contig 10199 bp, 8 predicted proteins | sample HC15DNA20500_MG_FD_204667 | JGI IMG/M metagenome (GOLD analysis project Ga0310345, IMG submission 204667) | Marine microbial communities from station ALOHA, North Pacific Subtropical Gyre - HC15-DNA-20-500_MG | ecosystem: Environmental > Aquatic > Marine > Oceanic | place: Pacific Ocean: North... | reverse complement strand
TTGACCCAGACAGCAAGTGCCGCCAGCACCGCAACGGTGATGCCGGTGCCAACCGCCATGGCAAATATCGAAGCGATGCCGGCAAGATAGAGCCCGTTAAGGAACGCAAATGTCAGAACAATGATGGCGCCCGAACAGGGCCGCAGGCCGACCGCAAGGATGGCCGACCACGCCTGACGCAGGGAGAAACGCCCTTCAAGTGCGGTCGGATCGGGCGCGTGCAGATGTCCGCAATCTCCACCATGCGCATGAGCTTTATGTGAACGCCGGTGATGATCTTGGTCATGGTGGTGATCATGCGAGTGTCCATGATCGTGACCATGATTATCATGGTGATGATGGTGATGACCGCGCCGGAACGCCTTGCTCCAGAGCAGCCATGCTCCCAGCAGCGTCACGGCCGCGTAACTCGCAATCTCCAGCCATCGCGTGAGATCGCCTTGCTTGATGCCGCTTCCGCGCAAGACGAGCACTAGTAGCGAGATCAGAACAATCGCGGTCAGCGCCTGCGCAAAGGCGGACGCGAACGCAAGCCATATGCCGCGCCGTGCGGCCACTTCGTTGGCGATCATGTATGATGATATCACCGCCTTGCCGTGACCAGGCCCTGCAGCATGGAAGATGCCGTAAGCGAAGCTGAGGCCGGCCAACGCCCATACATGCGTCCCGTCCTCGCGCATAACCCGCAACTCGGTTGTCATCAGCCGGTAGAACGCCTGTTGTTTCTGCTGTATCCAGAACAGGATCGACGCCAGCGGCCCTTCGGGCGCGATGGCTTGCTCAGGCCGGCCAATGCCGAGCGAGTTCTGCGCCAGCACATCGCCTGCATACAGGAAAGCTGCCGCCGCCAGGGCAGTGGCAAGCACCCACTTTGATTGAAATACTGGGGATTGCATCAGCCGCGGACTATTGGCTGCATGTCATATCGATCCAGGTAAACCACTTGTCATCGGACATTGCATTGCCGGGATCCTGAAAGAACTGTTCGGTCAGCGTGGCGCTGCTTTGCGCAAACAGTGCGTCATAATCGGGTCGATAAATGCTCACCGCGCATTGCTCGGCATGGCCGCGAATTTGCACCGCCGCCTCATTGGCAACATCCATCGCCACGTAGTAGGTGGGATCGGCCACCGATACCCGGAATTTCTCCTGGCCGGTCTTCACCGGTTCACCGAAAGTCGCTTCGAAAAACATCAGTACCTGACCATCGGTGTAGTCGACCAAAATCTTGTCGGGACCCTCAAAATCAAGGCTCTTTTCGCCGCGCCGGACTTCGGTGAACCATCCCTGCTCCTTGATGGACTGCGTGACGGCTTTCGACACCTCGTCCAGTTCGTCTTGGTTGAGATCGCCGCTCGCATCGGCATCGAAATCCAGCAATACGGTGGAGGAAAACAACTCGTCGAACCGCCACACATGGCGCAGGGCCGTAACGGCACCATCATCGTTACGGACGATCTCCAGATTGGCCTCCACAAAGACATGCGGATGCGCATTTGCCATTGCGGGGAACAGTGAAAGGGCGGCTGCGCAGCCGAGAAACGCCATTCGCCCAGCCGTTCTCGCGGAACGGCCCAAGCGCCGGGCGGTGAACCCGTTCAGGCTGCGTTCCATATCTGCTTCAAACCGCCATGCCGTTCATCCAGCGGATTGACCGCCATTCGCCCCATGACCATTGGTCTTGAACCACTTGGCCATGAAATCGACAAACACCCGGACCTTGGCAGGAACATGGCGACGATGCGGATACACCGCGTAGACGCCGCTGCCAGTCGGAAACCGGTCCTCCAGAATGCTGACCAGCAGCCCCTCGCGGATTTCATTCTCCACGGAGAACTCCGGCACCATGGTAATGCCGAGGCCGGCCAGCGCCGCGCGTTTCGCAACTTCCGGACTGTTCACCTCTATCACCGGTGTAACCGTCACCGTGACATCGGCGCCCTCCTTGTCCAGAAACACCCAATTGTTGCGGCCACGCCAATTGGTATCCGATATCGCCGGATAGTTGAGCAGGTCACGAGGCTTTGTCGGCGCACCATGTTTCTCGATGAACTCCGGCGAAGCGACCAGTAGCAGGCGGAATTCTGCAAGCTTGCGAGCGATCAGGCCGGAATCGGCGAGCCGGGCGATGCGGATAGCAACATCGTAACCATCCTCGACCAGATCGACCATTCGGTCGTCCAGATTAACGTCCAGTGTAAGTTGCGGATATTCGGCGGCAAACTCGACGATCGGCAAACCGATCTCGATGTCGGTAAGCGAGCGGGGTGCGGAAACCCGCAGCTTGCCATGTAATCCTGATCCCGCCTCGCGCACGCTGTCCTGCATGTCGGCAACGCGTTTGAGAATGTCGTTGGCCGAGTGATAATAGAGCTGTCCGGCCTCGGTGAGCGAAAACTGCCTTGTGGTGCGATTGAGCAGCAAAATACCGAGCTCGTCCTCAAGCTCGCGTACATATTTCGACATCAGCGCCTTGGAGCGGCCAAGCTTGCGGGCGGCCGCGGTAAAGCCTGCATCCGGGTCAGCGTGTCCAAGCCGACTTCTCCTGCACCGAACGAACATCCTGATTCTACTTTCTATCCGGCACACCGCGAAATTCAAACATGAACGGCCCCGGACCGTTTTACGAATTGCTGATGTCGATGATACCGGCTTCGCCGTTCTCGCAGCCAAATGCCAGCCGCTTGCCGTCACGCGACCAACCAAGTGCGCTGACAGCGCTTTCGCCCGGCCGGCGCAACACGGCGTCCGCGCTGTCTTCCACCTTCACCGCAGCGACCATTCCGTTGGCATATCCAATGGCGACGACATCTTCGCCGGGGTGGAATACAACCTGCGTCGTCAACACCTGGCCCATCGAACCCAGCTCCTTCGGCGGCTTGCCCATCGGCCCGTCCTTTCCAGAGAACGGCCAGGTGATGGCCGCCGGCGCGCCCGTCGAGGCAAGCCATTTTCCCTTGGGTGACCAGGACAAGGATTTCACCTTGGCGGGATAGCCGCTCATGCGCATGTGCCGGCTGTCGGCCAGCCGCCAGCCATGCAGCGCATTTTCTTGCATCGCAGTGACAACGTAACGGCCGTCTGGCGAGAAGGTCACGCCGATATGCGCGCCCTTCCATTCCAGAAATTGCGGCTTGGCCGGAGAATTGAACCAGATCAGTTCCACGCCGTTGTAGCGCGCCAGCGCCAGGCGGGCGCCCTTCGGCGCAAAGGCGACTGCCTCCACCGAACGATCTGTCTCGAAGGTTCTGGGTTCGTCACTGGACCGGGAAAAAAGCGTTACGCTCTTGCCATGGGCCGCGGCCACCATGCCGTCCGGTCCGCAGGTAAGTGCGTTCACCCATTTGCCTGCCGTGTTTCCGGCATCGCAGAGGCCTTTTGAAGGCGAGAAACGCCGGATCGAGCCATCTTCGCCAGCCGTCGCTATGAAACTGCCGTCGCGAGCGAGCGCCGCGGTCAACAGCCCGTCATGCAGGCTTTCGCGCCGTTCGCCGCCCTCGATCACGACTGCCTCACCCTCTGCGGTAAGGAATACGGGCAAATCATCAAGAAACCCGGCCCATTCGACATGCGAGCCGGCGTCTAAAGGAGCAACCGTCACCATGAGCTACGGAAAGCTTCAGGCTGCACAGGCGGCAAAGGTCCGCTCGAGTTTTTCGCGGTCGAGCTTGCGACCAATGAACACAATCCGGCTCTGGCGCAATTCGTCTTCGCGCCAATCGCGTTGGTGCTCGCCCTCCACGATCATGTGGATGCCCTGCACCACGTAGCGCTGATCATCGCCCGGAAACGCCAATATGCCCTTCAACCTCAATATGTCCGGTCCGTCGGTTTGCGTGATCTTGTTGATCCACGGAAAGAACAGGTCGGGGTTTACCTCGCCTGCCCGCAACGAGACCGAGGTAATGGATGTGTCATGCACCGAGCCATCCAGCCGGTGCTCGTGCTCATGCCCGTGATGATGATGGTCATGATCGCAATCCGGTCCGCATTCATGGCCGTCATGGTCATGATGATGTTGCGGCTCGGGTTTGAGAAAGTCGGGATCATCTTCGATGATTCGCGACAGATCGAACGAGCCACGGCCCAGGACCGCCGAAAGATCAATCTCAGCGCGCTCGGTACAATGGATCTCTGCGGAAGGGTTGATGTGCCGGATAAGCGCCTTCGTCTCCTCCAGTTCTTCCGCGCTAACGAGATCGGTCTTGTTGAGCAGGATGACATCGCCGAATGCGATCTGGTCTTCGGCTTCAGGGCTGTCTTTCAAACGCGCCTGCAGATGTTTTGCGTCCGCCATCGTCACCACTGCATCGAGCCGGGTTTTGGCCCGCACATCGTCATCCATAAAGAACGTCTGGGCGACCGGTGCGGGATCGGCAAGGCCGGTCGTCTCTACGAGGATTGCGTCGAACCGGCCCTTGCGTTTCATCAGGTTCTGAACCACCCGGATGAGATCACCGCGCACGGTGCAGCAAACGCAGCCATTGTTCATTTCGTAGATTTCTTCGTCGGATTCGACAATGAGATCATTGTCGATACCGATTTCGCCGAACTCGTTGACGATCACCGCATAGCGCTTGCCGTGGTCCCCGCCGAGGATGCGGTTGAGAAGTGTCGTCTTACCCGCGCCGAGATAACCCGTCAGCACGGTGACGGGAATGGTGCTTTCCTGCGTGATGGTCATCGGTACGCCAGTCTATGGAGTTGGTTAATCAGCGCTTGGCTGGCCACTGATATAGTGGCATCCGCTTGCGATTGGGAGGGATTTCCTGCGCCAATATCAGCGTAACCGGGCTATCTCGACGAGAACTTGATGGTCCCCATGTTGAAGGCCCGTTTCGTATCCGCGTCCGTGGTCCTGAGCGAAATGTCGAACTTGCCGCCTCGCTTTGCGATTATCACCGACGCATTGACCGGCTTTTTTGTTGTGCGGTCACGGCCCTTGTAGACCAGCGTCAGCCGCGAGCCCCGCGCCCTGCCGGCGAACTGGTCGACTTGCACCCAGGAGACGTTGTTGAAGATCGTGGAACGGTAGCTTGACGCGCTATCGGCGATAATCGAACCGACCACCGGGAACACGAACCCGGAAACGGCGCAATTGCCGCTCACCCGCAGGCTCTCGCCCGAACCGACAATCGAATTGACCAGGCGGCAACGGATATTCTCCTGATTGCCCTTTTCGGTGGTCTTGATCAGTCCGCTGCCGCTCCAGCTTCCTTCAAGCCCATTGAGAAATGTTTCGGCAGCAGCAGGATTGCTTACAGTCAGTGCAGCAGCAACAAGCAAGGAGAATACACCGCCCCGCAAGAACAAGAATGTCATATTGGTCTCCCTCAGGCCGGTTTTTCCTTGTGCCCCTGCATTCCGGCATGTTTGTCGAAGTACACAATATGCGCGGGCAACTGGAAAAGGTCAAAGACGATAGCGAACACCAGCGTGAGAATCATCACGGCTGAAAATAGTGCAATCGCAGGAAGGCTGCTGGCGATCATGATTGCAAGCCCACCCGAAAGGATGAGCGTAGTCGAGGCCATCGCCGGAAGCACTTGATTGATCGCAGCGTCCATGGCCTGTAGCGGGTCCCCACCACGATTGCGCATATACTGGTTGAGCAGGTGAATGGAATCGTTGACCGCAAGACCGAAGGCGACCGTCAACGCCACTGTTACAGACAGGTTGAGCGGCACCGAAAACAGCCAAAGCGCCAATTCCACGCACAAGACCGGCAGCAGGTTAGGCACAAGGCAGGCCACTCCAAGCCGCACCGACCGGGCAGCGATTGCTATGAGAACCACAGAGAGTGCTATGGCCATCAACAGGCTCAGCCTTAGATTGTCCATCAGCCGCGGCGCGACCACAGCCGCCAGCACCGGATAGCCGGTGATCGCGGTGTACTCGCGCACGCCGGTTGCCTCCAGCCGGTTCGACAGTGCGTCGAGCCGGTCCTGCATCTGGCTGGCCGACAAATTGGCGGATGAAAATATCGTGATTAGCACCCTGCTCCGGTCGCCGGAGATAAAGCGGCTTGTCAGGTATTCCGGAAGCGAATCGATGTCAGCTTCGGTGATCTCACCCCCGCCCTTCTCGATCTCGTCACGAAAATTGGCGAGCGAATAATACGAGGTCGCCGGGAACACCGCACCGACCGATCCAAGCACCTTGTAGAAACGATCGAGGTTTGCCTCGTCCAGGAGTGGCCGGTCGTCCGGAAGGCGCACGATCGCGAATAGCGGCGTGCTGCCGGGATAGGCCTCGTCAATGAAGTGCTCGCCGACGGAAACTTCCGAGCCAGCCGCCAGATAGTCGATAAGCTGAAAGCGGCTATCGATGCGCGCATGCGCGTAAAGTCCGGCCGCTGTCAGTCCCAGCCCCGCGATCAGCAATACGAACCGGTATTCCAGCATCTTCACGACAAAGGCGCTGGCACTTGAAAGCCGCGCCGCTCCAGCCTGCTTGGGCGTATATCCCGCCCTGAGCGCCAGCAAGGTCACCAACGGCGTAACGGTGATGACCGCTGCATAGCCTGCGATGACAGCAAGCCCGCCGACAATGCCGAACCCTATGAGCCCGTTATTTTGGGAGAGTACGAGTGAGAATAGTGCAATCGCCGTCGTCGCTGCCGAAAGAACGCAAGCTGGACCGACATTGCGGATCGCCTCGCCCAAAGCCTCCCGCGCCTCGACGCCGGATTGAACCAGCCCCTCCCATTTCAAATAGAGGTGCAGCGCATCCGAGAAGACGACGACAATGACCAGCACGGGCAGGATATTGGTCAGGAAGTTGATGTCCTGGCCTGCAAGACCCATTCCTCCGGTAAGCCACAAAAGGGAAACAAGCGGTGCGGCAATGGTGATCAACACCGGCACCACGGCGCGGAAAATCGTGAATGCGATCAGCGCGCATAACAGTGCGGCAAAGGGCAACAGCTTGATGAGGTCGGAAGTGATCGAATTGATGAGATCGGCGCGGATCGCCGGTTGCCCGGCAATGGTGATGGAGAAATTGCGCGTTTCGAAATCGTCGGCAATGACCTTCAGCTGCCGGATGGTCTCGCGCACTTGCGCATCCTGAACCGCGTCCGGCTTTGCATAGACCACGATAACCGCCGAATTGCTTCCCGGAGCAAATAGCGACTTGGAGTTCGGAATTTCTTCCGACAGCTTTTCCAGCGCCTCTGCAACCTCGGCGTCTGACTGAAATTGCGCCGGCAGGGCGGAGCGCCAGCCGCCGCGTTCCTCGTCATATTGGACCAGCGAAAACAGCGACAACACGCTTTGCACGCGCTCGTTGAACTGGAACTCGAAATGCAGGTCGCGATAGGTCTCGATGCCCTTGACGCTCAGCAGATCGGGTGAGCGGATCAGTACCACCGCATCATTGTTGAAATTGCGGAAGGAGGTCAGCAACTCGTCATAGTCGGCCAGTTCCTGCGACCCGTCGCGCAGGATATCGACATTCGCACCCGAATAGCCGAGCCGGAAGAGGCCGCCGATGCACAAAAGGCATGCCAGAACGATGATAATGCCGGCCATTGCGGGCCGGCGCAGGGCTGCCAGCCCCAGTCTTTCCAGTCCAAATCCGCTAAGCATCCCCCTGTCCCGGTCCCCCTGCGGATCGTACTCCATCCGCACGGCTTGCGATGCGGCTGCCTATGGGTGCCACATGTGGAATCAATTTCAAACCGGAAACCAGCCTTCACCACTGGTCGCGAATTAGCGTGTGTTTTCAGCAACAGTGCAGTCCAACTGCGCAATCTGCCTCAAGGCATTGCCAGAGTTGTTTTCGCGGCCTCGCCATGCTCGCGGCGCAACCTTTCGATATCCACGTTGACGGGCTGGCCGTCCTCCACCAGCCAGCGACCCGCCACCATCACCCGGTCGGCCCGGTGTGCCCCGCACAAAACCAGCGCGGCGAGCGGGTCGCCAGCGCCGGAAAAACGCAACTCGTCCAGCGTGAATAGCGCCAGATCGGCCTGCCTGCCCACCTCGATTGCGCCGATATCATTCCTGCCTAGACAGTCGGCGGAGCCACCGGTCGCCCAGCGCAACGCATCAAGATGGGTCACTGCCGCCGTACCGTAGGTCAGCCGGTTGACCATCAGCGCATGGCGAACGCCTTCCATCAGGTTCGAGCTGTCGTTGGATGCGGAGCCGTCCACTCCCAGCCCTACCGGCGCACCGGCTCTTTCGAGTTCCAGTGTGCGGCAGCTTCCCGATGCCAGCACCATGTTGGACGTCGGACAATGGCAGACCCCGACGCCATGCTTTCCTAGCCGGGCAATTTCGCCATCATCGAAATGTATCCCATGCGCCAGCCAGGTCCGGTTCTCCAGCCAGCCGGTCTGCTCAAGATACTCCACAGGGCGGCAGCCGAATTTCTCGATGCAATAGGCATCTTCGTCATGCGTCTCGCCCAGATGCGTGTGCAACCGGCAATCGCACTTACGGGCCAGATCGGCGCTCTGGCGCATCAGTTCCGTGGTAACCGAGAAAGGTGAGCACGGTGCCAGGGCCACCTGGCACATGGATCCCTCATCAGCGTCGTGGTAGCGCGAGATCACCCGCTCACTGTCAGCCAGGATTACATCGGTGTCCTGCACAACGGAATCAGGCGGCAGGCCGCCATCCTTCTTTGACAAATCCATCGAGCCGCGATTGAGCGTGATGCGCATGCCGATCGCCGCGGCTTCCTCGGCCTGAATATCGAGCGCGTCCTCGATTCCAGCCGGAAACAGATATTGATGATCGCTCGCTGTCGTGCAGCCGCTCAGCAGAAGTTCAGTGAGCGCCAGCCGGGTCGCGAGCCTGAAGGAGTCCCGGTTCACCGAACTTGCCCACACCGGGTAGAGCGAAGTCAGCCAGTCGAACAACTCCTTGTTGATCGCGGCAGGGTGCGCGCGTGTAAGCGTCTGATAGAAATGGTGGTGGGTATTGATAAGGCCCGGCAGAACGACATGGTTCGAACAATCGAACACCTCATCCACGGGCTGGGTAGGCTGCTGCCCGGAACCGAGAACTTCAGCAATTCTCGCGCCCTCAACAACCAATCCGCCCGAAGCGTCATCACCCAGAATGGCGAGCGGCGCCTTCAGCCACAATCTTCTTACTGGTTTCAAGCCGCAATCCCGCTTTCCGGCTCCGCGAAGGGACCCTGCCCCTAGGAGAGATAAGCATAGTGGCAGGGATATTTTCCTGCAATTCGAAAGGCTGGCCCAATCGGTTTTCCCGTTACGCAAAGCGCAGTATTGTTGGGACCGTTGAACACCGGGAGGCGCGGCACATTGGCAGAACAGGACGGACTGACCAGCAAGCTCATTCACACCGCTCGTCTGTGCCGGTCACTGCGGTCCAGCTTCCTGCAGAAGCATGGGCTCTATGCAGGGCAGGACATGCTGTTGCAGCAACTGGCCCGGGTCGACGGCCAATCCATGGGCGCATTGGCGCAAGCGTTGGATGTCCGTCCGCCGACCGTCACCAAGATGGTCGCCCGCATGCAGGCGCAAGGGCTGGTCCGCCGCGAACCCTCTCAATATGACAACCGGCAGAACCATGTTCACATCACACCAGCCGGCGAAAACCTGCTCGAGCGCATCGAGGCCGCTTGGCGCGAAACAGAGGATTGCGCCTTTGCCGGGCTGAAGGAAAAGGACTTCAAGCGGCTCAACAAGATACTGGGAAAGATCAAGGCCAATCTCGATGCCGGCGCCGATGCGTGACGGCGGGCCTGACACCGGCTTGGCGATCCCGCCGAAACAACCCTCCCGGTGGCATGAATTGCCGCGTTGCGCTATTTCGCAGCGATGTCATATTCAACGCATGGCTGAATGAACCATTCCGGGGGGACACCGTTGTCGCAGAAGACAACCTTGTCGACGATTGCCGATCACCTTGGGGTATCGACCGCGACCGTTTCACTCGCCTTGCGTGACAGCCCGCTCGTGGCGTCCGCCACCCGCGAAAGGATAAAGCAGGCGGCGGTGGAACTGGGTTACATCTACAACCGCCGCGCGGCCAGCCTGCGCACGTCCCGCTCAGGCATTATCGGCGTCATGGTGCATGACATCATGAACCCGTTCTTTGCCGAGATTCTGAAAGCAATCGAGGAGGAGTTGGGCCAGAGCCGCCAGACTTTTTTGCTGTGCAATCACCACGACGATCTGTCGATCCAGACCGGCTTCGTCGAAACCCTGCTGCAATTCG
>Ga0310345_10006507_pt1 | contig 10199 bp, 9 predicted proteins | sample HC15DNA20500_MG_FD_204667 | JGI IMG/M metagenome (GOLD analysis project Ga0310345, IMG submission 204667) | Marine microbial communities from station ALOHA, North Pacific Subtropical Gyre - HC15-DNA-20-500_MG | ecosystem: Environmental > Aquatic > Marine > Oceanic | place: Pacific Ocean: North... | reverse complement strand
CGCGCAACAGCTTGTGAGGTAGAAACGATGGCCGGTCCAGACATTGGCAGCCCTGCTCCTGATTTTGAATTGACGGCAGATGGCGGCGATATTGTGAAGCTGTCGGACTTTCGCGGCAAACCGGTCGTGCTCTATTTCTATCCCAAGGACGACACCAGCGGCTGCACCGCACAGGCAATTGCTTTTACCGAACGGCTTTCCGAATTCGAGGCTCTTGGCGCTGTGGTGCTTGGCATGTCGCCCGACAGCCAGCAGAAGCATGCAAAGTTCAAGGCCAAGCATGACCTCAAGGTCACCCTTCTCTCCGACCCCGAAAAGGAAGTGCTCGAAACTTACGGCGTATGGGTCGAAAAGAGCATGTATGGCCGCAAATATATGGGCGTGGAGCGCTCTACCTTCCTGCTCGACGAAGAGGGCAAGGTGGCCCATGCCTGGCGCAAGGTGAAAGTTCCCGGCCACGCAGATGCCGTGCTTGAACGTCTCCGGGAAATGACTGCTGGCGAATAATCGTTATTTGCGGCATGGACCCAATCCTTTGTTAACCCTAACAGGGTGTAATCGGGACCGTTAATAACCCAAGGGTGAAGCGGTCTCGTGAATACTCAGCCGACAGTTTTTGGCAAACGCAAAGAGCCCCACACCGTCATAATTGCGCGGGGCGACAAGATCCGCCATTTCACGATTCGCCCCTGGGTCGCCGCTATGGGCGGCACGGCGCTGGCATTGATCGCAGGCGGATATCTTGTCGCGACGGCCTACCTGGTTGTGCGCGATGATCTGATGGGAGCCGCCATGGCCCGTCAGGCGCGCATGCAGCAGGCCTATGAAGACCGGATATCAGCGCTTCGTGCCCAGGTAGACCGCATCACCAGTCGCCAATTGCTCGACCAGCAGCTCATGGAGCGAAAGGTCTCCAAGCTCATCGAACGCCAGGAACAGCTGACCCGGCGGCATGGCCGGCTGGAGCCGATATTGGAGCGCGGCATTACAAAGAGCGAAAAACAGAGCTCGGTGCCCCTGCCCTCGCCGCGTCCGCAAAAGGATGCTTCACTCCAGCTGCGTGGCACCACCGTGGACACCACCATCCACACCGCAACAGCCTATGCACCGCCGGCTGTTGCAACAGCCACAGCAATGACATGGCCCCTGCGCGACACCGCCAGCGATACGGATGCAGATCAGGCCGACAGATTGTTCGTCGCGATCAACCGCTCCCTGCGCGACATCGAAACGGAACAGATTGCGCGGGTGGAAACGCTGGCGGAAGAGGCCTACCAGACAGCGGAAGAAATCGTGCAGGCGTTGGCCGAAGCTGGCGTAAGCCCTGCTGAGAATTTCGGCATGGAAGCCGTTGGTGGCCCCCTGCTTGCAGCAGGCAATGCCGCACCGTTCGAAGAAAGGGTTCGAGAACTCGACGAAGCGCTGAACACACTGGAGAGGCTGAAAGGCATCGCGCGCAAGGTGCCAATCGCCAATCCCCTGCCCGGCGCGCGCGTGACGAGCACCTTCGGACCACGGCGCGACCCGCTGCTGGGCCGCCGCGCCCATCACTCCGGCATGGATTTCAGCGGCAGGACCGGGACGCCGATCAAGGCGGCAGGCGCGGGAAAGGTAATCCGTGCAGGCTGGAATGGCGGCTATGGACGCATGGTGGAGATCGACCACGGCAATGGCCTCACAACGCGCTACGCCCATATGAGCCGCATATCGGTAAAGGTGGGTGAACATGTCGAACCGGGCAGCGTGATCGGCAAGGTCGGCAGCAGTGGCCGCTCCACCGGCCCGCATCTACATTACGAAGTGCGCAAATCCGGCAAAGCCATCAATCCTTTGCGCTTTATCAAAGCCGGCCGCAACGTCGCGCGACTACTCTAGGAATCAGCCGCTCCCTTGCAGGCGCGGCGACCAGTCTTCGACCTTGCGCTGTTCCAGCCTGCGACGGGCAAGTTTTCGCCAGCTCTCAGCCAGGCATGTGAGCTCGGCGAGCTCTTCCAGAGCCTCATAGTTCAGCATGTCCACGTAGAGCAAAGTCGTCACACGCGCCAGTGACCACTTTGGATATGGACGCTCCGACAGTTCCAGCGCATCGCCTGTGGCAACCATACCGGTTTCAAGCACACGGAAATACCAGCCGGTACGTCCCGTCTCCTGAACACGCCTGGCAAGGCTCGGTTCGTTGAAACGGGCATTCAGCTTCCAGCATGGCTGCCGCCCTTGTGAGAACTCCACCAGCGCTGTGCCCAGACGAAAGCGGTCTCCAAGGCAAATATCGGCCTCATCGATTTCGTCGACGGAGAGGTTTTCACCAAACGAACCCGGGCGAAGTTCAGCAGCCAGACCAGGAAACTCCTCCACCCAGGAAGCATAATGGCGGGCCGGATACAGATGGATCGCCTTCTCAGGCCCGCCATGCACCTTGCGATCGCCCTGGTGATCGCCTGCCAACCCCTCACGACCAACGGCAACAGGGCCCGAGACCGGCCTTTTGAAGATGCCCGTGGGAGCGGAGCGCGGGCCGAGCGCCCGAAGCTCACCGCAAAAGACATTCTTAATCTGCCACTTCATCCAACCAGCTCCTGCAAGTTAGGAGATATCTGCTCCGATCTGGAGCAAGAGCACGAGAACCAGCAGCCCACAGCCTCTGTGCCAAAGAAAAAGCCCCCGCAGCGAAAGCTGCGAGGGCTTGGGTCAGTCAGGAAGCGCAAGACTTACTCTGCGTCGTCGGCCTTGGCAGCCTTCTTCTTCGGAGCAGCCTTCTTCTTGGCTTTGGCCTTGGGCTTTTCAGCCTCTGCCTCGTCCTCGTCGTCAGCCATCAGCTCTTCGCGTGAGACCTTCTTGTCGGTCACGTCGGCCTTGGCCAGCAGCTCGTCAACGACCTTCTCCTCGAACAGCGGTGCGCGGATATTGGCCAGCGCCTGCGGGTTCTGACGATAGAAGTCGTAGATTTCCTGCTGCTGATGACGCGGATAGCGCTGGATCGATTCGATCAGCGAACGCTGCATCTCATCTTCGGAAACCTGCACGCCCTGCTCTTCACCAATCTGTGCGAGCACGAGGCCGAGACGCACGCGGCGCTCTGCAAGGCGCTGATACTCTTCGCGCGCCTCTTCCTCGGTCGTGTCTTCGTCCTCGAAGGTGCGGCCGGCATTCTCGAGATCGCGGGTCACCTGATTCCAGATATTCTGGAATTCGGCTTCCACCAGCTTCTCTGGCGCCTCGAACTTGTACTGCTCGTCTAGAGCATCGAGAAGCTGACGCTTCGCCTTCTGGCGGGTCATCTGGCCAAACTGGTTCTCCAGCTGGCCGCGAACGATCTCGCGCAGCTTGTCAGCGGATTCAAGCCCCAGCTTCTTCGCGAGTTCGTCGTCGATTACGAGTTCTTCGGCCGCTGCGACCTTCTTCACCTTGATGTCGAACTCGGCATCCTTGCCTGCGAGATGAGCAGCGGCATATTCCTCCGGGAACTTGACCTTGATGGTCTTCTCGTCGCCAGCCTTCAGACCAACCAGCTGCTCCTCGAAGCCGGGGATGAACTGGTTGTGGCCGATGACAACATCGGAATCTTCGGCAGCACCGCCGTCGAAAGCCTCGCCGTCGATCTTGCCGAGATAGTCGATGGTGACCTTGTCGCCATCTTCAGCCTTGCCGTCCTTGTCCTCATAGGTGCGGACGGAATCTGCGATGCGCTTGACCTGCTCGTCGACTTCCTCATCGGAAACGTCATAGACGGGACGTTCGATCTTGATGCCGGAGAAGTCCTTGATCTCGATGGCTGGAATGACTTCATAAGCCATGGAGAATTCGAAATCCGCCTGACCGGCGAGAACCTTTTCGGCTTCCTTCTCGTCCTCGGTCATGTTGATTTCGGGCTGCATCGCCGGCTTCTCGCCGCGCTCTTCAAGAATCGAGCGAGAAGAATCGGACAGGATCTCGTTGACCACTTCTGCCATGAAGGACTTGCCGTACATGCGGCGCAGATGGCTGAGCGGAACCTTGCCCGGACGGAAGCCTTTCAGCCGTACCTTGTCCTTGGCGTCCTCGAGCCGCGCTACAAGACGCGATTCCAGGTCCTGGGCCGGCACGGTGACCTTGATCTCGCGCTTAAGACCTGAATTGAGAGTCTCGGTTACCTGCATTCATCAAACCTTTGCGTTTACTCACTGGCCGTGCCAACGGCGCCTTGCGGTCAGCCTGCCGAATTCCGTGTTTCGGGGATGGCTCTGTCTGGTGCGGGTGGAGGGACTTGAACCCCCACGGCTTGCGCCACCAGAACCTAAATCTGGCGTGTCTACCAGTTCCACCACACCCGCTACCGACAGCCTTCGCTCCCGAAAGCGCGCGCCTCTATATCACCTGACCTTGTGTGTTCAAAGGGAAATTGGCTCCAACCAAGGATTTTTGGGCAGGAAATGGCGTCATGACGCCGTGCACCCGCACATCACCCTTATCCACGCGCCGGTTTCAGCAATCTGTCCTTAACCCGTGTGGCGGACCGCGGGCGCATTTGTGACAGTTTGATGTTGCATTGCACAATCTGCATCGCTGCTATGCAACATTGGCACTTTTGCGCATGGCTCATTGGGCCTAAATGTCCATCGCAACGGGTGATCAACACCCCACACGAATTCTGAAGCGAGCAAGACAGATGAACATCATTCGCAACTACCGCAACTGGCGCCGTTACCGTCAGACCGTCAATGAGCTGAACCGCCTTTCCAGCCGTGAGCTCAACGACCTTGGAATTTCCCGCGGCGACATCCCGTTTGTCGCACGCAAGTCCCTCTAAGGACTGACACAGAGATTTCGTCAGAATTACCTCCTCCCAATTCTGACGAATGCGGCCAGCTCTCTCCTCCTCCCGATTGCTGGTCGACCAAAACGACACCCGCCGGACCTCCTCCCCCGGCGGGTGTTGTTTTTTTAAGCCTTCCTCAGGCTTGGCTTGCAGCTTGTGAATTGCATTGCCCCGCAGTTTTGCCTATCTCCCCAGCATGACAAACAGCTCCTCCCATAAGCCCGTTCACGTAATCGGTGGTGGCCTCGCAGGCTCCGAAGCTGCGTGGCAGATCGCACAGGCTGGTGTGCCTGTAGTCCTTCATGAAATGCGCCCGCTCCGCGGGACCGATGCGCACAAGACGGAAGGGTTAGCTGAACTTGTCTGCTCCAACTCCTTCCGCTCCGATGATGCCAAGGCCAATGCCGTTGGCGTCCTGCATGCGGAAATGCGCATGGCGAATTCGATCATCATGGCAAGCGGCGATGCGAACCAGGTTCCCGCGGGTGGAGCCTTGGCCGTTGACCGTGACGGTTTCTCGGATGCAGTCACTAAAGCCTTGCACGACCATCCCCTCATCGAGATCGTGCGCGAGGAAGTGACCGATCTTCCGCCGGAAGAGTGGGATCAGGCCATCATAGCAACCGGCCCGCTGACAGCTCCCTCGCTCGCCGAAGCGATCGGCAAGCATACGGATGAAGAGGCTCTGGCATTTTTCGATGCGATCGCGCCCATCGTCCATTTCGATTCGATCGACATGGACACCTGCTGGTTCCAGTCGCGCTATGACAAGGTTGGTCCCGGCGGTACGGGCAAGGACTACATCAACTGCCCCATGAACAGGGAGCAGTATGAGCGTTTCATTCAGGCGCTTCTTGACGGCGAGAAGACCCAGTTCAAGGAGTGGGAAGGTACCCCCTATTTCGACGGGTGCCTGCCTATCGAAGTCATGGCCGAACGCGGACCGGAGACGCTTCGTCACGGCCCCATGAAACCCATGGGTCTCACCAACGCTCACAAGCCTGATGAAAAGCCCTATGCCGTGGTGCAGCTGCGTCAGGACAATGCGCTCGGCACGCTTTACAACATGGTCGGTTTCCAAACGAAGCTGAAATATGGCGCGCAGGTGGAGATTTTCCGTACCATTCCCGGTCTGGAGAATGCCGAATTTGCGCGCTTGGGCGGGCTGCATCGCAACACCTATATCAATTCGCCTGCGCTGCTTGACAGCACGCTTCAGCTGAAAGGCCGCGAGGGATTGCGCTTCGCCGGTCAGATCACCGGCTGCGAAGGCTATGTCGAAAGCGCGGCCATGGGATTGCTTGCCGGACGTTTCGCTGCTGCCGCGCGCAAGGGTGAAGCACTCACCCCGCCACCGGCAACAACAGCATTTGGAGCATTGCTGAACCACATCACCGGCGGGCATATCCTGTCAGATGATGAACCCGGCAAGCGTTCATTCCAGCCGATGAATGTCAATTTTGGCTTGTTCCCCCCGGTCGAAATCATCAAGCCGGAAGGAAAGCGCCTGCGCGGCAAGGAAAAGAGCCTTGCACGTAAACACGCACTTAGTGCGCGAGCACTGGCTGATGCGCGCGACTGGCTTGGCTTACCGCAACCGGCAGCAGCGGCAGAATAACCTATTCCCATTCCTGGCTGCGCAGGAACACGAGGGCCTGAAGCTCCTGGACCTGCCCGCCTGCTGATGCAAACGCGTAAAGCGGAACCAGCATCAAAACGCGCTTCCCCTCGATTTCCCTGAGCAGCAGAAATCGATCGGTTTTGTCCTGAAGCTCGGCAAGTTCACGCGCGGCCACCGGGAAGCGTGTGACCTTGCCATTTTCAGTGATGGTCAGTTCCTCGCCGGTCAGCATCATTGCCAGCAGTCGGTTATCGTCGATCTCCACGCTGAGAGGGATGTTTCTGCTCAGCGATATGTTTTGCAGCGCAATGTCGAAGTCATCCTGGGCCGATTTGTGCAGGGCCACCGCAAACGGTCCGCTCAAACTCGGCAAGATCACCAGATCATTGTCTGCAAAACGCTCCTCCGGATCGAGACCGTAGGCACGGGCCATGTCTTCAAACGAGGTCGGAATCGGTTCACCTTCTGCCGAATCGGGCGCAACGCGCTTTAATGCACCTTCGCGTGAAAGGTACCGAAGTGCTGCTAGCGCTTGAGATTGCCTTTCAGCTGTACCTGGATCGCTTGCAATAGCCGCTCTGAAACGGTGCGCCTGGCTCTCGACTGACACGTTGCGCGCACCCTGTGGACCGAAACTGCCGATGAGAAGCGCAAAAACAGGCAAGGCGAAGATCGGGCGTATGTCACCACGCATTGATGGAACAAGCTGCACAGCCAGGATCAAGGCGCTCACGCTCCCGAACAGCATCACCATATATCGGTCCGGGGTGAATCCGAAAGCGCCGACGCGCTGCCAGAGAGCCAGTGCCAGGAGGATGAGAGGCACCACCATGAAAGTTGGCCAGTAGCGCAAGACCAAACGTGTCGGCGCCCGTACGAGCCCCAGAAACGGATGGATAACGAGGAGCGCTCCAAACAGGCAGAAGCCGTAAGTGATGACCAGCCAGCCGACCTGACCGCGGGGCAGTTCTGCAGTAAATGCGATCTTGATCGCGTAGATGTGGAGAATGACGGCGTACAGTATTAACAGCGGTGCGGCCACATAGTCGCCCAAGGCTCTCATCCCGCGATCCATGGCCCCGGCCTGTCCAAGACCAGGCTCCACATCGAAGCGATCAGGCAACTGACCCAAACCGAACACAGGAGAAGCCAGAAGCGCTGTGAAAGCCCACACATAACCATAGATGCGGTCGTCGACCTCGAACCCGAAGAGAAAGCCCAGAGTCGCGAGCGTTGCAGATATGCCCCCTGCAAAAAGTATCAGCGCGAGGCCGGAAAGCATGGCAGCGAAGCCGACCCGCAAGCTGAACATCCAGAACTGGCTGCTGTTTCCCTGGCCAATAAACGGCGCGAGAAGAACCACGCCAATTATTCCCAAGCTTAACGACCATTCCTGAACCCACATACCCTCTGGGTCCAGCATCAAGAACGCTATCGCGGTCCCAGCCAACAAGCCCGCCAGATGTCCAGAGTGGGAGGAAAGACCTCGACCTTCGACAAAAAGCTTGGCAGCAAGTGCGGTGACCGCCGCCACGGTCAAGGCGGGCACGTAATCCTCCGCCTGAGCCAGAGGAAATGCGATGTCAGCGCCGGAAATTTCGACGAATGCACTGAACGTCGAAACACAAAGGAAAAAAATCGGCGCAGGAAAGCGTATCAACGCAGCCGAAACACCCTGCGCCATCTCGCGCAGTGCGGATTTCCAACCGCTGTTCACTGTGTTTTCGGCCCAAATCGTCATGAAATAAATTCCGCTTTAAATGAAAGCGGAAAGTGCTAGCGCGCAGGACCGGCGAAATTACGGCGCTACCAACCGCCCATTGCGTGACGCAGCAGGTGGAAGTGACGCAACCACAAGGGCACCTGAACAGGCTCTTGAAACGCCCGGGCGCCGAGCCGTTCGGCCCGGTCGAATACTGCAGCTACGCTTGACAGCGGCAAGAACGCCGGGCGCAGGTTCTGAGGGACCGAGCCGCCATCTCGGCAGAAGGTGGAAAGGTGCTGGCGACCCAACGCGATCAACGCGGCCAATACACGTTCCGCAGCTTGTGCCTGTGCGGGTTCATGCAATGCAACATCGCTGGCTCCTACCGCGCTCAATATGTCGGCAGGAATGAAGCTCTGGCCATGTCGTGATGTCAGCGGCAGCCTCCTGATGATCTCGCTTACCCCTTGCGCGCAACCGGCATGTCCGGCCAGATGGGCATGTTCCTGCGCGCTGGATGGCTCAAGGCAAATCGCCGCCAACTGAATGAGCGCGGAGCGCGTTTCCCCCAGATAGCCTTCCAGATCATTGCGAGTGGGTATCGCGTCGTCATAGAGATCGGTGACACGGGCATCGAGCATGTTGAGGAATGGCTGGCGAGGGAGCTCATGCCGCCGGATCGTCTCAAGCAGAGCTTGCGCAAGAGGGTTTCCACCTCCGCCATCTGTCTTTTCATCGGAAATGACATCACGCCACCACTGCAAGCGGATCTCGCCCGGCATGGGCTCGCTCACCTTGTCACGCACTGAGGCGATCTCCGCATTGAAGGCGTAGAGGGCGTAGAGCGCCGGACGCTTGTGCTCCGGCGCATAGAGCGTGCTGAGATAGCGCCCCGGATCTACCGTCCGCACCAGCTCCATCGCATGGCGGATATGGTCGTCCATCTCAATCCACCGCAATCAGAGCGGCGGCGACCGCCCGCTCTTCGGCGAGCAGAACATTATATGTTCTAACGGCCGCACCCGTCGCCATTGTCTCAACGGCGATTGCCTGCTCACGAAGCACATCACGCAGGCTCTGCGGAAGGCGCAACAGGTCCCGGCCCATTCCCACCAGGAGGATGTCGATCTCGCCGGCTTCGGCAAGAACAGCTTCGAAGTCGCTTAGCGCAAGCTTTTTGGCGCCCGTGGCCTTCCAGCCATGAATGCCGGAGGGCAGGCACAAAAGCGAGCCGCGATGGCTCATATCGGCGAAGCGGAAGCCGCCATTGCCATAGGCTTCGATTGGCGCCTTTCCGGGGAAATGCGCCTCTCGCATTTCTATGCCGCCACTCATCCCTTGACCGCGACCTCATCGCCATTGCCTTCGGCATCCTGCGCTGCCGCACCCGAAGGACGCAGGCGGAACAGGATGAGAAGCGGACCGGCGACGAAGATCGAGGAATAGGTGCCGATCAACACGCCGAAGATCATGGCAGCCGTAAAGGAGCGGATCACCTCGCCGCCAAAGGCATAGAGCGCGACCAGCGCCAACAGCGTCGTCACCGAGGTCATGATCGTGCGCGACAGCGTCTGGTTCATCGACAGATCCAGAAGCTGTGGCATCGGCATCTTCTTGAAGCGGCGCAGATTCTCCCGGATGCGGTCATAGACCACCACGGTATCGTTCAGCGAGTAACCGACAATGGTCAGGATCGCGGCGATACTCGACAGGTTGAACTCGATCCCCGTGATCACGAAGAAACCGATCGTCATGACCACGTCATGTGTGGTGGCAAGGATTGCACCTACCGCGAACTGCCACTCGAACCGCAGCCAGATATAGATCAGGATCGCAAAGAGCGAGACGAGAACCGCGATGGTACCCGCACGGGCAAGCTCGCCTGATACGGTCGGACCAACCACTTCGACGCGTCGGAAGTCGTAATCCGCCTCCAGTTCATCACGAACCTTGGTGATGACGGTCTGTTCCGCCTGTTCACCGCCACCCTGCGCCTGAACGCGGATCAGAACATCCTTCGGATTACCGAATTCCTGAACCTGCACCTCACCGAGATTGAGCTCGGACAGACGCGAACG
>Ga0310345_10006506_pt1 | contig 10200 bp, 8 predicted proteins | sample HC15DNA20500_MG_FD_204667 | JGI IMG/M metagenome (GOLD analysis project Ga0310345, IMG submission 204667) | Marine microbial communities from station ALOHA, North Pacific Subtropical Gyre - HC15-DNA-20-500_MG | ecosystem: Environmental > Aquatic > Marine > Oceanic | place: Pacific Ocean: North... | reverse complement strand
TTCCGATCCTCGCCAAAGGGATATTGACCGGCGAGGGCGCCAAGAGGTGTCTTGAGCACGGCGTCGAGGGCATCGTGGTTTCGAACCACGGCGCGCGCGCTCTCGACTACGGGCCGTCGACACTCGAAGTGCTCGAAGAAATCGTCGACGCGGTTGCCGGCCGTGTGCCGGTTCTCATCGACAGTGGGTTCCGTCGCGGTAGCGACGTGCTTAAGGCGCTCGCGCTGGGTGCCGATGCCGTATGTCTCGGCCGCGCGTCGCGTTGGGGCCTCGGCGCCTTTGGTGAGGAGGGTGCGCAGAAGGTGATCGAGATCATCAACACTGAGTTGGTGCATGCGATGGCGGCGGCCGGATGTCGCGACATCAAGTCGATTAACCGGCGTATCGTAAGGACGAACTTTCCATGAGAAACCAGAACGGTTTGCCAGACATCCGTCTCGCTCCGGTTGATGAAATCTCTGCCGCGCCGGAGTTTGAGCAGATGGCAGAACTAGTGCTCTCACCAGCGACCTTCGAGACGCTCCGTAGTGGCACGCGTGGATCGTTCGACAAAATGACGTTTCGACAGCGACTCATGGTTTATGCCATGGATCTCGACTTGACGACCGAGCTCTTCGGCTATTCGATGTTTGCGCCGATCATTGTCGGACCAGTCGGCAACCAGGGCGACCTACACGAAGAGGGTGAACTGGCGACAGCGCGTGGGGCTGCAGCGGCTCAGACCATCATGGTGGCAACCCAGCGGGCCAGTTTTCCAATTGATCAGATCGCTGCCGAAACTGACCAACCCCTGTGGTATCAGGTGTATGCCGACCGAAACCTCGGTCCGGTCAACGATGACGTTGCTCAGGCAGTTTCGGTGGGGTGCCAGGTGCTGTGCGTGACGGTCGGCGTCTCGGCGAATGGCAGGCCGGAATCAATTGAATGGGACGCGGTCGAACAGGTAGCTCAGCGGGCGGGTGTTCCGGTGGTTGTCAAAGGAATCATGAATCAGGCTGATGCGCGCACTGCGCTTGACCACGGCGCACAGGCTCTTGTCGTTTCGAATCATGGCGGCGCGGTCGGCATCGAGAACGTCTTGCCAATCGACGTACTTCCGGCAATCGCCGATACCCTTGGCGGTCGCGTGCCCCTAATGGTGGACGGTGGCTTCAAACGTGGCAGCGACATCTTAAAGGGGCTCTCGCTCGGCGCAACGGCGGTCATGATGGCGCGCCCCATGATGTGGGGTTTGGCAGCTTATGGTGCGCCGGGTGTTGAAGCAGCGCTCCGTCTGCTCATCAACGAGCTAGCCCGCAACATGGTGGCGTCAGGTCGACCGACTATCGATATGATCGACCGTGCGCTGGTGCGATTCGATTCCCGCTAGTACTCGAACTGTTCGATAGGCGACCGTTGTCGGTACAGAAAACGGCCATACCGTCGCACCACGTTTGTTCCGACGGCGTGTTGATTGTGGGCCTAGACACCCGACAGCTGTTCAAGTGGTAGTGAGCCGGTCGCGTCGCCGTGCACAGCGCGCTTGAGAAGGACGTTGAGTCCATCAACTGACGAGACCGTTAGCGACGTCAAGAAATCGGTACACATCGGCGAAGTTCGTGGCCCATCCGAGTGATACTCTGACGGCGCCGGTAGTGTCGGCGTCGATGCAGCGCATCAGGTCTTCCCGTTCCATCTACCCCATCGATTCGCGGAAGCATCTGGTGAGTTCGTTCTGGCTCACGCCGAGCGCAACCTCCCCCGCTCCTGGATTACAGAAGCACCCGGTTCTCAGTGCGATGCCGTGGTCGGCCGCGGCCAGAACTTACGATGATCCGTCCAGAGGTCGAGAAGCTCGCACTTCTCCGCTAAGATGACGCGTGGAGGTCACGATGCGTGAGCTGAAGATCATCGGTGCTATGTCGGTTGCCGTACTCGTGGTGGCGGGGATGACGTTTGCGTCCCGTCCCGCGGCTGAGGCCATCCAGGCACCGACAGCCGACGAGCTAGGTGAGATGACGGCCATCCGACCGGTTCCAGGGAAGAATGGGCTCTATGTCATTCCCGGTTATGACGGTGGTATCACGGGTGGCAATGTTGCCGTTCGTATCACCAACGACGGTGTAATTCTCGTCGATAACAAGTTTCCGCATAGCTTCGAGATGATCTCCACTGAAGTGCAGAAGGTCACGTCGTTACCAATTAAGTACATTCTTGACACGCATCATCACAACGACCACAGTGGCAGCAACGCCGACTTTATGGCGGTCGGTGAGGTGATCGCACACCAGAACGCACGCAGAAATATCGTGCGCAACAACCAACCAGGCGCGCCGCGTATCGTATTCAGGAAAGAGACAGCGGTGTTTCTCGGTGGTGTGGAAGCGCAAGCTCATCACTTCGGCCGCGGTCACACGAATGGAGATGCCGTTATCTTTTTTCCCGACCTGAGAACGGTTCACACCGGCGACCTTTTCATCTGGGGCGAGCGGTCGGATGGGAGCACGCTTTCACCTTTCATGGACTACAACAATGGTGGGAGCGGGCTCGATTGGCCCGCAACGCTTGACGGCGTTCTCGAGCTCGACTTCGATACCGTGATTCCCGGACACGGTCCGGTTCTGACAAAGGATGAAGTGAGGACCTTCCGCAACAGGATGCAGACGTTGCAGGACCGCATGCGGTCGGCAATTGAAGCCGGTGCCAGCCGTGACGATATTCCCGACCGCGTTAATACCGCTGACCTCAACTGGCCGTTTCGGCCAGCAGCGTTGCAGGCGTTCTACGACGAAGTAGCCGCCGCTCAGTAGGAGAAAGACAACATGGCATTCCACAGCCTCGTCCGCCACATGCGTCGTCTAGTGATTGCGGTAGCCGTTATCGGAGTCGCGGTGTTCGTTCCCCGCGGCGCGCGCGCGCAGGAGGAAGGGAACGTCCCGACGTTTACGAAAGACGTACTGCCGATCCTGCAGCGTTCCTGTCAGCAGTGTCACCGACCAGGTTCGGTTGCGCCGATGTCACTCTTGACCTACGAAGAGGTCCGCCCGTGGGCACGCGCGATCAAGGACCGGACGGCACGGCGGGAGATGCCTCCGTGGTACATCGAACGCAATGTCGGCGTCCGTCGCTTTAAGGAGGATCCGTCGCTGTCGGATGCAGAGATCGTAGCGATCGAAAGCTGGGTTGATGCGGGTGCTCCTCGTGGGAATCGAGCCGATGCACCGCCACCCCTCGAACTGGCGTCGCTTGACGAATGGCGCATCGGCACCCCCGAGTGGATTGTCGAGCTGCCCGAGGAGCAAACGGTCGGCGCGGTCGATGCGGATCGCTGGCTCAACGTGTGGGCCGACTCACGTTTTACCGAAGACCGGTACATCAAAGCGGTCGAAACAAAGCCGTCCCCAGGTGCGTACCCTGTGGTGCATCACGTTGCTACGTCGATGCGTTGGGAGGACGAAGATGGTGAGGAAGGGGGCGGCTTTCTCAATGAATACGCAATGGGGAAGAACGGAGATATTTTCCCGGAGGGGACAGGCCGACTCATCAAAGCAGGAACGCAAATCCGCTTCAACATGCACTACAGCTCGGTTGGTGAAGAGATCAAAGATCGGACTCGGGTCGGCTTTCAGCTCTACCCAGCCGGCCAGGTTCCGGAACGTGTGCTCATTTCGCGCCACGTGGGTGACAGTTTCGATACCCTCGACATTCCCGCTGGTGCGGACAACGCTCGAAGCGATGGCTATTACGTGTTACCGGAGCCGACGCAAGTGACCGGCTTTCAGCCGCACATGCATATTCGCGGGAAGCGCATGTGCGTCGAGGCAATCCAGCCGAACGGCTTAATCGAAACGTTAAGTTGCACCGGCCATAACTTCGGTTGGCACATTGTTTACAACTACAGCGATGACGAAGCGCCGTTACTTCCGGCGGGCACCATCCTTCACGTTATCGGTTGGCATGACAACACGGCAGCCAATCGCTACAACCCGGACCCGAAGAACTGGGTGGGATTTGGCAATCGCTCGATTGATGACATGAGCTTCGCGTGGATGAGTTTTTTCCACATGCCAGAGGAGGCGTACGAGAAGAAGCTGAGGGAGCGCGCGACACGATTGAGCAACGACTGAGCTGTGGTCGAGACTAGTAATCAGAGAATCGGGTAATGAGGTCCGGCGTGCGCGCTATCTCACTCTTATGTGCCTGCTCGGTGTTGGGCGGTGCGGTCGCATATTCACAGACTTATCACAGCGGGCAGAATCTTCAGCCTGTCTTCGAAGGGTGGGAGCAGAACGCAGATGGCAGCTTCGACATGGTGTTCGGGTATCTGAATCGCAACTACGAAGAACGGCTGAATATCCCGGTTGGCGAATTGAACTACTTCGAACCAGGAAACCCCGACCGAGGCCAGCCCACTTTGTTCTATCCGCGGCGCCAGCGGTTCAGCTTTCGTGTGCGCGTGCCAGCAGATTGGGGAGACCAAGAGTTGGTCTGGACTGTGACTGCGTACGGTCGCACCGACCGCGCGGTTGGATGGCTCGTCCCTGAGCAGATCATTGATGAGCAGGTCATTGCAATGAATCGGAGTGGTGGCGGTGCACCTGATATTGAAAACCATGCGCCATCGATTATGTTAATCGAACGCACCGCGCGGTCGGTCAACGTTGGGGAGCCGTTAACGTTGACAGCAATCATTCGGGATGACGGTGTGCCTGAGATGCGACCCGCACCTCAAAGTCGCCCGCCAGGGCGGCGTAACGCGTTGGGACTGCGCATTGCCTGGATCCAGCATCGTGGGCCCGGCGAGGTCATCTTTAACCCCTGGACGCCACCGATGGCGGACCACACGCCCGGTTGGACGCCGCCACCGATACCCGACGCTGGAAGAACGGTCACGACAGCCCGCTTCAGCGAGCCGGGAAAGTATGTGATTCGCGGTATGGCAGACGATGGTTATCTCTATAGTGCCGCCGATGTTACCGTCACCGTAACACGTTAGCAGCAACTCTATCGTTTCGTGCGATCGGCCGGTACAGTCTGCATCAGTGTCACACAGGCCAGCCGAAAAACGTAGTGAACCAGGCGCCGTAGATCATCGCCTGGCGACATGCGCAGTCCCTTAATTTCTGCGATTCGCGGGTATTCTAGTGTGATGATAAATGACCAGCGTGTGGTCTCGCTCATATTCGTCGGACTGGTCGCATCGTTTGCATGCGGCGAGGCCACTCTTCCTACCGAGACCCCAGGTTCATCACCAGGGAACGGGGCGGCTGAGCCAAGCGCGCTCCACCAATTCGCTGGTGCGTGGTCGCTGACGAAAACCGAGCGACGCAACGCAGAAGGCGAAAAAATACTGTCACAACTAACCGAGGACCGTCTCGGATACCTCATCTACGACACGGCTGGGTACATGGGTGTGACGATCATGCGTCCCGACCGGCTGCCTTATGCTGAGGGTGGCCCGAGTGCCGACGAGGCACTCGCACAGTTTGGTAGCTACACCTCATATTTTGGACGTTTTACAGTGAACCAGGCCGAGGGAGTTGTCACCCATCACCTTGAGGGAAGCCTGAACCCGAGCGCTGCCGGTTCGGACTATGAGCGTTTCTACGCTTTCACCGAGAATAGTTTGACCCTCCAACCGCCTCCGAGAGAAGACGGGTCGAAGGCGTTCCTGACCTGGGAACGGTTACCGAATTTACCGACGTCTGAGATGACCGACACGCACCGACAACTCTTTGGCGCGTACCGCGTTGAATCGGTGTCACGGCACACCACCGACGGCTATTCATTGCCTGCTGAACAGTACGAGACTGCCTATCTCTTCTACGCGCCGTCTGGTCACATGTCGGTGCACCTCCAGCGACCGGGTCGCGTGCCGTACGCCGGCGACCGGCCAACGGCTGAAGAGGCACTGAAGGTGACTGAAGCCTACGGGAGTTATTTTGGACCGTTCTTGGTGAATCAGATCGCAGGTTGCATCACTTGTCCAGGACCACGGGATCAGGGATATCTGATCCATCATCGAGTCGGGAGCGAGAACCCCGGGGACAGTGGGACCGACGCGCGTCGCTATTATGAGCTAACCGATACGCACCTTACTTTGCGGCCTCCGGCACGCACCGACGAGGAGGGGCGGGAAGTGCAATCCGTACTCCGCTGGGAGCGGCTCACCAACTAAGCGGCTTTGTTCGTTTGCCCAGTGCATCTGACGGAATGCCGCTACGCTTAGCGGCCTGCTGGCTAACGGTGAACCCGGTGAGACCAGTTTGTGGAGTTAGGCGGTTCATGAAGACACGACGCCTCGTCCTGCTCGCCCTCGTGATCGTCATCGCTCCACTGTCGGCTGTTCAGGAGCCGGCGGGTGACATGGATCAACAGCTGGCCGAAACCGGAGCATTGTGTGTCTCGAATCATCGCACGGAGATGATCAGTATCGATAAAGTGGTAAATGGAACCGAATTTTCGGCCGGCGAGGAGTTCCTGGGCATTCTTGCGCACGAAACAAGCATCTCGTTCGCGTCACGGATGACGCTGACATCTGGGTTGATACGGTTCGAGTTCCATTTCACACCGAACGTGTTGCAGCAGCTCCAACAAAATTAGGCGAGCCCTAAGGTTTAGCAGTACACAAGAACGGCCGGGTTGTCTGCCCGGCCGTTCTTGTGTACGAACCCTGCTATAACTAGGCGATGATCTGCGGAATGGGTACACCGTGGACGTCAGTTAGTCGCATGTCTCGTCCGTTGTAGCGATAGGTCAACTTGGTGTGGTCCATGCCGAGTAGGTGGAGCATCGTCGCATGGAAGTCGTGCGCCGAGACACGTTGCTCCGCCGCCTTGTAGCCAAACTCGTCGCTCGCGCCGATCACTTGACCACCATTGATACCAGCACCGGCCATCCAGCCGGACATTGCTCCCGGGTTGTGGTCGCGACCAACGCCACGCTGTGAGATCGGCATCCGTCCGAACTCGGCGTGCCACACGATAAGTGTCGAGTCGAGCATGCCGCGTGCCTTCAGATCGGTCATCAGGGCGGCGATCGGCTTATCGGTCTCTGCCGCGTGCTGTGAATGGTTCTCTTTCAGGTTGCTGTGCGCGTCCCATGTGTCGGTGTTCTGGACGCCAAGGCCACCATGGAAGAGCTGCACGAATCGGACCCCACGCTCGACCAGGCGACGAGCCATTAGACATTGCCGACCGAACGGCTCGGTGATTGCGTCGTCGAGTCCGTAGAGCTTCTTGGTCGCGTCCGATTCAGCCCTCGTATCGACCGCTTCGGGCGCGCATCCCTGCATCCGGTAGGCGAGCTCGTACGAGGAAATCCTGGCGGCGAGCTCCGAATTGCCCGGATTCTGTGCCATGTCGATTTCATTGAGCTTCGCGAGTGCATCGAGACGCGCCCGCTGCTGCGTCTCGCTGACGCCTTCTGGCGCCTGGAGGTCAACGATCGGGTCGCCGATCGCGCGGAAGAGGGTACCCTGATAGGTCGCCGGCATAAAGCCGGCGCTCCAGTCGTTCGGCCCGCCGAGCGGCCCGCCGCGATAGTCGTTCATGACGACGAATGCTGGGAGACTCGCGCTCTCCGCGCCCAGCCCGTAAGTGACCCACGAGCCGACGCTCGGGAACCCCATCCGGATCTGCCCGCTCTGCATCTCGTAGGTCGCCTGGATGTGGTCGTTCGATCGGCCATAGAGCGACCGGATGACCGCCATCTCATCGACCTTCTTGGAGAGGTGCGGGAAGATTTCCGAGACCTGCACGTCGCTCTTGCCGCCTCGGATGAATTCGAACGGGCTTGGCATGAGCGGCCCAGGATGACCCTGACGCACGACGACTGACTCGGCGAGCGGCTCGCCGGCGTACTGCGTCAGCGCCGGTTTCGGGTCGAACGTGTCGACCTGGCTGACACCCCCGCTCATGAAGAGCGAGATGACCGCGGTCGCGCGTGGGGCGAAGTGCGGGTCCTGAGGCGCGAACGGGTTCCCTGGGATCGGTGCCTCACAGGTGTCCGACTGCACGGCCTCGAGCAGAGCTTGCCGATTTAACAGGTCGGCCAGTGCCAGGCCGGCAATGCCGCCTCCCGACTGGAACAGAAAATCGCGTCGTGACCAGAAACTCTTCTTCCGGCAATGGTGGTGATGGTCGGACATCGTCGTTACCTCAAATACAGGAACTCGTTCAGGTTCAACATGACGTGCGTTAGGTCGATCAGCGATTGCTCGGCGACCAGTGCCCTCGCCACCGCGGCTTCGTCGTCGGTCGGGTACCGGCTCAAGGCGATCCGATACGCCAGCGCGATCTGGTCGTCGATGCTGTTCGGCGCGGACTCCTTTACCCGGTCGGCGAACACCTGCGCCTGGTTCAGGACGAACTCGTTATTCATTAGTGTCAGCGCCTGGGTCGCGACCGTCGACACGTTGCGGGCCGCCGCCGTCTGATTCTGATCTGGCAGGTCAAACGTATCAAAGAACGGGAAGCCGAGCGACCGGCGGCGGTACACGTAGACGCTTCGCCGCCAGACGTCGGGTCCGTCCGGATTGTTGATCCAGATGCCTTTCCCCTTTGACGCCGCGAGGATATCGTCCGGGACGTACGGGAAGATCGGCTCCCCGCCAACGGTCAGATCGATCCCTCCGCTCACCGTCATGATGGTGTCGCGCAACACCTCAGCCTCGAGTCGCTGTGCGCGATAGCGCCAGAGCCACTGGTTGTTGGGGTCGGTCGACAGATTCGCGACGTCGTCGACTGATGACGCCATCTGATATGCCTCAGATGTCATCAGCAGACGATGCATCTCCTTCATGCTCCAGCCGCGGTCCATGAACTCGACTGAGAGCCAGTCGAGGAGTTCCGGATGGGTTGGGGCGTCGCCCATCTTGCCTAGGTTATCGAGCGTGCGGACGATGCCGCGGCCAAAATGGTGATGCCAGATCCGGTTGACGATCACGCGCGCCGTCAGCGGGTTGTCATGTGACGTGATCCACTCGGCGAGCGCAAGTCGGCGGCCTGAGGTCCGGCCGTCCTGCCGGGTGATGGCGGTTGGCGGATCACCGTACGTGGCGACCGAGAGGAAGCCGGGTGAAGTTTCCGAGCCGGGGCTGAACGGGTCCCCGCGGATCAGGAAGTAGCTCGGCGGCGCCTGGTAATCCGGTCCACCCTCCGTATGCAGGAATGTGCCGGGCTCGTCCGGTGGGATCCGGCATTCGGGGCAGCCGATGATCTCGTCTCCCGGGCCATCCGGTGCGAACCGGTAATCGCCGTCGGTGACGATCTCGGCCATCGCCGGCTCGTCTGGCCGTTCGGCTTCCAGGGCCTCGACCCGATCGGAAAGTGACTGCCACTCGGTCTTCTCCTCCGGGCCAAGTGCGTCGATGACCGCCTTCCGCGGCGGATTGATCGACAGCACCTGGGTAGCCAGCAGTTGCTCACCCGCTGTGCGCTCCGACTCTGGCTTCAATGCCGCCTTCTGGACGTTCTCGGGGAAGCGCGCTGTGATCATCTCGAGACGGAGACGCTCGCGGTGCGGGTCCTCGATTTTGCCAATTCGATCCTTCAGTGGCTGCTGACGACTGTCGACGGCAGCGTTGGCCGCACGGTAGGTCTCAGCGTCTTCCCGGTCGAGCAGTGGCCACTCAGTTTCGACGTAGCCGAAGATCGACGACTGCATGCTGTAGTAGTCCTTCTGCAGAATCGGATCGAACTTGTGGTCGTGGCAACGCGCGCAGTGGACGGTCATCCCTAGGACGCCCCGTCCCAAGGTCGCGAGCACGTCATCGAGATAGTCGTGCCGACGTTCCGGGTTGTCCTTCTCGCGGAAATCAACACGGGGTCCGGCGCGAAGGAACCCAGTCGCGATGAGCGTCTCGTCGGTCACATGGTCGAGTTCGTCGCCCGCGATTTGCTCACGGAGGAACTGGTTATATGGCTTGTCCTTGTTGAACGCGTTGATGACGTAGTCGCGATACCGCCACGCGTTCGGTCGGCGGTAGTCCTGTTCGAACCCGGTCGAGTCGGCGTAGCGCGCGACGTCCATCCAGTGACGTCCCCAGCGCTCGCCGTAGTGCGGCGAATCGAGCAACCGGTCGATCAGCCGCGCCCAGGCGCCCCGCTCGGTGTCGGCAAGGTACTCGTCGATCTGCTCCGGTGTCGGCGGCAGGCCGGTCAGGTCGAGATACGCGCGGCGGAGCAGCGTCAGTTGGTCAGCTCGCGGCGCCGCCGTCAC
>Ga0310345_10006505_pt1 | contig 10202 bp, 21 predicted proteins | sample HC15DNA20500_MG_FD_204667 | JGI IMG/M metagenome (GOLD analysis project Ga0310345, IMG submission 204667) | Marine microbial communities from station ALOHA, North Pacific Subtropical Gyre - HC15-DNA-20-500_MG | ecosystem: Environmental > Aquatic > Marine > Oceanic | place: Pacific Ocean: North... | reverse complement strand
AATCCTTACAAAACGAGGGTTTCCTAAACCCCATGACCTCATCTATAGTAAAAGGCGGGTGCTTGGGGCAAGGCCCGAAGTGGCCCCAAGGTCTCTCCTCCCATTCTTTGCAACTTTTCACTTTACAGGTGTGGGGTAATCAACGAAGACTGCGCCTCGTGTTGGTCTCGTTGGCGAATAAGCTCTTGTCTCATCTCGTTTGCTTTCCCAACAAGAAATTTTCTATCTTCTGGGTCTTCAATTTTGTTTGCTTCTGCCCAAGGGATTTGAAGCATAGTCATCATGAGCCAATTTTCTTCTTGTTTAGATAATGTTTTATCGGTTTCCATTTTTTAATTCCTTCTTTAACCATTTTATCATTTTTTTATGGTTTTTCAAACATTTTTTTGGCATTCTTTCGTAGAGCTCAGGTAATATGACAAGAAATATATAAAAGAGCACCAAAACTTTAGTATCTGGGTCCAAATTTGGGTCATCAAGGGGGTGGGGTTTCTTCTTCTGCTTTCGAACTGTAAACGATAGGTGATTCATGTTCTTCCAGTAGCTTATATGTCGCAGAAGGTCTATATGTATATAATAAACGCCCCAGTCTATTAATTACACCGACAAGGATCTCCTTTTCCCTTTCATCTTGACTATTTTTTACCTGTTCTCGGTATTCCTTAATCAAAAGTATAAGCAAATCTTCCATTTAAAAAAAAGATGACTAGCCGCCGGTTAGCAACTCCGGTCCTTCTCATTCCTGCAGACTGGATAGAGATGTGCGAGCTCACACTACGGCTAGCCAAAATTGGTGGAGGCGGTGGGAGTCGAACCCACGTCTTTAAAACCATCAGACAGATATACTACAAGCTTAGTCGGTGTTATATTAACTCGCTTGGCATGTCACCGACAAACGGCCTACACGAGCTTCTGAGCCGCCTTTTATACTAGTGCTGCACATACCCTAGTTTTTTGCTCGCTGTCGTCGCCCTAGCCCTTTAACGAGCATCCAGAGTAGGACGTGGCGGGACTATGCCGCCATTTGGAGAGCTTCCTCCTCAACGTAACCGAACTTGGCGAGAATCTCGTCAGCCTCGGCTACAGAAAGAGCCACTTCCATGTCAATGTCATCATTGGCATATATGTTTTTGATAGATGTTTTAAGAGGCCAACCATCATCCTCTACTTGCAATCTGGCGTAAGGTATCAAATCGAAACCAGTACGCCCCCTTCCTATATATTACAACACTATAAATGAAAAGGCCAGAAAAAACGAAAAGCCCCGGGGGTTTTTTTGAATTGACTTCTAATTATTATTAATTATTGCGGCAAATTAATAGATTTATATATTAATAGCGAGGAGATTCCCGGGGAGATTGAAGATACCCCCCTCCCTAACGTAAACTGTGAATAGGTTGTTAACAATTTCGAGTAATTGGCCCCCGGGTGCCCGCCGGAGTCAAGCCCAACTTACTGACACAGAACGTCGATTGCGTCAATAAGCTGGAAGCCGTAGTCAAGCAGCACGCAGAACACCAAAAGCGTTCCGGCAAACGTGACCATTGGCATAAAAACTTCATCTCTGAATTGCTTGTTGAATTCGTCGTTGATGTCTTGAATTTTTCCAACGATGGGTAATTTGTTTTTCTTCATAAGTTTGAGCTAGCTAGTATTAAAATAATTCCAATAAATATTCCAAGGAGGCAAGATTTGTCTATGTTCATAGACTGTGATTCTCTAGCCCATACATCCGCTCTGGCTTGGGTGTGCCATCAGAGCATAACCCGCAAGCGTTATAAAAACGCCCCTTGTCAAAGCGTGGGTTGTCCTTGGTGAACTTGGCAGCGGCCAAGATGGCGAGGTGTTGAGGTGCAACGCCTTTGTTGGCGGCGTTGATGAGAGAGGCAACAAATTCGAAATGTTGTTTAGTCATAATTTTTTAAGTGATAGGATTAGAGTCGGTTGTGAGGTAAAACGCTGTTGGCATCAGGGCCAAGAGATTGCTCTTGCTTGGGCCAGTTGTAAGCCTCTTGGATTTCACTGACAAAAGTGACATCGACAAAGGCAATCTTGCCGCTAGTGTTAGCAACTTCGACCTCAAGGCTACGGCCATCAGCCATTACCTCGCGAACAAGTGCGGTTTTGCCAGCGAATTGCCCGCGATTGATTTTGACTTCTTGATTGAGTAGAAGCCGAGCTTCTTCTTTCAAAAAGATGTTGTCGTTGTGTTCTTTGTTTTTCATATTCTTCATTTTCTTCGTATAGTATACCATAGGGGGTGGGACATCCGTAGACCCACCTGTAAATTAATTTAAATTATCTTCGCAGCTAAATTCTGCGCTAATCACGTTGTTGCCAAACAAGCGGCTTGCGATACGTAGCGCGTGGCCTTCGTTGTTTGCTTTGATGAACTCGGCGCGTGTCCTGTTGGTTTCCCAGCAAGTCGCGATTGTAATCTTGTAAATGTTGTCTCTCATAATCTTTTAACTCCGTCTAGTATAACACACTGGGTGGGACATCCGTAGTCCTACCCTCTAACTTTTTTAACAAATGTTTTGCCCATACATTCAACGTGAAATTCATTGCGAGGCAGCCAGCCGAACCATTCGCCAGCCCTTAACAGCCAGCGTGTGCCTGTCTCATTGACAAATTCAAATTGTGGCCCATGCTCACGAATGCGGTTCTTTGTCCGTTGCTTGGCTTTCTTTGTTGGGCTAATCAGTATCACTTTCATTGTTATAATATAACACAAAAAACCCCGTTTGTCAAGGGTGAAGTTATCCAAAGTATTCACAAAATAAGCTTGCATTGTGAATAAGTCGCGGGTCCCCGCAGGAAGCGTGCCAAAGGTGAAGCTCGTGTGCCTTCACTGAACAAAGGCCGTGCACGAGCTACACACCAAAGATGCCATCTTGGCAGCCTTGGCAAAGGCCAGAGATGCCGAACTCCTTGCGGGAGAGTTCGTCACGGAAATCAACCGCGCTCTCGCCACACTTCACACACCCCTTGCCAGCGATGGCAAGGACGCGACTACGCCCAAACAGCGTAAACGCCATTTCCTCTTTTGCATTGTCTAGTTCTGTCATAATTTTTCTAAAGGTTCGAATCCTCGTTTTTTAAATGCTCTCCTGCATTATCGGATTCTTAAATTTCAGATTGATGGGTTTCCTACTTACCTCGATGGGCTATTGGCTTTTAACTCGCCATTCGGTTTAACCATTCATCAATCGTTATGCGTATAGTATACCACACGCGGTGGGACATCCGTAGTCCTACCCTAAAACTTTTTCAACTTTTTTTTCATCTTCCCAGTAGTAGCCTTCTGGCGGCATAATCTCATCAAGTGCTGCGCCCTTTGCGCTGCTGATGATGTGCGGCTTAAGCTCGGCCATATCCACCATTCCCCACTCATTAGCGAAGCCCATAACATAGCCAAAGGCCAAGCCATAGCTGTCTTCTTCTTCTAGGTAATACTCCCAGCGATTGGAGAGGATGATGTGTTGAGCAACGGCAAATGGCTCGCTGGAATCTTCGTTGTTGGAGTTGATGATACTTCTTGTTTTCATTACTATAATATACCACACAAAAAGGGGTTTGTCAATGGTGTACTTATCCAAAGTATTCACAAAAATCTTTAACATTGTGAATAACTCGCGGGGGCCCCACTTTTTAGGTTTACCAAGTCCAAAAGCCCTTTGTCTCAATATAAATCCCCGTCATTAGAATAGCGAGAAAGGAAAATATAGTGACCCAAATCACAAAATAAATATCTCTGTAATCGTCTTTCATAATGCTTTGATAATAGCTTCTATAATAATCGCAGCAATAACTACTGCGCCGAATATGGGAAACAGAATAAACGTAATCAATCCGCTTAACTGTAACATCTCTCTTGTGTCTCGATTCATAATTAGCTAGTTAGTTCCAAGTGACTAGGATAAAAGTCATGTGTCAGCCCGAAAGAAAGTTGCACCCGCAACATTCCCTTGTCTGGTGTGCCAAAACTTTTGCCGACTACTACGCCGACCCAACCGCTCTGTTTGCTTTTTACTCTGTCGCCTACTTTAAGGTTTTCTGGATTCCACATAATTATTCAATGTCAAATGTAAATGTCTCGCCCTCATCGAAAGAGTAAATCTCTTTTTGTTCACGATGCACTGGCCCGCCTTTAACATGATTGCCCCGCTCAATGGTGAGCGTCTCAATGGTTGCGCCAAGGTCATCAAAGGAATGCCAGTTAATAATCTGCCAAATCTTTCCGCCTATCTGTAGCCAGCCAAGTGCTGGTTTGGTTGTTCCCTCCTCGTTTACTGGTGGAATCCACGTTACGTCTTCTGTTTTTTGTATCATAAAATTAAATTGGTTGTTGCCCTTACTCATCACGCTGTGTTGGCGCATCATAGGGAGTATTCACTCCGTTCACCTCAAGCGTAGGTTTTAGGGGCAACGATGGAGGTGTGTTCAATCCCTGCATCTAATGTCATTGCCATCATTGTCATCATACCATCCGATGACCATCGAGCCGTCACTGTCCTCAATGAGTTCTTTGCCATAGGCAAATCTGCGATGGCCGTGGTAATCCTCCTTGTGTGTAGGAGCAGAGGGCTTGCCCTCATATACCCGTAGGTCAGCAAGGTAATCCTCTACCTCATCAGCATCGGCATAGTGTACATCCTCAAACGACAGCGTGTCACCGTAGCCTTGCCCGTCATAGGATTCTAACCATGCGCCTTGGCATGGTACGATGTTAACCAAGCGGCAAGGTTGGCCTGTGGTGGCGTTGATGTAAATTGCTCCCAAGCGGAGGTTGTTTGCTTTGTTGTTGTCTTTCATAATCATTTAACTCGTATAGTATAGCACACTAGGTGGGACATCCGTAGTCCCACCCTATGAATAAATTTCAAAATCTTCGTCGTATGCAAATGCGTGTGTTCTCTCACTATAAGCAGGATATTCGTCTGTCTCCTCAACATCGCTAATGTAGCCAAAGCGGCAAAGGTTGCGTGCAACCCATTGCGCGTGGCTCTCATCATTGGCCTCTAGGGCGATGTAGATATAGGGAGAGCGAGGGAAGAAGGTCGTAAACTCTACTTTGAAGGTCTTTCTATCTTTCGTAATCATGCTATAATATACCACACAAAAAGCGTCTGCGCAAGGGCTGGGCGAAAATAAATCGGTCAGAATACCCCACGAAAACAGTACTCAAACGATGGTCTGAAAAATAGTTTAAGTCGTGGGACAGCCATTGTCCTACCTATAACGAGACTGAATCTCAATTCGCGGGGACCCAGCGTGAGCGGGTTCCCCCTGCCGCCCTGAGGGGCTTATTTGCCTAACTCATTTATTTGGATCTATTTATTTGGCGCGACTATTTTATTGGGGCTTAATACTCCCAACCACGCTCCATTTCATTAGCACACGAATCACAAGTGCCGTGGTCAGACGACATCTCTACCTTGCACCCACACCGTTTGCACTCTTTGAGCACATAGTCATACTTACTGGGGCCAACATAGTGATCGCCCAAGTAGCCCTCGTCGTCATAATAATTACTACTCATAATCGTATCCTTCCATCTGGTTAAAATCAGCAAGGTCATCCATGCCTGACCCATCACCGGGCCAACATCCGCCCCAGCCATCATACGTCTCCTCTGGCTGCACTTCAATCATATCGCGCAGGGGATGAGACTTGTCGAGCTTGGCGTTGGGATTATCTGATTCGTTTATCATGTATACAAGAATAACCGAATTATACAAAAAAGGCAAGCACTACTTATTCACAATACGAATTTCTTAAAATCGACGAATTTCACATCGGAGAAAACGGGGGTAAACAAGAAATTTTCAGGCACTATATCCCACAAAAACAGTGTTATTCTTCAAATTAATTACCCCCTTTAATGGCGTTTAATTAGCCTAATTGTTTGCCGCTCACTAATGATCGACAAAATACTTTGACGATCAAAAAACGCGAAAAATGATCGACAAAAGAATTAGCCGCTCACGAATGATCGACAAAAACGCGGGTGCCCGCGCCTGACCGCCTCAAGCCCGCGGGCTCAAGGGGTCGACGGGTTTTTCTGTTATTGCGAAACAGGCAATGGTGGGAGGAACGACAAGCGGGATTTTCCCCTGCTTGCTTCCAAGTAACCATCAACCTCGCCTTGCGTCGCATAACGCAAATGCATGCATCGTTGCGCGTTGGCTGGTTTCTCGTGTGCGGTAGTCCACACACGGTTGCTGTTTAGCGTTCCGAGCACGCGTTCTACTTGTTTCGTTTTGGTGTTGAAGTACAACGACCCGTTTCTTAGTTTTTTTACTGTCAGTTCTTTCACTTTCTTTTTTTTCTTTCTTTTAACTTTTAAACATCTTATCGCCTAGGGCGAACACTACAATTAATATCACTATTAGGAACGTATCTATACCAATGCTACCTCCTTTCCTGCTAAGCGCTTCTTTATACGCGACAACGCTTGACTTGCCGCGCTGCCTTTGGGCTGTGTGCCATGCAGCAGCAACGCGAAGTTTTCTTTACCGAAAGCGGCGTGAGTGTCGTCGTGGTCAATTTCCAAACCTTTGTCGATTGCCTCCTGCTCACTATAAACAACGAGAGCTTCTTTCCATGCGTGTAGGTCGATTAACTCATCCCACTTGCCACCACGAGAGGCAGTCAACACAAGATTTTCAGGAAGCGCAAACTGTTTGAAGAAATGCAAACTTTTGCTGTAAGAGTAAAAGATTTTGTCAGGATTGTTTTTGGCAACTTCAATCCATGCTTGTAAATATTCTTTGCAGAAATAATCCCCGCCGACGTGGACACGTAGAATGTCAAACTTTTCAGGCAAACTCCGATGAATTAGGCCGGTGGTGTGCGGGAAATTCTCAAATCCAGCTTTTTTGTCCTCAATAATAGCCTCACGTATCAGCTCGAAATTGTGCCAAACAAGTTTTCTCAATGATGGTGAACGCGCTTCTCCACTAGCCGCGAAGCAACGAAATTCTGTGTCAGGCCCATCCGTGATTTTACCCGTCGCCCTGTCTGACTTGGACAAACAATCTTTTGCTCCGGGGCAAGTCCAGCCAGCGGGAAGAGTGAAGGTTTTAAGTTTGAGGCTCAACTTTTTGAGCATCTTTTTCAGCTTGGCGTTTGGCTCGCCGAATTTCAATAGTGCTGTTTGCATATCTAATTATCTCCTGATTCTAGGCTGGTGTCAAGCCTTAACCCTTGTGTGGGTGTACATTGTCGATGGTTTTTTTCATTACATCAAAACTCCGATTCTTAATCTGGCTCTGATGGCGAAGGTCGCAACTGTCAGAAAACTCCGCTTGAATAGTTCCAAGGGAATATTCTTCCAACGTGCTGTTCGTGTAAACGATTTGGCTCTCGCGTGGCATATCACGAAAACGGCGTTTGCCGAGATAGCTCGCAACGTGGGCAAGGCGGCAAGGTTTGCCGATATACTTTTCGGGGTAGTTGTTGAGGATGTAATATAGTGCGCCTTTGCAGAGAGATTTGACTAGGCGTTTTTCGTCAGTCCAAAAGAAAGCTCGCCACGGCATTGTCCACTTTAACTCTCCGTTGGTTGCTCCGTGATTCCAGAATGAATTGAATTGCAGTTCGATGTCCGTGTCTAATCCAATGAGACAAACAGCGATGTTCGTGCCTGTGTCTTGGTATGTGAGTTCTACGTTGTTGATTTTCATTGTCATAAGTATAGCAGAGTGAGCGAATATAGCGAGAAAAACTTATTCACATTATTCACAATTCCCCCTGTGTTTGGTGTTGCGTCTGAATGAGCCTTTGCCCTTCTTCACGCGGTGTTCGCGGGAAGCACTTCCCATGAAGCCGGTTTTGCAAATCCGTGCTTTGATTCGTTTCTGATTTTTCATGCCCATAGTATAACACACTAGGTGGGACATCCGCTGACCCACCCCAAAAAAACTTTTTTTTCTTTTTGCTTGACATCCGGGGACCCACTGGGTCCCCCGATTCTAACCCCGTGTCAAGCCCTTATTTGCTCCTATTTGTGAATAAGTTAGGTAAAATTTGTATTGCACGAAAGATAGAATGATAGTATAATTTATACATGACAGTTAAGGAAGGAATCACCCAAGGGATATCAGAATTTCTCTTTGATAAGAGTATGCCAATCGGCCTAAAGGATTGCCGTGTCTTTATCATGGAGGGAGAAAACTTTGAAGGAATCACAGAGTTAAACAAGTCAGAGGTTTTGGCCGAACTGACTGAAATCGTGGAGCATCAAATGGAGGATAAAAATGAAGTACAAGTTTGAAGATTTAAAATTCGAGCAAAGGTTCACCGATGGCGTACAGGCTTGGGTGGAAATGGATAATGGATACGAGGTTTCTATTATTAAAAACGAATTGAGCTATGGTGGTAAGAAAGGACTCTACGAAATAGGGGTTTATCATGGCCCGGGAATGGTAGTGCCAAAGGGGTGGGACGACAGCGTAAAAGGCTGGCTCACACCAAAATGCGTGGAGGAGGAGCTTGAGCTTCTCCGCGCTGTTCCTGTGGAATTTGACAAAGTTCATGCTTGACTCAAATCCAGAATCGTGTGATAATTATAATACAATGAAAGCAATACTCGAAATTAGTATGGACAACGCAGCGTTTGAGGAGGAGGGGCAGATAACCGAACTCTCCCGAATCCTGTCTAACCTATCTGATGGTGTGATTAGGCATCAAATCGCGTCTCACGGTGACTTTGTTGCCGCCGTGGACATAAACGGAAACACCGTTGGCAGACTAGAACTTTCCTGCCCAGAGGAAAACGAAAGCGTCAAGCGTTATCAAGAGACGCAGGAGTTTTTCAATGATACGGAAACGAAGGAGACAAAGCAATGGTGGTAGCACTTTTCCTATTACATATAACCATAACCTTTATCTTACCGACAATGCTGTTGGTAATGGTGGTGGACGACATTGTTAACTTTTTCTCCAATACAAAAGATTATGAACGAAAAAACTAAAAACGCACTAACACGACTCCTGTTCTTGGGTAATTGCGCTGGCGCAAGAAACGTAAGATACGAGACACGCCTTGAGGCGTTGCACAACGACATCGGTTGTTTAATCGTCGGAGAAGAACCAACGCAGTCTCAAGAGATGGTCGAGGCAACTCGATTACCGGATAGGTGTTAATGAAAGACGAAAAGAAAAAAGAATCCAACTACCAAATACGAAAACGAGAAATGAATGCAGTTCTCGAAAGTAAAGAGTGGAAGGCTTGGTCAGAAAAGATTTGGGCAGAATACAAAAAGGTTAATAGTGATTTATCGAATAATACAAAACGATAACACCCAGCAGAGTTGGTTTTGGCACGAACCTATTCAGCAATGGGTAGAGATGGAAACCGGATATAAAACAATCGGATTCCTGACAAAGATGATGCGCGAAGGACGGAAGTGTGACTGTATCCTTGCCAGCATTGGCGACGAGATAGACGGCAAGTACGCATGAACGAAGTAATCAAAAGGTCAAAAGAGGGCGTGTATATCAATTACAATAAAAGCACGAAAGACTACGAGTTGATTATCCCTGCTCGCCTGTGGTATTGGGGAGAGGAAAACGACGATTATCCTGTGATAGTAAACCGCTCCAAGGATAAGTCTTACATTAAAAAAAGAATGCGAATTTTGTTGACAAAGACCTAGAATGGGTCTATAATGTATATAGTTCTTTGAGAGAGAAAAGATTTTAGTTTCTGACACCTGCGCTTGAGGGCGAATGAGAAGGCAAACCTGCCTTGCACCTGAGACAGCGCGATGAACGAAACTTTTAGATGCTGAGTACTACGCCTCCGTAGCCTCACATGGTTGAGTCAGTGAGACTTTGCTGGATTCCAGTATAAGTTACGACCTGCACCTCAGGGTGTGGTGGAAGGGTAATTCGTTGCCCCCGACTGAATCCCAGCCGAGGACAGTGTGGGTAAGACCACGTACAGTTTATCTAGTGTGGCGACTAGACATCTAATTAATTTAAGCCGTGGAAATTGGTGTGCGATTGAATAAGATCAGAAGCACAGTCTTATAGCAGGAAAGCTCCCACCGGAGATGCATTGAAGGTGGACAGCGATCAAGGCGAATGCGTACTGAATAGGGCGGGGTTCGAATCCTCAACACGGAGACAATTTTGTCCGGTGACGGCTGGACAAAGGGTATGGCTGAATATCCCTCCATCATAAGGGGAAAGGC
>Ga0310345_10006504_pt1 | contig 10202 bp, 6 predicted proteins | sample HC15DNA20500_MG_FD_204667 | JGI IMG/M metagenome (GOLD analysis project Ga0310345, IMG submission 204667) | Marine microbial communities from station ALOHA, North Pacific Subtropical Gyre - HC15-DNA-20-500_MG | ecosystem: Environmental > Aquatic > Marine > Oceanic | place: Pacific Ocean: North... | reverse complement strand
GATCTGACTCCAGAGCAGCCTCGAGATCCGATTTCCAGGGCAATGAAAGAAGTCCCGGTAGCACGTGAAAAAGGGAGGGGGCGCCCCGGCAAACGAGAGCGCCGTCAGCTGGAGCGCTGGGAAGAGGATGATTCCTGGTAGCTAACTGCTCCGTTCCATAGGATCTGCGCAAGAATAACTTGGTAGAATTGGCGCTCAGATTTGCACCAGATTTGGCTGCGAACGATTGAGCGAAACCGCGGGCATAGCCTGGTCTATATTGAGGATTTCGCGATTGAGGAACGGCCGAAGATGGTGTGAAGATGAGAGGCCAGAATGTGAAGCTGTTTTTGACAGAGCCCTTAGGGGAACATAGCGGAGCGGTCCGAGAACAGCAGTCGACGCGGAGGCTTCAGCGGGAAGAATGCGTTTCTTTCCGGTGGCTCAGTTGGACCCCCACCCCCCCGGTTGGGGGTGCCGGTGGAGTGAAGAGGGTCGGGCGGCTTGGCGAACGTCTTGTGGCTCACCTGCGGCGGCCACTCCCTTTCAATTCGATAGAATACCGTGGCCGCCGTCTGGTGCAGCCGCTTGTGAGCCAACTGGCCACACAGCTCGATTCAAGCTGGCCTTGGCAGTCCTCTACTTCTTGTTGGCCTTTGATGGGCAGGTCAGCTCGTAGGATTCCGCCAACTACGCCTCCCAGATGGACTTGGGGAGTGGCTCTTCAGCGGTGAAGCGAGTCGTCACCCATCCGGTGGATCCCACCTCGAAGCGCCCTGGATCTGTGGTCGTAAGCTTCCTGGCTTGAGGCATAGAACGCTTAAGTCTAAACATGGCCTTGAAGCCCTTCCCCTTGTTTCCCGGTCCGATGTACAAGAACGCGCCCGTCCCCGCTTTGAAAGAGCTCTGGTTGTAAGACGTTCCTTTGGCCACGCCAGGGAAAACGTCACAGCTTTCCTCCGAATCGAATCGGTGGGATCTGACGCACCAGCCATGGAGTTCTCCTTTGCTCTGTCTGGCTAACTTCTGTTTATAGGGTTTCCAGATAAACCCATTTCCCGGTTGGATTTCCAGATAACACGCCGCATTCGCTTCCAAGTCGCCTCTTGTGCCCAGGTCATGCACGAGGATGGAATTTCTGGTAGATCTGCTTGAGCCGCTCCCGTGTGACGTGGGTGTAGATTTGGGTAGTGGAGATGTCGCTGTGACCGAGCATCACCTGGACAGCCCTGAGATCGGCTCCGTTCTCTAGCAGATGGGTAGCAAAACTGTGCCGTAGCACGTGAGGGCTGAGCTTCTTGTTGAGGCTGCATTTGCGTCCATATCTGACGATCAGTTGCCAGAAATACTGCCGGGTCATCGGGCCTCCCTGTTGGGTCAGAAACAGGAAAGGGTTGGCTAGTCGAGCTCGCAGAAAGTGCGGGCGGGCTTCTCGCAGATAGGTCTCCAGATAGTCGATGGCGGAATCACCCAGGGGTACGATTCTTTCTTTGCTTCCCTTCCCCAGGGTCCTGAGAAAACTGGATTCCAGATCCACCTCTAGAATCTTCAGCCCTACTAGCTCGCTCACTCGCAAACCCGTCGCGTAGAGAACTTCCAGCATGGTTCGGTCCCGCATGCCATGGGAGTTCGAGGTCTCCGGTGCCGCCAGCAGCTGCTCTACCTCTGTCTGGGTCAGATAGCTGGGAAGGCTTTTCCAGGTCCTCGGTGAGTCGAGGGTCTCGGTGGGATCCTCACTGATATAGCCGTCGAGGAGAAGGAATCGGTAAAGAGAACGCAGGCTAGCTATCTTGCGACTGATGGAGCGAACAGAGAGTCGCAGGTGTAAGTGTCGCACGTATTCGAAGAGGTTGTCTCTGTCGACACCGGCCAGATCCAAACCGTTTGCTTGCAGAAAGGCAAGAAAGGCCTCTCCGTCCCGGCGGTAGGCGTCCAGCGTGTTTGGGGCTAGACCCCGCTCAACTTCCAGATAATTGAGATAGCTCCTAAATGCCCGCTCCTGCATGCTTGTTCAGCAAAAGTAGAGGCTCACAGACTGCGGCCTGTTGTCGGCTGAATGATTCGGGGCGAACACCGGCTGGAGTTACCGGGGAGAGTGTGCTGTTGTCCAGCTCTCTCCCCGGAATCTGGCCCCTTGTTGCTAACAGCTCAAGTCGTTTGCGGCTCTGCCAGACTTGGCTTAATACTACTGGCAGTGCACCCTGCGGAGAAGCTAATTCCGCAGGCGGGAGAATATGTACCGGATCTCTTCGACGCCCAATAGTCGGCAACAACCAAAGTACACCAGGACTCCGACACCAATGGTGCTTGATACCGATACCAACAGATGAAGAGTCTCCATGCTTTCCCAGGTGGATCGGAACCACTGGCTGAGAGAATAGACCACCACGCCCATCACCACCGCGGCCACCAGATTCTTGCCTACGGTAGAGGCGACCTTGTAGCCCTGAAGGGGACCCAACCTTACCCTAAACTGATGTGCCAACAGCACGTTGTTGAGGCCCATCGAAAGAGATGTTCCGGTGGCGAGGCCAAGATACTTGTAACCCGTAGGAAGCACCGCAATCAGAGCCAGATTCACCGAAATGTTGGTCGCAACCGCGACGATGCTTGCCCGCACTGGCGTACGGGTGTCTCCCAGGGCGTAGAACGTGGGCACGTAGACCTTGACGCAGCTATAGGAAAAGAGTCCCAGGGAATAGCACATGAGGGCGTAGGCCGTGTGGGTTGTATCGCTGGAGGAGAAACGTCCCCGCTCAAAAATCAGCTCCACGATCGGATTGGCCAGGACGATCAGTCCGACGGTGGAAGGGAGCGACAGCAGCGAAATCAGTTTGACTGAGTGGGACACCGTTGCTTTGATATCCTCCCACCTTGCTTCGGCTGCCAAGCGGGAGACCTCCCGCAAGTTCACGATACCCACGGCGACACCGAATAGTCCAATGGGGAGATGAAGCACGCGAAAAGCAAAGCCGAGCCAGGAAACCGGCCCGTTGGCTTGCAGAAAGGAAGCCAGTTGGCTGTTCACCACGAGGTTGATCTGGACTGCACTGATCCCCAACAGGGCGGGTGCCACCAAACGCCCTATCCGTCGAAGACCTTCATGATAGAAGTCGAAAGTAAGACGGGGACGATATCCCTGTCTGTACAGAATCGGAAGCTGCACAACCAACTGCAGCAGCCCACCCACCACTGCTCCAACTCCCATCGCATAGATCGGGACGATCCCTTGCTGTTCGAACCACGGGACCAGGAGGAAACCGGAACTGATGAGGGCAATATTGAAAAGAGCGGGAGCCAAGGCAGGGAGGAAAAAATGGTTTAGCGTGTTGAGCATTCCCATGACCACCGAAGCCAAAGCAATCAACATCAAAAACGGTGAGAGGATCTTGATTAGAGTGGAAGTCACTTCCAGCTTGCCTGGAACCTTGGCGTAGCCGGCCGCCAGCAGATAAACAAACTGATCTGAGAATAGCAGCAGAACCAGGGTAAGAAGACCCATGAGTACGAGAAGGGCCCCGATGACCAGATTGGCCAACAACCATGCTTCGGCTCGACCCTTTCTGCGAAGATACTCGATAAAGGTCGGCACGAAGGCCGAACTCAGCGCGCCCTCCGCGAAGAGATCGCGAAGCAGGTTGGGAATTCGGAAGGCTACCGCATAGGCCTCGTTGAAGATCCCGGACCCGAACAGCTTCGCGAATACCTGCTCGCGGACCAACCCCAGGATCCGACTCAGGAAAACGGCAAAACTCACGCTACGCGCCGCGCGAACCGTTTGGACCCGTTGCTGTTCCCGATTCTGCTCGTTCATCCGACGATTGCACGGTACAGGGAAAGGGTGACAGGGAGCAGGGGGACAAGTTTCAGGTTCCAGGTTCCACGCAGGTTAGTCCTGTCCCCAGGAAGCGCTGGCCCCATTCGGGCAAGAAACCTCCGGCTACTGGGGATTTGTGCGTCACTGCGTGGGGAAGAGTTGTCTGGCTCTCTCCTCGGAACCTGGGCTCATTTTGCTAACGCCTCAAGTCGTTAGCGGCTCTGTCGGAATTGACTTCGTACCGCTGGTAGTTCACCCGTTGGCGGCACCTTCGGAGGACAGGAGACGTGCGACGTTCAGACGCTTCGACGTGCGACGTATTCTTGAGGTTTCAGCTTAGAGTCCCGAAATGCAGGAAACACCTTGGAACCTGCAACCTGAAACGTGTAACCTTGCCCCTACCCATGAGACTTGGAAAGATCGCAAGGAAACTCGAATGCGAATTGCAGGGTTCTCCCGAGATTGAGATCGATGGGGTCGCAGGGATCGAAGAAGCTACCGAGCGGCAGTTGACCTTTGTCTCCAATCCCAAGTATTTCTCGAAGCTGAAAGAGACCCGTGCCGGAGCTATCCTGCTCTCTCGAGATGGACCACAATCGAGCATTCCCACGCTGATCTCGGATAACCCCTATCTGGCGTTTGCTAAATCCATCTCCCTCTTCTACACACCTCCGGAGCCAATTCCCGGTATCCATCCGACGGCCTTCGTCGCCGAGAGTGCGGTCCTGGGAGAGGGTCATTCTGTGGGTCCTAATGTGGTGATCGCAGAAGGAGTACGCTTGGGAGAAAACGCCATACTCTACCCAAACGTCACCCTCTATCCATACGTCGAAATCGGTGATGATTTCCTGGCTCACTCCCATGCCATCGTGCGCGAGCATTGCAAAATCGGCAATCGGGTGGTCCTCCAGAATGGAGCGGTGGTAGGTAGTGACGGATTCGGATTCGCTCCCCGATCCGACGGAAGTTACTTCAAAATGGTCCAGTCGGGGATCGTGGTTCTGGAGGACGAGGTCGAGGTGGGAGCCAACTCCTGCATTGACCGCGCAACGGTTGGGAAAACAAGGGTGGGACTCGGCACGAAAATCGATAACCTGGTTCAGATTGGACACGGTTCCGCAATCGGTAAGCACAGTGTCCTGGCCGCTCAGGTGGGTCTGGCCGGAACCACCCGAGTAGGAAATCATGTAACCCTGGCCGGTCAAGTCGGAGTAGCAGGCCACCTGACCATCGGAGACCGGGTAATCGCCACCGCACGAACGGGAATCGGTCGATCTGTCGCTCCAGGGAAGACGGTATCGGGAGCACCGGAAATGGACACAGGTCTCTGGAAAAGAAACTACCTACTGATGCACAAGTTCCCTGAACTCGTGCGAACGATCCGAGACCTGGAACGCGAAGTCGCAGCGCTGAAAAAGAAGATCGAATAGAGACCGAAGGATGGAAAAGAAAACTTCCAGCTACTCGGATTGTTGCTCTTGGGAAGACAGCAGGGCCGCCCTCGCGGCTGCCAGTCGTGCCACGGGAACACGAAACGAAGAGCAACTCACATAGTCGATGTCGAGCGAATGGAAGAACTCGATCGATTCGGGATCGCCTCCATGCTCGCCGCAGACGCCGATCTCCAAATCGGCCCGGGCGGCTCTTCCTTTTTCAATGGCCATCTTGACCAACTCCCCCACTCCTGCCTGGTCGATCCTCTGAAACGGGTTTACCGGCAGTATGCCGCGCTCCACATAGGCCAGTAGAAAATGGGCCTCGGCGTCATCGCGCGAATAACCGAAGGTCATCTGGGTCAGGTCGTTGGTGCCAAATGAAAAGAACTCGGCGGCTCCAGCGATTTCACCTGCACTGATAGCAGCCCGAGGAACCTCTATCATGGTCCCAAATTTATAGGGAATCTCGATCTCCTTTTCCTCCATCACCGCCTTTGCTACCTCTTCAAGCAACGGCTGAATGGTCTCAAGCTCGCGCAGGTGTCCTACTAGTGGGATCATGACCTTCGGTTGGACAGTTTTCCCTTCCTTGGCCACGTTACAGGCTGCCTCGAAGAATGCTCGTACCTGCATGGCGACGATCTCGGGCATCAAGATACTCAATCGCACGCCTCTCAACCCCATCATGGGATTGACCTCCCTCATGCCCTCGACTGACGCCAGAAGTGTTTCCAGTCTCGGAAGATCTCCGTTATCGTCCCGGATTCGCTTGGCGGTGACCTCTTCGGCCAGTTCTCGCTCATTGGGCAAGAACTCGTGTAAAGGCGGATCGAGCAGGCGCACGATCACCGGAAGTCCATCCATGACACGAAGAATTCCCTCGAAGTCAGATCGCTGCAAGGGAAGAAGCTCCGCTAGCCAGCGCTCTCGCTCTCCCGCATTTTTTGCCAGAATCATCTTCTGGATCAAGGGCAAGCGACCGTCCTCGAAGAACATGTGCTCGGTGCGGCACAACCCGATTCCCTGAGCGCCAAAAGTCCGCGCGCGAGCAGCATCTTCGGCGTAATCGGCATTAGCCCAGACCTGCAGCTTGCGATGCTCGTCGGCCCAGGACAGCAGAGTCAGTAGAGATTCCTGTTCGTCAAACCTCGGATGCGCCAGTGGGATCGGGTCCAACAGCGCCTCTCCAGTAGTGCCGTCCAGGGAGAGCCAATCTCCATCGTGCAGCACCCGTTCACCGGACTTCATGACTCGTTTGTCGAGATCGATGGAGATTCCGCTGGTACCCACCACGCAAGGTACACCGAATTGTCGAGCTACCACTGCCGCGTGACTGGTGGCTCCGCCTTCGGTCGTGAGGATTCCCTTGGCAGCAAGCATCCCGTGGACGTCATCCGGCTTCGTAAAGGGACGCACCATGATGACATCGCGTCCCTCCTTGGCCCAGGCTTGGGCCGTGTCGGCATCGAACGCCACCATCCCCACCGCTGCCCCCGGTGAGGCGTTGACACCCTTAGCAAACAGCCTGCCCTCGGCGATCGCTAGCTGCTTGGCCTTCTCGTCGAAGGTCGGATGAAGCAGCGTGTCGACCTCAGTTGGGTCTACCCGCAGGAGGGCCTCTTCCTTCGAGATCAGACCCTCATTGACCATGTCAACGGCAATTTTTACGCCCGCCTTGGCCGTTCTTTTGCCGCTCCTGGTCTGCAGCATCCAGAGCTTTCCCCGTTCGATGGTGAACTCCACGTCCTGCATGTCGCGATAGTGCCGTTCCAGCCGCTGGCAGATCTCGAAAAACTGCCCATATACTTCGGGCATTTCCTGCTCGAGTTCGCGAATCCGCTTGGTATTGCGGATCCCCGCCACAACGTCTTCGCCCTGAGCATCCAGTAGGTAGTCTCCGTAAAGTACGCTGGCTCCGGTGGCAGGGTCGCGCGTAAAGGCCACGCCGGTGCCCGAGTCTTTTCCCAGATTCCCGAAGACCATGGCGACCACGTTAACTGCGGTTCCAAGGTCGTGGGATATCCGGGCGGCGTTCCTGTAGTCGACAGCACGTCTTCCGGTCCAGCTCTTGAAGACCGCTTCGGAGGCGAGCCGCAATTGCTCCAATGGATCCTGGGGAAAATCGAATCCCTTCGCCTGTTTCACGATCTGCTGAAAGGTATCTACAAGCTCTTTCCAGTCCTGGGCTCGGAGATATGACTGGGAGGAGAAACCGCTTTTCTCGATCAATTCGTCAAGCGCTGCTTCGAAGGGCTCATCTCCGATCCCCAACGCGACACTGCCGAACATCTGGACCAGGCGGCGGTAGGAATCGTAGACGAACCTCTCATCCCCGGTCAGTTCCACCATTCCCCTAGCCGTTTGATCATTGAGACCGATGTTCAGAACGGTATCCATCATTCCCGGCATCGAGAATTTGGCGCCGGAACGACATGAGACCAACAATGGATTCGAGGAGTCCCCAAAGGACTTTCCGGTCTTGGCTTCCAACCGTTTGAGCCCCTCAAGCATCTGCGCCCACATCCCTTCAGGAAAGGAACCGCTATCGGACAGGTAAGCCAGGCAGGCCTCTGTTGTTACCGTAAAGGCGGGGGGTACCGGCAGGCCAATTCGGGTCATCTCAGCCAGACGGGCTCCCTTTCCTCCCAGAAGCGAGCTAAGGGCGTCCTGACTCTGGCCAACAAGGCCCTCATCTTGGCCCACTGCTTCGAGAAAGTAGACCCATTTATTCGCCATTCGAATTGTGCCTAAGTCTAAACTGCGTTGGTGACATCCTTGAGACAGGTTGGGAGACAGCAAATCCCTGAACGGATCAGCTCGGCTGTCTACTGGTCATAATAGTCCAATCCCAGATGCGTGATCGGCTCCTCGCCCTTCAGGTGGCGCAGGGTATTCTTCAGCTTCATCAGCTGGATGAACAGATCATGCTCGGGATACAGTTCGGGTAGAGTCATAGGGCTCTTGAAGTAGAATGAGAGCCACTCCTGAATTCCGTACATCTTGGATCGCTTCGCCAGATCTAGAAACAGGACCAGGTCGAGGACAATCGGTGCCGCCAGAATGCTGTCGCGACACAGAAAATCGATCTTCACCTGCATCGGGTAGCCCAACCAGCCGAAAATGTCGATATTGTCCCAACCCTCTTTGTTGTCCTTGCGAGGCGGGTAGTAGTTGATTCTCACCTTGTGGTAAAAATCCTTATATAGGTCGGGATAGAGCTGCGGCTGAAGAATGTACTCCAGCACTGAGAGTTTGCTTTCTTCTTTGGTCTTGAAGGAACCGGGATCGTCCAACACCTCTCCATCCCGATTCCCCAGGATGTTGGTGGAGAACCAGCCTGACAATCCAAGCAGCCGTGCCTTCAGGCCGGGAGCGATGATGGTCTTCATCAAAGTCTGCCCTGTCTTGAAATCCTTACCACATATGGGGACCTGATTCTGTTGGGCGAGCTCCCTCAGAGCGGGCACGTCCAGCGTCAGGTTGGGCGCTCCATTGGCAAATGGGACACCAAGCTTCAGAGCGGCATAGGCATAGATCATGCTTGGGGGGATCCCTGGATCGCTGGCTCTCAACCCCTTCTCGAAGGCTTCCAGGGTCCTGTGGACTGGACCTTCCTCTAGAAATATCTCGGTACTTCCACACCAGATCATGACCAGGCGATCCGCCTGGTTCTCGACCTGAAACTGCAGAATGTCATCGGTCAGCTGCTGGGCGAAATCCCAATATGTCTTTCCTTGCTTGATGTACGTCCCGTCAAGTTTCTTGACGTAGCGGCTGTCGAAGACGGCTCGCATGGGTCGAATCTGCTCCAGCATTGGCTTCAACTCCCGAAGGAGATCCTTCTCGAGCACACCCGCCTTCTCGGCCGCCATGTAGGCATCATCTTCAAAGGGGTCCCAGGCACCGAAGACCAAATCGTCCATCTCGGCCAGCGGGACAAACTCACGGATTCTAGGCACGCGCGCTTCCGTACGTTTTCCGAGACGAATCGTGCCAATTTCGGCTAAGGACCCAATCGGTGCGGCCAAACCTCTCTTGATTGCCTCTACTCCAGCGATGAAGGTCGTACTGACGGCGCCCAGACCAACCAGAAGAACCCCCAATTTCCCTTTGGGTTCTTTGATTTGAACTCCCTTTTCGATCATGCCGCGACTCCCAGCCCGGCGCTGAATCTCTCACTGGCCGGGATATAGGCGATCTCGCTCAAATGCTGCCTCATTTCAACTCCTTTTTTTCCAGCTGCTATGGCCCAGCTGGAGCACTCAGCCCAAAACAAGTAGATGGAAGTAAATTAAACCACGTGTAAACACCTGAAATGCCCGCCCTGGCGGGTATTCTGGAGTTCGACAAAGAATCTTCAGAGAGGCCCGAAAGGAGGCATTTCAGGTGAAGAAAAAGCATAGCGCAATCCTCAGAAAACGGGAAGCAGAGGTGGCCACTCGGTTGAGGCCCAGCTGGAATGGTCAAGCTCGGAAAGCGGTCCTTTCGTCCGACGGGATCAGCTACGAAGTCTCGGAGAAGTTTCACGCCGTCAGTTACGGCGGGCTGTGGGGCTGTTGCATCAGGTCGTGAAGTGGAGCGGGCAAGGTCTGGGCCCAACAACCAGCGAGTTCCTTCCAACGGGCGGAGATTGATGTGGATGGAACCATTGCCCCCACTAGCGGCGAATGCAAGGAAGGGATGGCGATCAGCTACGACGGGCAGTGGGGCTACGCGCCGCTGATCGTGACGCTGGCCCAGAGGGGCGAAGTGCTCTATGCCGTCAACCGCTCGGGCAACCGTCCCTCTCATGAGGGAGCCTCCGAATGGCTGGATCGGAGTATCGAGCGGGTCCGAGCGGCCGCTTTTCGCACGGTGCGCCTGCGCGGGGATTCAAGAGACTGACCTTGGAGCGGGAAGAGATCGCGGAGATGGACTACCGTCCGAGCAAAGCGGAGGGGACGTATCGGCTGCTGGTCTTGCACAAGACG
>Ga0310345_10006503_pt1 | contig 10203 bp, 9 predicted proteins | sample HC15DNA20500_MG_FD_204667 | JGI IMG/M metagenome (GOLD analysis project Ga0310345, IMG submission 204667) | Marine microbial communities from station ALOHA, North Pacific Subtropical Gyre - HC15-DNA-20-500_MG | ecosystem: Environmental > Aquatic > Marine > Oceanic | place: Pacific Ocean: North... | reverse complement strand
TCGACATCGCGCGACTGGGCGTCCGCAAACGGCGCCACATGCGCGAAGATGGTCATTATTCCCAGTGTCACGATCGGTCGACTGAACCGTTCGGTCCTCAACTTCGCCATCTCACCCTCTCTCTATGGACGTTTAAGGAGCAGTTTATCGAGCGCTTTAAACTTTCCTCGGCAATGGGTAACTACTCTGTCCGCACTCAGCAGCATCACACTGAGGGTGCCGTTTAGCTTCGCGCCAAAAGTCGGTCGCGAAACATAAAGCTCTCCCGGTCTCAAAAGCCGCCCTATCATCCAGAAAACGAACAGAATCCAGTCACACCTCCTGCGAATGCAGCATATAAGCAAGCCGCTTCATCTCACGGCGCGCATGCGTGATAGCGCGTAGAATGAAACCACACATCAATGACGATATCGCAAGAAGAAACAGTACCATGCAGAGAATCGCCGTCGGGAAACGCTCGATCAAGCCTGTTTCAAAGTAACTCATGATCACTGGCACAGCCAGAGCGACATTAACGATTGTCAAGGCTGCAGAAAATCCTCCGAATACATAAAGAGGCCGTTCATGCACGAGCATGTCAAGTACCATCCTCAATATACGCAGACCATCCGCATATGTGTGCAATTTTGAATGCGAACCTTCTTGACGCTCTCTATATGGCGTATCGACATCGGACATCGGCACGTCTAACTCCAACGCATGTATTGTCAATTCTGTTTCAATTTCAAAGCCTCTAGAAAGCACCGGAAATGTTTTTACAAAGCGTCGTGACATCACACGGAAACCAGACAACATATCTTTAACATTTCGCCCGAAGAGCATTCTTACTACGTTAGTCAACAACCTGTTGCCTGAGGCATGTCCCCTGCGATATGCAGGTGCGTCCGTTGCAACACGACAACCTGTAACAAGGTCATAGTGACCCGTCGCAAGCACTTCTACTAGCTTGACCGCACTATCCGGGTCGTATGTAGCGTCTCCATCAGCGAGGACGTAAACGTCCGCCTCTATGTCCGCAAACATACGCCGCACTACATAACCCTTACCCTGCATTCCAACGCGGCGCACAATAGCGCCAGCCTTTTCTGCCTGTTCATATGTATTGTCCGTTGAAGCGTTATCGTAGACATAGATATCTGCTTCCGGTAGAACAGCGCGGAAATGTTCAATAACCCTGGCGATAACGAGTCCTTCGTTATAACAGGGAAGGCACACGGCAATGTTTTTCCGCTGAGTCGTCATTCTAGAGTTGAAGGTTTTCAAGAGACCTACACATAGTAGTGCCGGACCTTATTACTCGCCTGGTCTTCGTTTAGCAGATTCGTGCACTTAGACTCACGTATCAACCCTGCACATGCGCCGCCCGCAAACGAGGGCTTCATAGCCCATCGTGACTGTAAGTTCCTAGCCGTGCTCTACGTCTTGTCGGCGTTGGTATGGAAGCGAGCAACTGATGCAATGACTACCCGTTCTAGCCTACTGCCGCCAATCGTAGGCACCCTGGCGGGAACCGCATGTGCCGCGCGGCTGGCAGAACCATACCGCTGCTCGGGGGTATGATCCGCGTCGCCAATCAACATCATCGTGACAACATTCATGCACTCTTGACCAGGTCACCCTAGAAGCCACTTCCGGCTGTCTAGGCGATCTGTCGCTAACGGGCGCGCTACAGAATCACTCGACAAATGAAGCGCGCTGTTGTCATGGCGTGTGCTAGTCGTCAAGGCAGATTCCTAAGACTGAGCGAGTGGGTACAGTAACCGGTTCCCGTGATTCTATTTCCTCCAAAATCTCGGCAATGCGATTTTCCCCAAAGCGTATCGCTAGTTCCGACGAGGACTCTCCTTCTTTAGTCGCTTCAATCCTTAATCCATCCCAACAGGAAAACTTCGCAAAACCCTCTGCCAAGCCCGTGTATTCAACGACTGGAAGAATCGTCAACGCACGCAGATTTCCGTCGAGGCTCATATCTAATCCCCGTTCAATATATCTCAATGCCACTGACGAACCCAGAGAAGTAGCACGGTACAAAGGCGTAATATTTCTAGGCACAATCGTATTTTCGCGAACACGTTGGGGAAGCTCTGAAGAATCAAAGTTAAGTTGGACCAATTCCTCGTCACTCATCTCGCCAAGCGCAAACTCGCCCGCATAATCCATCACCTCAGCCATGTGAACACCTCCTGGACCGTACGCCGAGAAACCAAAGACATAACCGGGCACCGCCATTATGAAGAACGTAAATAGCGCCACAAGAAGCACACACGTCGCACCCATCATAATTGCGTGATCCATGGCCCTCATATCGCCATCCTCCATCTCAGCCTACCTGACAACGGCGTCGTTACCGCCCAACCATTCCTTGATCCAACTTCGATCCAACCACACCCTCGGTGCGCGACCTTCCGTTGCATAGCCGTAATATAACGCGACGATTGCTTGACCCGCGCCAGACGCGTGATATTGAGCTGCCGGCCGATGAGGACCCTGTTGATACCAGTCCATACGAATACCACTAGACGCCTCTCGTATGTAGAACGCCGTCCCCGCCATTCGCATCCCCCACGGTATCGCGATCAAGCAGACGATTCCAACTGCAACATAGCGCGCTAGCCCATGAGTCGGCACTATTTCGGCGAGATGATTCGCTCCTAGGTAGAACAAATACACCAACATCGGTAACACCATTGCGCCATGCCTGTCTCGGGTATAGAAAAACGCCAGACAGGAAGTCAGTGCGATCAAAATAAGAAAAAGGAACGTCATAGACCGGTACCGCGCTGGTCTAACAAGTGTTGTTACTTGCTGCGGTATTGTTGCGATGATGATCAATAACGTGACGGCTAAACTCCCTAATAGATGCACGTACTGCCACTTCGGATAAGACATTCCAGTAAGTAATGGAAATAGTGAAAAGTTAGCTTCTTTAGGGAAACTCGTTAGTATATTTGTCGTGGTTGCTACCATATTCAAAAGTGAATTAAGGTAATTCACTTCGCCAGGTCCGTAAAAGGTAAAACCATCGCCCTTTAAGATAGTTATAATCTTGTACGCTACATATATAATTCCTAGTCCTAGTGTAATAAGAGTAGTTCCTAATTTAATCTTTGATATCCCGAGCACCCTAACTAAGACGACAAGCCCGACCAGTAATAAACCAAGCTCCTTAGTTAACAGACCTAGGATAACTACCGGGATAATAATAAGGTTTGAGCTATTAGGAGCAGCAAAGAGCGGCCACATTAAAAGTGTAAATAGGAACATGGTGAAAAGGTTGGAAATTACCATATTAAATTCAAGTGAACCACCCATAGCATGGTGTCCGAGCAATATAGCCATGCCAATCAAAGCAATGCCATACTGTCTCTTCGTTGTGGGAGACATCACCATCAACATACAAAATGAAACTCCGGACAGAAAGATCCCACCTAATACGGCATAGCCGATCGGATGATGAGAAAACGCCCACTTTACAACGTATCGTAGGAAATGCTCGAAGGGCCTAAAATAGAAAGGCGAAGACGAAACATATTCATAGAAATAAACGGATGCCTTCGTTTCCTCTATGAGAATAATCTCCTGAATCATGTCGTTAATAGAAACAGGCATGTGAAACATGCAATAGATGATTGGTAGAACCAAGAGAACAGAAAGAAGTAGGTTCAAGCGCCAACCTGGAACAAATAGCCGCCGGTCTTTTGACATTCTACCTACGCTGAATACGCGTCCTTTCTGTCATTCACAGTTAGAATCCTAACTGTCACGAAATTCGGAATACGTCGCGTTTCGCCTCCCGCGACCATGAGGAAGTTCTTAATAGAAACGGGACTACCTAAAACAGGGTAAACCCGAATCTTCGTCGATCCGCACAACGGGCCGTGACCGCTCGACGAGGAGCTGCAGCCTCGGGTTCTGGCCTAGAAACCCGACAGAACTATAGTTCTGCTGAACGTGTTGCGCCACAGACGGGTAGTCCTCAATGAACTCGGTGGGGGGGGCGGGTAGAAACACCATGGGAACCGACTCGCCTGTGAGGGTCTCGAGAATCTCGCGCTGCTCCGGCAGTGACGTATAGAAGTTAGAGAAATACGCCAATTGCCCGCCGGCAAACGACCGCTTGGCGAAGTAGTACAGGGGTGCTAGGTTCGCCCCGACAAGGATCCGGTCCGTGGGTGCGGTACACTCCCGCACATAACGCGCCGTGCGAATCAGTTCACCGTTCGCCTCAGGTGTGGCCTCGTCGGGTAACCGGGACAGGCTTGTGACTGCCTGTCCCATGGAGCGGAACGCGGCGACGGGCCCTTCAGTGATCAGAAACTGTGCGCGCGTGGCGCCTCCGCCCAATACAAAGACCGAAAGTGCCGACAAGGTCACCGCCAGCACCACGAGACCCCGTTGCAGCTGTCGAGCCGTTCCGTGCCCCCATCCCCAACAAGAGTTCAAGCCCCATGCAACAAGAAGACACGGGAGCACGACTGCGTCGGGGATGCGCTCGGCGATCGGCTGACGGAGATACGCCGCGTTAACGACGATTCCGACAACCGCGAACGCGGTGATGATGACGAGCTCCGATTCCCAGTTGGTCGTTGGCGCGCGGCCACGGCGCCGAATCCACTGGCAACTGATGGCGAGGATTACGCCTACGGGCACGCTCACGATTACCCAGTAGAGCCACGCCACGGCGTTCTCGCGGTGCAGTACACCGGGCAGCACGTGCACGCGGTTGAACAGCTTCACCAACTTAACATTAACGCCCGCGGAATCTCGGTCGAACTCAAGGGTGTGACGATCAAATCCGTGTGTGTCGTCAACCAGTGGGTCGCGCACTAGAGCCGTGAGCGCATCAGGGTGCCTGTCAACGTCGTATCCCCACGTACGACCATCCAAATGAACACCACCGCGCAGTGCGAGGCGTTCCTCTGCTTCCACACGACCTCGAGCGTCGAGACTATTGCTCCATCTCACGTGAATGAGCGGATAGATCGGCGGGTCGACTTCCACGAGGGGACGCCAGTCGAAATTGAACATTGCAGACTGTGGTTGGGCACGCGCGACTTCTTGCGTAACCAGGGTCAAACACCTCTGGAAATATGTGGCCAGCCCGACGTGCCGTTCGGCGACCACCAATCCCGGTAGGACGAGCACGATAACAGGTACGCCCATACGCATGACCGAACGTGCAGCTGACCGCCAGCCTGAGCTATACCCCTGCGCGATGAGGACGACTAAGGCCCCGACCGCGATATAGACACCAAGGTCGTGACGGAACAAGAACCCGAGCGCGCCGACTGTTCCCAGTAAAACCGCCGGGGCGAAACGCGCTGGTGACCGCGCGAACCAAAGCAAGGCGCCGGCCGCGGCGGCCAGAATCAATAGTTTCGGGTAGTTGTAGAGTCGAGGTGAGATGAGAATCTGAGCGACGGCGACCCCACCGGCCGTTAGACCAGACGCACCCAGCTGCAGTGCGACCTGATTGGTGAGCACCGCCGCGACCCAGAGCGCCAGCAATGTGAGCACTGCCTCTGTCAGTAAATGGTCGCCGAACAGAGCGGCCCCGACCGCAGGCACCACGTACGTCATCGGCGGCCAGAGCCCTGTGAGCTGGTAGTCCCCAAAGTCTCTCAGCGGCCAGCGCCCTTCTAGCAACGCGCTTGATCTGACGAGGTAATTCACGAAGTGATCGTTCTCAAACCCGCCTAGTGTGCCCCCGAGCCCTGGTAGTCTCAGGAAGAGCAAGAGGCCGAGGAGTGCTGGCCCGCCGATGAGGAGCTGGCGCTGCCATGATTTCAACGGCAATGTCTCCACTGTTCGAGTTAGGGCCTCTCCTGCCTGAAGAATAGGAACGGGTAGATTACCATCAAGCCGCTACACCCGCTCATAGCATCCCTACGCACCGACCCTGCGACAAGTCATCGGGACAACGACTGGCGTGCGACGAGCGTGGCGACGCCGAACAAGGAAATGGTTGCGGCACACAGAACGGGAAAGCGGTTTAATGCACGCGGTAACGTAAGACTGCGGAACGGCTTGTGCAGGAGTAGAACCATGCTCCGATACGAGTTCACCGGTGACCCGTAATGGTGCTGCGTCGATCATCGTAACCGGGACGGCAAGTGTTGTCACCGTCGCAGGAGGGATCGAGGCCAGGTTCGCCGATTGCTTTACGTATTCTTCTAAGTTTTAGAGTCTTGCTGTACGAATCGAGTGCCCCTCAGCCGCAGTCGCGTGGTTGATGTAGACCCACAGAACCGGCGGGATGCGTGTTAGACGGTAGATCTCCTTGCATCTCATGAGGTAGTGTGGGTAATGGGTTTGTGGCTAGAAGGTCAATGGCCTTTCCTTTACCGCCGGAGACCCGCCGAGGTTTCGTAGGACACGCCTCATCGACAACGTGCCGTCAACTGCCTCACCCATCAGCCGCTACGTCCCAATATCTAAGTGTCGATCTCTTTCCATTTGGGTTGCCTTCGGCTCAGCTTCGTTTCTTATGGTTGTTGGAACGTTACGCGCGCTGACAATAGAGCCTGCTCCCAGTATTCATGTTCAGTGGCGTGATGGTGTCTCCGAGGTACTGCGCCGCGACCTAGAGCGTCAGTTTGCACTGACAAATCCGGAACACAACCCGGAATGTTGTGCCTATGAACTGCTCGATACCTCAGAGAGAAACGTTGTCCAGCTGATTAGGCACCCGGATGTCGTGGACACCAATGATCTTGACCGAATCGCGCTCGACGTCAATGGGACGGCACAATACGGAGACAACGATACGTGGGTGGCGTATCACCTACCAAGTGTCAGGCGACCAGCAACGGTCAGAGCGGCCGTTGGTACGGCCTTGACCTTGCTCGCCGTTTCCTTGCTCGTGCTTCGCTTCATCGGTCGCCCACACTGAGCCGGACGAGACGACTTATCCCCAACGGTGCTCAAGCACCCAGGGAAGAAAAACACGCTCTGGTCGGCAACTTGACAATACCTACCGAAGGTCTAGAAAGGGTAGCCTGGAAACCTTTGCATCCCGCGCTTCCAGTCCGGTAGAGGCGCGTGGTTATCACGATTTGGCATCTCCACCTTCGGTAGACTCTGGGCGTCAAGTACCGCGTCCTCCGGGATGACATCGTTTAAGTAGAGCAAGTAGGCCGTCAGCGCGTAGACCTGATCGGCGGTGAGGGTGCCCTCTCGATTGAGAGGCATGCCGCGATTGATGTAATCCCATACCCCCGTCGCGTACGGCGCGCGGATCGGCAGTATGCGCCCCAAGTCCCAGGGGTCGACATCGGGTTCCGCGTTGGGTTTTACCAACCTGGGAGCGCCAGCCCCTTGCCCTTCCGCCCCATGGCATACTGCGCATTGCCGCCGATAGACTAGCTGGCCTTCCTCGGATGTTCCGCGCCCCGGCGGGAGTTCCTCTCCCGTAGGGCTGATGGCGATATCCCAGGCACGGATTTCGTCTGCGCTCGGGGTACTTCCCACACCATACGTGGGGGACTGCGCCACCGCGGTACTCCCCAGGAACATGAAAAACGTGAGAAGCTTAAGTAATCGCATTCTGCACGCTCCCATCGCTGGCGATCCTCCACGGCTGGATGGAATTGTCCATGCCCCGCACACGGAACGACTCATCATCCGCACGCTCGCCGAAGAACTCGGCGATTTGAGCTCGCGTCGGTTGAACCTGTCCCGTGTCGTCCGTGCAGCGCGATAGCAGCTCGGCCTCTTGTCCGTCCCACGTCCATTGATAGCTAAACCGGGTATGCGCCATGCGATGCGCCGTCCCCCGAATCTGGGCATCCTCCCAGCGTCGGCCGCCGTCGGTGGATACCTCCACCCTGCTAATGGCGCCCCCACCTGACCAGGCTAAGCCGCTGACCTCGTAGAATCCACGGTCGGGCAATTGCTGTCCGCCAGACGGAAAGGTGATGACCGATTTCGGTCCGATCAACATCCCCAGCGCAGCGCCTACTTCGTCACCACGCCGATTAAGATGCCCGTAGTCGCTGTACGTCATGTAATACCGGTCCACGACCTTAATTCGTCTGAGATACTTCGTATTAAAGATGCCTTCGAAACCGGGAATCAGTAACCGCAGTGGAAATCCGTTCTGGGGACGCACCGCTTCACCGTTCATGCCATAGGCCACCAAACAGTCGTCCATGGCTTTCGCCATCGGAATACTCGACGCGCCCTTCACTTCCTCCTCCCCTTCACACACAATCCAGGGCGCCGAATCTTTTACACCAGCCTCCTTGAGCAGCACAGACAGGAGCACTCCGGTCCATTCGGCGCAACTAGTCATTCCGTGGGTTTCCTGAACTGTCTTATATTGGGGCCTCGACCGGTTCCCTGCACATTCGACAAAATGGGGACGCGTTTCGGAAGGGAGACGCTTCAAGTCCTCCATAGTGAAGGTCAGCGGACGGTCCACCATGCCGTGGATCATGAGACGATGTTCCCGGGGGTCGATATCCGGAATGAAGGCACCACGAGTGGTCCCCACAAAGTGGAGCGAGGATGGCGTGATCGTGCCCACCGAATCCTGAAGCGGAGCCGCAATATGAAAATACTTTCCATACGCATCAGGCGACGGCCTACCACCGGGCGGATGCGCCATGCGTACCGAGGTCACGTGCCGAGAACGTTCACCATAGAGCACTAGTTCTTCGTTGCCCTTGATGAATTCACCAGCTGCTGGTGTCTGGCCGAGCGCGGGCTCTACCGTTCCCAAGGTCAAACCACCGGCCAACGCGGCACTACCCTTCAGGAACCCTCTTCGATCAGTTTGTTTCGAACCCATGGGTCTCTCCTTCGCAGCTGACGTTACCCGTAGACTGCTTCCCTATGGTCAAAAGTATAAGCCAACATCGGGTTGGTTTCGACGGTCGCTATGGCGGTCGCTTCGGAGAGAGGGAATTCAATGCGCAGCTCGGCGCGCGGTTCAACGGGGACGGGGGTAACCGCGGTATTCAGGCGTGGGCGGTACAGATTAGGATACGTCAGGTCGAAGGAGGTTCAGATGCTCGAAATCCTCATCGTTCTTGTCATCGCCTTGATCGTGTTCGGGCCGATGCTGCTCAAGGCTCGAAAGAATCAAGATGACTAACCCTTTCCCGTAAATGCTCGCGAAGGTTCAGATGCGACGATTATTCGTGATACCGGCGGGCGGTTCAACGGGGACGAGGGTTAGTCAGGCGGGTGCGCGCTTAGCGATCACCAGTGCGTGGTCATTGTCAAATGTGATGCGCGCCATGTCGGAGAACGCCTGACGCACACGATATTGGAAAGTGTCAATCGCCTCGCGGAGGAGGTCGTTTGAATACAGTCGGAAGGTCGAATAATGAAAGTGGGCGACTTGCTCGATGAGTCGAGACAAAGACGTGGTGATCTTCCATGGGATCATCTGCACGCGAACGGAGTCAAAGGCCTCAGTGGCCTGGAGTGCCAATTGTAGGTCCGAGCTACGATATAGCTTGGTTTCCCGTGTGGTGAACTCAGGAAAATAGCGGCCCCAGATCGTGCACCGGTTCTGCTCTGGGGTCCGCGTGTAGAGCACGAACTGGCCGGATGGGATCAGTACCCGAGACGCCTCACTAACAAACCTACCGAGGTCGAAGTGGTGCACCGCATTGAAGCAGGTGATCGCGTCACAGCTGGCTGTCAGAAACGGAAGCCTCTCACTCGCACCGGCGAGATACTGTGCACCCAGACCCACGTGACTGTTCCGGATGTGGGCCTGCGTCAGCATGGCCGGCGACAGATCCACACCGATGGGCAACACCCGGTTGGCGAGTGAGGCGGACAAGGACTCGCTTACCGCGTCCAGATACCGTCCCTCGCCCGTGCCGACATCCAGGAGCCGCACCACGGGGTGCCTCTGGTCGATGGAGCCCGCGAGTACTTCGCTGATGATATGCACGGCACGGAGGTCCAGCTCACGAAATTTCTCGTACTGTGAGGATACCTCGGTGAAGTGGTCGTCGCTCCATTGCGTCGCGTGAGCACGCTTATCCCCCTCCTCCGTGCCCAGGGGATTCATCCTTGGAGTTATTGACACAATTTCCGGATCTTCTCAATGCCGGACCCAGTCGTGGGTCGGGTATCTTCTCAATGCCGGACCCAGTCGTGGGTCGGGTATGTTCTCAATGCCGGACCCAGTCGTGGGTCGGGTATGTTCTCAATGCCGGACCCAGTCGTGGATCGGGTATGTTC
>Ga0310345_10006502_pt1 | contig 10204 bp, 7 predicted proteins | sample HC15DNA20500_MG_FD_204667 | JGI IMG/M metagenome (GOLD analysis project Ga0310345, IMG submission 204667) | Marine microbial communities from station ALOHA, North Pacific Subtropical Gyre - HC15-DNA-20-500_MG | ecosystem: Environmental > Aquatic > Marine > Oceanic | place: Pacific Ocean: North... | reverse complement strand
TCGACCCATACCGCCAGCATTGCCGTCTCCACTGTCTTCAAGACTATAAAATCTGTAAAACCGATTAAAAAGCGCAATAGTCTAGCATGGCTGGCGGGGCTACCGCAGCGGTCATCGCTTGGCAGGGTTGAGCGCCCGAGAGAGCAGCAGCGTATCCGCCGGTGGCTGAAGGCGATCCATGGCCGCCCACACTTTGGGGGAGAGCTCCCGCAGGCGGCGGTGAACGCGCACATCGCTGAAATCCTGCTCACCGGGGGCGAACAGCGGCGTAATACACTCAGCGGATTCGCGATACAGCGCCAGCGGAGCGCCTTGGCCGCCTAACCGCGTTTTCAGCAGGGCACCACCCGTACGCGCACCCAGCCCAAATAAACGTCGTGTTCTACCGCGCTCGCGCATAAAAACCGCCTCCCAGTGCTTTGCGACAGCTTACTCAATCCGATAACTTTATACAAAAACTATACAAACAAATGACACACGACACCTTTTAAGTACCTGTATAAATTTTCACGCCTCGACGTTCAACCCACTGAGCGGCTTCTGCTACCATGACACTCTTTCAAAGACCGCTACCAGGGCCTACCGTATGCGCTTGATTATCGCCGAGAAACCCAGCCTCGCCCGTGCCATTGCCGACGCCCTGCCCGGTGGCGGCAAGCGCCAGGAAGGCGCGATTGTGTGCGGCGATACCACGGTGACTTGGTGCCTAGGCCACCTGCTGGAGCAAGCTCCACCGGAAGCCTACAACCCCGCCGATAAACAGTGGCGGCTCGACCGGCTGCCCATCGTGCCCGGCACGTGGCAGCTCGCGCCGCGCTCCAAAGCCCGTGGCCAGTTAGCAGTGATTCGTAAACTGATCAAGCAGGCTACCAGCGTTGTGCACGCTGGCGACCCAGACCGCGAAGGCCAGCTGCTGGTGCAAGAGGTGATCGAGCATTTGAAGTACCGCGGCCCGGTGCAGCGGCTATTGATTAGCGACCTCAACCGCCCAGCGGTCAGCCGCGCGCTGGCCAGCCTGCGACCGAATACTGAGTTTCAGCCGCTGTTTCAGGCCGCCCAGGCGCGCTCACGGGCTGACTGGCTGTATGGTATTAATCTCACCCGCGCCTGGACGCTCACCGGCCGCCAAGCTGGGCACGATGGCGTGCTCTCGGTAGGCCGTGTACAAACCCCGGTACTTGGGCTGATTGTGCGGCGGGATAACAGCATTCGTGATTTCAAACCCCATCCGTTCTACCCGCTTTGGGTAGATTTACAGGTGGCGCAAGGCCAGCTGCGTGCCTGGTGGGCTCCTAAAGCGCATCAACCTTTGGATGAGCAAGGGCGACTGATTGACCGCACGCCCGCCGATGCCCTGGCCGCTCAGCTACCCGGCGCACGCGGCACGCTCACCACATTAGACCAACAGGAGAAGCGCCAAGCGCCACCGCTGCCCTACTCGCTTTCTGCCTTGCAGGTAGATGCCGCCCGCCGCTTTGGGCTTTCCGCGCAGATGGTGCTGGATATTTGCCAGCGGCTTTACGAGCAGCACAAACTGATCACCTACCCCCGCTCAGACTGCCGCTACCTTCCAGAAGAGCACCTAGCGCTTGCCCAGCGCAGCCTCTCCGGTGCTTGCCAGAATGACGACACGTTACGAGGTTGGCTCAACGGGGCCGACTTTACCCTACGCTCGAAAGCCTGGAACGATAAGCAGGTGGGCGCGCACCACGCCTTAGCACCGACCGGCAAGCCCGCCGATGTCAGCCAGCTTTCCGCCACCGAAGGCCATGTGTTTCGGCTAATCGTGCGCAACGTCATGGCGCAGTTCTACCGCCCGCTGCGCACTTTTGAAGTGAAAGCCGAGTTCACCCTGCTGAATGAAGCCTTCCGCGCTCGCGGCCAAAGCATTCTCGACCCCGGCTGGAAGCCACTGTTCACCACCCGCGAAGACACCCCGCCGCTGCCACCGCTCACCCAAGGCGAAGCCTGCCAGGCACTCGCCGCAGGCATGGAGGAAAAAGAGACCCGGCCGCCAGAGCCGTTCACCGATGCCAGCTTAATCAAAGCAATGATGAATATTGGCCGCTATGTAGACGACCCAAACGTGCGCCGCACTCTGCGCGACACCGATGGCCTGGGCACCGAAGCCACCCGCGCAGGCATTATCGAAACCCTGGTGCAGCGCGGCTACCTAGTGCGCCAGCAAAAAGCCCTACGCGCCACCAAACTCGGCTGCGCGCTGATCGCCGCCCTGCCCAGCGCCGTCAGTACACCGGAACGCACTGCCCTCTGGGAGCAACGCCTGCGAGCGATCTCTGAACAGCAAGACGACCCCAACGCCTTCCAGCACGCGCTGCTGGAAGACTTACGCGCCCTACTAAGCCAAAGCGACGCGGCCAAGCTGCGCCATAGTTTACAAACCGCCCAAGGCGAAGTTGGAGGCCCCGCCAAACGCAGTGAAGCCACTAAGAAAAGCTACACACGGCGTAAAAGCACTGGTAGTAAGACAGCTACGGGGAGCCGTAACAGTGCGGCGGGGAAGCGACGGACGAGGAGAACGACGGATTAAGAGGGCCGCAGTCGATTGAGACGTCACACTGCCGTTATGATAGAGCAACCACCACCAACGATTTAAAACGAGTAAAGAGTCATGACTAGCACCCAACAACGTGCCGCCCTGCAACGCCAAATTTGGGCCATTGCCAACGATGTGCGTGGCTCAGTGGATGGCTGGGATTTTAAGCATTACGTGCTTGGCACCTTGTTTTATCGCTTTATCAGCGAGAATTTTGTCAATTACATCGAAGCCGGTGATGATAGCGTCAACTATACAGAACTGCCTGATAGCGTGGTCACACCTGACATCAAAGACGATGCTATCAAAACAAAGGGCTACTTTATCTATCCTAGCCAGCTGTTCGGTAACGTAGCCAAAAGCGCCAATACCAACGAAAGCCTGAACACCGACCTGGCGACTATCTTTTCGGATATTGAGAATTCTGCCAACGGCTACCCGTCAGAAGCCGACATTAAAGGCCTGTTCGCTGATTTTGACACCACCAGCAACCGCCTAGGCAGCACGGTAAGGGATAAAAACACCCGCTTGGCGCATGTGCTAAGAGGAGTAGCTGGGTTAGATTTTGGTCACGCCTTTTTTGAAGAAAACGCAGGCAGCCAGATTGACCTGTTTGGCGATGCCTACGAGTTCTTGATCTCCAACTATGCCGCTAATGCCGGTAAATCCGGTGGTGAGTTTTTTACCCCGCAGCATGTGTCCCGACTGATTGCTCAGCTAGCCATGCACAAACAGACCAGCGTTAACAAGATTTACGACCCCGCAGCGGGCAGTGGCTCGCTGCTGCTGCAAGCCAAAAAGCACTTTGATAACCACATCATCGAGGAAGGGTTTTACGGCCAGGAGATCAACCACACCACGTATAACTTGGCCCGTATGAACATGTTTTTGCACAACATTAACTACGACAAGTTCGATATTCAGCTAGGCAACACCCTGACCAACCCGCACTTTGGGGATGAAAAGCCCTTTGATGCCATCGTTTCCAATCCGCCTTACTCAGTGAAGTGGATCGGCAGTGATGACCCCACCCTGATCAACGATGACCGCTTTGCGCCCGCCGGTGTGTTGCCGCCCAAATCCAAGGCCGATTTTGCCTTTGTGCTCCATGCGCTCAACTACCTTTCCAGCAAAGGCCGTGCGGCAATTGTCTGCTTCCCCGGCATTTTCTACCGTGGCGGTGCGGAGCAGAAAATTAGGAAATACCTGGTCGATAACAACTACGTGGAAACGGTGATCTCGCTGGCTCCCAACCTGTTTTTTGGCACCACCATCGCGGTAACGATTCTGGTGCTGGCCAAACATAAAAGCGACACGACGACCCAGTTTATTGATGCCAGCGGTTTATTCAAAAAAGAAACCAACAACAACGTCCTGACCGATGAGCATATCAAGCAGATCATGGCGGTGTTTGATAGCAAAGAGAATATCGACTACCTAGCCCGCTCCGTGCCTCTGGAAGAAATCGCTGCCAATGACTACAACCTCTCCGTCAGCAGCTATGTAGCAGCCGAAGACACCCGCGAGAAAATAGACATCACCCAGCTAAATGCCGAGCTAAAAACCACCGTGGCCAAAATCGACCAGCTGCGGACGGATATTGATGCGATTGTGGCAGAAATAGAGGGAGCTTGAGATGAGTGAATTGAGCTTTATGGAAAAGCTGCTGGATGGGGTAAAGGTGGAGTGGCATGTGCTTGGAGATATGACGGAGTATTCACCTACAAGAGTTGACGCCGCTGTGCTTGATAAGGCCTCGTTCGTCGGTGTTGATAACCTTGTAGCCGAAAAAGGTGGACGTGTTGATGCAAATTATTTGCCGAACACTACTCGTTTAACGGCATACGAACCAGGCGATATCCTTATTGGCAATATTCGTCCGTACTTGAAGAAGGTATGGAGAGCGACAAATTCAGGTGGCTGTAGTGGTGATGTTCTTGCAGTGCGCATTCAAGAGAATAACAAGCCATTTGTAGATTCAGCATTTCTTTACTACCTTTTGTCGTCCGACGATTTTTTCTCGTACAATATGCAGCACGCAAAAGGCGCAAAAATGCCTCGCGGAGACAAATCTGCGATTTTGAAATATCAAATCCCCATCCCCTGCCCGGATAACCCCGCAAAGTCGCTTGAGATTCAGTCTAAAATAGTCCGCATTCTGGACACCTTTACCGAGCTGACCGCCGAGCTGACCGCCGAGCTTAGCCTGCGTAAAAAACAATACAACCACTACCGCGACCAGTTGTTGAGTTTTGAGGAAGTGGAGTGGAAAAAGCTGGGTGAGGTGGCAGAAAATCTCGATTCTAGAAGAAGACCAATCACAAGCGGCTTAAGGCAACGAGGGAGTATTCCTTATTACGGGGCATCTGGCATTGTCGATTATGTAAAAGACTACATTTTCGATGGTGATTTTCTACTCGTTTCTGAAGATGGTGCAAATTTATTGGCTCGCAATACGCCTATAGCGTTCAGCATCAGCGGGAAGACATGGGTTAACAATCACGCTCACGTCCTTAAGTTTGATACCTATGCCGAGCGAAAATATGTTGAGTATTATTTGAACAGTATTGACTTAATTCCATACATATCGGGCGCAGCCCAACCGAAGCTGAATAAAAAGAATTTAGAGAGTATCCCTATTCCAAACCCCTCAACAGAGGAAAAAAAGCGGATCGTCGCTATCCTCGACAAATTCGACACGCTTACAACCTCAATTAGCGAAGGGCTACCCCGCGAAATCGAATTGCGCCAGAAGCAGTACGAATACTACCGTGACCTGCTGTTGAGCTTTCCTAAGTCCGACGCATCGAAATCTGAGGCAGCGGCCTGATATGAGCTACCAGCCGCCTTTCACCATCACCAGCGAGATTCTGAATCTGGTGGCGGATATCAGCCAGCAGGTCGGTCGGTTGGATGCCAGTGCGTTGAATGCGTCGCCGCAGTTACGCAAGCAGAACCGCATCAAAACCCTGGCAGGCACGCTAGCGATTGAAGGCAACACCCTCACCGAAGAGCAGATTACGGCGGTGATTGAGGGTAAGCCGGTGCTGGGAAGCGTGCGGGAACTGGCGGAAGTAAAAGGGGCCATCGCTGCTTATGATGCCCTGCCCACTTGGCAGCCAGCTAACGTAGATCATCTGCTGACGGCACACGGCTTGATGATGTCGGAGATTCTGACCAATGCAGGGCGTTTTCGCGACAAAGCAGTAGGCATCCAAAAAGGCAAGGAGGTGCATCATGTGGCTCCTCCTGCCCATCAGGTATCCGGGCTAATGGCGGATTTAACCCAGTGGTTAAAGCAAGCCAAGGATCATCCGCTGATTACCAGCAGTGTGTTTCATTACGAATTTGAGTTCATTCACCCCTTTAGTGACGGGAATGGCCGCATGGGGCGTTTGTGGCAAACCTTGATTCTGTCGCAGTGGCATCCTTTGTTTTTGTCTTTACCGCTGGAAAGTGTGATCAAAGATCACCAGCAGCAGTATTACCAGGCACTGGAAGACGCTGACCAGCAGGCCGATAGCACGCCCTTTATCCACTTCATGCTCTCGGTAATTGCTCAAACCCTGGCATTAAACGCCCCTGTAAACGCCACTCTAAACGCCCCTGTAAATATTGAAGAGATGAAAACGCCAGAGGCGATTTTGCACTTACTGCAAAACAACAACCAACTGACTCGCCAACAGCTTGCCGAGCAGATCGGCAAGGATGTTCGCACTATCGCCCGCGCCATCGCTAAGCTGCAACAAACGGGCAAGTTAACGCGAGCTGGCTCGGACAAAACCGGACATTGGGAGGTCCATCTGTGACAACGTACACGCCCATCGCGGAATCCAATAACTTCATTGTGTTGGAAAAGTACAGCAAGGAATGGAAGGTGGCTGAGGGCTACCAGAGTGAAGATTCCCTAGAGCGGGAGCTGATTCAGGATCTGGTCAATCAGGGTTATGAGTACCTCCCTAACCTCAATAGCCCCGAGGCGCTGCTCGCCAATGTGCGTGAGCAGTTGCAGGCGCTGAATCAGGTGACGTTTTCAGAAAGCGAATGGCGGCGCTTTGTCGAAACCTACCTGGACAAGCCCAGCGACAGCAGCGTGGATAAAAGCCGCAAGATTCACGACGACTACATCCACGATTTTACCTTCGATGATGGCCGCATTCAGAATATCTACCTGGTCGATAAAAAGACGATTGCCCGCAACAAAGTGCAGGTAATCAAACAGTTTGCCCAAACCGGTAGCCACGCCAACCGTTATGATGTAACGATTCTGGTCAATGGCTTGCCCTTGGTGCAGGTGGAGCTGAAAAAACGCGGCGTAGCAATTCGTGAAGCGTTCAATCAGGTACACCGCTACAGCAAGGAGAGCTTCAACAGCGAGCACTCTTTGTTCAAGTATTTGCAGCTGTTTGTGATCAGCAATGGCACCGATAGCCGCTACTTTGCCAACACCACCAAGCGCAACAAAAACAGCTTCGACTTCACCATGAACTGGGCGCAGGCCGATAACACCCTGCTCAAAGACCTGAAGGACGTTACAGCGACTTTTTTCCAAAAGAACACCCTGCTGAACGTTCTACTGCACTATTCGGTGTTTGATATCGACAACACCCTACTGGTGATGCGCCCTTATCAAATTGCCGCCACCGAGCGCATTCTGTGGAAGATAAGAAGCTCGTTTGAAGCTAAAAACTGGAGCACCCCGGAAAGTGGCGGGTATATCTGGCATACCACTGGCTCTGGTAAAACCCTGACCAGCTTCAAGGCAGCGCGCTTGGCTACCGAGCTAGAATTTATCGATAAGGTGTTTTTCGTGGTCGACAGGAAAGACCTGGACTACCAAACCATGAAGGAGTACCAGCGCTTTTCGCCCGATAGCGTGAACGGCTCAGACAACACGGCAGGGCTGAAGAGGAACATTGAGAAAGACGATAACAAAATCATCGTCACCACCATCCAGAAGCTCAACAACCTGATGAAGAGCGAGGCCAACCTGCCCGTATACAAACAGCAGGTGGTGTTCATTTTTGACGAGTGCCACCGCAGCCAGTTTGGTGAGGCACAGAAAAACCTGAAAAAGAAATTCAAACGCTTCTATCAGTTTGGGTTTACCGGTACGCCCATCTTCCCGCAAAACGCATTAGGCGCGGACACTACCGCCAGCGTGTTTGGTCGCGAGCTGCACTCCTATGTCATCACCGATGCTATTCGTGATGAGAAAGTGCTCAAGTTCAAGGTGGACTACAACGATGTGCGCCCCAAGTTCAAGGAAATAGAAACCGAGCAGGATGAGAAAACGCTAAGCGCCGCCGAGAACAAACAGGCGTTGCAGCACCCGGAACGTATTCGGGAGATTTCGCAGTACATCCTGCACCACTACCGCCAGAAAACGCACCGCCTGCAGGGTAATAATCAGGGCTTTAATGCCATGTTCGCGGTGAGCAGCGTGGAAGCCGCCAAGCTCTATTACCAAACGCTGAATGAGCTGCAAAAAGACAGCGACAAGCCTCTGAAAATCGCCACCATCTTCTCGTTTGCGGCCAATGAAGAGCAGGATGCCGTCGGCGACATTCTGGATGAAAGCTTTAATGTATCGGCGATGAACTCCAGCGCTAAGGAATTTTTAAGTGCTGCGATTGAGGATTACAACGCCTACTTCAAAACCACCTACAGCGTGGACAGCAACGGCTTCCAGAACTACTACCGCGACCTGGCCAAGCGGGTAAAAGCCAAGGAAGTCGACCTGCTGATCGTGGTCGGCATGTTCCTCACCGGCTTTGATGCACCTACGCTGAACACTCTGTTTGTCGATAAGAATCTGCGCTATCACGGTTTGATGCAGGCCTTCTCGCGCACCAACCGCATCTATGATGCCACTAAAGCGTTCGGCAACATCGTGACCTTTCGCGACCTGGAAAAGGCCACGGTGGATGCTATTACCCTGTTTGGGGATAAAAACACCAAGAACGTAGTGTTAGAGAAAAGCTACAAAGAGTATATGGAAGGCTTTACCGACTTGGTAACCGGGCATGCAAGGCGCGGTTTTATGGAAGTCGTGGCTGATCTGGAGCAAAACTTCCCTGATCCTGCGGCCATTGAAAAGGAAGCAGACAAAAAAGCCTTTGCTAAAGTCTTTGGCGAGTATCTGCGGGTGGAAAACGTGCTGCAAAACTATGATGAGTTTGCCAGCCTAAAAGCCCTGCAAAGCCTGGACACTAGCGACCCGGAGGCAGTTGAGGCGTTTAAAGCAGAACACTACTTGGACGATGAAAAGCTGGCGGAGCTGCAAACCATACGCTTACCCTCCGAGCGCAAGGTTCAGGATTACCGCTCGACCTATAATGACATCCGCGATTGGCAACGCCGCCAGAAGGCCGCTGAAGCAACTGATGCAACAACACTCGACTGGGATGATGTTGAATTTGAAGTAGACCTGTTGAAATCCCAGGAGATCAACCTGGATTACATCCTTGGGCTGATCTTCGAGCACAACAAAAAAACCAAAAGCAAAGCAGATTTGGTGCAAGAGGTGCGACGAGTGATCCGAGCCAGCCTAGGCAATCGCGCTAAAGAAGGCCTGGTGGTTGATTTCATCAACCAGACTGACCTAGATCAGATCGGTGAGAAAGCCAGCGTGATTGAGGCCTTCTTTACCTTTGCCCAAGCTGAACAGCAACGCGAGGCCGAGGCGCTGATTGAGTCAGAGAATTTAAAGGCAGAAGAAGCCCGGCGCTATATCACTACCTCGCTCAAGCGGGAATATGCCAGTGAAAAAGGCACTGAACTCAACAGCCTTTTGCCCAAGATGAGTCCTCTGAACCCGCAATACCTCGCCAAAAAGCAAAGCGTTTTTCAAAAAATTGTGGCTTTTGTAGAGAAATTCAAAGGCGTTGGGGGGAAGGTTTGATACATATGGCGAAGATAGACTAACCCTTAGTTCAAACCCAAAGAACTGCTGAACGATTAGTGCATCCTGCTCCGCCTAAGTGGAGCATGTCAGCTCAGTTTTGCGACTAAGTCATTCACCGATCTGGCCTGCAGGCCAACTGCCAAAGCGGGTCACGGCGCAGCGTGTCGGTATCGCTGAGATCGATCCAGCCCATCGCCCGCTGCAGCACCAGGGTACGCAACTGGCTGGCCAGCGATGACGGATGCGCAGCGGGTGGCGTCGATCGACCAGATTGTCTTCCAGCGCCTCGATCACGCCGCTGTTGTCGAGGGCCTCACGCAACAGCAGAGCGCCGCTGTCGCTGGTGGTGCGCTGGCCGCTCAGCTCAACACGGGCAGCACCGTTGCACGAGGGCGTCCAGGTGGATAGGCTTTCACCCATGGCGGATGGCTCTCTTGGTTCAGATTCTTGCCGGAACGTTCTGATTTCTCAAGAGAATACCATCCGCTATCTTCGTTTTCAGGTCGGCCTCATGAATAAGCCGGGGTAAAGGGACTGAGATGCGAGAGACAACGACGCGGCAGCACTTGGCGGGAGTTTTGATTCTGCTCGGGCTGTTGGCACAGATTATTGGTTTTACCGGCGCGGTGCCGACCGCGCAGGCGGTGAGCTATCTGCTGTGGGCGGCGGTGGCGCTGCTGTGGCGGGATATTCCCAAGCGTTCGCGCCTTCAGGCGGGGGTGTTGATTGCCCTGGGTGTG
>Ga0310345_10006501_pt1 | contig 10205 bp, 7 predicted proteins | sample HC15DNA20500_MG_FD_204667 | JGI IMG/M metagenome (GOLD analysis project Ga0310345, IMG submission 204667) | Marine microbial communities from station ALOHA, North Pacific Subtropical Gyre - HC15-DNA-20-500_MG | ecosystem: Environmental > Aquatic > Marine > Oceanic | place: Pacific Ocean: North... | reverse complement strand
GAGCGCGCTTGAGAGAAGCAGAACGGAGGTTTGGACTCGTATCATTCCTTTGTAACCAGATTTAGCTCGCGCACTGTCCATTCCCCAAGGTATATAAGTACGGACCAGTGGCGAGCGGAAAGGTTCCCTTGTCTATCCGTTTTCAATGGCAGACGGTCCGTTTTTAGTTCTTCGGTGACTTTGAATATAACACGCTAAAAAAAATGGCGGAGGACGTAAGTCCTCCGCCATCTGTTTGTAGACGCTTGGCCTGCGACAAGCTCTAGAATTGGTATTTCAATTCAAAGAAGAACTCATCGTAATTGCGAAGCGCACCCAGTCCTTGTCGCGCTGGTCCAAGAACGGACGACACGTATGGGTACGACGAGCCAGCCGCTGCACCGCCACCGCGGCTCGCATGGTCTGACCCGGGCGTGATGAACGACGTAAATACGCCGGTATCATGCGTCATGTTTTCGTCGCCTTCCCAAATAATATTCACACCGCCTTTTATCGACCAATGGTTGTCGATCAGCCATTCCACGTTGAAGATTGCAACGTGCGCATTGGCGGCTTCTTCCCAGACATATGCGCCGACCGGTTTGATCGTGTCGCGCGAGTAGTTTGCCAAGAAGAAGAAAGTGGTGATGAAGTTGTGCTCATCCGTGTAGTAACCGGTGTTCTTGTCGCCCTCGTGATCCCAATACCAGGTATCGAAAATCTGCAGGGAGAGGAAGAATGTGCGGTCCTTGTTCAGGATCGGGATAAAGGTTGGGCGGTCAAGACCGACTGAAAAGCGCATGACGTCACTGTTAGAAGTCCAGTCATGTGAGCGCGTATTCGTAACCAACTCATCAAACGTCCAAGAGGACTCGATCCGGAACACGATGCCTGACCATGGCTCGAAGTAATCGATTGCCAGCCCCAGCGTGTGGGCGCGATCGTATTCTTGCGAGGTCTGGCCGCCTAAGAACGGCAAACAACCCAAGTTAACACCAGCCGAGCTGCAAACGCCGGTCCCGTGGAAGGCCGGATCTGTGCCGGTGGTTAGCGGTGCGAAGTTGCCAGAGGTCAGCGCGTTCGTGGCCGCCGTTTGGAGAGCCGGGGTACCGTGCGTTTGCGCTATCTGCGCTGCATGACGAAGGTTCGTCGATATCACGGGGAAAGCCCCACCGCCGGTGGCACCATTTTGCGCAGCCTCAAGCAGGTTGTTATAGCCACCAGCCGTCGCTCCAGCACGGAACAGAACCATGTCGCCAATGACCATGTCGTTTGCGAGTGCATTGCCGCCGCCCGCCGCGAGGAACCCGGTACTCAGATGCACCGTATTGAACTTGAAGGCGCCAATGTCATTCCAGCCGTACCAGTGTGACAACGCCACACGCACATCGGCAAATCGGAATTCCCAACGCCAACCAGCTTCCGTATTCCGTAAGGAATGCTTCGGACGGTTGTTAAGATTCAAGCCCGCTGCGGTACCGAAACCTGACGGTAAGCGCGTATCTAGCGGTCCGCCAGAGCCGCAGACATCCTGTGCTGGCATGTTGTTCGCTATAGCAATGGTTGCGTTTACGCATGGCTCAACCGAAAAATACGTGTTGAAGATAGCGAAAGTGGAAACGTCCTTCGCAAATGGGTGTGCCCAAAACTGCGACGGGTTGCCGATGCCGGCCTGTTGGAACTCGTCAAAATTCCAAATGACCTGAAAGGCGTTATCAGTCAACGGACCGATCGAACCGGCCTTGTATTGAATTGATGCCATCCACTGCGGGATACGGATGTCTTCGAATGAGTCGAAGAACAGATGCTGTCCGTAGTCGACCGGATTAACCAGATCCTGCATGCGGAAGAAATCTGTTTTACCCCAAACTATCTGCTGTTTACCGATCCGGATCCAGAAATCCCCGATAACGCCATCCATGTAGAGTTCACGGAAAGGGTAAAGGCGACCGTTAGAGTCCGTATTCGCCATCGCGACATCGAGATTGTCGATGTTGAGATCGACGCAACGGTTACAGGACAGGTTCAGGTTGGATGATTTCTGCACGACCAAGGGGAAACCACCACCGACGTTTGAAACATATCCGCCGATCCCGAAGACACCACCGCCATCCGCGGCAGTATTAAAGCTGACGCGAGCGTTGTCGACCTGGCCTCGGGTGAAATCAACCTCGAAGTTTTTGGCGAGCCATGCAGGGTTTTCGTAACCCATTCTGACGATATGCCCGATACCGCCTGTGTTAAGTGTCCCAGGCCCAAATAGGTTCTGGAAACCGCCGAATCCCAGCAGATCCGTCTCCTCATTGAACGGGAGGCGTCCGCTCAGCGACGGTTTCGTTGAACCATCACCGATACGGCTAGAGCTGAACTGCCCTAAATCCTGCACGATGTCGTACTCGGGACGGACAATCGCGACGAACGTTAATTCGTCGAAAATGCCCACGTCGACATAGTTCAACGCGGCCTCAATTTGCAGCTTCTGGATCCACTGCCCAAGGTGCGTTGAGCCTGCGCCGAGACGCACGCGTGTTTCAGACTCGATAAACCCCTCAACCTCCAGCTCGCCGCCTAGGGCGTCGATGGTGATACGGGCTTGCACTGGTGCGGCAACAAGTGCCAACAACAGCAGGCCCAGGGCCGCTCGGTAAGCGTGTTTGAGATGCTTCATGGTTTTATCTCCCATGTTTCCCCCTGAAAGAAATGGTCGCAAGGCTCCACTAGCCCGCAGCCGGTTCTTGTTGAAATTCTATTCCCTGCCCCTCCGTGGATCCCTCGTCTTGATGTGTCTTCATAACAAAACTCGGTTTGAAGGTCTTCACCAACAGCGGCAACAACGAGATGGCGCCGATCATGTTGCTGATCATGAGCAACGAGAGCAGCATCGCCATTTCGCTATTGAAACGTAGTGAGGAACCAGGGATCCAGTAAAAAATTCCGGCCACGACGGTCACCGCCGTAAAGAGAACGGCAGCCCCGGTCGTGGAAAGCGCTACCCGAACCGCGTCATCTATGGAACGGTGCCGCACTTCCTCTCGCATCCGGTCTAACATGTAGATTGCGTAATCCACGCCGATACCGATGCCGACGGCGGTGACGGGCAAAGTGTTGACGTTCAGTCCAATCCCGCGGAAACCCATGTAGGCGCGGTTAATCAAGACCGCCATCGCTAGCACGATAAAAACCAGAAGCGCCGCGACAATCGAACGGTAGGTGAACATCACCGACAACATCACCACGACCATGATGAGGCACGTTTGAATAAGTTCTGACTGCTCCACTTCCTGGTTAGCAGCCGCTGTCGTGCCAATAATGCCGCCAGCAAAGCGTGGGGTCACTCCTTCGATCGGATTCGCTGCGAGAAATTCCTCGGCCTTATCGATCGCGGCATACACGGTCGGGCCTGTCGCATCTTTAAAGAAAACGACGAAATTGGCGGTACGCCCTTCCAAATCCATGTACTCAAGGATAACCCCGGGGATAGCCGCACCCGCTTCATACATAAAAAGCGTGTTGCCGATATCGCGTTGCGTCGTTGGGACCAACGACCAACGTGGATCGTCATAGTGGTAGAGGCGGTTGATGGAACGCACAAGATTCGGAATGTCTCGCGTGCCTCCGTAATTAACTGTTGACGACATGTGTCTGCCAAACTCTTCCATGATTTCGACAACTTCCGGTTTCTTCATCGTGTGCGCTTCTTCAGACTCGAAATAAATGCTGAACTGATTGGCACCCGCAAACTTACCGGCGATATTCGAAGCGGCTACGTTGTATTCGGACTGCTGGAAAAGAATTGGCGAGCCCGGTTTGTTTTCGCCGACAACTGCGTCCTTCGCGTACCAAAACGCTCCGACAATAATCAGGCCGGCCAGTCCGAAGACTATTCGGCCTGCGCCAGGTGAAGTAAGGAAGGCCGCCCAGTTCGTCATGATTCTGGAATAAACGTGCTTGTGTTCCGCGTCGGCGACTTTCGGCGGTGGCAGGAACGAGAGAACCAATGGGACCAAGATTGTTACCGTCAGCAAGTTGCTCAGCGACCAGAAGCTACAAAAGATACCGAGCTTCGCGATGATGGGAATGGATGAGACGGCCAACACCAAAAGACCGCCCGCATCCGTGAATATCGCTATTGAAGCAGGAACGATTAGTTCACCCATGCATTTGCGCACCGAGGCATCGCGAGAGTGACCGAGGCGAATTTCATCGTGGTAACGCTCCATCATCTGCACACAGTGACTCGCAGTACGCGCTGATATAAGGATCGGTACGACCAGAATCAGTGGGTCCAGGTTGTAACCCAGCCAACCGACCAAGCCCAAGCCCCAGATCGCTGCCAGGCCGGTACCGAGCATCGGCACGATAACGCCCGCCATCGAATGGAAGTGCAGGTAGAGGAGTGTCACCATGACGGTCAGGGTGATACCGAATATAAGGGCCAACTCCGAAGAGTGATAGTAAATCCATCCCTTCAGCATCGGCTCGCCGGCGATGTAAAGGGTGGTCTCGCCGTCTTCTTCAACCTCCACTTTCAATTCTTTAAGGCGTGTGAAGATCGTGTTGTAGTCCAGTCTTTCCTCGTCGAATCCCGCTAGGATGAGCGCAGCTCTACCATCCGCCGATATGTAAGTTCCATATACGATATCGTTGTTGAACGATTCTTCGCGTAAACGCTTCAGAACCTCAGGGTCGTCGGGAATGTCGCGCGGGAGCACGGGCTCCGACTTAATCATACCTCCCGCGGTCGTGCGGATACGTCGGATCTTTGGGTGCGCAATACTGGCAACTTGGTAGTGGTTGACGCCTTGAATGACGTCCACCTCTTCTGTCAGGCGCTTAATCTTGTTCAGGGTGGGCAAGGTGAAGATGTCACCATCCTCGCTCGTGACCTCAAGCGACATCGTGACTACGTTCGCACCGCCGAAGGTCTGCTTCATGCGGTTGTAGTTCTTTATGTAACTGTGTTTGGCTGGAAGTAGATCTGCGAAACGAGAGTAAACCTCGATCGATGGTAACGCGTAGGCAAGCACGAGGCTCGGTATCAATACCATTCCGATCGTGAGCATCCGGTGGTCCAAGAACCAATTGGCTAGTCGATGCCCTCTTCTTTGCTCTTCGGCTTGTGCCAAACCTCTTTCCCCTCTTCACTCACAATGACGCTAAGGTGTGTAAATACAACGAGCGCATTCCTCGCCACGAGCGAATTCTGCCATGATTGTTGCAAAAGATAAACACACACAGTGTTGCTAATAAACAACAAATAGATCTACCCCCCACAGAAGTTGACGCCAACCCGATGCGCCCACAGCCGCTCAATACACGGAAGCGATGCAAAAAACCACTGGGCGACGCCCAGTGTCATAAAGATTATAGAGCCCGTGTTGACGGCACCCCTAAAATCGGACCCCAAAATCGGGTCTAATACCGAGAGAGCGAATTGCATGGAGACCACCGTGATTGAAGCGGACGAATTCAGAAAAGCCTCTGGTTTGTGGGCGACCGGGGTGTCGATCGTCACGTCGATGGACCACGAGGGTAAGCCGTTTGGATTGACCATGAACGCGGTGACCTCCCTATCGCTTGACCCGCCCATGTTTCTTGTATGTGTGGATAAGAGCTCAGACACCTTAAAAGCAATACAGGAAACCGGTGTTTTTTGTGTCAACGTCCTCGCCCAGGGGCAAGAGAGGCTTTCTGACCGCTTTGCCAAAAAGGGTGATGACAAATTCTCGGGGATTCAGTACCGAAGCGGTACCACGGGGGCGCCCGTACTGACCGGAGCCTTGCTCATAATCGAGTGTACGGTCGACACGACCTTCCCGGGCGGGGACCATGAAATTTTCTGTGGCAAGGTAACCCGCGTGGAGACGGCACAATCGGAGATGGCAGAGCCCTTACTTTACTTCGGCGGACGCTACGGATCCGTCGCGCCAGCTTAAAAACTCCAGTTGCAAAAATCACCTTCGCCCTTGTATCGCATACACGGTTGTTTTATTTTAGCGCGCTCGCCCATACGATTAGGGGCAGACAAACGGGGAAACAAAGACCCCTAAACCTATTCACCCGACACCTGAAATTTTTAACATCCATCCAAGAGTACGGCTGAGGCTTATGACTGAATTACGACAAGCGTGCCTGTTAGGCACGGCCTTTACACTACTACTGACAATCCTAGGGGCACCCACATTCGCCACGGACCATGAACCCGCGGCGGCTGCGCAAGAACGTTCCCCTCTCAAAACGGATTTCCTGGCTGCCGCCTACTTACCGGGCCTGGAGCGCATCGTCGTAGCGGGCGCGCACGGCTTGATCGGTTTGCTGGAAGTTAATGACGCAGGAATACAACTCAGTGTCGTAGCAGATTCTCCGGATGAAGATTTTACAGCGTTGGCGAGATTGTCAGATAACGAGGCATTAATTGGTGCGTCGAGCGGAGTCCTCTACCATTACGATGGCGAAACCGTTACGGAAATCGCCGCCTTGTCTGAATACGATGAGCCGATACTTGCGATCGCTGCCGGTGACGCGGGAGTGTGGGTTGGCGGCGGACGGGGTTTGCTCGCGCGCAGTAGCGATGGCCAACAATTCGAAGTGTTGGATATACGCGATAGCATCGTCACACAACCACTGACAACATTTCCTGGCGCCCAGCCGGCAGATTGGTACATGGGCGTCGGCAACCTAATTGCTGACTCGATCAAATTCACCGCATTCCGAAATGGCAAACCCGCGAAAGACCCGGAGGATTACGAGATACACACCGACGATGGGATCATTGAGATTGCGAACGGACTGGATATGGAGCCCGCGCCCACTATCGAATTTAACTTCCATCCCGGACCCGCCTATCGAGGGGGTGACGTCTCCTGGAACGCGATCACGATGACAGGCAATACCGTGACCATCATGGGCGAATTCGGAATGATCTTGCAGACGGAAGACAACGGAGCGAACTGGATACGCCGCGATGTCAAGATGGTCCCACAAGAACCCGAACCGCCCTACTGGACGGCTGCAACCCAGAAAGACAATATCATTTGGCTAACAGGCGCAGCCGGTGTCAGTCAGATTAGCAACGACAGCGGTGCGACCTGGACCGATAATCCCTCGTCTGGGCTTGAAGGAATATTTGGCGTAAGTCTGCAAGACGATGGGACAGCAGTCGTTGCAGGTGCTGTCGGCCTAATCGGGACCTACGGAAAAGATGGTTGGAGTTTTGCTGATCGAACTCGACTTCGGCTCCTATCTTGGATGAGGAATCCAATCGTCATGCCAGATGGTTCCGTGATGGTGCTCGGCGGTCGTGTCACCGCGATTCGGCTTCTGGACGGCGAATACACCCGCATACCAGTCAACTTCTAGCGAGGTTTTCATCAACGTACGCGTCGATGATTTCTTGTCGTCGGTAACACGTCAAGGTGTGATCATTGACGAGACCCGTCGCTTGCATGTACGCGTAGACGATCGTCGAACCGACGAACTTGAACCCCCGTCGCTTTAGATCTCTGCTGAGCCTGTCTGAATCCGAACTAGTTACGGGGTGATTAGTAATGGTCCTGAATCCGTTAACTCGCGGAACGCCCCCTACGAACGACCAAATGTAATTACAAAACCCTCCAAATTCGTCCTGGACCTTGAGGTAAAGACGAGCGTTGTTGACGGCGGATTCAATCTTCAGTCGATTTCTTATCAATCCCGTATCCTGTAACAGCTCATCTATTCGCTTCCGCGTGAAACGGGCAACGCGGGTTGGATCAAAGTTGGCAAATGCTTCGCGATAATTTTCGCGCTTGCGTAAAACCGTATACCAACTTAGACCTGCTTGGGCACCTTCCAACAAAAGAAATTCGAACATGCGACGGTCATCACGGACGGGGACGCCCCACTCATCATCGTGATACCGAACATAGTCCGCTTTGTCGAGAGGCACCCAGGGGCAGCGGATTATCTGTTTACGCCCCACCACGACAGACTAAAAACTTTAGCGATACCTAACGCGGTGGTAGTCTCGTGGCGGCGTCGAGGCGAATACACTCGGCATTCAAGTAAGACATTTCCAACATTTTACAGGCCAGCTCGGCGTATTCATTGGGCTCACCAAAACGTTTAGGGTACTCAACCTGTTGTTCTATGCGCTCGCGCACTTGCGCGGACAGTCCGCCAACCATAGGTGTTTCAAACAAACCCGGTGCGATGACATTGCAACGAATGCCATTACGCGAAAAGTCCCGAGCAATCGGTAAAGACATGCCGACTACACCGGCCTTACTGGCGGCATACGCTACCTGCCCCATCTGACCGTCGAATGCGGCGACGGACGCGGTATTAATTATCACGCCGCGTTCTCCCGTAAAAACATCTGGTTCATTTTTAAGCATCTCCACAGCCGCGAGTCGCAGCACGTTGAAAGTCCCTACTAGATTTACATTGATAACACTCGTAAAAGACTCCAAGGGGCAGGGCGCACCTTTGCCAACCGTCTTCGACGCGGTGCCAATTCCGGCGCAGTTGACGTTGAAATGCACCGCCCCAAATGTCTCGACGACCTTCTCAAGTCCCGCAGACACTTGAGCCTCGTCGACCACGTCGACTTTAGTAAAGACAGCCCTGCCCTTCGCCCTAGATACTGCAGCGTCTCCAAGTTCTTCGTTTAAGTCGAAAATGCCGACGCCCAGCGCCCCGCGTTCCAAAAGCGCTTCCACCGTTGCCAATCCCAGCCCTGATGCACCGCCCGTTACAACGGCGACTTTGCCTTCAATCTGCATATCTGCTCCCTATTTCATCTCTGGAATCATTACTTAAATCGGAGACATGACACTTAACAATATCAAACCTCGATGCTCTCTACGATTGAATCAGCGATCGGGAACGCCGACGTTGCGGCGGGCGACGGGGCGTTACACACATGAACACTACGAGCAGTTCGCTCAAGCAAAAAATCATGAACCATAACTCCGCTACTCGTCACCGCCTGTGCTCGCACGCCGCACTCGTGGTGATTGAGATCCTCGATCTCTAGCACCGGACAGTATCGTTGAGCTGCCTTCAAATAGCTCCTTCGAAAAATTGCGTGTAAAAATTCGTGAATACCCGCCCGCGGGAAATGGGATAATAATCGCCAAGTGCCTCCGTACGCGAGCGCCTCGGTCATATCACGGATGTTCACTGCCCACTTACTGTACCTCTCCCTGGCCAACGCTAACATCGCCGTTGGCCCGACAGTGATGTAGCCCTCCGTAGTGAGTGTCAGGTGCACACCGAGAAACGGTAAGCGCGGGTCGGGAACCGGATAAACCAACGTAGACACTAAGTCGGATCGTGTTTTAGGTAGGCGGTAGTAATCTCCACGAAAAGGAACGATCGAAAAATCAACCTGAAGTCCCGCCATCTTTGCCAAACGGTCAGCCTGGAGGCCAGCACAAACAACCAGATAACGCCCCCGAACTGGCCCGCGCTCGGTTTCAAGTAGCACATCATTCGCACTCTCGACAATGGCTTCGACGCGTGCCTTCAACATCAACTCTCCACCGGCTCCCTCAACCAACTGCGCAAGCCTCTCGCAGAGGCCCGAATAATCGACGATACCTGTATCGGCGATACGCAGCGCTGCGAGGCCGGCTATATTGGGTTCGAGTTTACGAATGGCAGTTTCATCTAGTTCCTCACAATTTAGTCCATTCGTTCGAGCTCGTTCACCGAGATCGCGCAACCGCGTCAGTTCCACGTTGTCAACCGCAACGATCAGCTTTCCGCACTGACGGTATGGAATATCGAAACGCTTACAGAATTCAATGGTTGCTCGCACCCCAGCCCGACAGAATTTAGCTTTTAAACTGCCCGGTGAGTAATAAACACCGGCGTGGATCACGCCACTATTGTGCCCACTCTGATGCGCTGCAACTGTGCTTTCTTTGTCAAGGATCGCGATCGTTGCCCCGGGCTTACGGCGTTGCAGACAATGCGCCGTAGCCAAGCCGATGATTCCTGCGCCAACCACTAGATAATCGAATCTTTCTTTCATCTTCTCTCCAATTTGGACCTGCCCCTACTGGTATACTCGACCGTGCATCTGGACTTGGCTACGAACAACGATACACATAAACATGAGTAATTCCCCCCCCGCAACAAATATCAGCTGGCACAAACAAAAGGTATCCCGAACTGATCGACAGAACATCAAAGGCCACCGCGGTGTTGTACTGTGGTTTACGGGCCTCAGCGCCGCCGGA
>Ga0310345_10006498_pt1 | contig 10208 bp, 9 predicted proteins | sample HC15DNA20500_MG_FD_204667 | JGI IMG/M metagenome (GOLD analysis project Ga0310345, IMG submission 204667) | Marine microbial communities from station ALOHA, North Pacific Subtropical Gyre - HC15-DNA-20-500_MG | ecosystem: Environmental > Aquatic > Marine > Oceanic | place: Pacific Ocean: North... | reverse complement strand
GCTTTCTGCACATGAAGTCGGTTTTCAGCCTGGGTATAAACGAGGGATTGGGAGGAGTCAATGACACTAGGAGCTACCTCGTAACCACGGTGGGCGGGCAGGCAGTGCATAAATAAGGCTTTCCGCTTAGCTCGTTCCATTAGGGGTTTGTTCACCTGGTAATCAGCAAACATAGCTGCTCGATCCTCAGTCTCTTCTTCTTGACCCATGCTAGCCCATACGTCGGTGTAAATAATATCAGCTTGGTCTGCGGCTTCATTGGGATTGTTGAGGATTGATATGGACGCTTCGGTGGTAAGTGCTGTTTTTTTTGCAGACTTTACTATTTCTAGGTTTGGCTCAAAGCCGGGAGGGGTTGCCACAGAAAGCTTGACGCCCAACCGTGCAGCTCCAAGGATGAGAGAATGACAAGTATTATTGCCGTCACCAACAAAGCATAGTTTAACGCCTTTGGTTGCTCCTAATGTTTCGGTAATGGTAAAAAAATCTGCTAAGGCCTGGCAAGGATGCAAAAGGTTGGTCAGACCGTTAATAACAGGGATGTTGGCATTGTCAGCCAGTTCTACAACGGACTTGTTCTTGTACGTGCGAGCCACAATTCCATTGACCCACCTTTCTAAATTTCGGGCGACATCTTTTATGGACTCTCGTTCGCCGAGTTTGGTCTGGCTGTGATCTAGGAATAAGGCATTACCACCCATGCTAGTCATACCAACATCAAAAGTTACTCGGGTCCGCAAGGATGGTTTTTCGAAGATTAGGGCCAAGGTTTTTTGACGAAGAGTTTGAGAAAAGTCTCGAGGTTTTTCTTTTAAAATCTGTGCAGTATCAAAAATAAGATCAATATCAGCAGGAGTTATATCCTGAATTGAGATCAAATCTTTTACGCTCAGTCTTGCCTGTGGGGTTATGTTGGAGGCTTGGTACTCAGACATCCGTTGCTCTCCTATATATGATATAGAACTCAAGTAGTAATGGAAACTTTGGAAAAGATCTTGTCAAGAGTTTTAACCAGACCGCCGATTTCCTTTTTAGTGATGATATAGGGAGGAAGAAACCTTAGTACAGTATCGGTTGTCACATTAATGACGTAGCCGGCCTCAAGGCACTGGTTTACAATTTCTCGTCCAGGGAAAGTTAGTTCAAGAGCTAGCATGAGACCTTCTCCACGGACATCAACAACAAAGGGATATTTTTCCTTTAGCATTATGAGTTTTTGTGTGAAGAAGACCCCCTTTTCCTTGATTTGTTGTACGAAATTGTCTTCTTGTAAAATCTTAATAAATTCAAATCCTAGCCGGCAAGCTAAAGGTCCTCCTCCAAAAGTAGTTCCATGATAGCCTGGGCCGAAGGTGTCGGAGATTGTGGCTGATGTAAGAACAGACCCTAACGGTAGGCCAAGCCCCAAAGGCTTTGCGAGTGTCAAAATATCAGGTCGAATACCGTATTTCTCAAAATAGAAATAACGCCCCGTCCGTCCTAACCCACTTTGAATTTCATCAAAGATCAACAGGGCCTGGTGCTGGTCACAGAGTTTCCGAGCGACCTGGAGAAATTCTTCTGTGCAGGGATGAATGCCACCTTCTCCTTGTATTGGTTCAAGCACGATTGCACAGATTTTGTCGTTGAATTTAGTCTGGAGATCCTGGATGTCATTTTGTTTTACGAAATGAAAGCCAGGCACAAGCGGCGCAAAAGGTTCCCGATAGGTTTCATTTGCAGTGGCAGAAAGAGCGCCGTATGTTCGCCCGTGAAAGGCGTTATCTAGTGTGAGAATCTGATTTTTGTCCTCACCCAGCTTATTCTTATAAGCGTAGCCCCTAGCTAATTTGAAAGAGGCTTCAATAGCTTCTGTTCCACTGTTGCAGAAGAAAGCCTTTTCCATTCCCGAGATTTCAAGAAGCTTTTTGGCCAGTAGAGCTTGATACGGATGGTAGAAAAGGTTAGAGATGTGTAACAACTTTTTGAGCTGTTTGCGGATGACGTTGTTAATACGTGGATGGTTATAACCGAGAGCGTTGACGGCTATACCAGAGACAAAGTCAACATACCGCTGGCCTTCATAATCATATAGGAGGCACTTTCTACCTTTTTGCACGAATAGGGGATACTTTTTATAGTTACTGAAAAGATACTCTGATTCGGATTCAACGATTTGCGTTAAGTTCATATAGAATTCCTCGGATAAGTGGTGCATGATCTATTTCATCGCAATTGAAGTTGGGCCATATTCAACCCACTAGTATGCTTACAGTCGAAATGTTTAAACGCTCTTGGAGGGAGTTGTGCCTCGGAAGAGTAGTTGCAGCTTCTTAATGGACAGCAGTCCCTAGTTTTTCGTTTTCTACGAGCACTCGAAGTAAGCAGTTTTGTTCCTGGCCTCCGATGATGTGAATTTGTGTAAGACCTTCCCGAAGTGCTTGCTCACAAGCCCTAGTTTTGGGAAACATTCCCTCTGAAATAATCCCTTGGCTGCGCAGCTGCTCTAGTTCATGACTGTTGAGGTTAGGAATAACTCGTTTGCGAGCGTCAAATATACCAGGGACATCGGTTAAGAAAATGAGTTGATCTGCATGGCAGGCAACGGCTACTGCAGCCGCCATTTCATCGCCGTTTATATTGTAATAAGTGCCGTCTACACCGATTCCCATACAAGCAATTACGGGAAAGTAATCGTGTTTGAGTAGAAGGTTAATCAGGGCAGGGTCGCCCTGGGAGATTTCTCCAACTTGACCATAGTCAAAAGGCTCATTAACTTCTTGGGGATCCCAGTACTTTTGGGCAAGGAAGCTACGACCATCTGCACCACACATTCCAACGGCACGACAATTCATATTAGAAAAGGCGCCGACAATATTCTTATTAACTAAACCTGCTAGGACCATCTGTACTACTTGCATAGTGTCGGTGTCTGTAACACGCAATCCTTTGTGAAATTGGGTTGAGATTCGGAGCTGCTCCAAATAATATTTGATCTGTTTTCCACCGCCGTGAACAACAATGATTTGGATGCCACGGCCTCTTAGGTGTACCAGTTGGGCGACTATTTTATGGAGAAGCCCTGGGTCCGTCAACAAGCTTCCACCTACTTTTACGACTAGACGCACGATTTTTTCCCTGGAGAGCCGTACAGATTTCTAAAGTACTCCTAGAGTCTCCTTGAGACCCAACATGACATTCATGTTCTGTATAGCCTGGCCGGCGGCACCTTTCCCAAGATTGTCGATAGCTGACAAGATGATTAAGTTAGACCCTGATTGTTTCCAACCGATATCACAGTAGTTGGTGTAAGACACATGCTTGACCTCTGGAAAACTATCTTCTGGGAATAAACGGATCATGGGTTCTTGCCCATAGGTATTCTTAAAACAGGCTGCAATAGCAGATGGTTCCGTAGACTCCACAACTTTGATATAAATAGTAGAGAGGATTCCTCGATTGATAGGTAAAAGGTGCGCTGTGAAAATTAGATGGGAATGACCTAGTTCTTGCCAAATTTCCGGTGAGTGTCTATGCTGCCAAATATTATATCCCTTAAAACTTTCAGCGACTTCCGAAAAATGCGTTGTTGCCGATGGTGATTTTCCCGCGCCAGTGACTCCTGACTTGGAATCACAAATAATATCGGTATTTGGTTCAATTAACCCGGCTCGCTGTAGGGGAATGATGGGGAGAAGTGCCGCAGTTGAATAACAACCAGGGTTAGCTAAAAGGGTGGCTTTTTTAATGGACGTGCGGTGGGTTTCAGTAAGGCCATAAACTGCGGTTTTTAAGTCGTTTGGATACTCATGAGTAAAGCCGTACCATGGACTATACAGGCCGGCATCTTTTAGCCTGAAGGCGCCACTTAAATCAATCACACGCAATTGCTGTTGGAGCAATTGTGGAACTAGTTGGTGGGCAACTTGGTGAGGAGTTGCTAGAAAGATAAGACTAACCCCACGTTCCTTTAAAAGCTTGAAGTTGAGTGGCTCAATCTTTAACTCACAACGTTTCTGGAATTGCGGTAACTCGTCGCAGTAACGACGAAAATCTGTGCGTTCCTGATTGGAGGTCATCAACGTATTGAGTTCAACTTCTGGGTGCATGAGTAGTAATCGGACGAGTTCTGCTCCCGAGTAACCGCTGGCTCCAATGATAGCTAGTTTATGATTAGTCACAATAAAAGTCCTGTTGGCTTTGACTCTTCCAGTAATTTGGGATCAAGCCGAGCTAATCTTCTGGAATTACTTGTTGATCAGACTACGGATCTGCCGGAAAACTTCTTAGCTGCTGAGGAGGTTTTTGCAATTAAAAGCAGCGTATCGTCTCCCGCCACCATCCCAAGAATTTCAGTCCATTCACTTAGATCAAAGAATTGAGCGAGAGGTCTAGCACTACCTGGGTTAGTTTTGACTACTACTAAATTCTGGGCTGAAATCACTTCAGTTAAAAATTGCGAAAGTGTTTCGCTCAAAAGGTGTCGTTTGTTAATAGGTAGATTAATATCATCAGGAAAAACATATCCTTGCTGAGTCTTGACCAAGTTGAGTGCGCGTAAATCTCTAGAGAACGTTGCTTGGGTAAAGGAAACACCAACAGTAAGGAGAAGTCTTCCAAGAACCGATTGACTAGGAACGGACTGAGAAGACACTAAATCAATAATTAGCCTGTTTGTCAATTGAACTTGGGTGCATGTTTTTAAAGAGGCTTCAATGTTAGTTGCGGGAGAGATATTTCTTCTCAAACAGTTTAGGATCAAACTTGGGATTATATTCAACGGTGTTTACTTTCAGGAGGAGTTTACTCCCCCTCTTTAGATTTGTTACCTGAGCCTGTGTCACCATTTCAACTCCCTCCATTTCAAGTGTTTCTAGAGCCACGATCTCCTTTTCAAGTCGATTGGACTTGTCATAGAGTTCCCATCTCACCATCAGGTGATTGGAAGCTCTCAAAGCCAATATTGACCGGGGATAGTCAGTCTTCCTTTTGAAATTTAGTTTAATTCGATTTTCTATCAGATGACACTCAACGCCACGAAGTTTCTGTTGCCCGATGTAATGATGGGTATATTTACCTAATTCCCCACCAATCAGCTCTTGTATTGATATTCGAAGACTTTTGTATTTATAGTGGCGAGATCCTGAAATACGAACCTTCTTTTTCATTGTGCTTTTGGGACGATAGGCTGTGTACTCTGCTGAACCGTCAGACCCTTCGTGAACTAGAACGAGTTTCCCTTTTTGGGAGGGAGGAGATTCCATCCGAATAAGATGTGCAGTGAAAGAGGGTCGTACATGGCGAAGCCAGGTATAGGCTAGGGAAATAGGAGGTTTTTTCCCTCGACGATGGTCCACTTGAATGGTTATTCGAGCATTTCGGCGAGTTGTCTTTTCAAGATGGGAAGCAATCAATGCGTCAGCTTTCTTGCCAGAAAAACCTGGAAGGGCGGCTGCCATGTAAAAATAAGTGGTGAAACATAAAAGTAGCTTCATGGTAACGTCCTTTCCGGAGAGATGAATTTCAAGTTTTGGCCCTCGCTAGGATTATTATTAATCATCATAAGTAAGGCGGGTAAGAGAGTCAGGTTAGTTATCAAGTTGAAACCCATAGTGAAGGCCGAGAGCAGGCCGAATTGGGATACCGGGGCAAAACGAGATAATCCAAATACCAGAAATCCTAGGACTACCACTACTGTAGCTGCACACATAGGACCACCAGCCCGGATCAGGCTCTCTCGGATGGAAGGAAGAGGAAGAAGTCCTTGAAGCTGGCACCGCCGAAAGTGAATCATGTACTGAACGCAGTTGTCGACGCCGATACCAATGGTGATGGCGGCAATCACACTCGTGTTTACGTTAAGAGAAATTTCATTCCAACCTATTAGTCCAAAAAACATCAAAACCGGCAACCCGACTGGAATCAAACACAGTAGGCCTACCTTAAAAGATCGGAACAAGAAGATCAGTATTGTAGCAATAAAAAGAACTGAGAGCAGGAGGCTTTTCATTTGCTCAATGGCTAATTGGTCGGAGGTCAGATTCATAAGAACAAGTGTTCCGGTAATGTGGAAGTCTGTTTCCTGTGGCAAAAGAGGAATGGCACGGTCTTGAATTTCTTCGATTAGTGCTCTTAACTTAGTTGATTCGAAGACCGAGGATCTAACTAGGATGCGTAGGTGTTTATGATCTTCAGAAACGAAATCTTGGGTTGCTTCACTTGGGTCTGATTCGAGCAACTCAAGCATCTCGTCCAGTACGTCTTGTTGGAGGGGTAGCTTGAAGAAAGCTGGTTGATTATTATGAGTAGCCTGATTTAATAGTTTAATACTATCAACAATTGATAATGAGCGGTCAACATCGGGTAGTTGTTGTAACTCCTTTTGCAAGTGGTTCACTACAGCTAACGTTGCCCCCTCAGTTACCAAGGATTCTCCCTGGCTTCCTATTACAATAGAAAAGGTAGACAATCCCGCAAGTTGTTTCTGAAAGGACCTCGTAGCTTTGACAAGCAGGGATGATTTGTGAAAGTTGCTCAGGTAGTCTGTTCGAACTTTAACCTGAAAGGCGCCGAACAGGGCCAGCGCTATACTCAAGCCGGTAAAGAGGTAGATCCAATGACGACAGTTTAGGTTAAAGCTGCTTAGTTTTTCAAAAAATGTATGACGATGGCTAGACTCGTGGCCTGGAATTTGGTCCTGTCGCGGAACGGGAAGGTATAAAAGAATTCTAGGTATCAAGTGGATACAAAAGAAGTAACTGAGAAAAACACCTAAGACTGCAAAAAGACCTAGATCACGGATAGCTGAAATGTGGTTGAAGCCCAAAGCAGAAAATCCTGCCATGGTGGTAGCTGCTGAGATGGCAATCGGGGTGTGGGCACGACTAAGGGTATCCAAGAGAACCCGATGATATTGAGCATTATTTAATGGGATTTTCTTGGGGCACGACACTTTGGAATAGGCCCGCAATAGTGTCTGGTAGTAGTGAGCAAGAAGATGGATGACGTATGCGCTCCCGTTAGCGATAAGGAGAGAGGGCAAGACAAGGGTGGTTGGCTTGAGTGGGTGATCACTCAGACTCATTGCGGCTAAGGTCCAGATCAAGGTGAGGCTGATTGCTAATAAAGGAAGAGCAATTCCCCTTCCAGAACGAGAGTTGATAATTAGGATAACCATGACCAACCCGAGAGTGATAGGCGTAAAGACCCACAGGTCACGAATCATATTTTCCATGCCCGTATACTCCATTTCGGGCACTCCCCCAATGAAAACATGGCCGTGTTGTTTCAGTGGTTTAACAATATTCCGGATTTGTGGTACGAGCTGCCGAACAACATTCTTGCCCTTATCAGTACTCGGATTCTCAAAGAAGGTAAACAGTGCCGTAGTGCGCAAATCAGAAGAAATCAATTCCTTTTGGTAAAGTGGATTGCTTCTTAGGCGTAATCGTAGAGCGTCTGAATTTAAGGAGCTTACTGAGTCAGGAATGAGGGGAGTTATGGTTAACTCCCCATTCGTGTCTAAGATATCCAACACATTGGTAAGGCTCAGGACTCTCTTTACCCCGGGGAGAGTCTCGATTGTTTCGGTAACTTTGCGAATTGATGCCAGAGTTTCCGGTTCCAGTAAATTTTCGACCGTTAACCCAATAAGTAGAATTTCATCGTTACCGAAAATACGACGAAATTCTTGGTGATAAATATTCTGTGGAGAGTCGGAAACGATTAAAGCGGAAGGAGAGCTGTCAATTTGAAGATCTTGGAGGGCAGGCAGAAGCAGGGCGCTTACTGTTCCCAGTAATATAATCACCCAGCTCGAACGACTAAGAAGCCAAGGCCAATAGCCACTCATAGGTCTTTTTATACTGGAAAGATTCTAGTCAGTCAAATTCAGCGAGCGATATCAAATTTAAAAAGATTGTAAAAATACATTTATTGGGGGGCTTTTTATGGATGAAATGCTCGTTGAGAGTCCCGAAACATGGAGTTTTACTGAGTGTATCCAAGACTTTTTAAAATTAGTTCATCTTGCTTTGCTCTCTTGATATTAGCTAGGGTCAGGTTAGTGGCTTTGAACCAAACTTTGAGATCTTTGGTCTCTTTTCTAAATTTATTATTTTTAGAATTCACAGTCAACGGCTGTAGTTCGCTAGGGTCTCTTACTAGATCAAAGATAGAGATTAAGTTGTTTCGAGGAGTCCAGATTGTCTTGTATGAGTTGTTGATCTACCCCATACGCAATGGTAGCGTGCTTGGTCTGAGTCCAATAAAAAGAGAAAGCCCGGTAGGAGTACGACCTTTCTTGACGGGAAAAGTAAAAAAACGAATGGAATGTGGAGCCAAAACTTCGCCGTCTTGAATGGCCCCAGAAAGGCTTCTACCAGAGAAGGTTGTGGGAATGGGAGGGATCTGGTTGGTAAGTCGCGTTAGCTCAAGGATAGTAGGAGCTACGTCGAGGAGGCTGACAGGAGTTTTGATAACCCTGGAGGGAAATATCTTCTTGGGAAAACGCATGATTAAGGGAACCTGTAAGATTGCCTTATAGAGGTGACGGTCATGGCGAACATAGTCATGTTTACCAAGGCTCTCCCCGTGGTCCGAGGTCATTACGACGAGAGTTGAATTTCGAATGCCAATCTGGTCTAAGATCTTCAGGAGGGAACCAAGGTGGTGATCGACATATATAATCTCACTATCGTAGCGAATAATACGGTTTTGTTCCTTAGAGTTGATTACAGAGGATGGAGGTATTTCCTGGCCAATGACAGGAGAATTAGCAAATTGTTTTCGCATGTGATGTGGAGTGAGGGGATCAAAGTAATGACTTCAGAGAAAGAAGGGTTGTATTCGCCGATGTACGAGCCTGTATGTCGCCTGTGGTGTTAGTTCTCCGCAAAACGACTGGAGTTCCAAAACTGATAACGTCGATTCAAATCTTCATTGTAGACGTCAAACCACCGGTCTAGGCCTGTGAGATTAGATCTGAGAGGCCACGCACTTACAAAGGCAATGTTATAGTAGGCAAAACGTTTTAGAATTTGGGGAAGATAGAACCATTTGTAATTCTTCGGACGGGCCATACCGTTGATGCGTACACCGTGTTCTTGGGGATAGCGACTCGAAAAGGGAAAATGTAGGAAGGCCCGGTGAGAGAGATGGAGGAGTACACTTTTTCAAAACGAACTCCATCGGATGCTAGCGCATCTATATTTGGACTTGTTTTTAAGGTGATATCCCTAGCAAGAAAGATGATCAGATCTTAAAGTGTCAATGGTTACTAAAAGAATATTTGGGTGATTGTTTGAGAAGGCAGGAATTGTCCAGGTTGTAACTAGAACCAAACAGCCTAAGGCGATGAGCTTTATTTTTTTATCCTGGATTTTGGGCTAACCAGACGAAGGATAAAATCATTAAAGCCCAAAAGGAGGCCTAAGGGTATGAGAGTTAACTTTCAAGAAATTGTGGGGATGGTAAAAATAATCCCCATATTCCGTCAATATATTATGTCAAATTTTATTGAAAAAACACCTTGAAGGTTTGAGATTCCAGGTTGCTCGACTGGAATGCAATTATCCAAGATGTATGTAGTTATCCTGTTGTGATGCTTTTACGGTTTTTAACTCTGTAAATACTTACATTTTCTGGATATGCAGCAAGGCATAAAGGAAATGATTTCCAAGTGTGAATCGACTCATCAGAAAAAGAAATACGATCTTGTAAAAAGAATGATTAATTCCGGACTCATTGAGCAATTTGCTGGTTTGGGTGCGATCATATAAGAGTGGGATAGAGTGTTTCGATTCCCAAAACCTGTTTTAATTGAAACCCCCTGTATTTGTTAGGAATCAATTTTCCAAGATGTGCTGGCAGAATAGCCCAGAAGAGATAGGACGAAAGTAGTTGTCTTTGCGGACAGGTTGTCATATATGGTGCTAAGAATTCCATCGGCGGTTAAAACACTTTTAGATTCGTGTATGATTGATGGTTGCTAAACAGCTTTAAAACTATAATTGGTGTATCCAAACGGCTTTGAGTTTAAATTGATAGTGAGACTGTAACTGACACGTTAACTTCTATGTTATTAATGGCAAGGAGGTCCGCATGAATGTTTCGTGGAAAAAGTATATCAAGGTCGGACTCGTACATTTTATGGCGTTTCCACAGGTTTCCAAGGGAGAAGGGCCTATATTGGAGTCTCTAGAGTCGATTTTGACGGATAATTTTTTTGA